>Ga0335073_10015721_pt1 | contig 10580 bp, 7 predicted proteins | sample Lox_Sample_22_FD_207093 | JGI IMG/M metagenome (GOLD analysis project Ga0335073, IMG submission 207093) | Soil microbial communities from Loxahatchee National Wildlife Refuge, Florida, United States - Lox_Sample_2.2 | ecosystem: Environmental > Terrestrial > Soil > Wetlands | place: USA: Florida...
TACGCGCTCCACGTTATGGTTGCGACACCGCTGCTTCTGGTCGAGATGTCATTCGGCAAGTGGTCGCACATGGTGTATCGACCGTTGGCGCTGTATTTCTTGGCGGTACGAGAACGCGCTTTTCCGGCACTAGCGCAGGAGACTCCACATCCGGCTGCCGCGGAGGTGATTCCCGATGCCATCTGAGAACACCAAGTCTCGGCCGGTCGGTGCAGCGCTGGTGGTAGGCGGCGGCATTGGGGGCATGCAAGCGGCCCTGGATCTGGCGGGTGCGGGGATCAAGGTCTATGTAGTCGATACCAAACCGGCCATCGGTGGGGTAATGGCGCAGCTCGACAAGACATTTCCCACTAACGACTGCGCCATGTGCACCATGGCCCCGCGCCTGGTGGAGATCGGACGCCACAAAGACATCCAGATCCTCACGTTGAGCGAAGTGGAAAGCGTTGCAGGCGAAGCCGGCAATTTCACCGTAACGGTCAAGAAGCGCGCACGCCACATTGACGAATCTCGCTGTACAGGATGCGGCGCATGCATCGCCGAATGTCCCGTCACGCTGCCATCGGAATTCGATCAGGGCCTGACCGAGCGAAAGGCAATCTACCGGCCGTTCCCGCAGGCCGTGCCGAATGTCTTCACCATCTCCAAGCGCGGCACACCCCCGTGCGAAGCTGCTTGTCCGGTGCATCAGGATGGCCAAGGCTATGTGCAGTTGATTGCGCAGGGACGATTTCAGGACGCCCTTCAGGTCATCCTACGCGACAACCCGCTGCCTTTAATCTGTGGCCGCGTATGCACCCATCCGTGCACCGATGCATGCACGCGGGCGGGGGTTGACGACCCGCTGAACCTGCCCGGACTGAAGCGTTTTGTCGCTGACTATTTCCCCGATTACAAGCTGCCGCAGCCGAGCGTTCCACATCGTCCCGAGAAGGTTGCCATCATCGGCTCCGGACCGGCGGGACTCGTCTGCGCCTACCAGCTTCGGCAGAAGGGCTATCGCACGACAATCTTCGAAGCGGCGAGCACTGCCGGTGGAATGCTGGCCCTGGGCATTCCTTCGTTCCGGCTGCCGCGGCGTCTGCTCGAGGCGGAGATCGATCGCCTCCGCGCCGTCGGCATCGAGATCAAACTGAATTCGCCAGTGGGCAAAGGCATTTTGTTTGAGGAGCTACGCAACAGTTACGCGGCCATCTTCATTGCCATCGGCGCGCACGTCGAGCGCAAGCTGCGCATTCCCGGGGAAGATTTGCCAGGCGTCGTCGGCGGTGTCGAGTTCCTGCGGCAAGTGAATCTTGGAAAACACGTCGCACCTGGCAAGCGTGTGCTCGTTATTGGTGGCGGCAATTCTGCCCTCGATGCGGCGCGCACGGCATTGCGCAGCGGAGCAAGGGAAGTCACGATCGTCTATCGCCGCACGCGTGCCGAGATGCCAGCGGACGAGCGCGAGGTCGATGACGCGGAGCGCGAAGGCATTAAGCTGATGTTGCTGATCGCTCCCAAGGCTCTCAAACCTGGTCCTGACGGTCGCATCGCCGGACTCGAATGCCTGAAGATGAAGCTCGGTCCGCCCGACGCGAGCGGACGGCCCGCTCCCGAGCCGGTTCCCGGCTCCGAATTTGTTCTTCCGTGTGACGCAGTCATCGCCACGATCGGCCAGTCCCCCGATGTAGGTGCCTTAGGTGAGCGCCTCGGTCTCGAGACCACCAGGTGGGGCACGCTAGCCGCCGATCCGCTGACACTCGAGACCGGCTTGCCCGGAGTGTTTGCAGGCGGTGACTGCGTCACCGGTCCCGACGTGGTGATCAACGCCAAGCTCGCCGGCAAGAAAGCAGCGATTTCCATTGATCGCATGCTTAACGGCCAGGACCTGCGTGCCGGCCGCGAACTGGAGGGCCCGTACGGCACCGAGTATGTTGTGGACACGACCGGCGTGCTAATGCAGCGGCAGATTCAGATGCAGGCGCTCGATCCAGCGACGCGCGGCCGGACCTTTGCCGAAGTTCACGTCGGCTACACGCCGGAAGAGGCCATCGCCGAGGCGAAGCGTTGTCTGGCCTGTGGCATCTGCTGCGATTGCCATCTTTGCGAGACTGCCTGCCAAGCCCATGCCATCGATTACCAGCAGCGTGAAGAGACGCTGAAGCTGAGCGTAGGCGCGATCATTCTCGCTCCCGGATACGAGCTCTACGATCCGACCGTGAAGAAAGAATTGGGTTATGGGCGCTTCCCGAATGTCATTACCTCACTGGAATTCGAACGCATTCTATCCGCCTCCGGGCCTTATTCGGGTCATGTTCTGCGGCCCTACGACCACTCCGAGCCCAGGCGCATCGCCTTTCTGCAGTGCGTCGGCTCACGCGATGCTGAACATGACTACTGCTCCTCCGTTTGCTGCATGTATGCGACCAAGGAAGCCATTATCGCAAAGGAGCATCTCAGCCAGGATTTGCACTGCGACGTCTATTTCATGGACCTGCGCGCGTTCAGCAAGGGCTTCGAACAGTACTACCGCAGGGCGCAAGAGCTGGGAGTGCGCTACATCCGTTCGCGCGTGCCGGTGATCGAGGAAGTTGCGGGTACTCGCAACCTGATCGTGAGATATCTCGGCGAGGGCGATCAGAAGCTCGCTGCCGAGTATGACCTGGTTGTTCTGTCCGTCGGCATGCAGCCGCCCAAGAACGTTGAAAAGCTCGCGCTGCGCTTTGGTGTGGCGCTCAACGGGTTCAACTTCTGTGCGACCTCGCCGTTCCGACCGGCGGATTCGTCGCGCAAGGGCATCTACGTGGCCGGACCTTTTGCCGAGCCAAAAGACATTCCGGAAACGGTGATGCAGGCATCTGCTGCGGCCTCGCAGGTCCTTTCGGAACTGAGCGAAGCTCGCGGCACATTAATTTCTCCAAAAGTGTATCCGCCGGAGAAGCCGGTCGCAGACCAGGAACCGCGCCTCGGAGTCTTTGTCTGCCATTGCGGCACGAATATCGCCGGAGTCGTGGATGTTCCGGCGGTCGTCGAGTACGCGAAGACGCTGCCCAACGTGGCATATGCGGAGAACAATCTCTACACCTGCTCGAATGACACGCAGGAGCTTATCAGGGCGAAGATCAGCGAGCACAATCTGAATCGTGTTGTCGTTGCTTCCTGCTCGCCACGCACGCACGAGCCTCTGTTCCGCAACACTCTGCGCGAGGCGGGACTCAACCCCTACCTCTTCGAGATGGCCAACATCCGCGATCAGTGTTCCTGGGTGCACATGCACGAGCCAGAGAAAGCGACGGAGAAGTCGAAAGACCTGGTGCGAATGGCGGTGGCCAAAGCGCGCATGCTGGAGCCACTCACCCGGCGTTCGGTCGCGATCGAGAAGTCTGGCCTGGTGATCGGTGGCGGCATTTCCGGGATGACCGCGGCGCTCGCCCTGGCGCAACAGGGTTTTGATGCTTATCTCGTCGAAAAACAGAGTGAACTCGGCGGGCACCTGCGTGATGTTCGCTACCTGCTCAACGGCGAGGGCCCGCAGGAAGAGCTTAAGCGCATCAGAACTCGGGTTCGCCTGAACCACCGCATTCATGTTTTCACGCGCGCAGCCATAGAAGGCATTGATGGCACTATCGGTGATTTCAGGACGAAGATTTCAGCGAATGGCAAGAGCACCGAGGTCAGGCACGGCGTGGTGATTGTGGCCACCGGCGCCCAGCCGTACGAGCCGAAAGAATACCTGTACGCACGAGACGCGCGGGTGTTGACGCAGCGCGAGTTAGAGCAGCGCCTGGCTTCCGGCGACCCGTTCCTGTCGCCCGACGGGAATCGCGCAGCAAGGACTGTGGTCATGATTCAGTGCGTCGGCTCACGCGAGGACGCTCATCCCTACTGCTCGCGGGTATGCTGCTCGGAAGCCATCAAGAATGCGCTGATGATTAAGACGGTCTCGCCGGAAACGCACGTTTACGTTCTCTATCGCGACATCCGCACCTACGGCTTCAAGGAGAGCTACTACACTGAAGCGCGCAAGCGGGGCGTGGTCTTCGTACGTTATGACGAAGCCGCAAAGCCGGAGGTCTCGCCCAACGGGCATGGTCTGAACGTCGCCGTGGTAGATCAGACGCTTGGAATGCCTATCGCCATCTCCGCTGATTTCGTGGTGCTCTCCGCCGGAATCCATCCGAACGAAGGCAACAAGCAGATCGCGCAATTCCTGAAGATACCGCTGAATGCCGAAGGGTTCTTCCTCGAGGCCCACATGAAGCTACGCCCTGTGGATTTCATGACCGACGGCGTCTTCCTGTGCGGGCTGGCGCACTCGCCCAAGACAGTCGAGGAGTCGATGGTGCAGGCGCAGGCGGCGGCGGCGCGTGCGGCCATCATCCTCTCGCGCGACACCATCGAGATGGAGGCCAACATCTCCGAAGTGGTGGACGCCAACTGCGACGGCTGCGCCTACTGCGTCGACACTTGCCCGTTCAAGGCCATCACGTTGCTCGAATACATGTGGCAGGGGTCGATCAAGAAAGCGGTCGAGGCGAACGAAACCGTCTGCAAAGGCTGCGGCTGTTGCGAAGCCACCTGCCCCAAGAAAGGCATATTCGTCCGCGGCTTCACCCTCGACCAGATTGAGGCGCAGATCCACGCGGCGTTGGGAGTCTCGTGATGGAAGACAGCTTCGAACCTTTGATCATCGCGCTGTGCTGCAACTGGTGCTCGTATGCCGGCGCCGACCTAGCAGGGGTCTCGCGCAGCCAGTACCCGCCGAGCATCCGCATTGTGCGCGTGATGTGCTCAGGGATGGTGCACCCCAATCTGGTCATCGACGCGCTGACCAAGGGCGCCGACGGTGTGCTCATGTGCGGATGCCATCACGGCGATTGTCATTACCAGGAAGGAAACTATAAGGCGGAGAAGCGCGCCGAGGCGATCAAGTTGATGCTTCCCGACTTCGGGCTCGAGGAAGAACGTTTCCGGCTCGAGTGGGTTTCAGCGGCGGAAGGCGTGCGCTTTGCGCAGGTGGTGAAAGAGTTCACGGAACAGGTGAAGCAGTTGGGCGCAAGCCCGTACAGGCAGTAAACGATTTTCTCAACCACAGAGACACAGAGGCACCGAGAAAAAGACAAGCAAAACGAACCAAGCTCTGGGTTCTCTGGTCTCTGTGGTGAATTCGAACAGTTTCGGCCAAAAGCAATTTTCAAGTTCACGATGGAGGTGCAGCATGGCGGCTCGGCTTGCCGAAGAATGGTTTGCCATATGCGGAGGCTGCGAGGTAACAATCCTCGACATTGGCGAACCGCTCCTCGACGTACTCAAGCAGGTGGAAATCGTACATATGCCGGTCCTGATGGATCACAAGCTCTTCGGTCAGACCGGTGAAGAAGCCGAGATGGAAATCCCGGCGGCGGATGTGGGAATGATCTCCGGTGGTATTCGCAGCGAAGAGCACAAGAAGTTGGCGCAGGAGATGCGCAAGAAATGCAAGTTCCTGATCGCCCTGGGATCGTGCGCCTGCTACGGGGGCGTGCCCGCACTCGCGAACCAATTCAGCACGGAGGAACTGCTGGAGAAGGTTTATCGCGGCAGCGTAACGACCGAGAAGAATGGTCTGCCTTGCGAGCAGATTCCCGCGCTCACGGACCGCGTCTATGCGATCCAGGAAGTCGTTCCCGTCGACGCATTCCTGCCCGGTTGCCCGACTACGCCGGAGATGGTAGGGAATGCGCTGATCGCGCTGCTCGAAGGCAAGCCGCTCCCGCCGCTGGCCGGCAAGAGCGTCTGCGATGAATGCCCCACGCGGCGCGAAAAGAAAGCTGTGTCGACGCTGAAGCGCCGCTTCGAAGGCGCGGAGTTTGTGCCCGGCGCGCCGCTGACCGAGATGCGCTGCCTGATGGAGCAGGGCATCCTGTGCCACGGCCCGGCAACCCGCGCCGGATGCGGCGGCAGCGACGGCACACCGCGCTGCATCCGGGCCTACATGCCTTGTGAGGGCTGCTTCGGTCCGCTCACCGAAAAAGCCAACCCCATGGTTGACATGATGGGCGCGCTGTCATCGATTGGCCTCGATCCCAAACAGATTCCCGATCGGGCCGCCACCTTTAACCGATTCTCTGGCGCCGGACGCCTGCGCCCAACTCCAAAGAGGTGAGCCATGTCAAAGACACTTGTCATCCAACCTGTCACCCGCATAGAGGGCCACGCCAAGGTGACCATTCAGCTCAACGATGCGGGGAACGTGGACACCGCCCGCGTCAACGTCATCGAGCTGAGGGGCTTCGAGCGGTTCTGCATGGGGCGTCCGGTTGAGGATCTCCCGCGCATCACGCCGCGCATTTGCGGCGTGTGTCCATGGTCGCATCACCTTGCCTCGGCCAAAGCTTGCGACGCGGTGTTCGGTGTAACCCCGCCTCCGGCAGGCGCCAAGCTGCGTGAGCTGTGCAACAGCGTCGCCTTCATGGAAGAGCACATACTGCACTTCTACTTCCTGGCGGGCGCGGATTTCCTGCTCGGCCCCGACGCTCCGTATTCTGTGCGCAACGTCATCGGAATCTTGCAGGCTGCGCCCGAGGTCGCACAGCGAGTGGTCAAGGTGCGGCACATGTGCGCCAAGATGCTCGAGACGCTAGCGGGTAAGCCGATCCATCCGCAAGCAGCCGTCCCGGGCGGATTCAGCAAGCCGCTCAGCAAAGATGAGCGCGACAAGCTGCGCAAGCAGGCCGACGAGGCGCTGGACCTGGCTAAGTTTTCCATTGCCTTCGCGAAAGAGAACATCTTCCCGAAGTACCTCGATGTGGTAAAGTCGCTGGGCGTCATCAACACGGGGTTCATCGGTACCGTCAAAGATGATGGTGCGCTAAATCTCTATGATGGCAATTGCCGCCTGATGAAGCCGGATGGCACCTATCAGGACTTCCCCTTCGCCAACTACACCGATTACATCGCCGAGCATATCGAGTCATGGAGCTACCTGAAGTTCCCGTATGCCAAACAATGGGGCGAAGGATTCTCCATGGATACCGATGGCCCGAAGGGTATCTATCGCGCCAATACTCTGGCCCGCATCAACGTGTGCGACTACATCGACACGCCGCTGGCCAACGCAGAGCTGGAAGAATTTCGCAAGAACTTTGGCCGGCCCGCTCAACTTACTCTGCTCTATCACTGGGCGCGTCTGATCGAGCTGCTCTATAACGCGGAGAACGCGATCCGCTTGCTGGACGATCCCGACATCACCAGCACGGAGACGCGGGTGAAAGTGACACCTCGCGCGGCGCGCGGCGTGGGCTGCACGGAAGCGCCTCGCGGCACATTGATCCACGATTACGAGACTGACGCCGAGGGTCTGGTCACCAACGTCAATCTCATCGTGGGTACTACGCACAACAACGCTCCCATCAACATGTCGGTCACGCAGGCCGCGAAGAGCCTGATCCAAGAGGGCAAGTACGATCAGGGAGTGCTCAACACGGTCGAGATGTCGATCCGCGCCTACGATCCTTGCTTGTCCTGCGCAACCCATCGGTTGGATGGGAAGCTGTCGGTCAAGCTCGAAATCGTGAATGCGGACGGCAACGTAGTCGATACGTTGGCGAACTGAGGGTTTGTCACGCCTTGACACGGTACCGCGCACGCCCTGCGTCGTGCCCCATCGAAGTGGCGAGGCAAAACGAGCTTTGGCCCTGCCCCCACGGGGCTAAAGCTCGAATTGTGTCAAGCAGCAGATAGCATGGCAGAAGCCATGTTCTGAGACGATGAGCTCTGAACACCAGCGCCGGGGAGCGCCAAGGTGGTTCAACGACGTCTTGATTATGCCCTTCATTCCCGAGTCTGTTCCGGAGATCGAGACCTCCGACCTCCCTGACTTCTGCTCGAAGCCGACGCTGGTGCTTGGCGTTGGCAATACGCTGTTCGGCGACGACGGCTTCGGTTGTGCAGTCATTGAGTACGTCGAGTCACACCACAGACTGCCAGAGGACGTCTGCTCGCTCGACGTCGGCACAGGAGTCCGGAAGTTGCTGTTCACGCTGTGTCTTAGTCCAGTGCGTCCGCAGCTACTCATCCTTATCGATGCGATTGATGTGGGCCGTTCTCCGGGAGAGATCTTCGAGATCGATCCTTCCGAATTACCGGTGGCTAAGCTCGACGACTTTTCCCTGCACCAGTTGCCGACCTCGAACATGTTGCGGGAACTGCAGGAGACGTGCAGGGTAAAGGTGCGCATCCTGGCTTGTCAGACCGGTCCTCTGCCAGAAGAAGTATGCGAAGGTCTCTCGCAAGCCGTAAACAACGCTGTACCCCAAGCCGCCGATTGGCTGATCCATAACTATCTCCTGCCCGCCGGATAGTCAGCGAATAAAAACTGCTCCAAAGTTGGCTCCAAATTGGCTCCAAAACTGGGGCTGTTTTGCCTCATTTTCAACTTTTCGTGCGGGTAAGACTGGCAGAATCAACAGGACTTAGCAGTTCCCTTTCGGGCTCATAACCCAAAGGTCGGTGGTTCAAATCCACCCCCCGCAACCAACCTTTTCAGTCACTTACTCGAAATCCAAGACAATTAGAAGAGCGAAACCGAGGCTAAGCGGCCCGGTCTCTGTTCGCTAATGTTCGCGGAACGCTGGAGCTCGCCTCAGGTTCTTTCAGCGGAACATGCACGATTCGACCACGGCGGTGAGGCTCGTTCGACGGAGGTCATGTCCAAGATTCGTGACGGTCGGCCCGATCTGGCGCACATCTGCAGGTCGCATGTGGAGCGGCAGAACCTCACCATGCGGAAGCAGATGCGCGGGTTCACGAGACACTACCCGGCGTGGTGTCTTCAGCATGATTACGGCAAACGGAGTATAGTGAAATTACTTAACCTCGAAGATACGCGCTAAAGTAGCCTGCGCCTTCGCGATTGAGAGATCGAGAGGCGCATGTCGGCCAGAGCATTTACGCCGGAGCCAGCCACCCTACTTCATGACCGGCCGCCACAGCAGTCGAAGGCGGGCGTCTCGACGGACCGCATGACGCTGATCGCGACGGCAAGGGAAATCTACCAGTCGAGCGGTCGCAAGCACGCTACGAGCAAAGTTGGAATCGCCTGGAACTAACCGTCGAAACGACAGGAGTTCATGATGTCCTCACGGAAGGACGACAAATCCAGATTTCACCGCGAGCGCAAGCCAAAGATTGCTGGCTGGACGCGAACCCGAGACCTTCTGAAGGGCGCGGCAACGCAACCCGGATCGGTGGACGGTTCTGCTGGCCGGACGCCAGGGATGGTGTCGGTATGACTACACTGCTGCCGGCCTTGCCGCTTTCCGCGCCGATGCCCGCTCCAATCAAGAAGAAACGAGTGCTTCTGGTTGATACGTCTGCCCAGAAGCGCGAGTTGCGCGCCGAGATGATGAGGAAGCTCGGCATCGAGGTGGATTGCGCCGCGGACATTAGTGAAGCGCTTTCCTGGTGGCGGGCTGATCTCTACAACCTTGTCCTCATCAACGCGCAAAATGACGTCGGCCAACGGGACGACTTCTGCGATGTCATTCGCAACGCCAGACCACCGCAGCAGCTAGCGTTTCTGGTTGGCAATCCCGAGTACTTGGCGGATGCGCCCAAGGCGGGCGGAGAATCTTCCGGCGAGCAGAATGACGAGCAGGTACAGGCCGGGGACGTGCGGGCAGCGTTTTCCGTCGAAAGCGCCGATCGGCCGCTGTGCTGGGGAATCCTGGAAGCCTCACGGCGGATTTCCGCAATCCGCTTCGCATATGTCGCTCGCACCGAGGCGATGCGGAACCTGCCGGCTCCGCCCCGAGATTCTGAAAGACGGCCATCCAAACGAACCGCCATGCTATCCAGCCTGGGAGAGGAAATGCAATGAAGAACCTTTACGTTGGTAACCTGCCTCACAGCACAACCGAGGCAGAATTGCGAAGCGCTTTTGAGGCACACGGCCCGGTCGAGAAGGTCAGCATTGTGACTGACCGCGACACCGGTCGGTCACGAGGCTTTGCATTTGTGGAAATGACCAACAGCAGCGAAGCCGACAACGCGATCGCGGCGCTGAACGGAACGGAACTGGGTGGTCGCACGTTGACCATCAACGAAGCCAAGCCCAAGTCTGACCGGCCGAAAGGCGGTGGCCAGCGCTTTGGGGGTGGGCGAGACGATTACCGTGGTCATGCGCGTCAGCCACGTGAACCGCGCTGGTAGTTTCTTTTGCTGACGAAACCTCCAGCGGGCTGGCTGAGTGCCGGCCGGCCACTTAAACAAGCCAATTGGAGATGGAATGCCACGAGGCCGATCATCGTTTACGAAGCGCCAGAAGGAACAAACTCGGCAACAGCGACAACGGGACAAAGCAGAACGCAGAAACCAGCGGAAACAACAAAAGCCTGCCGAAGGCAGCGTCGATGAGGGAGCCGAGTTGCGCGAACAAGCCGCGGCGCAGGCTGCCTTATTTAACTTCGGCGCGGAGGAACCGCGGTCCGTCGAGGAAGCCATTCCTGACGGCGAAAACGAGATCAAGCCTTAACCATTCTTCTTAGAGAAACCGCCGGAGCACACCTGCCCCGGCGACGAATTATTGTCCTTTACGCAAACACTTCTCCCGGCAACGC
>Ga0335073_10015723_pt1 | contig 10579 bp, 8 predicted proteins | sample Lox_Sample_22_FD_207093 | JGI IMG/M metagenome (GOLD analysis project Ga0335073, IMG submission 207093) | Soil microbial communities from Loxahatchee National Wildlife Refuge, Florida, United States - Lox_Sample_2.2 | ecosystem: Environmental > Terrestrial > Soil > Wetlands | place: USA: Florida...
GTGGCTCGAGCGCCCACTCGCGGGTCGACGCGTCGGCGTCGGCCGCCGCCAGCGGCCCGCGCCCGGACACCCACAGCTCGGTCGTTGTGTACCGTCCGGCGTGAATGACCACCGGCGGCTCACCCTGCCGGATGACCGCCGGATTGCCGTCCTCGTCGTAGCCGGTGACCACTCTGTTCATGGGCGCTCCCTCGCTGGCAGTGCCTATGTACCAGGATCGGCGCCCTGCGGTCAATGCCGCCCGTACGGCCCGTGGCGCCTGGGACCGGGGGTCCCAGGCGCCACGGTGATGCCGTCATTCAGGCGATGCGGCCCGCGTAGCGGCGGCTGAAGCCGTCGCCGGTGTTGGTGGTGATGACCACGTCGTAGTAGCCGAACTGATCGGTCGGCCAGTTAATCGTGCTGGGCCGGCCGGAACCCACGGTGACCTTCTGGGTGCGGCCCTCGTAGTCGTTCGGGGTGAGCGTGTAGACGATCTCCTGGTCGCCCTCGTTGGCCAGCGTCAGCTCGAGCGTGCTGCGGAAGCCGGAGCGCAGGGCAGCGGTGACGACCGGGACCGGGCCGGCGTGGACGCTGGCGGGCACGACCTGGCCGGCGAAGCTGGTCAGGAACCCGTCCGGGCCGTAGACCGAGAACGCGTACTTCCCGGCGGTCACCGTCGCGTCCCAGACGTAGGAGCGCGGCGAGGACTGCAGCACCGTGAACGGCGTGGCGGTGGCGGGCAGATAGGAATCGGGGTAGACGGTGAAGGAGACGCCGACCTGGCCGGTGTTGGTGAGGGCCGCCGTGACCTGGCTGGTCGTGCGGTCCACGGTCACGTCGGCGAAGGGCTGGTGGACGCTCGGCCGGTGCGGCCGGGTTCCCGGCTCCTGGGTCGGCATCTTCTGGTCGCCCTCGGCCGGAGGCGTCGTCGATCCGCCGGTCAGCTGGGCCAGGGCCCAGGTCTGGTCGAGGGTCGGGATGTTGCCCGGGATCGAGAAGTCCGGGTGCTGGAAGTCGAACGCGGCGGTCAGGTCGCCGGTCACCGACTCCCGCCACGGGGTGATGTTGGCCGGCTGCACCCCGGTCCAGGCGGCCAGGAACCGCAGCATCGAGGTGTGGTCGTAGACGTTGGAGTCCACGTAGCCGCCCCGGGTCCACGGCGAGCAGATCAGCATCGGAACCCGGGTCCCGGGGCCGATCGGCAAACCCGTGATGTATTCGTCGGTGACGGTCGCCTCGGGGAACGGCGGAAGCTGGTGGTCGAAGAACCCGTCGTGCTCGTCGTAGGTGATGAACAGCGCCGTGTTCCGCCACAGTTCGGGGTTGGAGAACAGCGTCTGGAGCACGGTGTTCACATAGTGGGCGCCGAAGTCGGGGGTGTAGGAGGGGTGCTCGCAATAGCCGGCCGGGGCCACGATCCACGACACCTGGGGGAGGCTGTTGCTGCTGACGGCGTCGATGAACGAGGACAGCACGTACGCGGCGTGGGTTTTGCTAAGCCCGGGCGCCCCCGCGGCGGTCTTCCATTGCTGGACCGCCCCGCGCCTCGCGAGCTCGCCGGTCCCGCCGTGGCGGCTGTTGGTGGTGTTGTACTGCTGGTAGAACCACAGCGGGTTGTCGCCGTAGTCCCCCAGGAAGTAACCGGGGAAGCCGCCGACGTCGCCCACCTGGTGGTTGGTGTAGACCTGCCAGTCGATCCCGGCCGCCTGCAGCAGCTCGGGATAGGTCGTGACCTCGGGCGTCCCGGCGTCGGGCCCGAAGTCGACCTCGTAGTCGTTCGGGTTGCTGGTCCAGCCGGCCGACGTCCCGGTCCAGAAGTACATCCGGTTAGGGCTGGTGGGCGCCATGATCGCCTGGTGGTAGCCGTCGCAGATCGTGAAGGCGTCGGCGACGGCGTACTGGAACGGGATCTCGTCCCGGGTGAAGTAGCCCATCGTCTCTTCGGTCTTGGCCGGGACCCAGCTGTTCCACAGCCCGCCGTTCCAGGCCTCGTGGTCGCCATCCCACGAGTGGTCAAGGTCACCGTCGGTCTGGTCGGTGAGGTTGTACGGGAGCAGGTACCCGAGGTCGGTGCGGGTCGCATCGGGCTGCTGGAAGACGTTGTTCCCGTTCTGCCAGCGGAGGGCCTGCTTGTCGCCGAAGCCCCGGACTCCCCTGAGCGTCCCGAAGTAATGGTCGAAGGAGCGGTTCTCCTGCATGAGGATCACCACGTGCTTCAGGTCGGCCATTGTCCCGGTCCAGCCCTTGGGCAGCACGCTGGCCGCCGAGCTGCGGGCCACGCTGGCCGCCGCCGGCCCGCCGCTGAGGCCTGCGGCCGCGGCCGCCGCACTGCCGAGCGCCGTGTACTGCAGGAAGCGGCGTCGGCTTACGCCCGGCACGACCGGTTGGCCGGGCCGCCACACTGCCCCGGTTGCGCCGTGGGCCTGCTCACGTGGATCATCCGAGCTGGTCATGCTACTCCGTCCTCTGGTGCAGGGGTTGCTCCGCAGGTGTCACCGGTGCCGAGCCGGGCTAGACAAGTGCCCAGTGTGCGCGGCGCAGGTCGCTTTGGGGTGAACGCGCCGTGTCAATCTCCGGACGGAATCACGGCGCACCGGCGGCCCAAGCCGATGAAAGCGGAGCCAAGGTAGTCAGATGTGACCCTTTCCGCTTTCACACCGGGTCCGGCCCGAACCCCGCGCGGTTGGCCCAGGACCAGGCGGCGATCTCGACGCGGTTGCGGACGTCGAGCTTCTCCTGGATGCGGGCGAGGTGGGTCTTCACGGTGCTGAGCGAGATGAACAGCTCGGCGGCGATCTCCTGGTTGGTGCGGCCCTTAGCGATGCTGGCCACGATCTCCAGTTCTCGTTCGGAGAGGACGCTCAGGGATCCGGGGCCGGCCGGCCTGCGGGCCGGGGCCAGTTGCTGCAGGAGGCGGACGGTGACCGACGGCGAGATGAGGGCGTCTCCGGCATGAGCGGCCCGGACGGACTCGATGAGCAGCGCGGGCCCGGCGTCTTTGAGCAAGAACCCGGCGGCACCGGCCTGTAGTGCGCCGTAGACGTACTCGTCGGTGTCGAACGTGGTCACGATCACGACCCGCAGCGGATCGGCGACGTCGGGGCCGGCCAGCGCGCGGGTCACCTCGATGCCGTCGAGTCCGGGCATGCGGATGTCGACGAGACAGACGTCGGGACGCAGTTGCCGGGCCAGGGCGATGGCCTGTGCCCCGTTGCTGGCCTCGCCCACGACGGTCAGGTCGGTTTGGGTTTCGAGGATCAGCCGGAAGCCGCCCCGGACCATCGCCTGGTCGTCGGCGAGCAGGATCCGGATGCTCACGGCCCGGTCGTCCGGGCGCAGACCGGCAGGCTGGCCCGGACCGCCCATCCAGCGCTGGCCAGCGGGCCCGCGTGCAGTCTCCCGCCGAGCGCCTCGACGCGTTCGCGCATGCCAATCAGGCCGTAACCGGTGACGACGCGGGCCGGCCGGGTGGCGGCGGGCGGGGCGTCGTCGGTCACCTCGACGGTGACCTGCTGCGGGTCCTGGGTGACGGTGACGGCCACCGACCGGGCGGCCGGGGCGTGGCGGGCGACGTTGGTGAGCGACTCCTGAACGATCCGGTAGACGGTGCTGACGATCTCGGGAGGCCACGCGGTGACGGCGAGATCGGCGGGGAGGCGCAGGTCGACCGCGGGGCCGTGGCGGCCGAAGCGCTCGACCAGCTGGCCGATCGGCTCGGACGCGCAGCCGGCGCCGGCGGTGTCGTCGGGGTCGCGCAGCAGCCCGACCAGCCTGCGGATGGCGGTCAGCGTTTCGGCACCGGCACTCTCGATGCTGGCCAGCGCCGCGTCGGCCGGCCCGGGATGATCCAGGTCGGCGAAGCGGGCGGCCTGGGCCTGGACGACGATGCCGGTGACGTGGTGGGCCACGACGTCGTGGAGTTCTCGGGCGAGTTCGAGGCGCTCCTCGCGCCGTACCGATTCGACGGCCGATTCGCGGCGGTGGTCGAGGTAGCGCAGCCACACGCCGGCCCCGGCCGCGCCCGCCCAGACCGTCGCGCCGAACAGGGCGAACAGCGCGCGCGGGTTGAAGCTGCCCCCGGCGTGCGAGCTTTCGGCGGCCGCGACCACGACCGTGCCGACCGCGGTGATCAGCACCGCTTGACGGGCCGGCAGCCAGCGCGCCTGCGCGGCGGCCAGCACGACCAGCCCGATGAGCGGCGCGATCGCCAGCTGCCCGGGGGGCACGCTCCACAGCGAGGAGATCACGGCGGCCAGCGCGAAGGCAGCCAGGCCGGTCACGACCGCCCACGCCCGGCTCCGCGCCCGCAGCAGGGCGACGGCACACACGACGGTCCCGAACGCGGCGACGTAGGGCCACTGGCCGTTCACCCGGGCCGCCCGGGCCGCGTCAAAGGCCAGCGCCGCCGCCATGAGCAGGGCAAGGGCCAGGTTGGCCCCGGTCTCGACCCGGCGAACCAGTCGTTGCGGCACGTCCACGGCACTCAGGGTATGACCGCGAACAGCCAGGGTCTGCCGGCCGAAAGTACGAATCCAGCCTCACATGCCCGCGGCCAGCCGCCCGTAGGACGTGAGCGTGCGCAGGGCTCCCAGGGTCACGATCCCCCGCCATTCACTTGCGGCGGCCGGGCTGGGCGGCTCCCAGGTGATGGGCCAGCCGCCGTCGGCCTGCTGGTTTTTCTGCAGCCGGTCGAGGTGAGCGCCAATCTGGGCGTCGGTGAACAGGGTGCGCCACCGGGAGGTGGCCTGCGGCGCCATGTCGAGCGGGGACAGGCCGTAGCCGGGAGCGTCGGGGTCCAGCTGGAACATGGGGATGCTGGCCAGATTCGGCGCGAGCGCGGCCGCCTGCTGCTCGGCCCGGTCCCGGTCCGGAACGTGCTCGAGAAAGACGAGCACCTCCTTGAGCGCGTGCGCGTCGCCCGGCCCGGCGCCCGACTCGAGCTGCTGCCAGCAGTAAGCGGCACCCTCGGATCGCCACGGATGGTCAACGCCCAGCTGGTACAGCAGGCCGACCAGCCCAGCGGTCGGGTTGAGACCGGGCTGGTGCGTCCACTCGGACCAGTGCACAGCGCGCGGGAAGGACTCGATGACCGGGAAGGCCGGCGGCACCGCGCCGCCCGCTCCGGCCTCCTTGGCCGCCCGGGCCAGGAAGTCACAAGCGCGGGCCACCATGTCGTGGTCGACGGTGCCCGCCGCGGCGAGCGCCTGGAAAGCGATCTCGACATAGATCGGCAGGCTGAATGGGCAGCGCACGTCCGGCTCGAGGGCATATCCGAAGCCGCCGTCATCGTTCTGGTAGCCGCGCAGGGCATCGACGACCCGGGCGGGCGGCTCGGCCTGGAAGCAGGTGGCGAACAGGCGCAATTCGAGCAGCCGCGCCTGGTTAAGCAAGAAGCGGTTTCCCGCCGCGAAGGCATCGTCCATGGCCCGACGATAAGGTGACCGGCTCCCGGCCGTCTTGAACGGAACGGACATCGAGCGGGCCGGGCCAGGACTGGGCCACGGACGGCCGGCCTGGCGGACCACATCGGCGGCGAGGCGTCCCGTTCAAGAAAAAATCGGATCGCCAGCATTTACACCAGTTCGCCGGCCTGCCAGCTACCGGGCTGGTCAGAGGACCGGGCAGCGTTTTGCGGCCGGCCCGGCCGGGAACGGGAAGCTAATCGGGGAACTTGGCTGAGCAGGCACGACGGCGGCGGGGGCTGGCCATGAGAGTTGTCGTGGATCTCACGCGGTGCCAGGGGTACGGGCAGTGCGCCTTTCTCGCACCTGACGTCTTCCGCATGCGCGGCGACGAGGTTCTGATGTACGAGACCGAGCCCGACGACGCGCAGCGGGCGGCGATAGCGCGGGCCGAGGCGGCGTGCCCGGTGCAGGCCATCCGGGCCGACCGGTTCGGCAACGCCGCGGCTTCGGGGCCGGGCGTGCCCGCGGCGTCCAGGGCGGCCGTGCCCGCGCAGCGGGCCCTGCGCAGCCGCATCGCGGCCGCGGTCGAGACATTCCGGCGCAGCGGCCGCATCGTGATCGTCGGCGCGTCGCTGGCCGGGCTGCGCGCCGCGGTAGCCCTGCGGGATGAGGGCTTCACCGGCCCGCTGACCCTCATCGGGGAAGAGCCATACCAGCCCTATGACCGCCCGCCGCTGTCCAAGCAGGTCCTGGAGGGATGGGTAGCCGCCGATCACACCGCGCTGCCGCGCAGCGACGAGCTCAACGCCCGGTGGCTGCTCGGAGTCCCCGCGACCGGGCTCGACCAGGCCGGCCGGCAGGTACGCCTGGCCGATGGCGGCACCGTCGACTACGACCGGCTGCTGATCGCCACCGGGACCCGCGCCCGGCCCTGGCCGAACCAGGCCGAGGCCGCGCTCGACGGCGTGTTCGTGCTGCGCACCCGAGACGACGCCGGGGGCTTGCGCCGACGGCTGGCCGACCGGCCCCGGCGGGTGCTGGTCATCGGCGGCGGGTTCACCGGCTGCGAGGTGGCCTCGGCCTGCCGGGACGCGGATATCCCGGTCACGGTGGCCGAGCGGGGCCCGGCACCGCTGGCTGGTGCTCTCGGCCACACGATCGGGGCGGTGGCCGGCGACATGCAGCGCGAGCACGGCGTCGACTTGCGCTGCGGGGTCACCGTCACCTCCCTGGAGGGCGACGGCGACGGCCGGCTGCGCCGCGCCCACCTGTCCGACGGGACCACGATCGACACCGACGTGGCGGTGGTGGCGCTCGGTGCCATACGCAACGTGGAGTGGCTGCTCGGCTCGGGCCTGGCGGTCGGCCCCTGGGGCGTGGCCTGTGACGCCGGCTGCCGCGTGTTCGACGCCAATGGCCTGGTCACCGACGACGTGTTCGCGGCCGGTGACGTGGCCCGCAGCCCGCACCCGGCCTACGACTACCAGTTCGTGGCGGTTGAGCACTGGGGCAACGCGGTCACCGCGGCCGAGGTCGCCGCGCACAACATGATCAATGCTGCGGGTGACCGGTGGCCGCACGTGCCCAAGCCGGTGTTCTGGTCCGCCCAGTTCGGCACCAACATCAAGTCGGTCGGCGTGCCGACCTTTGCCGACCAGGTTGTCATCGCCCAGGGCTCGATCGAGACGCGCCGGTTCGTGGCCGCGTACGGCTACCGCGGGCGCATCACCGCCGCGGTCGGGTTCGACCAGGGCAAGTGGCTGGAGTCCTACCAGAAGATGATCGACGCGGCCGAGCCGTTCCCGCCCGCCTTCGTCGAGGTCGACCAGCCGGGCGAGCGGCAGCCGGTACCGGTCGGCCTGCCTGATCCGCGGCTCCGCGACGTGACCGCCACCGTCGTGGTCACCGGCCACGATCCGAGCGAGCGCCGCGCGGAGCTGGTGTTTCACGACCGGTGATCCGGGCGCTGATGCACCCTCACCCGTGCAAGGAGACATTGTCATGCCAGAGGCCAGCATCTTCGACCAGATCCTCGACCCGGCCAGCCGGGCCAACCCCTACCCGCTGTACGCCGAGCTGCGCCAGACCCCGGTGGCGCGCCAGGCCGACGGCAGCTACGTGGTCAGCACCTACGACGAGATCGTGGCCCTGCTGCATGACCCGCGGGTCAGCTCCGATCCCCGCCGTCATCGCGACTGGGCCGACGCCACGCCCGAGGACGCGCCCGGCCTGCCGCTGTCCTTTATCAACCAGGACCCGCCCGACCACGACCGGCTCCGCGAGCTGGCCATGCGGCGGTTCGGGCCGCCCTGCTCCCCCGGGTGGATCGAGGGCATGCGACCCTGGCTGGCCGGGGTCACCGCCGGCCTGATCGACAAGCTCAGCGGCCGCGGCCGCGTCGACATCGTCGACGACTTCGCCTACCCGCTGCCGGTGACGGCCATCTGCCAGATCCTCGGTGTCCCCTTCGAGGATCAGCCGCGCTTCCACGTATGGGCCGACGCGATCATCGAGACCATTGACCCGAGCACGGGAACGTTCGAAGAGCGGTTCCGCAGGCGCCGGCAGGTGACCGTCGAGCTGGGCCAGTACCTGGGCGAGCTGGCCGACGCCCGCGCCCGTCAGCCCGGCGACGACCTGATCTCCGGGCTGCTCACCGAGACCGGCCCGCACGGGCCGATGCCGCGGGAAGACGTGCTGTCCACCGGCTCGCTGCTGCTGGTCGCCGGCCATGAGACCACGGTCAACCTGATCACCAACGGCATGCTGACCCTGCTGCGCCACCCGGACGTGCTGGACCGGCTGCGCCGCGAGCCCGCAATGATCACCGGGCTGGTCGAGGAGCTGCTGCGCTACGAACCGCCGGTGCAGATGCGGACGAACCGGGTCACGCTCGCCGACATCGACGTGGCCGGGGTCACCATCCCCGCTGGCGCGCCGCTCGCTCTGGTGCTCGCGGCCGGCAACCGTGACCCCGGGCGGTTCCCTGACCCGGACCGGTTCGACCCTGACCGCACCGACAACGAGCACCTCGCCTTCAACAGCGGCATCCACTACTGCTTCGGAGCCCCGCTGGCCCGGGTGGAGGCGCAGGTGGCGCTGCCCGCCCTGGCGCGCCGGCTGGTCAATCCCCGGCTGGTCAGCGACCCGCCGCCGTACCGGCCAAATCCGGAGCTGCGCGGCCCACGCCACCTGCCCATCGACATCGACGGCATCGTCCCGGCGGCGGAGGCGGCGCGCGAGCCGGTGTCACCCAGGCTGCCTGCCTGACCCCCGTTATCCGGACTGGCCGGGCTGGGTTGTCGCCCGCGGTTACGGGGCGACGCGGACCTCGTCGCCGGCCCGGACCCGCCCCGGGGTGACGACCCTGGCGTAGACGCCCGCGCAGGTCGCCGCGCCGAAGCCGGGGACGGGGATACGGTTGGTCCGGGCCAGGGCGCGGAGCACCTGCGGGTTGGCGGGGTCCTGGCCGTGGGCCAGCGTCGGCACGGCACAGCGCACGGTGGACTGGAAGATCTCCAGGCGGACCTGGCCGCCAATGACCAGATGCCGGCCGACCCAGTCGTTCTCGGCGTAGCCACTCAGCCCGGGGGTGGCCAGGACCAGGTTGGGGCGGAACACCCGGGGGTGAGGTGCGGTGCCCGCCGCGTCGGTGACGGCGGCCAAGGTCGCGGTCGTGATGAGGTGGACCGGGGCGTAGTCCACGAAGCTGTCGCCGGGCGCCTGCTCGGAAAGCTCGAGCAGTTCGAAAGCCACCTCGGCACCCAGGCCGTGGGCGAGCACTTCTTCGGGCACCGCCCGGTCAATCGCGCTGCCGGCCTCGCGTCCCTGGCGCAGCCCCACCGGGCGGCCAACGAACCCGGACAGCACCTCGTCGGTGCCCGGCTCGCCGGCCCGCACCGCCGTGCCGTCGGGCAGCGTGATCGTCACCGCACCGGCCGGATCTGGCCGGGCGGCGTCGCCCTGGTACCCGGCTCGCAACTGCAGCAGGGACCGCCACAAGCGGGGCTGCTTGGCGCTGGCGACCTTGCCGGTCTGCCGGTCGACCAGAGCCCAGCTTCGGTCCCCGGCCAGGCCGGATGCACGCACCTCCGCCTGCTCGACGCGGGTGCCGAGCAGGGATTTGACCGGGTACCGGAAGACCGCTTCAACGGACAGCACGTCGTTCACGGTAGTTCCCCGCCGGGGCTGGCCGGCCGGGGCTGGCCGGCCGGGGCTGGCCGGCCGGGGCTGGCCGGCCGGGGCTGGCGGGCCGCTTCAGGAGGTGACCGCGTACCTGCGTTCAAGATCGTAGACGGCGGGCAGGCCAAGCACGTCGGTGATGCTGCCCAGGCCGGCTGAGCTGGCCGGCCTGGCTGCACCGGGAGTTATGGCCGCATCGGAAGCTACCGCGGGCTGCTGACCAGTGTCCTTGACGGTCTGGAGGGCGCTGCGAATGGCCTGGAAGGCGGCCTGCAGGGCGGCCCCGGGGAGAATCTGGACTCGGAAGCCGAGGGCTTCGGCTTCCGAGGCCGGGACCAGAGCGCCGTTGTAGAGGGCGGGCAGCCCCGGCCTGACGATCCGCTCGACGTAGCCATCGAGGTCGGCGCGGGTCTTGATCCCGTCGACGAAGATCAGGTCAGCGCCGGCCTCCCGGTAGGCGTTCACCCGGTCGGCGACGTCGTTCCAGCCGGTCACCGCGAGCGCGTCGGTCCTGGCGATGATCACGAAGTCGTCGCTGGTGCGGGCGTCGCAGGCGGCCTTGATCTTCTGCACGTGCTCGGCGGCGGGGATGAGCCGCTTGCCTTCGAAGAAGCCGCATTTCTTCGGGAACGCCTGGTCCTCCAGGTGCAGCGCCACCGCCCCGGCCCGCTGGTACGCGCGGACGGTCCGCTGGACGTTCAGCGGGTTGCCGTAGCCGGTGTCGGCATCGGCGATGACGGGCAGGCCGCTGGCCTCCACCACCCGGGCGACGTTCGCCGCCATCTCGGTCAGCGTGGCCAGGCCGACGTCCGGCATCCCCAGCGACGCCGCCGTGCCGAAGCCGGTCATGTACAGCGCGTCGAAGCCGATGCTTCCGGCGATCTTCGCGGTCAGCCCGTCGTAGACGCCGGGCGCGAGGATGAACGGGCGCCGCCCGGCGAGCCAATCCTGCCATGCTTGGGTCATCGTGGTGCCTCTCATTCGCTCGCGCTGGTGATCAGGCCGGCGCT
>Ga0335073_10015724_pt1 | contig 10579 bp, 6 predicted proteins | sample Lox_Sample_22_FD_207093 | JGI IMG/M metagenome (GOLD analysis project Ga0335073, IMG submission 207093) | Soil microbial communities from Loxahatchee National Wildlife Refuge, Florida, United States - Lox_Sample_2.2 | ecosystem: Environmental > Terrestrial > Soil > Wetlands | place: USA: Florida...
GTCCGCTGCGCCGGTACTCTTCGAGCAGGCTCCGGATCTGCGGCGCGGTCCGTTTCTGCTTCATAGCTCATCTTGAGCGGCATCCGATTTTTCTTCAACATGGGTTGGCCAGACGCTTACAGAGGAAATGGGAGTGAAGCGCGCGCGGTACTGACGCCGCGGTTCGCTTGGCGAGGCAGGTGAGTCAGGAGCTAAAGGGCAGAGAAGCCCCCGCGTGGCAGACGGAACCGTTGCGCCACTTTTTCGGGCTCGGCGCCGGAGGTCTGCGCGACGATCGTATCTCGCGTGCTCTCGAAAAGATGATAAACGAACGCCACCGCCACCAGGCTGAGCAAGACCCGGAGCGCCGCCGTCGAAAAGGGCGGAATTCCAGCTTCCGGCTCACGGAGGAGATCGAAGGCGATCTGCAACTGCCCGAACACCGCCCCGCCGGTGAGAATCGCGGAAAAACCGAAGAAAAAAACCTTCCCTTTCAGAACGGATTTCACCGTCCGGGTGGTGAGGTTATAGGTGGTCGGAGCCATGGCGCCAATAAAAGCGAGGATCGCGCTTAACTGCGTGAACGGTGTGTCGCCCCCGGGTACGATTTTCACCACCAGCGCCACAATTCCCGCACCAACGGCCGTGTTGGTGGCCCAGCTATCGAAAGTCCAGTTCTGCTGGCCCATCTCGTCCCAGAGAGATCTGTGGGACGCAGCTACGCCCGCGCCGGCGACAACCGCGGCCAACAAGAGTGACCCGAGAACGATATGGTCCACCGTCTGCCCAGGAATCGCCGCCAGAGGATTCGGCGACGTCGCGCCGGCAAACAGCAAGGATGTAAGTGCAATCCATATCACCAGCGGGATATAACTCATTAGAAACTGAACGGCTCGATATGCAAAGTTCATAGCGTTCTAGAATACGAAACGATGATTTCTCGTGAATTCATTCACCCGAAATCCAATTCAAATCAGTCCGCGCCCGCTTCGAACAAAATTCGATCGAAAGCGCCGTCTCAAAGGCCAATTCCCGCGGCATCCCATCGATTTGCACCAGGCGGCGATAGGTTTTCACAAGATCGATGGTGGAATCCGTGAAAACAGCCGGCAGCTTGCTGAAACTGGCGATCTTGCCCATCCCATGGAACGCGGCCATGTTGGCCACCGGGTCGGGCGCCTGAGCGAGTTCGAGGAAACGCGCGAAGACCGAGTGCCGTGAGGCCTCGGAAACCAGCGCGTATAAAAGAGTTAGATCTTCGGCGAGTTCACGCCAAGCCTCGGGCGGCACGGCAGGGCGTCCGATCATTCTCGCAAGAAGACTCAGAGCCAATTGAGGATCGCTCACTGCCTCACGATGCCAGATGAGCCCGCACAGAAATCCGCCGAGCGTGCAATCGGGGCTGGCGATCGCCGAAGTCACAAGGGCATCGAGCGTTTCAGGCGACTTTTCGAGCAGGAGGGCGCGCTGAGTCAGGAAAACAATCTTCTGGAAGTCGCCCTGGCGGGATGTCACCAGAACCGGATCGCCCGGCAGCAAGGCGCCCGTGGGATGGAGCGCGAGCACGGCCATCACCGGCGCGAACAGTGCGAAGCGAACATGATCCCAGGCGTTCGTTAGCGTGTCTCTGGAGATGGGACAAGCTCCGGCTGGCGCGTAGCGGATCTCGATGATCTCGCCTTTCGATCGCGACCCGGTAATGGGGCGGCTGACCCGCACCCTCACCCGCTCGCCGGATCGAGGAGAATCGGTAAGCAGCTCGCCAAATATCACCTCGCATCCGCGCCCAAGCTTATCCGCGATGACCTGCCCGAACGCGAAATCCGAAACATCATTCGACACGGTACCTCCTCCGGCTGGGCATGTTCCCGAACGAATCGGACCGGAACCGAGAGAAGGCCGGGGAGAGTAGGTCAGAATCGGATCAAAAAAGGGCGGTCGCACCACGACCGGCGAAGGCGTCGCTGGTGTCGAAGGGGAGATCCTCGCTCTGGCGGAAACGCAGGGCGCCGCCGTCCAGCCCGCGCGGAACAGGGGTACATACGTATTGGGAAAGAACTCCGAGAACGCGACCACGAACTCGCGGAATTCGTATCCGCCAGATAGTGATCCGACTGGATTGCCCGTTGCCGGATGCGGGTCGGCCCAGACAAACCGCGGATTATCGCGGCTGCTGACGCGAATATAGATTCCAGGCGTAGGTCCGCTTACCGCCGTCGCGAGCGAATTGCTTCGAAAGGCGCTCTGACCGGGAGGCTGCGGCGGACGTCTCTGCGAGTCGAGCATCGGGAGATTTTCGGGGCGGCTGAATGCCGTCCCGGGCCTGCCGTCGTAGGGGGTCGGGGGATAATCTACCCGAAAAGTATCGGCGATTGCGTTTCCAACATTGCCGATACCGATCCGGTTCGTTCCGATGGTCCGGTTCGCGCCGCCGCCTTCGACAAGATAGATGGCATCCAGCGACATCCCGGCCGCGGGCGCATCCAATCGCCCCGTTCTCAGCAACAGTGCGTCGACCCGGAAGTTTTCCGCTCCCTGAACACGAATTCTAACAATCGCGAAACGCATGACGAACAACTGTTCTCCTTGATCGAAAACCTGGTTGTTGTTCCGGTCCACATACGCGATAAGCCGGAAATTACCCACGGTGCTCGCCTGGAAGGAAACCTCGGGTCCGGTCGTGTTGCTCAGGGCGGGCGGCGGCGTGGGATCAGCTTCGGACGGGTCGCGATCCAGTTGCCAGCGGATCGCGTCGGGATGGCCGCCAGCCTGAAGGATAGACGCGAAAACCGGACTCGGCCCTTGAAGGATGACGGCTTCGGGTTGATCTGTTGCAAACTGAGAATCCTGATTAATCACCGACCTCTGGTCCGAACCTTGCTTAATCTGAAGGGCGAACGCGGAAACGCGATCGACAGTGACCGAAGAGGAGGAGACGAAATTCGGCATGCTGTTTTCCCCTTTAAGCTGATTCCGCCTACGGACGAGACCATTACACCGGGCCGCCGGAATCGGGACCACAACTCGGAGCGTCGTCCCTGGGCGCAGAAGGAGCGGTGACAGCGAACGGTGTACCTGCCGCGGGTGGATGACGCTGGACCGCGGCGCCGACGCCCGTCAGCCATTTGACTCGGTCGCTCAGCGAGAGATCGATTTCCCAAAACGTCCGGTCGCCGTTAAATCCAGGAAGGATATCGCCGCGATCAAAAGTGTCCCACAGGTCAACGTCAAGATTAGAGACGTCTTCAAGAATCTGTGCCGCTGCATGAAAGTCCCGTTCAGGCTGTTGATCCTTACTGTCCTCCTCGGCTCGGATGTGCAGGGTGAGCGGAGTCGGGTCCCCGGATTCGGGCGCCCAGTGGAAGGAATCGCCGCGCGAATCGGCCGAGCTGTCCGGGTCGGGCGCACAGCTCAGACCGAAATTCAAGAACATCCGGAGGCGAAGATCGTCGACGTCTTGAAACCGGTATTGGAATACCGGGACGATACATAGCTTTCTGGGGTCCTTTCCCGTGCTTTGCGTGAAATTGAAGGCATGGAGGATGGCATCGGGCCGAGGAAACATAAAGCGGCTGTACACGTTGTCCAGGTGCACATTGGCGGTGCCGGTATCGGCCGGCCCGGGATAGTGGACGAATTCCAGCCGGTCCGTGTCGAAGCTCGCCTCGCCAGGAATCAGGCCCGAAAGCGCCATGGAGGAACCAGCGGGGATGCGTAGTTCGCCCAGGAACTTCCCGCACACATAGACATGGTCATCGCGCAGATCGGCGATGAGCGCGTCGATCCAGGGCAGGACGGGATCGTCATAGAACGCGATCGCGCCATGAAAGATGACGAATAGAGTGTGATCCAGGTCGATGGGAGGTGCATCATCGTCCGTTGAACGCTTCTCGCCTTTATATCGTTCGCTCATGATCGTTGGGTCCTTTTCTTTGTTCGGAGATGGTTGATTGTGCTTTTTGAATTTAAGGCGCCCCGTAGACGTCGAAGGCTGCCCAATAGTATGGGTGTCCCCACCCGGGCGTATTATGGATCTTTTGCGAGGCCAGTTCGAGCGCCACGGTCGCGGTATTGCCCGCAAAAAGTGCATCGTAAAATCGCTTCATCAGTGCGGGAGTCGACTCGCTGTCGATGCTCCACCGCGAGGCGATCACGCGCCTTGCTCCCGCGGCTAGCAGGGCTCGCACCAGGCTCTCAGGATTTACTGGGCCGCTTTCTTCTTCGCCAGCCGCAGTCAGGCACGCAGACAGGACCGCGAGCTGACACTGTTTCCAATTTTCCCGGGCCAGATCCGTGGCCGTCAGGTACCGGTTTCCGCCGTTGGCATCGGGACCCAGGATCAACGCACCGTTCCCGCCGTTAGACCATCCGTGACCGGCGAAGTGCATCAGTTCTGCCGACGCCATTTGCCGGGCGAGCGGCTCGGGGGCGGCTTCTCTCGCGTCGATGAGCGTCGATTGCGGCATCCTGGAAGCTAGGTTGTCCGATTCCTCGACGGCGCCTGGAAGATACGGGAGATCCTCGCCCTGTGCGCCGGGAGCCGACACGATCACCGCCCGCGACGCCGGGGAGAGCGAAGAATCCCGTTTCCCTCTGAGGTCTCCCAGGCTCGAAAGAAGCCCTACGGCATGTCGCTCGCCGAGGTAGTGAGCCGTGTCATCGATCAACACTCCGAACGGCACCAGAGAAATAAAACCGTCAGGTTCAATCCAAATCCCCCCGGTGTCCCGCAGTTCGCGATCGAACGGCCCGATCAGTTGCGTGTACAGCACACTCCCCGTGCGGCGCAATTCCGCTAAGCTCGACGCGGGCGAAGCGCACATGCGGTGGAATTCGCGAATCTCCGCTTCCAGCACCGTCGGCGCAACCGGAAGCAGAGATCCCTCGACGGCATGGTTGTGGACTGCAAACGCTGCGATCCCTGCGGGCAGGACCACGTAGGTGAGCGCCAGATCAGTCCCCGGATTAAGGGCGGCGGGAGCCGTTTCCGCGTTTGCGTCCGAATCCGGCGATCGTGACTCCCATTCCTCCAGCGCCTCCGCCGGATTGCCGCGTTTGAGAAGAGCAATCTGCACCAGATTACGCCGGGAATCGAGTGCCATTTCGGCGGCCGCGATCCGGCTCAGCGGCTGCGAGAAGGAGCGTACATGCTCGCTTGCCAGGCGGGCGGCCTCGAGGAAAGACGGTTCAGCGTCGCGCCAATCGCCCTGGCCGGAGAGCGCAATGCCGCGGGCTTGGCGCACGCGCATACGCACTTCCAAGCTGGAAAAATTCGGCCGCAGCGCGAGCTGGTCCAGATCCGCGATCGCGCTGGCTGGATCTGGCCCCGCAGCTTCGGCCTCCGCTTTCCGGAGCTGCCCGGCGAGTATCAAATTTGCGACCGTCACGCCCTGCGGCAGTCCAGTGAAAAGAGAGTTGGCCCGATCCAATTCGGTCACCGCGCCCCCCTGGTATCGAGCCTCCCGCATCAGCGATGCCAGATATACGCGATTTAACGCTTCCACCTCCGCATTCCCCCATCGCGCCGCGGCGTCAACCGCCGCAGCCTGCGCTGCTACAGCCGCTTCTCTCCAGCCGAGCGCCTTCGCCGCGACCGCCATGTCGTACAAAGCCTGTTGCGCCTGAGCATCCGACGCCGCCGAGGTCCAATATTTCGCCAGTGCGAGAGGCGATGCTTGCCAGACCGCCGCGCTGTTCCCGCTGAGCGCGTCGATGCTGGTGACCAATTCCTGCGCCTGAAGCGCGAGCCCGGCCAGCCGGTGCGCCAGCAGGTCCGCTTCCGTCCGTTGACGCTCCTCGCGCGCCTGTCCCATCCCTCCGGCGCGGCCGACACAGATCGAATGCTCGAGCCGCGTTCTCCCGGCGAGCCACCAGTACGACGTCCCATTCAGTTCGGCGATCAGCTTGCCGGTGATGGCCAAGCACGGCTCGTGGCGCTCGGAACGTCGGTAGGAGTAAGCCAGCTCGATCCGCGTGCGGGTGGCCGCAACTTTTTGCCCGGCCGCTTCGAGTTTACGGACCAAGCCTTCCCCGCGCGTCAGAACCTCGTCATTGTGGCCGTGAATATTCTCGATGATCACGTTTCCGGCGTCGGTCAGCAGGGAGTCGTCGCCGCTCTGTGCTTGACGGTAAGCTTCGCTGAGAGAGTAGTCGCCGAACCGGTTGATCCAGGAATCGGCGAGGATCCGGGCCGCCTCATCCGCCGCCGCATCCCGTCTTGCATCGGGGAGCCAGTAAGTCCAGAACGCATTTTGCAGGTACTCCGCCTCGAAATCTTCATGATTACGTGCGGCCGCGATCAGCGCTTCCGGGTCATCCGAGGCTCGCAGCAAGGCGGTCTTCCTGGCTTTCTTTCGCTGCTCCACTTCCGCGAGCCTAGTCCTGGCTTCGGCGAGCCATGCCTGGCGAGTCTCGATTTCCAGAAACTTGTTCCACGCCGCGATCGACTCATCGAGCATCCCCACCTTTTCATAGGTGATGGCGAGATTAAACAGGGCATCCGTGTTGTTGCCGTCGATCCGCAGCGCTCGCAGGAGATCATCGATCGATTCCCCGTAATCCGGCTTCCGCGCGCCGCTTTCGCGAAGTGCGATGGCGGTGCCTAAGTCCACCAGGACTTCCGCCGACGGGTCCCGTTCCGAAGCGCGCTTCAGATCGTCGACGGCGCTCTCGTATTGCAGCTCGATCAGCTCCGCACGCCCCTTGAGCAGCAACAGTGCCGAGTCGCGGGGGTTCGCCTGCAGCCTGCGTTGAATCTCCATCTCTGCATTGACCAGCGACTCTGGCCGGTCGAACGCCGAGCGGGAACTAGTTCGCTGCTGGCGCACCGGGCTGTACCCCGCATCCGGCATCCGGTACTCGAACGGGCGTGACGCGGTGTATGCAGCCGCCAGCAATTTCGCGGGATCGTGGGCACGGTGATACTGCCAGAACAGGACCGTGCCCGCGACCGTGGCGATGCACGCCACCGCGGCGAGCCATCTGCTCCAACCCGCACAGATCCGTTCGGGACGCCGCTTTCCGGCATTAACAAACCGCCGCGCCATGGACGTTTGCCATTCCGGCGAGGCCGTGCGCAGCAAATCGAGTTGCGTGTTCACGTCAACATCACCAAAAACAGCTTCGCGAAGAATCGCTCCGCATCGGTCGCACCTTGCCGCATGTTTCAAAATCGCCTCTGAGCCCGCCGCGTCAAGGTCTCGCCCGGCCGCCGCAATCCGCTCAGAACCAGGACACGTTGGCCTGCGTTCGAAGACCTCCCCGTTACCGAGCAAGCGGAGCTTCGCGTTCCAATCCCGCTCATCCTCGACTGCGTTCCGGCAATCCGCGCAAATCTCAAGATGTTCCCGGAAATCGTTCGATTTCCCCCGTGCAATGGCATCAATTTGCGCCACGGTCAGATGCTCACCGGTGTTATCCAATGCTGCACCTGCTTTGGGAAACGAATTTCATCGGGAATTTCCTTTCACCGTCGGCGAGATTTGTCCGACCGCGGCGATCTTGAGGCATTTGCGAACCGCCAGCGTGAGCCGGCGAATGAGACTTTCAACACCGCTCGAAGTCAATTCGATGATTTTAATGGCCGCGATGGCGTCCGCTGTAAAGCCTTGCCTGTAATACAGCCAAAAAATGCTTCGATCGCGTTCCTTTTGCGACGAAAGACAGCGATCAATGCTGTCAATCAATAATTCCCTCTCGACTTGCTCCACATGATCGTGGGTCGCCGAAACAGCGGGGAAATCCTCCAGCGCGACGCAATTCTCTCCGGCGCCCCTTTTCTGCGCGGATCGGACCCGATACGCATCCACGGCTACCGTCGATGCAATGGTGCGCAGATATGCGACGAGAGCGCCAGGATGCGCGGACCTGAAACGGCGAAGAAAATGATAGTCGTTCGCGCATAGTTTCAGAAATGTTTCCTGAACCAGATCGTCGACCAGATCATTGCGCGGCGCCCGGCAGCGTGCGAGTACGCGAAAGACGCTCGAAGCGATGATCGGCTGAGCGTGACTTACGAATTTTTCCCAGGCTTCGAGCCTTTCGTTGCCGATCGCTTCGTCCAGAATTCTTTGAAGTGCCGCTCCCCTCGGTTCCTCGTCCATTCAAGTTATTCGCAGTTAAGAGAGATTTTATCCTTTTTAGGTTTCAATTCAAACAACAAAAAACCTCTTTCGCGAAAGACCGCCCCTCTCACCCCGCCGAAATCCTCTGTAATCGACCGGAAAATCGGCGGCCTGCGGCGATACGGGAGGATTGCCCTTCGATTTCAGCACGCCGTGCAGTGGAGACAGTTCCACGGCTCCGTCTTCGCCAAGCGATTCCTCAAGCGCTCCGCAGAACATATCCCTGTTCAATATGTATATGTATGTTCCGCAGCAGGGAGACGACGGCGATAGCTCCTCGACCGATAGTGACAGCGGCGCGGGGGCCTCCACGGGTTCAATTGACCCTGGCGATCTGGATCCCGGCGGACCGGACGGCTCGGGCAACGCAAAGTGGAGGGAGTTCGCAACCGGATCCCGAAAGCGGCAGGGACCCGGGCCCAGGAAGCGATCCCGGCCCGGGGAACGATCCTGACCCCGGCGGCTCAATAGCGACGGGGGAGGTGGCGATGGAGACGAAGGCGGGGGGGGACTTAAACGATGGAGCGTAGCCCGCACAGCCTGCCCTTAGCGTGACGCGACCGACCGGTCGCATCACACTCGCTTAGGACGGATAGAACTATCAACGCGGGCGAGAGGATGGGGTCGGGATCACGAGAATTCGCTCGATCGCGAAACGTTCTCCCCGGATCGTGCTTGGCCGCCAAACGGCTTCAGGCGCCGGCCTTGTAATCCCGAAGTGCGATGTTGCTGATTACAGACTGTTTATTTTCGTGCGCGAGAAAAGCGCTGTATCAGCCACTATACTTCGATGGCCTTGTTTCGGACTCGCTCCGCCGCCCTGTTCGGGATCGATGCGCACCTGATTGATGTGGAAGTCGACATGTACCCGGGCGTTTCGCGCGATATCATCACGGTTGGCCTGCCGGACATTGCGGTCAAAGAGAGTCGCGAACGGATCAAGTCGGCGCTGATCAATTCCGGATTCGGGTATCCGGCGAAAAGCGTCACCATCAATTTGGCGCCCGCGAATGTTCGCAAAGAAGGCGCGGGATTCGATCTGCCGATGGCGCTGGGAATCCTCGGAGCGATGGGGATGGTCGGCAGTGCCGAACAGCATCTGTTTGTGGGCGAGTTGTCGCTCGATGGCAGCATCCGGCCCGTGCGCGGTGCGTTGTCGATCGCCGCGTGCGCCCGGAAACGAGGAATCAAGAATTTACTGGTCCCGGCCGACAATGCCGCCGAAGCCGCGGTCGCCGACGGGATCGACGTATTCGGCATTCATCATTTGCGAGACGCGGTCGCGTTCTTGAAGGAACCAGGCGGCTTTCAGCCGCAGCCTCGAACGGCGCCCGCCGCGGCGGTGTTCAATGGCGAATCTCTGGACTTCAAGGACGTGCGCGGGCAGCTCAGCGCGAAGCGGGCGTTGGAGGTCGCGGCCGCCGGTGGGCACAATGTGCTGTTGATCGGTCCTCCCGGTTCGGGAAAGACGATGCTCGCGAAACGGTTCGCCGACATTTTGCCGCCACTGACCTTCGCCGAGGCCCTGGAAACGACGCAGATCCACAGCGTCGCCGGTGTCTTACCGAAGGGCACGGGACTGCTGGAGAAGCGTCCCTTCCGGGCGCCGCACCATTCTGTTTCGGACGCCGGGCTGATCGGCGGCGGAGCGGGAACGCCACGTCCGGGCGAGGTCAGCCTGGCGCACAATGGCGTGCTGTTTCTTGACGAACTCCCGGAATTTCCGCGAAATGTTCTGGAACAATTGCGGCAGCCGCTTGAAGAAGGCACGGTGACGATTGCTCGCGCGCAGGTGACGCTTTCGTTTCCAGCGACCACGGTTTTGGTCGCGGCCATGAATCCGTGTCAATGTGGTTTTTTTTCTGATCCAACGAGGGAATGTAGATGCACGGGCGCGATGATCCAACGCTACTTAGGAAGAATCAGCGGGCCATTGCTCGACCGGATCGACCTTCACGTCGAAGTGCCGGCCGTGCCGTATCGTGAGTTGCGCGGTAAGGACGAAGGCGTCTGTTCCGCCGAGATTCGGGGGCGAGTCGAACGCGCGCGAGCGATTCAGCGGAGCCGCGGGTTCTACAATTCGAAAATCCCAGTGCGCGAGTTGCGGAAATTGTGCGCCCTGGATGACGCCGGTGAGGGAACGCTCGAAATGGCGGTCCGTCGGCTAGGACTATCTGCCCGCGCTCATGATCGAATTCTCAAGGTCGCGCGGACCGTTGCCGATTTGGATGAGACCGAGCAAATTAGCGCGAAACATCTTGCAGAGGCGGTCCAGTACCGGAGCCTGGATCGAAATTACTGGCAATAATCCACTAAAGTTTTGTGGTTATTTGGTCGGTCCGTTCGCACGCTCCTTCATGTGGTGGACCCCGTTTTTTGGACAAAAAAGTGACCCTTTCTTAGATGGTGTGGCGGCATTGAAAATGAGGAGAAGACAATGCCGCAAACGAGAAAGAATCATCCCCCGAGCCTGAAGG
>Ga0335073_10015725_pt1 | contig 10579 bp, 14 predicted proteins | sample Lox_Sample_22_FD_207093 | JGI IMG/M metagenome (GOLD analysis project Ga0335073, IMG submission 207093) | Soil microbial communities from Loxahatchee National Wildlife Refuge, Florida, United States - Lox_Sample_2.2 | ecosystem: Environmental > Terrestrial > Soil > Wetlands | place: USA...
TTCGGTTCCCGTGTATGGAGCGTGCTGACCTCGTGTTTTCTGTCAAGTTAGACTTACAATGTTTGAATGAGGGATACCACAAAGTTTGGATGTGTTGGCGAAGGAGCTGCCATGATGGAGGCGAGGGAGGTCTAGTTGGACTTTTTTCTTGTCCTTGAATCAAAACTTTGCGAGGCTGAAAAGTCAAAAAGTTGGTGTGTGCTCCTTTTGTGTGATCCGAAATTCTGGTGAAAATCGGTCAAAGTCTAAGAATGGACAACAGCTCATCGAACTCAATACATAACTTCCATTTCCGTCCTTAGACGCTACAATCCTACGGAATAAATTTTGCTTTTCTCATTTTGTCGAATACTTGTGTATACATTTGGAGCGTATCGACTGTCTCGGTAAATCCAACTTTCCTTGCAGCACTCAAATCAAAATGTCTGTCGAATTCTTGACTCAAACATCCCTGGAAGAACCACCAACTCGTTTCCTCTCTGTTTACAAGACCATACTTCTTCACAATCTCATCCCATACATTCGCATGTTTTTTAAAGAAGACTTCAGGTTTAATTGTGGAAGGGGCAGGTCGACCCGGTGTCAATCCGAAATACTCACATATCCCAGACCATTTTTTGGCCCAACTCGATATTTCTCCATCTGCAATGTTGAACGCCATCGAGGCTGTTTTATCGCCATTCAATGCAGCATAAATTTCAAAGCGAGAGAGAATATATGCCGACGTATCGGTATGTTGACCTTGCCATGCAATTTCACTTGAAGGAAATGGAACTTCTGCACCTTCACCATGAACATAGCGATATAAACTAAGCCAGTATGCTAATGGACCAGCAACGTTCATGGCATTGGTACCTGGCACAAAACCGACGATGACATCTGGACGGACTTCTGTCCATTTCCACTTTTTGCCTCTGCTGAGGTCGTCGAGGGCATCCACTTGGCCGTAGTAAAAGATGTTTTTGGCGTATGGCGAGGGAATCCGTGGCGATGCTTCTGAAAATGGAGGGTCGAGCTTGATTTTGTCTACGAATTCAATGCCGTATGTCTGTCGTTAGTCTGCTGTACTTGTAGGGAATTTACCTTTCCTCCTGTCTGTAAGATGACATGTTCGAGATTCGGAGATAGTTCGTCCACTGCTTCAATTGCTTTCTGGAGGAGTGGAACATTTGTCTTTCTCAACGCATCCCAGCCATCTTCTTGTACATAAGCTACCATTAGACCACTCTTGTGTGAGATATCGAATACCCATAAAGAATACATGCGTAATCTCATGAATGTCTTTGACCTTCTTCTCAAGCTCTGTCTTGATATATTCCAGACTCTTCGACAAGTCAATTCCGCTGATTAACTCGAGCCTTGGATCCTCAGGAAGGTACGCATCGCGAACAGTAAGAGGCCGATTGGTTAGCCCGACGATGCGAGCAAATGTATCTTTTGTGGGGTACACAAGCAACTCATTACAGAGTGAATTGCCAGAAATACCGGAAGCCCCGAAAATCAAGGCGTGCTTTCCTGTTGCCATGATGGAAAATTAGCCGACAAAAACAACCGATTTGGAGTGGCTTTTAAGTCCAAGAAGGTAATTGACCGTCACGTAGTTGCAAGCAGCAAGCCTAGGTGTCGTGTGGTTGCGGTTTAGCAGTGTCGTCATCCTTAGATCGACGGTCCTCTCCATTTGCGCGGAGATTCGGGCAACCTTAATTGAAATCTCATCATCGATCTCAACCGTCAAATAGCCAAAATACGTCTAAAAACGGATTATTACAACTCAAAACTAGATGATAGTATTATAAATACATAAAGGTTATCTGAACAAAGGTATGTCTGGTTAATTAATCAAATCTCAAGTCGCTCAAGAATTTGTTGCCTGGAGAACTGAGTGAACTCTTCCCTCTCTTTAGAAATTCGCCTTGTCCTTTCTTTCCTAGGACCTTGCCTTCTTCGAAAATTACTTCCCCTCTCAAAATTGTGTAGCGAGGCCAGTTTTCAACACTCATCCCTTCGTAGGGAGTATAATCTACATCGTGATGTAACTCACTGTTTGTAATTGTCTTTCCTCCTTTTGAACCGGGATACCAGATGACTAAATCCGCGTCAGATAGACCGGGAAGTAAAGTCCCTTTAGTAGGATAACAGCCGTAAAGCTTGGCAGGGTTGGTAGAAGTTAATTCGACGAATTTTTGAGGGGTTAGACGACCTTCGAGGACTCCGTTGAATAACAATGGAAGACGAGTTTCCAAACCGGGAAGGCCGTTGGGAATGAACTTGAAGTGACCTTTTCTTAGTTCGTTCGAGATGGGTGGATACCTTGGGGAGCGCTGGGATACATTTTCATGCCACGCATTTTACCATCTGGATCGTTGAAACGGAATGGTGCATGATCCGAGGAGAAGACTGTGAATGTGCCGTTTGCAAGACCTGTTTGTAAGTTGCGGGGCTTGAATAGGAGGGACCTCTCCAGATGGCTTCTTGGTCAAGCGGACTTTCGCGAGGAGGAGGACTGCAGACACATTTTGCTCCGGAGAATTTCTCACCTTTCAAATTTGAAGAGGTGAGATACAAATATTGAGGACAAGTTTCTCCATGAATTGGAACTCCTCGAGTTTGTGCATTGCGAATATGTTCAACAGCAGACTAAAATTAACCGGTTTTGGGGAATTGAGGTACCGGAGCAGAAACATGGACAAGAAGAATGGGAATTTGAATGATCTCACTCAAACTGATTGCTCGATTGGTTGCTTCAGCTTCAACAATAGGAGGACGAGAAGTATAATGGTGATATGGCTCAGTCATTCCTCTTTCTTCGAGTTTCTTGGTCATCCATTCAACGACCTCTCCATTTTCTGCATGGATCATCGTTGTGAATTGGTGTTTGCGGGTTGCCAGCATGACGTCGAGAAGTTCTCCGTCTCGGAGTTTGAGGGCGTCGTACGTCATGTATAGTTTACAAGACGAGATTCCATCTGCAAACAATTTTGGAAGTTCCTCGTCCAAACGTTGAGGATCAGGCGCTAATAACATTCAGCTCCTTTCTATTTGGGAGTGTTACCAGTGATAATGAGATGGAATCCATAATCGCAATAGCTGTTTCCTTTCGCCTCGTTATGGTAATCATCAATAATCTCGATAAGAGACATATACTTCTCCTCCCTAGCCTGCTTTGCAAAACTCAACACGGTGGTTGTTCCCCCACAGATAGCAGACAATGTGCCTGTTTCAAAGTTATCTGCGCAAACAGCTCCCATGAAAGCCTTCTCGTTGATATGCACATGAGAATCGACTCCTCCAGGCTACCATATCAACATTCATCCCTTCATTGGACTTGCTTACTGTAACAAAAGCACCCTCAGCATTAATTACTTTTGCTTTCGGAGAGTCTTTGGCCTCAATTGAGGGAGCAAGCATCATAATCTTGCCATCTTTCACTCCGATATCATATTTCCCGACATCCGCAGCAGTCGCTACAACACCATTCTTGATAATGAGATCAAAAGTCATTTTCGACTCTTTTTGTCAGAATTGAGGTCCGAGAAAAGCGGGGGAGACAGGAAGAGATTGGATCTGCTGTAGCCTATAAGCGAAAATGAGAATGGCCTTTGGGGAAGCCGGAACGGAATTGAGCGAATTGATATGAAGTGGGTGATTGGCGCAGATCGGTTTCCTATCAGAGTCCTTTCTTATCGCTAAGCCATGTCCGACCATTCATTCCGAGGCCTTGGGAAAATTAAACCCGTATAGGAAACTGATTGACATCGAAAATGCGGGGCAGCAGCAGAGTCAGGGAGAAAAACTATGCCCCAGGTAGAATAGGTTGCCCATGACCAATTCTCCTTTAGAAACCAATAAATAAGTCATCTATCCGACAGGATTTGGAATTGTTCCTCGATGCGTCATTGCGACCGAGGACCGAGCGTGTGGTCACAGGGCCGATTCAGTGAACCGATCACGGGTGATGGTGTTGTACCCTAAGCACAACCCTAACTTTTCTGCTCTGCCAGAAATTTCGAAATTTCCCAGTAGATTTCTAAACACCGCTTCCAACGCATAGAAAGACCATCGACACCTTCATCCTCCTTCCCAAGCATAATCAAACATGAGTAAACACCACCCAGATCTTGTTATGTGCCGCCGGCAAACAGGCATTTCCATCGGCCGTCTCTGCGAACGAGACGATGGTCGCTGTCCCATTTGCGACAGTTATGTCCGTCCAACAACTCAAGTTCGAATCTGCGACGAATGTGCGTTTGGTAACTATGCTGGCAAATGTATCATTTGTGGAGGGATTGGAATCAGTGATGCGTATTATTGTGCAAATTGTACGAGGCTAGAGAAGGATAGAGATGGATGTCCGAAGATTATCAATCTGGGCAGTTCGCGGACAGATTTGTTCTATGAGAAGAGAAAGTTGGGACAGGTTGCTGGTGCTAAGAAGGGTTGATTCAGCAAGTTCTTGCGATGTAGCTCTCTGACGAGCGCACAGAGTGAATGAGATATTGGTCGCCGGGTCGGCTGTTGAGATGGTAGCCTGCAGGCTGTTCGTCGAAACGAGGTTAATGAATCTAGCAAATTATTCCCTTGCAGTTTCTGTTGAAGGCATAGCATATCTAGAATTGACCAGACAGGAAGCAATCTTGAACCCAAGGTTTCAAATACTCTATGAACTAGTCTTCAACTGCCATACCATCATAATGAATGAGATGTTCTCCAATCTGCTCGTATTGCAGCAATGCGCTGGTTCAATCGCCGATCCGATGTTTGACGTGAATTCCAAGATTCCACGTCGGCGAAAAGTCCCATTCAGTGACCACCAACACAACACACCAGGCGTGAATGTTAGACCGGTAACCAGACAAGCCAGCAATTTTATTGCATCTACAGAATGCGCTTCAAAGCATCTGTTCTAATCCTCTTCTTTCTCTTTGGTACTAATTCCATTCTGTAATTACTAATACCTAGCGTCTCTTTTTGTGACCATCTTCGCGCAGGAACAAGAAGAGTTACCACCACCGGAACAAGATGAAGCCATTATCGACCAACAAAATCTCCCTGAAGAACCCAAAGTAGAAGGAGGAATTCTGTCATCTCCCGAACATACGCAGCTTGAACCTCGACAATCTTCCGAGGATTTGGAAGCTCTTCCCATTGATGATCCATCATCGCCAAAGAATTGTATACTTTTGTGAAGAACATTGCTGACTACAGCTCAATTTCTTGTTGAAGATGCTTTGCAAATCCTTTCATCTCTTTCTAAGGATCAGGAGTCTAATGAAGCAACATCAAATACAGTATACATGCGGATTCTATTGAAACTTGTCGAAGTACTCAAGTCGGTATCATTTTTGCAATATGCTTCCCAAGAAGAGCCGTTGGCCACAGGAAGTAAAACAGAGACTTATCAGAGAGCTTTATCTCTTCTTACTGAGGCTGCTGAAGCTGGAAACGAAGAAGCTATCTATCTTCTTGCTGAGATCAACTTTGTAATCTCCTTATTGTGCGTGTTGTAACGGTAGTATGGCAAGTATGCCAGAGCAAATTATCGAGAAGCATATAAATGGTACCAAAAAATGACACAAACGACAAGCAATGCGACGGCACAACATATGCTAGGATTCATGCATGCAACAGGGATCGGTAATGCAGTTCAACCAGATCAAGGAGCAGCCCTGTTATATCACACATTTGCAGCAGTAAATGGAAACCTTCGATCTGAAATGACTGTTGCGTATCGTCATCTCATGGGTATTGGAACACCACGAAGCTGCGAGGAAGCAGTCGTCTATTACAAAAGTGTAGCTGACAAATGTAAGCACTCTTCTCCCCTTTTCCATGTATAAACTAACGCATAGCAATCGCATACTATCGTTCCGGTCCACCTGGTGGTCGTCATCTCCCACGTAATACAATCCGTATCGCGGACGATGAAGGCGGTGTCTACGGTCAAGGCGCCTCACACTCCTCAGCAGGTCAAAATGCTTATAAACGTAACAGTGTCATGTCCGATTCCTCGCAATCTATCGATGATGTCCTTGAATATCTACGGTATATGGCTGATAAGGGTGATGCTGGAGCACAATTCAGTCTAGCAAGAGTTTATTATGATGGAAGTAGGACTATTACGAGAAATTTTCAAAGGGCATTGTTTTATTTTGGGAGCGTGGCGAGACAGCATTGGGCTAAGGATGGGAAAATTGTGGGTAAGGAGAATCAGAGTAAGGTGCTTTTTGGAAGTGCGGCGGGGTATCTTGGGTTGATGCATATGCGTGGAGAAGGAGTTCCGCAGTCTTTTGAGAAGGCCAAGATTTGGTTTCAAAGGGGTGTTGATTTGGTATACATTCACCCCTGTTTGATTGTGCGCGGGATTAATTGATAGGGAGATTCTATATCGCAGTATGGTATGGGAATGTTACATCTCTTGGGAGTCGGTGAAGTCCCTAAAGACCAAGGAAAAGCATTACAACATTTCAAAGCATCAGCGGAACAAAATCATCCACCTGCACAAGTGGCCATAGCGAAAATGTATCTCGACCAAAATGAGATTATCATTGCTACACGGTACTTCGAATTAGCTGCTCGACAAGGCCATGTTGAAGCATTTTATTACCTGGCTGAACTCAATCACAAGGGAATTGGGAGAGAACGATCTTGTGGGATTGCCGCTGCTTATTACAAGATTGTCGCTGAACGAGTGGAATCAATGCATTCTACTTTGGCTGATGCTAATGCTGCTTGGAAGGAAGGACTTTTCACGGAGGCCATGGTGGGTTATATGATGGCTGCTGAGCAAGGATATGAGGCTGGTCAGGCAAATGTAGCTTGGCTTATTGATCAAAGTACTTGCCATTCTACGTATGGTGTGCTAATATCAGCTCAAAATCAAGGACGTCAAGTGATCCTCCAATTCCTGAATAAACCAAGAAACCATGAAGCGGACAATATGGCACTCATATACTGGACTCGTTCAGCACGTCAAGCCAACGTCGATTCCCTAGTGAAAATGGGAGATTGGTATCTTTATGGATACGGTTTACCGGCGCCCGATCCCGTCAAAGCAGCTGCCTGTTACCTAGCTGCGGCCGAAGGTATGTCGGCACTGGCAATGTGGAATCTAGGTTGGTGTCATGAAAATGGCATTGGAGTAGAACAAGATTTCCACTTAGCGAAACGCTATTACGATATGGCTGCTCTCACAAACTCCGAAGCACAACTTCCCGTGCAATTAGCATTAATAAAACTACGAATTCGCAGTTTTTATAACAAGATTACACATGGAAAAGTGAATTCTATTGGAACTGATGACTATGCAGTTAAAATTGAGGACAATCCCAAGTGGAGTTTTGCACAAGCGTTCAAAGATATTTGGCGGAAATGGACTGAAGGAGATTTAAACGATGTAGGTGGTCAAAATCCTCAACAGGACGTTGAGGATTATCTCGCTGATGGATATATACCGCCTGATCCTGATTATGAGGAATTTGATGAAGATTTTGTAGAGAGTTTGATTCTTATTGCGTTGTGTGGAGCTATTGCATTGTTATTGTGGTGGAGGAATATGAGACAGGTCCGGTTTCAGAGGGAACAGAGATTGGCGAATAATGAGCAGAATGCAAATGCTGTGGATGCAGCGGCACCTCCAGCGGAACTTGAGGAGAATAGAGGATTATTTCCAGATCCTAATGATGCGGAGAATCCTGAATTTGCGAGATGGATAGGAGGAGCGCCGATTATCTAGTCTGTACAATAGGGATTGCATATTCTTAAACTGCGTCTGGACGGTATGATAAATATGGTTTTTGAACCAAGTCTAACTAGATTGAATACATTTTGATTTGCTCCATATTTCCGAAATTGTCTTCTTTGGGACCGGCGAAGATATGTTTCGTCTTGCGTGGGATCTCGAGAATTTCAACCCAGCATCAACCACCTTAGTCTTGGGCTGATGTCCCATTCTAGGTCTCCTTCCTGGAGCAATTCGAACTTCGTCTTGCCTTCGAGGTGGATATCACTGTCTCGTTCTTCATCTGATAGACCAAAAGGACCCATTTCCTTATACGAGCGCGCACTTGCCATTCCAGAATGCAATTGGGCAAGCCCATATTTCCAGCAGATGCTAGAAATTTCTGGTCATTTCTCCGAACTTGGGGAGATGAAGGAGTGCAAGGAAAAGTGGAGATGAACGATTGGCCGACCGCATTAATAAACCAACGTGCGTGTTACGATTGTAGCGGGACCCCTGACAGTCCCTGATGGATTGATCGTCAACTGAGCTTCTTCAAAGCTTCAGTGAGTCACACAGTCCCCCCTGGAGTCATAAATTACAAAGCATATAAATACGTCAACCAGATATTACTTCTCTTCTTTTCTTCATCAGAAGCAGAACTTCGTCGGAGACTCTTTAGAAGCGTCGCTGAACATCAATTCTTCGAATCAATCAAGTAAAAGCCTTCAGAACAAGTTATACAGTCCTTATCAATCATGGTCAACTTCACGGCAGAACAATTCCGTGGACTCATGAACCATCCAACAAACATCCGTAACATGAGTGTCATAGCCCATGTCGTAAGTCCCCACAACTTCCCAGATTCCCTTTCAAGAAACCGTACTAATTGAACCTAGGATCACGGAAAGACTACTTTGACTGACTCGCTCTTAAAACGAGCTGGAATCGGTACAGTAGGCCCTAAACGAGAACTCGATACCCGTCCCGACGAGAAGGAACGTGGCATCACCATCAAGTCCACTGGAATCAGTCTTCACGCTGAATTCTCCGAGGAAGACCTCCAAGATGTCATTGCAAAGCAGCCCACAAAAGGAAACCAATTCCTTATCAACCTAATCGATTCACCCGGCCATGTCGACTTCTCGGCCGAAGTCACTGCCGCCCTAAGAGTCACTGACGGTGCTCTGGTAGTAGTCGATACTATCGAGGGAGTAAGTGTTCAAACTGAGACTGTTCTTCGACAAGCCTTGGGCGAACGTATCAAACCAGTCATGATTATAAATAAAGTCGATCGTGCTTTATTGGAATTGAAACTCTCGAAAGAGGAGTTATATCAGAGTTTCCGAAGAACAATTGAGAATGCCAATGCGGCTATTGCACCGTACGTTGATCCGAGTTTGGGTGATGTACAAGTTCACCCGAATGAAGGTACTGTTGCATTTGGTGCTGGGAAGGACGGATGGGCGTTTACGCTGAGACAATTTGCCGTGTTGGCTGCTAAGCGATTTGGTGTCAAGAAGGAAAAGATGATGGAGCGATTGTGGGGCGACAATTTCTATAATCAGCAAACCCATAAATGGACTAAAAACAGCGAGGATCCAGAACGAGAACGAGGATTCAATTTGTTCGTTTTGACGCCTATTTACAATATCTTCAACACCATCATGGGATCTGACGAGGAAAAGAAGGGTACCGATCCTGATGTACTGGCATTATGTGAGAAAATGGGTATCCCAATGAAAGGCGAAGCCAAGGAATTCAAAGGAAAGGCTCTATTACGAGATGTCATGCAAAAATTCCTCCCAGCAGCAGACGCTCTTTTGGAAATGATGATAATTCACCTTCCATCTCCTGTCGTCGCACAGAAATACAGAGCAGAAACTCTATACGAAGGACCTATGGATGATCGCAATGCCATTGCAATCCGAGACTGTGATTCTTCACCAGATGCTCCCTTGATGATGTACATCTCGAAAATGGTACCGAGTGCAGATCGAGGAAGGTTCTTTGCATTTGGCAGAGTATTCTCAGGAACTGTCAAGGCCGGTATGAAAGTACGTATTCAAGGACCTGATTATATACCTGGAGTCACGAAGCCTCAGATCAGAGCTATTCAGAGTACTGTGCTTATGATGGGTGGAAAGACGGAACCTTTGGAGGATTGTCCTGCTGGCAATATTTGTGGAATTGTAGGCATTGACCAGTTTATTGTCAAGAGTGCTACTTTGACAACAGATGAATCGGCTCATAATCTTCGAGTTATGAAGTTTTCGGTGTCGCCTGTCGTGAATGTAGCAGTGTCGCCCGTCAATGCCGCAGATATTCCAAAACTTGTCGAGGGGTTGAAACGGTTGTCGAAATCTGAGCCCGGAATTGTGGTTAAACGGTCGCCAGCCGGTGAACATATTATTTCCGGTGCGGGAGAATTACAACTTGAGATTGCTCTAAAGGATCTCGAAGAGGATCATGCTAGAATCCCAATCAAGAAGAGTAATCCTATTGTTGAATGTAAGCTCCCTCTTTTGGTGATCTTAACTAACATCTTTAGACCGAGAAACAGTCCAACAAGGATCCTCAGCAGTTGCACTTGCCAAGTCGTCCAACAAACTAAACAGAATATACATGACGGCTGAACCTCTCGGAGAAGAGCTTCTCAACGACATTGAAAGCGGTAAATTCGACACCCGTCAGGAATTCAAGACTCGCGGACGTCTTCTTGCTGACAATTACGGGTGGGATGTCAACCAAGCCCGCAAGATCTTCGCTTTTGGTCCTACAGATCGCGATCCAAATGTCATTGTGGATGCGACTGTCGGAATTGATATGCGAGATATACGGGACTCCGTTGTTACTACATTT
>Ga0335073_10015726_pt1 | contig 10579 bp, 9 predicted proteins | sample Lox_Sample_22_FD_207093 | JGI IMG/M metagenome (GOLD analysis project Ga0335073, IMG submission 207093) | Soil microbial communities from Loxahatchee National Wildlife Refuge, Florida, United States - Lox_Sample_2.2 | ecosystem: Environmental > Terrestrial > Soil > Wetlands | place: USA: Florida...
GGCCTCGGGAGTCGGGGGGCGGTGGCGCTCGGGTGCCGACGGGCGGGCACCCGCACCGGCGGGGCCCGGCGTCGCCTCAGTGCCGGAAGGCTTCGTAGATGCCGAGGACGGCGGGGCCGGCGATGACGATGAACAAGGCCGGCATGATGCAGAAGACCATGGGGAAGAGCATCTTGACGGGCGCCTTCTGGGCCTGCTCCTGGGCGAACTGGTGGCGCCGCACCCGCATCTCGGCCGCCTGGCTGCGCAGGATCGCCCCCACCGACACCCCGAAGCTGTCGGCCTGCACCAGGGCCAGGATGAACGAGCGCAGCTCGGGGATCTCGGTGCGGGCGTCGAGGGCGTGCAGGGCGTCGGCCCGGCTGGAGCCGGCCCGCATCTCGCCCAGCATGCGGGCGAACTCCTCCGACAGCGGGCCCTGGACCAGGGTCACGGTGCGGGCCAGGGCCTGCTCGAAGCCGAGCCCGGCCTCGACGCTGATGGTGAGCAGGTCCAGCACGTCGGGGAGCTTGCGCCGGATGGCCAGGCGCCGCTCCTCCACCTTGCGGTTGAGCCAGGCGTCGGGGCCGATGGTGCCGGCCAGGCCGATGAAGACCACGGCGGCCAGGAGCGACGTGCCCGACAGCGAGGTGAGGTCCCACACCACCAGCCACAGCACTGGGACCGCCACCACCGCCAGGACGCGGAGCATGAGGAACTGGTCCATCTGCTCGGGCTGGGCCTGGCCCGCCATGACGAGCTTGTGGCGCATCTTCTCCAGGTAGTCCGAGGGCAGGAACCGCTTGGCCAGCCCCAGGGCCCCTTCCCCCAGGGGCCGCAGGATCCGCTCGGCGAAGGGCTCCTTCAGGTCCTCCTCGTGCTTGACCACGGTCGAGGCGTAGTCACCCAGCCGGGCGTGGGCGGCGCGCACGCTGAGGCGCTCGTCCGCCTTCATGGCGGCGGCGTAGGCCAGGAGCGATGCGGTCAGGAAGATGGCGACAGCGGCAAACACGAGCATGTCAGACCTCGATGTTCACGAGCTTGCGCAACCACAGGATGCCGAGGACGGCGAGGACGATGGACCCGTAGAACAGGATCTCGCCGAAGGCGTCGTGGAGCAGGGGTCCCAGGTAGGAGGGGTTCACGCTGTAGACGAAGAGCCCGATGGCGGCGGGCAGCACCGACAGCACGATGGCCCCCAGGCGCCCCTCGGCCGTGAGGGTGCGCGCCTCGCGCCGCAGCCGGGCCCGGGCGTTCATGGTGTCGGCCACGATGTCGAGGAGCTCGGCCAGGTTGCCGCCCACCTCGCGCTGGATCCCGATGGAGGTGACGACCCACTCGAAGTCCTCGCTGTGCACCCGCTGGGCCACCTCGGCCAGGGCCTCCACCAGGGGCCGGCCCAGCCGGGCCTCGGCCACCACGTGGCGGATCTCCTTGCCGATGGGGTCCTCGAGCTGGTGTGACACGGTGTCGAGGCCCTGGATGATGGAGAAGCCCGACCGCAGGGTGGTGCCGAGCAGCTGCAGCATGTCGGGGAGCTGGGCCGTGAAGGCCCGGCTGCGGCGTTCGGCCGCCGCCGCCAGCACCAGCCAGGGGGCCACGGCCAGGCCCACCAGGCCCACCAGGCCCCAGAAGGCGTTGCCGGCCAGGAGGCCGATGGCCCCCCCCAGCACGGCCGCCACCACGTTCACGAAGAGGGCCTCGGCCGGGCGGATGGGCAGGTCGGCCTGGTCGATGAGGCGCTGGGCCAGCTGGAGGAGTCCACGCCGCGAGGCCAGCTCGGCCAGGGTCTCCACCGCCCGCTGCAGGGAGGGGCTCCTGACCAGGTCGCCACCCCCCGGGGCCCCGGCACTGGCCACGGCCGGGTCGGCCACCCGGCCCACCGAGTAGGGGGCCAGGGCCTCGTTGAGCCGGGGGCGCTCGCGCAGGGCGATCGACGCCACGGCCCAGGTGAGGGCGCCGGCGACGGGCAGGACCAGCACGGCGATGAGGACGATCACCGCCGCACCGTCCTGCTGCGGGCGAAGGCCTCGGCCTGGAACAGCTCGGGGTCGAGGGACACCCCCACGTCCTCGAGCTTGTCCATGAAATGCGGCCGGATCCCCATGGACTTGAGCGTGCCCCTGTACTTGCCGGCCTCGTCGATGCCCATGGAGAAGTCGAACATGAAGAGGTCCTGCATGATGATGACCTCGCCCTCCATGTGCTGGACCTCCGACACGTGGGTGACGCGCCGGGTGCCGTCGCGCAGGCGGGTGAGGTGGACGACCATGTCGATGGCCGACGACATCTGCTCCCGCACTACCCGGATGGGGAGGTCGAAGCCGGCCATGAGCGTCATGGTCTCGATGCGCGACAGGGTGTCACGGGGACCGTTGGAGTGGATGGTGGTGATGGAGCCGTCGTGGCCGGTGTTCATGGCCTGGAGCATGTCCAGGGCCTCGCCGCCGCGGCACTCACCCACGATGATGCGGTCGGGGCGCATGCGGAGGCTGTTGCGCACCAGGTCACGGATGGTGATCTCGCCCCGGCCCTCGATGTTGGGGGGGCGCGCCTCGAGCGACACCACGTGCGTCTGGCGCAGCTGGAGCTCCTTGGAGTCCTCGACGGTGACGATCCGTTCGTCGTCGGGGACGAAGGAGGACAGGACGTTGAGCATGGTGGTCTTGCCGGCGTCGGTCCCGCCCGAGACGATGATGTTGAGGCGCCCGACCACGCAGCCCTCGATGAAGCGGGCCAGGGCCGGGGTCAGGGTCATGTTGGCCTGGAGCGGGTCCTTGGAGAACTTCCGGACGGTGAGGAAGGGCCCGCCGATGGCCAGGGGGTGGATCACGGCGTTGACCCGGGAGCCGTCGGGCAGGCGGGCGTCGACCATGGGGGAGGCCTCGTCCACCCGCCGGGAGACCTCGCCCACGATCTTGTCGATGACCCGGCGCAGGTGGGTCTCGTCGATGAAGCTGGTGGCGGTGCGCTCGATCTTGCCGTGGCGCTCGATGTAGACGTTGCCGGGGCCGTTCACCATGACCTCGGAGACCTCGGGGTCCTCGAGCCAGCGCTGGATGGGGCCGTAGCCGAGGACGTCGTTGGCGATGTCCTCGCCCAGGCGGGCCTTGTCGGCCAGCGACAGGGGGGTGGTCTCGTCGGCCAGGGCCGCCTGGAGGTGGGCGTTGACCCGGGGCCGCAGGTCCTTGGCCGTGAGCCGGCCCTGGGACAGCTCGGGGCCGAGCTCCTCGATGAGGCGCTGGTGCACCCGCACGTGCACGTCTTCGAGCAGCCGGGCCCGGGCCTCCTCGGTGGTGAGGAAGCCGCCCGCTTGGCGGAGGTGCTCGGAAAGCGACATGGACCGGCCCCCTACGAGCTCTGTCGGGCCTGCGCCTGGGCCGGCGCCGGCGTCATGAGGGCATCGGCCAGGGCGTCGATGCTCTTGGCGAACTTGGAACGGGGGGCGCTCGTCACCACCGGGACGCCCCGGTTGACCGACTCGGCCACGAGGATGTCGCTGGGCAGGGCGGTGTCGACCTTGAGCTGCAGGGCCCGCTCGGCGTCGGCCTCGGTGAGCCCCACCCGGGTGTTGGCCCGGTTGAGGAGGAACTTGACCCGGGAGAAGGGGATGCCGAGCACCCGCATGGTCTGGAGCCCCACCCGGGCGCTCTTGAGGCTCATCACGTCCAGCCCGGCCAGGACGAGGATCTCGTCGGCCGCCTCCAGGGCGGCCAGGGTGACCTCGGAGAAGTTGGCCGAGGTGTCCACCACGACATAGGCGCAGCGCTCGCGCAGGACGGCCAGCACCCGGGTGAGGTCCCCCCGCCCGATCTGGTCGGCCGAGCTGGGCTCGGTGGGGGCGGCCAGCACGAGCAGCCCGCTCGGGGGGTGGCGCAGGAGGAGCGTCTCGAGCATGGTGCCGTCGAGGCGCTCCCCGGCCTGGGCCGCCTCGGCGATGGTGTGGGTGGGCTGGAGCTGGAGCATGAGGGCCACGTCGCCGAACTGGAGGTCGGCGTCGACCAGGACCACGGGCTGGATGGTGCGCTTGGCCAGGGCCACGGCCAGGTTGGTGGCCACCACCGACTTGCCCGCCCCTCCCTTGGTGCAGAAGACGGTGACGATCTTCCCCGGCGAGGAGGCGCTCGGGGCCCGGTCGGTGGGACCGGGCTCGGGGCCGCGCACCGCCGCCACCCGGGCCGCGGCCCGGTTGATGGCGTCGAGGAACTCGGCGTCCTCGGCCGACACCCCCACCACGTCGCTCACCCCGGCCCGCAGGGCCTTGTGCAGGACCTCGGCCGTCAGCTCGTAGACGACCATGACCACCGCGCAGCGGGGCCGGAAGGCCACGAAGCCGGCCACCCGGCCGATGACCTCCTCCGGGCTCTCCGAGGGCCCGAAGATGACCACGCCGGAGCGGGTCGGGTCGGCGGCGTCGGTGAACTCGGCCAGGGTGTCGTAGCGGGCCACCTCGTGCTCGAGGTCCCGCACGTGCTCGGCCAGGACGTCGCGGACCACCTCGTCGGGGTCGACGACGCTGATCACCACGTCGCCACCGACGGCCGGGGTCGCTGCCAGTGCGTCGGTCATCGATCAGCTCGACTTCTGCGGGCCGTTGAGGATGTTCGACGGGGTCACCGAGGGGATCGACACCACCGGGTTGCCGGGCGGGGTGAGGAGCTCGTAGATGCCCATGGACTGCTGCTCGGCCAGGGCGATGCGGGCCGCGTCCTGCGGGGTCACGGCGAAGGTCACCAGACCGCTCGAATTGGTCGAGGTCGACGCCGTCTCGGTGGCGCTCTGGGCCGCCGTGTTGGTGTTGGCCGTGGTGGCCTGGCCGATGGCCAGGATGGGCACGTTCTGGAGGAGCGAGCTCTCGGTGTTGTTGTCGGTGATGAGGAGGTCGACCTTGTCGCCGGGGACGGGCAGGTTGGCCACGCCGTGGGGCTGGTCGACGGAGATGGAGATGGCCACGTCACCGGTCGGGATGATCTGGGAGAAGGTGCTGGCGGCGGCGTTGGCGCTCACGAACATCGAGGACACCACCACCTGGCCCACCGAGAAGGGGGCCTCGGCCTCCTTGCCCTGGATGCTGTCGAGGTCGGTGACGGCCTGGGAGGGGCGGAACTCGGCCGGGACCTTGCGCTGGGCGATGTAGCCCCCGCTCACCGCCGCCGCCCCCGACAGCTCGCGGGGGATGGGCTTGGTGACCACGTAGGCGGGCACCAGGGTGGCGTTGTGGTAGGCGCGCTGCTGGGCGCCGTTCAGAAAGACGTAGCTCAGGACCGAGGCCACGATCCCCACGGCCACGGCGGCGGCGACCACGACCGTCCGCTTGGGTGTCATCGATGTCCCCCCTCTACGCGCAGCGGCGCCCGTGCTCGGGCGGGGATCCGGGGAAGGGGTCCCCGGTCGTAGGGCGCTGCGATTGATTGGTGATGGCCAGTGTGCGCGACGCCGCCGGCGTTGACAACGGCGCACGGGGCAAATGAGTCGCAGGTCCTACCGGAGATCTCCGGCCCGGCCCGGTGCCGGTGTCCGGGCCCGGCCGGTGGCCCTTTTGGGTCGACCGACCTATGGCCACTGCGGTGGCGCGACCCCGATACTGCTCCGAGGGCCCCCCGGCGCGTCATGCCGGAGGGCCGGTTCCCGTGGGGGCCGCCGGGACGTCGTCACCGGCCGCTCCACGGTGCCGACAAGGACAGAGACGGAGAAGATGGTGCCCAGCCGGAGCCTCGTCGTGCTCGTCGCCGCCACGCTGGCCGTGGTGGCGGGCGTGACCGCGTACGGCGCCCTCCACTCGGCCCAGCAGAAGGTCTTCCGCCACCAGCGCGTGGCCACCGTCTACGTGGTGCGGGCCACCGTGCCCCGGGCCGAGTCCGCCGCCGACGCCGCCGCCCAGGGCCTCATCGTGCCGAGCCCCATGCCCGCCCGCTACGTCCCCACCGACGCCGTGCGCACCCTCTCGACCATCGACACCGACGTGGCCGGGGCCGAGCTCGCCACCGGGGAGGTGGTGGTCCGGGGGATGTTCGTCTCGGCCACCGACAACCCCGGGGCGGCGGCGCAGTCCCTGCCCGCCGGCGACGTGGCCGTGTCGGTGTCGGTGTCGCCCTCGGAGGCGGTGGCCGGGATGATCGAGCCCGGCGACACCGTCGACGTCCTCCTCGACCTCCACGGGGGGACCGAGACCGATCTCTACCCCTCGGTGCCCGTGCTGGCCGTGGGCCAGACCCTGGTGCCGCCCCCGGGGGCGGCCCCCTCGTCGCCGGCCGGCGCCACCCCCACCTTCAACGACCTCGTCACCTTCGCCGTGCCGCCCGCCGTGGCCGCCCACATCCCCCCCGCCCGCAGCGGGGCCGGGGGCGTGACCCAGGGCCTCTACCTGGCCCTGGACCGCTCCGGCACCGTGCCCTCGACCGGCCCCGGCCTGGCCCTGCCCGGCTCCAGCCTCATCCCCGGGTTCGGCACCACCACCACCACGACCACCACCACCCCGGACCGCTCCTCGGGCGGCGAGGACGACGACGTCGGGCCCAACGGTGAGCTCGAGCCCTGACCCCCGCCGCCCCACCGGGCCGCGCCCACGCCGGTGGCGCCGGGACGAGTCGGGCGTGGCGCTCGTGGAGTTCGCCCTGGTCCTGCCGGTGGTGGCCCTCCTCATGGGGGCGGCCTTCACGGGCTGGAACGGGATGCAGCTCTCGGTGCGCCTCACCAGCGCGGCCCGGGCCGGGGCCATCCAGGCCGCCGCCGACCTCGGCGCCGACCAGAACGGGGTGGCCGACGCCCTCATCACCGGCGCCCAGCAGCAGTCGGCCTGGGACGACGCCACCCAGGCCGTGAACAACGAGGAGGGGACGACCGGGGTGTACCAGGACACCGATCCCGGTGGCGCCGACTACGTGGCCATGGCGCTCGAGAGCCAGGCCGTGCCCGGCTCGGGCGGCACCATCACCCTCAACGTGGTGAAGATCACCATCTCCGACACGGCGGTGACCCTGGTGCCGGTGGTGGGCAACCTGGCCGTCAACACCACGGCCACGGCGAGGTACTCGTGAGCGCCCCCGCCCCCCTCCGCCTGGCCCGGTCCCTGGGGCGCGCCCTGCGCCGGCGCTCGCGCCGCGGCGGGGGCGGCGAGGACGGGGTCATCCTCGTCCTCTTCACCATCGCCATGGTGGTCCTGGTGGGCATCACCGCCATCGCCGTGGACGGCAGCTTCGGCTTCGTCCAGAACCGCCGGGCCCAGAACGCCACCGACCTGGCCGCCTTCGCCGCCTCGCAGCAGCTGCAGGGCTCGCTGTACTGCACCGGCACCACGAGCCCCTCGACGGCCGACATCGAGGGCATCGTGCAGCGGCTGGTGGACGACAACGACCCGGGGGTCGGCACCAACTGGACGGCCCAGTTCCTCTACGCCAACGGTCAGGCCATCCCCGGCGCCACCTTCTCGCCCACCGACGACGGGTCGTCCCCGCCGCCGGGCGCGTGCGGGGTGAGCCTGAGCGCGGCGCCGGTGTGGTCACCCTTCTTCGCCGGCATCTTCGGGGTGCACACCCTGAAGGGCTACGCCTCGGGGTCCGTGGCCGAGAAGCCGAGCGGCTCGCCCATCGGCATCGTGGCCCTCAACAAGGTGGGGCCCCACGAGGTCCTGGGGGGCGGCACGGGCGACTTCGTCGTGTCGGGCAACATCTTCCTCAACACCGACGTCAACCAGCAGCCCTGGTCCGAGATCGCCAACGGCTACGAGTACGACGACGCCGTGGACGCCAAGGCCGACAGCGACCTGTTCGTGTACGGGACCGTCTTCAGCCAGGGCAGCTTCAAGGGCAACGACCTGTGGCCCCTCGACCACTGCTTCGTGGGGGCGGGCATCCAGGCCGGCGGCCCGGGCGGCCCCACCTACCAGGGCGGCTCGCCCCAGTCCGCCCCCCCCTCGCAGGCCCCGGCCTGCACCGAGGGCTCGGTGACGGTGGCCTACGACCAGATCAGCGCCACCGCCTCCCAGATCGACGACCCCCTGCAGTCGGCCGGAGCACCGCCCAACCCGCTCAGCTCCTCCACCGACATCGCCTGCCCCGGCCTGCCCACCTACACCTACGGGGCGGGCACGGTCACCTCCCAGACCCAGTTCCTCAAGCCCGGCATCTACACCTCGCCCGTCGACATCACGAGCGCCGTGACCTTCGAGGACTGCTCGGCCTACGCCAACGAGCCCGCCTACCCCGGGATCTACCGCTTCGAGGACGGCCTGTGGATCGACGCCCCCGCCGGCGGCACGGTGTCGGGGAGCAACGTGGTGATCGCCACCGGGGCGCCCTACGCCACCCCCGGCAACACCTCGGGCGCCACCGGCAACGGGGCGCCGTGCCTGCCCGCCGGGGTGGACGCCGCCTCGGTCAACGGGGGGGAGTCCGAGACGCCGTCGAGCGGCGCCACGGCCTGCCCCGGGACCGCCGGCCCCACCGAGTACGGGGTCACCGCCTACACCGACTCACCCATCGCCGTGGACCCCTCGCTCGAGGGGACGGGCACCAATTTCTCGCTCGAGATCGGCGGGCAGGGAGCGGTGAACCTGACCGGTCCCACCACCGGGCCCTACGCCGGCACCGACGGCTCGCCCGGCCTCGTGCTCTACCAGGACCCCGACACCCAGGCCAACTACGGCTTCGACGCCGAGGCCGGGGATTCGGCCGCCATCGACATCACCGGGGTGGTGTACAACGCCTCGCTCACCGACTACGGGGCCAGTGCCCCCCTCGACTACTGGGACGGCCAGGGCGGCGGTGTGCCCTTCTACGCCGGGGGGACCCTGCAGACCGGCTACGGCACGGGCTGGACGGGGACCAACGCCCCGGCGCCCTCGAGCGGCTCGGTGACCATCACCGGGACCACCATCGTCGACGACTTCAACACCGACGGGAACACCGGCATCACCATCTACGGCGAGCCCTACCAGCTGCCCGGGGCGGGCAAGCTGTCGCTCATCGGATGACGGGCCGGCACCCGCGGGGGCGGGACGTGCGCGGCACGGCGGGGGCCGGGCGCCGCCGTGCCCGGCCCGGCGACGAGGGCGGGGCCACCATGGTGGAGTTCGCCCTGGTGGCGCCCATCGCCTTCATGCTCATCTTCGGCATCATCGCCGGCTGCTACCTCGCCTACCAGAACTCCGCCCTCCACGACGGGGCCACGGCCGGGGCCCGCGAGGCCTCCATCGAGACCTCCCTGGTCACGGCCGGCAACGGCCAGTTCTGCGAGTCGGGCAAGCCCGAGTCCATCGAGAAGACGGTGGCCGACGCCGCCCCGCTCTTGACGGTGAACCCCGCCCCCCTGTGCTCCTCGTCGGCCGACCCCACCGAGCTGACCCAGACCCCCACCGTGCCCGGTGACGTGAACATCGTGGTCACGTGCGCCAACACCTGTGCCGCCCCCAGCGCCACCCGGGTCTCGCTCACCTACTCGACCAAGGGCCTGGTGGCGCCCCTCGGATTCACCTACGCCATGTCGGCCACGAGCGAGGTCCCCGTCCTCAGCCCCTGACCCCGGCCGCGCCGGCGCCGTGGCGGGCCGAGGGGTGGCGGGCAGTGTCGTCGTCGGCGGGCCCACGGCGGCGGTGGTCGGGACGGCGACGCCCTGGGGCCGGCGGGGGCCGCCCGGCGGCGAGCTCGGCCCGCAGCCACCCCACCGTCCCGGCCACGAGCAGGACGTCGCGGGCGAAGTACACCAGGGTGAGGCTCACGGCGTAGGTGGTCCCGGGCAGGTGGGCCACGCCCGCCCCGGCCGCGGCGTAGGGGAACACCACCAGGTTGGCGGCGGCGGCGAGCAGCCACGCCGGGCGCAGCCGGTAGAGGGCCCACAGGGGCATGAGCCACATGACGTACTGCACCGAGAGCACCTTGCCCCCCAGCACGGCCAGGGTCAGGGTGAGGAGGCAGGCGGCCTCGAGGGTGAGCCGCCCCCGGGCCTGGGCCCACCACGTGGCGACGGCCCCGGCCGCGGCGGCCAGGGCGAAGACGTCCCCCAGGACGGGGGCGAGGCCGCTCACCACGTTGGAGGAGTGGTAGCTCACCACCCAGGACGTGCCCCCCGGGTCGAGGAGGACCGACAGCCCGGCGCTCAGGCTGCCGATCTCGGTGGGCCGGTGCAGGTAGTAGTGCAGCACGGTCAGCACCGCCCCCCGGTCGAGGACCAGGGGGAGGGCGCCCACCGCCACGGCCGTGGCGACGATCCACCACAGGCGCCGCAGTGGGGGCCGTCCCGAGGCGCGCCATTCGGCCACCACCAGCACCGGCCACAGGGCGGCGGGGAAGAGCTTGAGGGCGCAGCCCAGGGCGCTCCACGTCCAGGCGGCGCCGAAGCGCCCGGCCCGGGCCGAGCGCACGGCCAGGAACGCGGCGGCCACGGGGAAGAGGTCGTAGCGCCCGGCCAGCACCATGACGGCGCCGAGGGTGAGGTAGACGAGGAGCCGGCGCGCCCCCTCGGTGCTCCAACCGGCGGCGTCCTCGACCGTCCCGCGACCGACGCCTTCGGCCCCCGCGGTGGTGGCGGTGGCGCCGGTCCCGTACACGTGCACCAGCACCAGCAGGGCCACCGCCGTCACCACGGCGAAGCCCCAGGCGTAGGG
>Ga0335073_10015728_pt1 | contig 10578 bp, 4 predicted proteins | sample Lox_Sample_22_FD_207093 | JGI IMG/M metagenome (GOLD analysis project Ga0335073, IMG submission 207093) | Soil microbial communities from Loxahatchee National Wildlife Refuge, Florida, United States - Lox_Sample_2.2 | ecosystem: Environmental > Terrestrial > Soil > Wetlands | place: USA: Florida...
AGGTCAAGGCCGTTTCTGAGGGAGCGGATGGGCCATGTACGGCCCTTCCTTTCTGCATGGGCGGACAAGGACGCGAAAAAGCGGGGAAACGGCGAGCCTCTGGCCCCTTCCGCTGACGAGTGAACGCCGCTTATGAAGTGGTTGCCGCTGGCCGGGGCGAAGGGGCGAACAGGGCGGAGGCGATCCCGGCCAGGAACGCGCCCGGCCCACTTATAGTGGGCCGATGCCAGCCAGTGGGAAGAGCGGAACCGTCTCCGGCGGCAGGCTGCTTGACCTGCTCGAACCTGGCTGGAGACGGGAGGTAGCCGCGGGCGTGCCGGCCGCTGACCTCGACGTGGCGCCCGGCCTGCCGCTAGCGGCGGCTAAGGCCCTGGGCGAGCAGTCGCGGACCCTGACCGTCGGCGGGGCGGTCGAGAGGTGGCCCGCCTGCGCCATCGTCGCCCTCGCGCACGTGGCGGCGGCCGCTGGCACCAGGTCCTTCTGGCAATCCTGGCACCGGGCCGCGGGGCTGCGGGCGAGCAAGCGCACGGCCGGCGAGTGGGGCAGGGCTTTTCTCGCCGCGCTGGACGCCCTGGGACTGCCAGCCGCTGGGTCAACCGCGGACGACGCCGTGCTCGCCCACGCGGTCACGTCCGGGCGCGAAGATCGCAGCGAGACCGCCGGACACGGCCAGGCGGCCGGGCTGCGCCTCGACCCGTTCGGCGGCGGGGTCCTGCGCGTGGACGCCGCGTCGGGTCAGGCTCGCGCGGCGCTGCCCGAAGAGGTCGTCGGCACCCGGCTGCTCGCCTTCGACGCCGACGGCGAGCCAGTCGGCCAGGAGCTTCCCGCCGAAGCCGTCTGGGTGCTCTACCCCGCGACCGCCGAATTGCGGTCGGACATCCAGCCCCGGACCCTGCTGGCGAGCACGCTTCCGCTGTCCTGGCGCGGCTGGCGGCTCGCTCAGCTGGACCTGCGAGGCGCCTCGTGGCTCGCCGTCGGCGACACCCGGGCTCGGAGTACCGAGGATCCTGACGCCGGGTCCCGCAGCCGCGGCGACGAGGAACGCCGTGTGGTGCGCGGCCGGACGAAGCCGGTGCTGCGCACTGGCCTGCCGATCCCCGGCGTAACGACCGTGGCCGGCAACCCCGTCTTCGCCGGGCCGCCGCAGGTCCTTCTGCCACCGGGACAGGACAGGTGGCGGGTCGAGGCTCGCCGGGCGGAGTCCGGTGCCGTGCTCGCAAGTGTCACCGCGACCGGCGACGCCTGGTACCCGGACGCCCTCTGGCGGAATGTACCGCGTCCGCTACTCGGCGAAGTGGCGATCACCGTTACCCCGGGCCTGCGCCGCGCTGTCGTCCTCGCCGAGGGACTCGGCGTCACCGCATACCCGCTGCCCCGCCTGACCAGCGCTTGTGGCCTCGAACCGGCCGATGCGGTGATCTCCGCGCCGCCGGGCATGACCGTATCCCCGGCCGCGGTCGCGTACGGGGAAGATACGGTGACGAGGGAGATCACGTGCGTCGCGGGCACGGTCACGGCGCGACTCGCCGTCACGCCGCCGCACATCAGGCTGCGCATCGATCCCGAACCGGGCAGCGGTGGCGCTGCCACCCCCTGGCACCACGACGGCCCGCTGCGGCTGACCGGCGACGACCTGTGGCGCGGCGGCGCGCTCCGCATCGACCTGCCTGGAGTCGCCGTGCCGCCGCCGGTCACGATCATCGCGGGGAACAGCGGCGAGGCCGCAGGGAAACCCGTCCAGGTCCTTGACCCGACCGGGGACGGCCGGTACCCGCTGCGCCGCCTCCTGGACACGGTGACCGTCCAAGGTCACGCCGAGCTCACGATCGCCGTTGGCGCCGCCGCCGTTACGATCGCCACCGTATGCGGGACAAGTCAGGGCAACGAGCCGTGGGCGATGGCCTAATGCGACATCCTGGAACCGTGGATGTCATCGCCACCGCCGAGAACCTGAGCCTGACCTACCGTCGTTACCTGCGGTCGCTGCTGCCCGTCAGGGACCCGGAGCTCGCGCGGGCGCTGCGTGACGCGATCGACGGCAGCCCGATGCTGACTAAGGGACCAGTGCTGGAGGCCACGCCGCCGTACCAGACCGGTGCCAGCCTGCGTGACCTGATCGCCGATGGCGTCGTGCCCGGCGGGTTCGCGCGGCTGGGCGGCCCCGCGCTGCCCCTCGACCGGCCGCTGTACGCGCACCAGGAGCAGGCGATCAGGAAGGCCGCCGTCGGCCGCAACCTGGTTGTAGCGACCGGAACGGGCTCGGGCAAGACGGAGAGCTTCCTGCTCCCGGTCCTGTCCGGGCTCGTCGCAGAGCGCGACGCGGGAACGCTCGGCCCGGGCGTCCGCGCCCTTCTCCTGTACCCGATGAACGCCCTCGCCAACGACCAGGTGCGCCGCCTGCGTCAGGTGCTGGCGAACACGCCAGACATCACATTCGGCCGGTACACGGGGGAAACGCCGGAGCGGCCCGCCGAGGGAGCGTCCCTCTTCGAGGCTCTCAACCCGGGTGAGAGCAGGCTTCCGAACGAACTCCTGTCCCGGGCCGAGATGCGCGACACTCCGCCGCACCTGCTGCTCACCAACTACGCGATGCTGGAGTACCTGCTGCTCCGCCCGGCGGACATGGACCTCTTCGAAGGCGCGCACGGCGGCCACTGGCGCTTCGTGGTGCTCGACGAGGCCCACGTCTACGACGGGGCGAAAGCCGAGGAGGTCGGCATGCTGTTGCGCCGCCTCAAGTACAAGACCTTCCATCCAGAACCCGTGCGGCTTCCTGTGGAAGGTCCCTCTTCGCCGCAGATGATCGCGACGAGCGCGACGGTGGGCGACAGCCCTGAGGCGGTGATGGACTTCGCGGCGAAGCTGTTCGACGCGCCGTTCGAGTGGGTCCCGGGGGACCCGGCCCGCCAGGACCTGGTCCGGGCCACGCGGGTCGCGGTGCCCGGCGGCCCGGTCACGGGTGTCCCCGGTCTCGCGCCGGAAGACGCCGCCGGACTCGGCCGGGTCCGCGCACTGCTCGCGGCCGGGCCGCTGCCCTTCACCGACCTGGCCCGCGCCGCGGAGGTCTCAGGGCGGCGACTGGCGGAACTGGTGGCGCTCGGCGCCGCGACCGCGAACCCGGCCGGGACGCCCGTGTTGTCCGCCCGGTACCACCTGTTCGCCCGGGCCACGGAGGGCGCGTTCACCTGCCTGACGGCCGGGTCGGTCACCGAAGCACGGGCCGCCGGATCTCACGCCGCCGGGGCGCAGGCCGGGCCGCACGTGGCGCTGGCCAGGCGGGAGGTGTGCCCGGAGTGCTCGGCGGCGGTGTTTGAGTTCGGCTGCTGCAAGCGCTGCGGCGCGGTGTACCTCACCGGGACCGTGGACCGCGACGGCACCGGGGAGTACTTCACCTCCCGCGTCGCGCGCGGGGACCGCCGAAGCTGGCTCCTGCTCGGTGACGCCGCGCTCCCGGCGGGCGGTGAACTGGGAACCACGGGCACCGGGATTGGGGCCCTGGACGAGGACGACGCCGCGTTCGAGGAAGCCGCCGAGACCGACGCCAAGGACGCCCTGCTGTGCGGCAAGTGCGGGGCGCTGCACGCCGTCACCGCGGTGGCGGTCGGCCCGGGCAGCAACACGGGCAGCGGCACAGGGCCGTGCGGATGCTCCGCCGCGCACCTGCGGGCCGTCCGGCGGCTGTCGGGCCGGTCGGGCTCGCCGCGCGACTGTGCGTCGTGCGGGGCACGCGGCACCGGCATGATCCGGCTGTTCGAGAGCGGCAACGAGGCATCTGCCGCCGTGCTCGCGACTGCCCTATACCAGGCGCTGCCCGCCGACGAGGAGTTCGCCGGGCGGCCGGGCGGTGGGCGGAAGCTCCTCGCGTTCAGTGACAGCAGGCAGGCCGCCGCGTTCTTCGCCCCCTACCTGGAGTCCAGCCACGGGCTTGTGCAGCAGCGCCGGCTAATCCTCGACGGGCTGGCCCGCGCGACCGAATCCGACCCGACGTGCTCGGCGGACGATCTGATCGAGGCGGTGGCCGCCACGGCGGCAGCGGCCGGGGTGTTCGGCCGACGAGATTCCCGGCAGGGGCGTCGGCGGGAGGCCGCGCGCTGGGTGCTGCGCGAACTGATCGCGCTTGACGAACGGCAGTCCCTGGAAGGCCTCGGCCTGCTCCGCGTCGGCCTGGACGTCGACCCGGCGTGGCGGGCGCCGGCGCCGCTGCTCGCGCTCGGGCTCGCCATGGACGAGTGCTGGCTGCTGCTGTCCGAACTGGCGCGGACGCTGCGGCTGCAGGGCGCGCTGTCCATGCCGGACGACGTCGACCCGGCCGACGAGATGTTCGACCCGCGCCGCGGCCCGATCTACGTGCGCGTCGACGGAGCTGAGCCGAAACTCAAGGTGCTGAGCTGGCTCCCCACCCGCGGGACCAACCGGCGCCTCGACTACCTGCGCCGTGTGCTCGCCGCGCTCGGCGTCGCGAACGGCGACGCCCGCGAGGTCCTCGCGGGCTGCTGGCGGGCGCTGACCGGGGTCCGCGACGGGTGGCTCACCGGATCGGCCCTGCCCCGGATCGGGCAGGCGTACCAGGTCGACCACACGTGGCTGACCCTCGCGCCGGGCGGCGGCGCGCTGTACCAGTGCGACGTGTGCCGCCGCCGGGCCGCGGCGAGCCTGCGCGGGGTCTGCCCGACGCTGCGCTGCGGCGGCCGCATGGCCCCGGCGACCCGTGTTGAGGACGACGACGAGCACTACCAGGTCCTGTACCAGCGGACCGCGCCGGTCTCGCTGACCGCCCGCGAGCACACCGCCCAGTGGACCGGGCTCGAAGCGGCCGATATCCAGCAGCGCTTCCTGGCCGGCGAGGTCAACGTGCTGTCCTGCTCGACGACGTTCGAACTCGGGGTGGACGTGGGCGCGCTCAACGCCGTGCTGCTGCGCAACATGCCGCCGACCACGGCGAGCTACATCCAGCGGGCCGGCCGGGCCGGGCGCCGCGCCGGGGCGCCGGCGCTCGTGCTCACCTACGCGCAGCGCCGCTCCCACGACCTGTCCCGCTACGCCTCCCCGGAGACGATGCTGACCGGCCAGGTCCGTGCCCCGTACGTGCCGCTCGGCAACCCGCGGATCGACCGGCGGCACGCGCACTCGGTAGCGCTCGCGGCGTTCTTCCGCGACGCCAAGGACAGTGCCGGCCAGGAGTGGAAGACCGCGGGGGACTTCTTCCTCGGCGGAAGCCCGGGGACGGGCGACGGAGCCGCCGGCCGCCCGGCCCGGGGGATCTCGCCCGCGCAACGGGTGCGCGGCTTCCTGACGCCGGTGCCGGACGACGTCGACGCCGCGCTGCGCGCGGTGCTCCCGAAGTCCGTCCAGCAACGGATCGGCCTCGACTCCGGTGCGTGGGTGGGCGAACTCGACGCGCTGCTATCTGCGGTGCGGGCAGAGCTCGCTCACGATGTCGCCATGTTCGAGGAGCGGCGCAAGGACGCCTTCGAGTCCCGGCGCAGCGACATGGCCGCCCGGTTCGAGCGTTCCATCAACACGATCACCCGGCGGTCGCTGATCGGGTTCCTCGCCAACCGCAACATCCTGCCCAAGTACGGGTTCCCCGTGGACACGGTCGAACTGCGCACCGCACACTGCGACTCGCAGGTGGGAGCGCGGCTGGAACTGACCCGGGACCTGTCGGTGGCCATCCACGAGTACGCGCCGGGCGCCGAACTGGTCGCGGGCGGCGTGCTGTGGCGCAGCGCCGGGATCTACCGGCTCCCCGGCCGGGAGCTGATCACCCGGTCCTACACGGTCTGCCGCGGCTGCCAGCACTACCGCGAGGGCGGCGACGACCTGGAGCCCGCCTGCACGGCCTGCGGCCGGCCAGCGGACGGGCCCGTGCGGGAGTACTGCGTGCCGGAGTTCGGGTTCGTCGCCGACCCCCGCACGGCGAAGCCGGGAACCGCCCCGCCGCAGCGCTTCTGGAACGGCGCCGTGCACGTGGTGTCCCTCGGCGCGGAACTGGCGGAGAAAAGATGGCGTTCCCCGGGCGGCGCGGTCGCCTGGTGCCACAGCGGCACCCGCGGCCGCCTTGTCTCCCTGTCCGAAGGACCAGGTGGCGCTGGCTTCCTCATCTGCGACTGGTGCGGCTGGGGCAGCCCCAACCACGGCCGCGCCCCCAAGGGCCACGTGAACCCGCTGCGCGGTAAGCCGTGCACCGGCCCGCTGCGCTGGCGGTCCCTCGCGCACACCTACGAGACCGACATCCTGCGCGTGCGACTCGATGCTCCCGGCCTGGGCGGACCAGGACCGGGCGGGGCTCGTGACCTCGGGGCCGGCGACTCCGTGGCCGACGAACGGGCACAGTGGCACTCACTGCTCTACGCGCTGCTTGAAGGCTGCGCTGAAGGCCTGGAGATCAGCCGCGGCGACATAGACGGCGTCGTCCACGCCGGCGCCGACGGGCGCAGCGGCCTGGTGCTGTTCGACACGGTGCCAGGCGGCGCCGGCAGCGCGGCGCGGATCGCCTCGTCCCTCGACACGGCGGTTGACTTCGCGCTCCGGCGGGTCAGCGCGTGCGACTGCGGGCTTGAGACGTCCTGTTACGGCTGCCTGCGGACGTCGGGCAACGAGCGTTACCACGAAGACCTGTCCCGTGGCGCGGCCCTGGCGATCCTCCAGGCTCTGTTGGGCCTACAAGTCGACGGATTGTGAGCGGACTGGCGCTTGCGGGCTAGTGCCGCGGGTGCACGACAGATTTGTAGGTGACCGGTGAGTAGGTTGCTGACGGGGCTGGTCAGGCGGCGTCTGTCTGGTTGTGACAATGCACTTCAGACGCGCTTTCCGAGACGGCAGCACGGGCCGCATCCCGCTGACCTGCACGTTTTCTTCTGAGTGTGGCGTACACAACCAGAACAGTGCACTACCAGCGCGAACGCCGTGGCCCCGACATTTTTGACGTGCACCCTAGTGCCGCCTCAGCGCCCTGTTCTGTCAGTACCGGCTGGAATACTCCCCACATGAACAACGCAAGCCGCGAAGAGGCGTCCGCTATGGGCGACGGAGCCTTCGGCCTCGACGCGTTCACGGCAGACGACCGGCTGCGCCTGTTCCACTTCGCGGCGGCCGAGAAACGGCACGAGTACCTCTGGCTGCTGCGCGCCTTCGACCGGGCACGCGCCAACTACCAGGTACTGTTGCACGTCTCCGACGCCCAGGCCGCGCTCGGCGCCATGGCGGAAGAACAGCCCGAGGCGCAGGCCGCGGACGTCGAGCCGCTGCTTGAGTCCCTCGCCGAATGGCAGGTCCTCGACCGCTCCTACGACGGCACCCGTGCCGCGAACCTGGCCGAGTACCGCAACCGGCACTACGTCTACCAGTTCACCCAGGCGGGCTACCGCGCGTACCGCGCCGTGGAGGAGGTGCTGTCCGCCAGCGTGGAAGACGCCCAGCTGTCCCGGCTGGTCTTCCCGGACATCCTTGCCGACCTGCGATCCCTGGCCGAAGCCGCCCGGGCCGGCGACGCGCCCGAGGTGTACCGGAAGCTGTCCCGCCTGGATGGGGTCCTCGCGGACATGGCGCAGCGCGCCGCCCGGTTCTACCTGATGCTCGGTGACCTGGCACGGACCAACGACACGCGTCCGGAGGTGTTCCTCGCGCACAAGGACGCCCTGCTTGCTCACATGCGCGAGTTCCATTCCGAACTCAGCAGGTACGCGCCGCTGCTCGCCGACGCGGTCGAGGCGGTCAACGCGGAAGGGCCGGACCGGGTGGCGGTCCTCGCCGCCGAGGCCGACGACAGCCTGTTCCGCTCGCCGCAGGAACGGGTGCGGGAGTGGCGGCACCGCTGGGGCGGCCTCGTTCAGTGGTTCGGTGCCCCCCAAGGTGGCGGACAGCGCGTCAGCGAGGCCGACCGGCTGCAGGACGCCACCATTACCGGCATCGCCAACGTCACCGCCCTGCTCCGGCGGGTCACGGAGTCGAGGAGGGGCGGCGTCAGCCGTGAAAGCCAGCTCCGGCACCTCGCCCAGTGGTTCGCGCACCTGCCGGGCGACGACGACGCGCACGCGCTGTACCAGGCCGTATTCGGCCTCGGCGGGCCACGTCACATCGCTATCGGGTACGAGGACCCCGACCTGATCCCTGGCCGGCACTCCTGGTGGGAGGCCGAGCCAGTGAAACTCGCGCGGACCCTGGTGCGCACCGGCCGGGTCGCCGGCCTGCAGGGGCCGGGCCGGATCCAGCGGGACGACGCGGCGAAGGACCGGCTGCGCGCAGAGCAGCTCAAGGCCACCGTCGCGCGCCGCGCTGCGTCCGCGCAGCTCGCAAGCGACGGCGTGTACGAGCGCGTGCTCGACGAGCCGGAGACGCAGGCGCTGCTCAGCCTGCTCGACATCGCCCTGGTCGCCAGGGTCCCGGTCAGCCGCAGCGTCACCGCGGGCGGCGGCCGTGGCCCGGTCGCGACCGGTTCCGCCGACGGCGTGCGCCTCACGCTCCGGCCCGCGCCGGGAGTGACGACGGTGGGGACCGTCCGCGGCCGGCTCCACCTCGACGGCCTGGCCATCGAGGTCACCAGCGCGGCAGTAGTGCCGGCCCCGGCGGCCGGGGTGCTGGCATGACGAGGAGAGTATCCGTCGCCGCCGTGGCCGGGCCGGGTTCTGCGCATCTTGGGGGCGAAGGGCTTAGCGTGGGGTCTGAGGGTCTGCTACGGGGAGCGTTCACATGAGGGTCACCGAGAACGTCAGCGCCCTCGATCTCGCCGAGTACCAGCAGGCCGCCCGCCAGGTGCTCCGCTACCCGCTGATCACCGCCGCGTACCCGGACAAGGCGACGCTGCCGCTCGTCCGCAAGTGGGCCCCGCAGCTCCGCGAGGACCTGGCGGAAACCCTCGGTTACACGCTCGTCAGCAACGGTGACACGATCAGGCTGCGCCGCGTTCAGGACACGCTCGACCCCACGAGGCCGGCGTACACGCGGGCGAAGAAGCCCTTCGACCGGCGCCGCTACGCCTACCTGGTGCTCGCGCTGTCCGCGCTCGGCCGGTCCGGCGGCCAGATCGCCCTGTCCGAACTGGCCAACGCGGTGGCCGCCGAGGCCGGCCGCATCGACGGCCTGGGCATGGACACCGAGCGGAAGGCCGACCGGGACGCGTTCGTCGACGCGGTCGCATGGCTGGAGGCGCGGGGCGCGCTGCGCATGGCCGACGGCAGCGCCGCCGACTGGGTCAACGACCCAGAACGGGCTGAGGCGCTTTACGACATCGACCGCGACGTCGTAGGGGCGGTCTACGCCCCCAGCCGCGTGCTGCAGCACCTGGACTCGGTGACCGGGCTCCTCGGCGACGCGGCCAGCGCCGGCCCCGCACAGGGCGTCAACGCCGAGCGACGCCGCGCCGGGCGCCGCGCCCGCCGCCTCGTGCTGGAGAACCCGGTCGTCTACTACGCGGACGTGGACGAGAACCTGCGCGGCCTGCTGAGGTCGCCCGCACTCGCGGAGGACCTGGAAAGGCTCACGGGCCTGCCCTTGGAACGCCGCGCCGAGGGCGTCGCCCTGATCAACACCGGCGGTCGGCTCACCGATGTCACGTTCCCCGGCACCGGCACGGTCGCCCAGGCCGCACTGCTGCTGTGCGCCAGGATCGCCGGCTACCTGCAGCGCAACCGCGGCCGCGTCGAGCACCTGCCCGCGGCGACCGCGGCCGAGCGCCTCGCCGAGGCGAGCGCCCGCATCGACGCCGCCCTCCCCGCCCGCACCGGTGTCGCCGCGCTCCTGGCGGACGCTGTGCTTCCGGCAAACACTGCGGTCTCGGTCGGCCTCGCGCCGCCCGCCGCACCCGGCACCCCGGGCACGCGCGAAGGGGTGCCCGGGCTGCCCGGCGTGGCGTTCCTCGGGGAGGGGGCGCCCGCCGAAGCCGCCTACCCGTTCCTGAGCGAGTCCTGGCTGAGGGCGGAGCTGAAGAAACTGGTGGACGAGTTCGGCAGCGGCATGTCCGAGCGCCAGGTCGCCGACCCGGCCGGCCTGCTCGACGATGCCCTCGACCTGCTCGCCAGCGTCGGCTTCATCGCCCGCACCACCGGCGGCGCCCTGATTCTCCCGCTCCTCGCCCGCTACCGCGGCGTCACCGCCCAGCTCAAGGAAAAAATCCAGTGACCAGGTACGAGCCCACAAGGGCCGGCATCATCAACATGTGGGACTACCGGGACGAAGAGTTCTCCTTCGCCGGCGGCTGGCTCGTGCTGCGCGGCCCGAACGGATCCGGCAAGACCAAGGCCCTTGAGGTGCTATTTCCCTTCGTGCTCGACGGCCGGATCGACCCCAAGCGGCTCAACCCGTTCGCAGCCGAGGACAGGACGATGAAGTCCAACCTGCTGTACCGCGGCATGGACAACGCGGTCGGGTACGTCTGGCTGGAGTTCCGCCACCGGGACACCAGGGAAGCGGTCACGGTCGGCATCGGCCTGCACGCCCAGCGGCATCGCGACACGCCGCTCCGCTGGCATTTCGTCACCCGCGGCCGCGTCGGCGAGGACTTCTCCCTCATCACCGACGACGACCGCCCGATGACGAAGAAGCAGCTGGCCGAGGAGATCGGGGAGGCGAGCATCTACG
>Ga0335073_10015729_pt1 | contig 10578 bp, 10 predicted proteins | sample Lox_Sample_22_FD_207093 | JGI IMG/M metagenome (GOLD analysis project Ga0335073, IMG submission 207093) | Soil microbial communities from Loxahatchee National Wildlife Refuge, Florida, United States - Lox_Sample_2.2 | ecosystem: Environmental > Terrestrial > Soil > Wetlands | place: USA...
AGCTCGGCCACGATGTCCGCCGCCGGCTGTGGCTTTCCGACCAGAGCGACGCTCTGTCCGGCCCACATCGACAGGGCCTCGATGTCACCCGTGGTGCCTTCCATCGGGGCGGCCGGCTCGTACCGGACGATCTCGTCACCCGAGGCGAAGTGGGCGACGACATCACCCTCTCCCGGCCGGCTCCCCGTGGGTGGCCGGCCCGCCGCCTCCCACATGGCCGCCGTCGAGTTGCGCAGGACGCGGTGGGGGGCGTCCGGCCACCCCACGTCGTAGAGGTCGGCGTACCACTGAGCCTCGGTCTCGGCCGCGTCCGCCAGGCGCCGGCGGTAGTCCTCGTGGACGGGGAACTCCTCGGCCAGCAGGAACCGGGTGCCGAGCCACGCCGCCTGCGCACCGAGGGCGAACACGGCGGCCACGCCGCGGGCGTCCCCGATCCCCCCGGCGGCGATGACCGGCACGGGAGCCACGGCGTCCACCACGGCCGGGACCAGGGGGAGGGTGGCGACCGCGCTCCACACGTGCCCGCCCGCCTCCCATCCCTGGGCCACCACGACGTCGACCCCGGCCGCCACGACCCGCCGCGCCTCCTCGGCGCTGCCGACGGTGTGGAGGACCAGGCCTCCGGCATCGTGCACGGGCCCGACATAGCCGGCCGGGTCCCCCCACATGAGGGAGACGATCCGGAGGCCGGCCTCGAGAGCGCTGTCGAGACGGTCGTGCTGGTCGGAGGAGATGATCAGGTTCCCGGCGAAGGGACGATCGGTGAGCGCCGCCGTGGCGCGGACCACGTCCCCGGCGGGGTCCGACCACGAGAGCGCCACCGTGCCCAGCCCTCCCGCATTCGAGACCGCTGCTGCCAGCTCGGGGACGGCCGACATGGGCGCCTGGACGATGGGCTGCTCGATTCCGAGCAGTGCGCACAACGGTGTGGATGGCATGGTCACCTGCCTCGTGAGTTCGGGCTCCGAGCCCGACCTCCGGCCCCGACCCGGGGCGGTTGGCGGACCGGCGCCCAGTTGGATGGCGCTATGACTGGTAGGAGGTCGGCATGGCCCCGCCAGAACGCTTGTTCCAGCCGTGGAAGTTCGAGTAGTCGCCCGCCTCCCACGCTTCGCGCAGGCCGGGCTTGCTCAGATCCCAGTCGGGTCGGATCTCCGCCGACGCCGCGCACAGGTCGCGCCAGAGGTCGGAGAAGGAGGGGCGGCCCCAGAACCAGTAGCCGTTGTAGACGCTGTGGACCACCAGTCCGGGCTTGAGGACCAGGGTGTGCGGGATCATCGGGTCGTGCTCGGGGTCGGTGTACTCCTGGATGTCCAGGTCCTTCTGCACCGTCCGCCCCGGGTCGGAGAGGAAGGTCCACTGGGCCCCCACCGAGGCGCGGAACTCCTGCGAGCTGTGGTGGTCGTCGGTCGAGATGGTGACGACCTGGGTGTAGGCGACGGCGATCTTCGGGTAGTTGGCCGCCAGGTCCAGGTGCTGCTGGTGCTCCTTGGGGCAGTAGTTGCCCCTGGCCAGGGTGAGGATCAGCGGGTCCTCGCCCTGGAGCTCGCTGAGCCTGCGCACGACGTTGGTGTGGTCCGGCAGGGCGTAGTCGGGAAAGGTCCCACCCGGCGTGATATCGGATCGCATTGGATCGCTTCCTTCCTGGCCCAGGTGGGACTCGGGAGCGGGAACGGGATCGAGCCCGTCTCGCGGTCGATGGAGGGCGTCGCAAGCCACGCTATCGCCCGACGTTCGCCCCGTCACCCGCGCCGACGCGCCGCTCGGGGAGACGGTGCTCCGCCCTCCGGCCGCCACGCGGGCGAGTCCCAAGGTCACCCTGCGAGCACGAGCCGGCGCCCCCCGGTCTCGGGCCGGACCCATCCCGCCGAACGACGCCCCCGCCAGCCCAGCGCCCGGAGCACGAAGCCGCCGACCACGGCCCCGTCGCTGCAGCGACGGGCCTCGGCCCGGCGGGCACCGCCTTCCCCGCCCGCGAGGCGCCAGAAGGCCCGGACCTGGCCGACGGGACTTGGGGGGGTTGACCCCCATCCCCGGTCCGACCCTCGGGCGAGATGATGGTGGGTGGCTCAGCCGCCGGCCGCTTGGCCGCCGTCGATGTGGAGGACCTCGCCCGTGACGAACGACGCCGCCTCGAGGTAGAGGATCCCCTGGACGACGTCGCCCACCTCCCCCACCCGGCCCAGGGGATGGAGCGCCCCCATCCCGGCGTAGGAGTCGGGGTCGTGCATGGCGGTCTTGATGACCCCGAGGGAGACGGCGTTGACCCGCACGCCGTGTGCTGCGTACTCGATGGCAAGGGACCGGGCGGCGGCAACGAGGCCACCCTTCGTCAGTGCGGCCAGCCCGGACGGCCGCTCCTCGTGCGGATGCTCGACAAGGCTCGTGCTGACGTTGACGATGTGGCCGCTCCCCTGTCCGACCATGTGGGGGAGCACCCGCTGGGTGATGAAGAAGAACCCGGCCAGGTTGACGCCGGTGATCGAGGTGAAGTCCTCTGCCGTGTAGTCGGTGAAGGGCTTCCCGATGAAGATGCCGGCGTTGTTCACCAGGGTGTCGATCCGCCCGTAGTGGTCGAGGGCCTGGTCCACGATGCGCCCGGCCACGGCGGTGTCGGTGACGTCCCCAGCAACGGTCAGGTAGTCGGGCCGGTCCGAGGGGGGCATCGAGAGGGCGGTACCCACCACGGCGAAGCCCGCCTCCAGGTACCCGGCGACCAGGGCGGTGCCGATCCCCCCCGACGCACCGGTGACGATCGCCACCTTCTGCTGCGGGGCGGCGGTCACCCCGGCGGGGAGGAGGACGCCACGAGCGTGACGACGGCTCCCGACCTCGGGGCCGACGGACGGAGGGCGGGACCGACCGGCGGGGACGGGTCGCCCAGCACGGCGCGCCCGGGGGCTGGGCTGCCGGCCGCACCACGGAAACGGGGCTCGCTCATCCATGACCTCCTGGTCGCCGTGCCGGGCCGGCCACCTCGTCGGGGCCGGGACCGCGCCGACGACCCCCGTGGCCCGTCGCCCCGAGCATCGGGACAGCGACGTTGCGCCGGGTACGAGGCTAGCCTCACCGTCGGTGGCGGCACCGGCCGTGCACCGCCCCTGCCGTCTGCGGTCGCAGGCACCCGCCCGTCCGACCCGATGGGGGCGACGAGTGCACCGTCTGGGGCCGCCGAACCGCCATCCCGGTCGTCCTCGATGGCGAGGGAGGATCGAGCTCCACGACGCATGCCTTCACGGCCTCTCGTGTGCCGAGCACGCCGGCTCGACCCGGGCCGCGGTCAGCCGCCTCGTGGCCGACACCCGCACAGATGGTTGTGGACGTCGAAATACTCGAGGACGAGGGAGCTGGCGTCCACGTCGATCTCCGCCAGGATGGCGGCCTGCGTGGCCGCGAACTGATCGAAATCCTGGCGCGACTCCCAAACGTTGACGATGCGGATCCCCGCATCGGTCTTGGCAACCCAGTGGAACAGGCCGCCACGGGGTAACGGTCCACCCGGGAGGAAGCCGGCGATCTCGACCGCCTCGTCGTACTTCTCGAGCGTCACTCCGGGCACGTCGATCTGCACTGCAATCGCCATCGTTGCCTCCCGCCAGGTACTTCGTCCTGCAACGACCCGAGCAACCTCGCCAGCCGCGAGCCCGACTCTAGCCCGGGACCCATGGACCGACTCCCGAACCGTCGCCAGACGGCCGAGGCGCCATGTTCGATCGCCTCACGAAGCGGACCTCTCATCGTCGAGATGCCCCTTCTCGCTCCGGTGCATCCCCTCGAGGCTCCTCGGATGGACCGGTAGGCCCGTCGGGAAGGGCCGCCAGCCCTGCGAGCCGGCACACGTTGCACGGCCCACGAACACCAGGTCCGGCTCGTCAGGTCTCCTCGGGGTGCGGCGCCACCCGAACTGGGTCGAGACGCACGCGGGGCTCTCGGCCGGGAGTCCTAGCCGAGCAGGCGCTTGGAGATGACCACCCGCTGGATCTGGTTGGTTCCCTCGTAGATCTGGGTGATCTTGGCATCGCGCATGAAGCGCTCGGCCGGGAACTCCTTGGTGTAGCCGTAGCCCCCGAGCAGCTGGACGGCGTCGGTGGTCACGGCCATGGCCGTGTCGGCGGCGAAGCACTTGGCCATGGCCCCGATCATGGACAGCTCGTTGTCCGGGTCGCCGGCGTCGATGAGCGAGCACGCCCGGTACACCAGGGCGCGGGCCGCCTCGGTCCGCATGGCCATGTCGGCCAGCATGAAGCGGAGCCCCTGGAACTCGGCGATGGGCTGGCCGAAGGCCGAGCGCTGGTGCATGTAGCCGGCGGCGTAGTCCGTCGCCCCCTGGGCGATCCCCACCGCCTGGGCCCCGATGGTGGGGCGGCTGCGGTCCAGGGTGTGCATGGCGATGGTGAATCCCTGGCCCTCCTCCCCCACCCGGTTGCGCACGGGCACGCGCACGTCGTCGAAGACCACCTCGCCCGTGGGGCTCCCCCGCAGGCCCATCTTGTGCTCGAGCTTGGCCACGGTGACGCCCCAGTCGGCCTCCACCACGAAGCAGCTGATCCCCCGGTGACCGGCTTCGGGATCCGTCTTGGCGAACACCACGTAGATGTCGGAGGCGCCGGCGTTGGTGATCCAGTACTTGGTCCCGCTGAGCACGTAGTGGTCGCCGTCGCGCACCGCCCGGCACCGCATGGCGGCCACGTCGCTCCCGGCGTCGGCTTCCGACAGGCAGTAGCTGGCCTGGGCGCTGCCCGAGGCCACCCGGGGGACGTAGCGGGCCGCCAGCTCCTCGCCGCCCCAGTTCATGACGGGGATCATGCCCAGCTTGGAGATGAGCATGGTGACGCTGGTCGAGGCGCACACCCGGGCCAGCTCCTCGACCATGACGGCCTGGGTGACGTGGTCGGCGCCCATGCCGCCGTAGCGCACGGGGAGGCCCAGGGCGGGGAGCTCCATCTCCCGGCACGCCGCGAACCCCTGGGCGGGGAAGGCCGCCTCGGCGTCGACCTGAGCGGCGTAGGGGGCGATGCGCTCCTCGCACATCTGGCGCAGGGTGCGGCGGAACTCCTTCTGGGTGTCGTCGAGGCCGAAGGAGGCCCCGGCCACCCGGGCCTCGGCCGGCACGGCGGCGTCGCTCGAGACGGGCACCGACGGGCCCTCAGGCCGGGGTGGCGGCCGCGGCCTCGCCCTCGGGGGCGACCACCAGCCGGCGCCAGTACTCGAGACGCCCACGGACGTCCCCGGGGGAGAGCCGCAGGGTGTCGTCGGGCACGAGGGCGACGATGCGGCGCCGCTGGAGGTAGTCGTGGGCGGCGCCGGCGAAGAGCGGGGTGCGCCACGCCACCAGGTCGGCGGGGCCGCCCCCCAGGAAGCCGAAGAGGAGGAGGGCCAGCTCGAGGTCCTTCGCCACCGGCGCCCGCCCGAAGAGGGAGGCCCGGGCGCTGGCCACGCCGGAGCACCCCACCAGGACGTCCTCGGTCTCGAGGCCCTCGGCGTCCCGGACCTTGTCCTCGAAGAGCTTGTGGGCCAGGAGCAGGACGTAGCCCTGGTCGGGGCCGGGCACGCCCAGCTCGGCCCCCCGGGGGTGCTCGGGTCCGGTGAGCTCGGCCACCCGGTCCTGGCGCCAGTCCCCCGGCGTCTTGAGCCGGTAGGCCGGGCGGACCTGGTCGTTCTCGGTGATGGGGACGTAGCTGGGTTGGGTCACGGTCCTGTCGCGCTCACGGTCGGGCCGGGGCGGGGCGCCTGACGGCCCCGGGCCCGGCGGGGCTCATGCGTGGAGCAGACCGTAGACGATCGAGTCGTCGAGGGCCTGCCACGAGGCCTCGATGATGTTCTCCGACACCCCGATCGTGGTCCACAGGGCCTCGCCGTCGGTGGTGTCGATGAGGACCCGGGTCACGGCCCCGGTCCCCCGGCCCGTGTCGAGGACCCGGACCCGGTAGTCGACCAGGTGGATCCCGGCCAGCCTGGGGAAGTGCTCGCCGATGGCGGCCCGCAGGGCCGAGTCCAGGGCGTTGACCGGCCCGTTGCCCTCGGCCGTGGCCACCACCCGGGCGTCGCCCACCCGCATCTTGACCGTGGCCTCGGTCATCTGTCTCCCGGGCCCGACCGCCCCGCGCTGCTCGGCGTGGTCGGAGATGACCCGGTACGACTCCACCTCGAAGAAGGTCGGGCGCCACCCCGTGGCCCGCCGCAGGAGGAGCTCGAGCGAGCCGTCGGCCACCTCGAAGTGATACCCCTCGTGCTCGAGGCCCTTCAGGGTGTCGAGCACCGCGCCCAGGGCCTCGGAGTCGAGCTCGAGCCCGAGCTCGGCCGCCTTCAAGGCCAGGGTGGAGCGGCCCGCCATCTCGGACACCACGAAGCGGGTCCCGTTGCCCACGGCGTCGGGGACGACGTGCTCGTAGGCGTCGCGCCGGCGGGCGATGGCGCTCGTGTGCAGCCCGGCCTTGTGGGCGAAGGCGGCCGCCCCCACGTAGGGCTGCTGGGGGTTGGGGGCGATGTTGACCAGCTCGGCGATGTGGTGGGCCACGGGCGTGAGCCGTTCGAGTCGCTCGGCCGGGATGGTGCGGATGTTGAGCTTCAGCGACAGGTTGGGGATGGCGGCCGAGAGGTCGGTGTTGCCGGTGCGCTCCCCGTAGCCGTTCACGCAGCCCTGGACGTGGGTGGCCCCGGCCCGCACCGAGGCGATGGAGTTGGCCACGGCGCAGCCCGAGTCGTTGTGGAAATGGACGCCGACCTGGCACTCGAACTGCCCCACGATGCCGGCCACGATGCGCTCGACGTCGTGGGGGAGGGTCCCGCCGTTGGTGTCGCACAGCACCAGGGTCTCCACCCCCGCCTCCTCGGCCGCCCGCAGCACCCTCAGGCTGAACTCCGGGTTCTCCCGGTACCCGTCGAAGAAGTGCTCGGCGTCGAAGAAGACCCGCAGGTCGTGCTGGCGCAGGAACCGGACCGAGTCGGCCGCCATGCGCAGCGCCTCGTCCAGGGTGGTGCGCAGGGCCTCGGTGACGTGGGTCTGCGAGGCCTTGGCCACGATGCACACCGCCTCGGTGTTGGCCTTCACCAGCTGGCGCAGCACCTCGTCGTCGTCGGCCCGCACCCCGGCCCGCCGGGTCGAGCCGAAGGCCACCAGGGTGGCCGTGGACAGGCGCAGCTCGGCCGGGGCCCGGGCGAAGAACTCCTCGTCCTTGGGGTTGGCGCCGGGCCATCCCCCCTCGATGAAGGCCACCCCGAGGTGGTCGAGCTGCTCCGCCACCCGCAGCTTGTCGTCCACGGTGAGCGAGAGGCCCTCCTGCTGGGACCCGTCCCGCAGGGTGGTGTCGAAGATGTCGACCGCCTCCGGCAGGGCGGGGAGGTCGAAGCCGTGGCTGTCGTGGCGATGGGCGTGGGGGTCACTCGACATGCTCGAGCCAGTCCTTGTAGCGGTCGACCTCGCCCCGCACGGCGGCGAAGTAGGTCTCCTGGATGCGGCTGGTCACCGGGCCCGGCCGGCCCTGGCCCACGGGCCGGTCGTCCACCTCGCGGATGGGGACCACCTCGGCCGCCGTGCCCGTGAGGAAGGCCTCGTCGGCGGTGTAGAGGTCGGTGCGCACCAGGGCCTCCTCGACCACCTCGTGGCCGAGGTCCCGGGCGATGGTCCGCACCGAGTCCTGGGTGATCCCGGCCAGGGCGCCGGACTCGGAGGTGGGCGGGGTGACGAGGCGGTCCCCCCGCACCACGAAGATGTTCTCCCCCGTGCACTCCGACACCCGGCCGTCGGGGGCGAGGAGGAGGGCCTCGTCGTAGCCGGCCTTGAGCGCCTCGACCTTGGCCAACGACGAGTTCACGTACATCCCGGTGCCCTTGGCCGCCGTCGGCACGGCGTTGGGGTCGTGGCGCTGCCACGACGACACCTTGAGACGGATGCCGTTGCGCACGCCCTCGTCGCCCAGGTAGGTCCCCCACGGCCACGCCGCCACGGCCACGCTGACCGGGCAGGGCAGGGGGTTGAGGCCCATCTCCCCGTAGCCCAGGTAGACGATGGGCCGGAGGTAGCAGCCGTCGTGCAGGTCGTTCACGGCCACGACCTGCTTGCACGCCTCGACGAGGTCGGCCACGCCGAAGGGGACGTCGATGAGGAACACCTTGGCCGAGGTGAAGAGGCGCTTGATGTGGTCGGTGAGGCGGAAGACGGCCACCCCTGCGCTCGTGGGGTAGGCCCGGATGCCCTCGAAGACGCCCGAGCCGTAGTGGAGGGAGTGGGTGAGGACGTGGACCTTGGCCTGGTCCCAGTCCACGAGCTCGCCGTCGAGCCAGATCTTCTCGGTGGGGGTGATGGGCACGGCTCAGAGCCTTTCTGCGACGGCGTCGCCGATGGCGACGGTGGAGGGCATCGATGCGGAGGACGGGGGCGCTGCGGCCGTCTCGGCCAGGTAGGCGGTGACGGCCTTGGTGATGCGCTCGGCGGCGGCGTGCTCGCCCAGGTGCTCGAGCATCATCGCCGCCGACCGTACCGCCGCCAGGGGGTTGGCCCGCCCCGTCCCGGCGATGTCGTGGGCGGCGCCGTGCACCGGCTCGAACAGCGACGGGCCGGTGCGGGCCGGGTTCAGGTTGGCCGAGGCGGCATAGCCGATGCCCCCCGCCACCGCCCCGGCCAGGTCGGTGAGGATGTCCCCGAAGAGGTTGTCGGTCACGATGACGTCGTAGCGGGCCGGCTGCTCGACCAGGTAGATGCAGGCGGCGTCCACGTGGTTGTAGTCGCGGCCCACGTCGGGGAACTCGGAGGCCACCTCGTCGACGACGCGCTGCCACAGGTCGCCGGCGAAGGTGAGGACGTTGGTCTTGTGCACCAGCGTCAGGCGCCGGGCCGGGCGGCGGGCGGCCGCCTCGAAGGCGAAGCGCACGCAGCGCTCCACGCCCATCCGGGTGTTGACCGAGCCCTGGGTGGCCACCTCGTGGGGCGTCCCCTTGCGCAGGAAGCCACCCTCGCCGGCGTAGGTCCCCTCGGTGTTCTCCCGCACCACCACGAAGTCGCACTCCGGAGCCGGGGCGCCCGGGGTCCCCACGAAGGGCCGGAGGTTGACGTAGAGGTCGAGCTCGAAGCGAAGCCGCAGGAGGAGCCCCCGCTCGAGCAGCCCGGGCGGCACCTCGCCCGACCCCACGGGCGGGCCCACGGCCCCGAGGAGGATGGCGTCGTGACCCCGCAGGGCCGCCAGGGTGTCGTCGGCCAGCACCTCACCCGTGCGCAGGTAGTGGGCGGCACCGAGCTCGTACTCGGTGGTCGCCAGGGCGACCCCGGCGGCGGCCACCACCTTGAGGGCCTCGGCCACGACCTCGGGCCCGATGCCGTCCCCGCCGATGACGGCGACGTCGTGGGTCGTCTCGCTCTTCTGCGTTGCGGTCATGGGGTCGATCCGCTCCTGGAAAATGAAAAACCGCCCACCAAGTGGACGGTCGGAGAGGCACGCACCGGGTGGTACGTGCCTATTCGATGATGATTACGGCTGCGGTCTGGGGGCGCATGGGACCACCATTGTCCCGCGCCGCCACGGGCCTCGTCAACCACCGCCCCGGCCGGGCCCGGGACGGGCCGGGGACCGGACGGGGTGGGCGGCGGGCCGGGGGCCGGGGCCGCCGTGGCCGGGCCCCCCGGGCCGATACCCTTGGGGCAGTGAGCGACGAACCCACCCACCTCACCCAGGCCACCTTCGAGCGCCTCCAGGCCGAGCTCGAGGACCTCACCACCCGGGGCCGGGTCGAGGTGGCGCGGGCCATCGAGGCGGCCCGGGCCCTCGGGGACCTGTCGGAGAACGGGGACTACCACGCCGCCAAGGACGCCCAGGGGAAGATGGAGTCGCGCATCCGCCGGCTCCAGCACACCCTGTCCACGGCCGTCCTGGTCGACCACGAGGCGGCCGGCAACGCCGAGACGGTGGCGGCCGGGACCGTGGTGGCGATCCGCTACGAGGGCGACGACGACGTGGAGCGCTTCTTCGTGGGGTCCATCGAGGAGCGCCAGGGGGACCTGGCCGTGGTGTCCCCGGGCTCGCCCCTGGGCCAGGCCCTGCTGGGACGGGCCACGGGGGACACCGTGCAGTACGAGGCTCCGGGGGGCACCCTGCGCGTCGAGATCGTGCAGATCGGGGGCTGAGATGGCCCAGGGGGCCCGGACCATCATCGACAAGGTGTGGGACCGCCACGTCGTGCGCCACGCCGAGGGTGAGCCCGACATCCTCTTCATCGACCTCCACCTCGTCCACGAGGTGACCTCGCCCCAGGCCTTCGACGGCCTGCGCCTGGCGGGACGGACCGTGCGCCACCCCGAGCTCACCGTGGCCACCGCCGATCACAACGTCCCCACCACCGACGTCGACCGGCCCATCGCCGATCCCGTCTCGGCCCGCCAGCTCGAGGCCCTGGCCGCCAACTGCGCCGAGTTCGGCATCACCTGCTACCCCATGGGCCACGCCAACCAGGGCATCGTCCACATCATCGGGCCCGAGCTGGGGCTCACCCAGCCGGGGATGACCGTGGTGTGCGGCGACAGCCACACCTCCACCCACGGCGCCTTCGGCGCTCTGGCCTTCGGCATCGGGACCTCGGAGGTGGAGC
>Ga0335073_10015730_pt1 | contig 10578 bp, 10 predicted proteins | sample Lox_Sample_22_FD_207093 | JGI IMG/M metagenome (GOLD analysis project Ga0335073, IMG submission 207093) | Soil microbial communities from Loxahatchee National Wildlife Refuge, Florida, United States - Lox_Sample_2.2 | ecosystem: Environmental > Terrestrial > Soil > Wetlands | place: USA...
CGCGGCTCCGATCGGGCTCGTCGTCGGCTCGCCGAGACCCGCGGCATAGGCGGCGGTCGTCGGTTCGCCGATGCCGACCGCCGAGACCAGCTCCGCGCCGCCGACCGCGATATAGGGCTCGCGCCCATCGGGCCGGCCGGGACGCAGCTCGATCGAGGCGCGCTCGCCGACCAGCTGGCGCCGCGCCGCGTTGTATTCCGGGCTCAACAGCGTCGCCATCGGCACCTCGACGAAATCGGGGTCGCCGTACCAGGCCTCGCGGTCGGCATAGGCGAGCTTGGCGCATTCGGTGACGGTGTGGACGAAATCCGCGCCCACCGGGTCGGTGTCGTCGAGATCGAACCCGGCGAGCAGCGCGAGCTGCTGCAGGAGCACCGGCCCCTGGCTCCACGGCCCGCCCTTGACCACAGTATAGCCGCGATAGTCGAAGGTGAGCGGCGCTTCGACCGGCGCCTGCCAGCGCGCCATGTCGTCGGCGGTGAGCACGCCCTTGTGGCGCCGGCCTGACGAGTCGAGCACCTCCTCATGCCGACAGAAGCGGTCGATCGCCTCGGCGACGAAACCCCGATACCAGGCGTCGCGGGCGCGGTCGACCTGGCGCACCCGGTCGCCGCCGGCCGCTTCGGCCTCGGCCAGCACGCGCTTGTAGGTCGCCGCCAGACCCGGGTTGCGGAACAGCTGGCCGGCCTTGGGCGGCGCCCCGCCGGGCAGGTAGACCGCGGCCGAGCTCGGCCAGGCGCGGCGGAACATCTCGGCGACGGTGGCGATCGCCTCGGGGATGCGCCAGGCGAGCGGATAGCCGTGCTCGGCATAGCCGATCGCCGGCGCGAGGATGTCGGCGAGCGGCAGCGTGCCGTAATCGCGCAGCAGCCGCATCCAGCCGTCGAACGCGCCCGGCACGGCCGCGGCGAGCAACCCGGTGCCGGGGACGAGGCTCAACCCCAGCTGGCGGTAACGCGCGATCGTCGCCGCCTGCGGCGCGACTCCTTGGCCGCAGATCATGTCGCAGCGCTGATTGGCTTCGCTCCACGCCAGGATCGGCACCTCGCCGAGCGGCCCGTTGAGATGCGGCTCGACGACCTGCAGCGTCAGGCCCGCGGCCGCCGCCGCATCGAACGCATTGCCGCCCTTTTCGAGGATCGACATCGCCACCGCGCTCGCCAGCCAATGGGTCGAGGCGGCGACCCCGAAGGTGCCGCGGATTTCGGGACGGGTGGTGAAGCGTGGCGGCATCAGGTCCTCCGGGATCGCGGCGCGGCAGCAGCCTAGGTTAGCCGAGAGCGGCGGCGCCGATCAAATCGCCGCGAACTCGACCGATTGCGCGCCGTGCCACAGCGTCAACTCGCCGAGCGGGCGCAGGTTCTCCAGCCCGTCGACGATGGTGAGGAACGGGTTGCCGGCGAGCTGCCCGGCCTTGCTGCCGAACCGGCAGGCGCCGTAGGCGACGAGGATCTCGGTCTCGCTGACCCCCGACGGGTGAAACAGCACTTGGCCCGGGGCCGGGTAGCTCGTGGCGTTCTCGTGGCCGATGCCGGGGTCGAGCGCGCCGAGCGGGATCCAGCACGCTTCGCCGCTCCAGCGGACGTGGATGATCCGCTCGCGATAGGGCAGCACGCTCTTGAACCACGCGCAGGTGCGGGGCGCCGCCGCGGGCTCGAATCGCGCGGCGAAGACGAAGGGTCCGGCGGTGATGCGGATGTCGCTCATGCCCCCTGCCTCACGCCCGCTGCCTCATGCCCCCTGCCCCTCCCGGTCGAGGATCTCGACGGTGCCGGCGGCCGGGTCGATGCGCAGCCGGTCGCCGGTGCGGATCAGCGCGGTCACGTCGCCGTCGAACCGATCGACCATCGTCACGTTCCCGAACGCCGCGCCCTGCGCCAGGATCGGGTTGACGCGGTTGAAGACGAGCGCCAGCGGCACGATGCCGCGCGCCTTCATCTCGTGCAGCATCCAGGCGGTCGCGACGCCGCCCTTGGCGTCGTTGAGGACGAGGATGCGGCCGGCATAACTCTGCCCGGCGAGCGCATGGCTCGGCCGCGAGAAGACACCCTGCTTGCGGTCGAGGTCGTAACGCGCGCTGAAATTGTCCTGCGCCACCAGCGCGATGCCTTCGACCGCCGGGCCGACGCCCGGGTGGCAGCGCAGGACGGTCGGCGTCATCGCATCCGCCCGGCGACCGCCGCCTCGACGCAGCGTTCGAGGCTGGCGAGGCTCGGCCGGTAGCCGTAGCCGCCGATGATGTTGACGAGCTTCGCCGAGTTGGTGACGAGCCGGCGCCAGCCGTTGGCCTCGGCCATCTCGCCGGCGTAGCTGTTGTAGAAGCACATCCCGGCGGCGACGACCGCGCCGCTCGCCTCGATCCGCGCGGTCAGGCCCATCCGGTCGGCGGCGTGCTTGATCTCGGGCGAGGTCGCGACGAGCAAGGTCGTCCGCGGGTGGACCTGGCGCCCGCCGATCGCGTCGGCGACCTCCTGCATCTCGATCAGCGAGAGCTGCGGCGCGGCGAAGACGACGACGTCGACCGCCTCGCCGGGCGCCGCATAGCCGGCGACGAAGGCGTCGATCTCGGCGCGGCCGATCGCCACGGCATCGCCGGCCGCATCGGCCATCGCGGCGGGCTCCGCGGTGACGCCGGGCATGTGGAACAGCGCCACCGACCCGTAGCTCGCCAGCGCCGCGCCGAAATGCTTGAGCGCGTCGGAACCGGGCGGCGCCGCGATGCCCTCGATCAGCGGCACCTCCCAGTAGGAGCCGCAGGCGCGGCCGACAATGCCGCCGAGCGCGCCCCACTCACTCAAGTCGCGGGGCGACGCGCCAAGCCGGAAGCGCCGCGTCGCCCGGCGGCACGCATCGAGATGGAAGCCGTAGCGCGGGGTGCGGCCGGTGAGCCCGGCGGCGAGCGCCGACGGCCCGCCCTCGAAATTGCTGCGCGCGCCGAACACGCTGTTCGTATAGATGACGACCCCGGTGTCGCCCATCGCCAGGTGCTCGCCGCGCACCGGCGGCAGGATCGTCTGGTAGTTGATGCAGGTGTCGGTCATCAGTACGCCGAACGCCTTCAGCGCGGCGATCGCGCGCGCCTCGAGCGCCGCCATCGCGGCGCTCTGCCCGAGCCGCTTGTAGACCGCGACGTCGAGCCCGCGCGGGTCGGTCAGCGTCGGCACGCGGACCCGGCGCTCGGCCCCGGGCGCCGCGGCCAGCCGTTCGAGAAACGCGACGCCCGCCTCGCCGAGCGACTCGGTGTCGGCCATGATGTGCGCCTGCGCCACCGGCACCATGTCGGCCGCGTCGAAGAATTCGCCGACCGCGACCTGATGCGCGATCGCCCAGCGCCGCGGCTCGCCGAGCGCGCCGGCCAGCATCGCCCGCTCTTCGTCGTTCAACTGCATTTTTCTAGCGCGCTCCTCCCAGAAACGCTTCGACCACGCCAGTGAACCCTGACGGATTATCGGCATGCAGCCAATGCCCGGCATTCTTCAACGTGACAAAGCGGGCCTTGGGGAACAGCGAGCGGAAGATCGGGCGATGCTCCGGCTTGATGTAATTGGAATGAGCGCCGGCGATGACCAACGTTGGCCCACTGTATTGCACACCAGCCGGTGCATCCCACGCCTCGATATCGCTGAAATGGCCGATGATCTCCGTAAGCCCAATCCGCCACCCCGGTGTCGCCCCAAGTTGCAGGTTTTGCAGCAGGAACGCACGCATTCCCACATCCGGCACGGCAGGCGCCAGCGCCTCGTCGGCCTGCGCTCGCGTCATATGAGGCGACAACGGCAGTGCCATCATCGCCTCAGCAACCGGCAACAGATTGGGCGGATTAGGCACGGGCGCGATGTCTGCCACGATCAGCCGCGTCACAGCATCCGGGTGCCGCAGCGCCAACTGCATTGCAGCCTTGCCACCCATCGAGTGACCAAGCACCACCGCCGGCAACGCAGACCGCTCCGTCAGTGTTTGCAGTACATCGTCGGCCATGCTCGCGTAGCGCATGTCCGTCTCGTGAGGGCTTGCGCCATGATTTCGCAGGTCCAGCGCAATCGTCCTGCGATGCTTGGCAAACTCGCGTTGAACCGCACCGAAATTGCGCGCGGAGCCAAACAGTCCATGCAACAGCACAAGCCCAGGATCACCACTCCCCGCTTCGATCGCATTCAGGATCATGCGCGCCTTCCTGGCCACGCAGCGCAGCCAACACCGAACATGATCAATGCGGACCCCGCCAGCAGATCGGCTGTTATCGGCTCACTAAGGAACAAATTGGCGAGGATCAGGCTCACTGCCGGCGTCGTCAGAAATCCGACCGACGAAACCACCGCAGGCAGCGCTGCGGTTGCCTCGATGACGCACCAGGTCCCGAACGGTCCGGCGATCAAACCGATATAACCAAGTGCTGCCCAGGCCGCGCCGCGTGCACCTATGCCACCAGAAGGCTCATGCCATGCAATCAATGGCGCCAAAACCAATGCGCTGATGCCAAAACACCAAGGCAGCAACTGGAACATCGTCATTCGAGGCACAGTGGCGCGGGTTATGATGATGGCCACCGACCACGACAGCGATGCACCAAGCAGGAATACGTGGCCGACAATGACATTCCACGACGTCCAATCGATCGACCACGGACTCATCAGAACGACAACACCGGCAAGACCAAAGCCGCAGGCCAACCAACGGCGCAATGGGATGTGTTCGCGCAGGAAGATCAGCGATAGCGGCACCACCCAGATGGTCGTGGTGTTCGCGAGTATCGCGGTACGTCCTGCCGCCACCCACGCCACTGCCTCATGTGCGAAAGCGAAGTAAAGCCCGAGCTGACCAACGCCTATCGCAACCATGGCGGGAATATCTTCCCGATACGGCACGCGCAGCTTGCCGAGTATCGCCAAAATCAGGGCAATCGTTGCGCCTGAAAGCACTGCGCGGCCTTCTGCGAACCACAGTGGTGTGCTACCCGAATCAAGGGCGATCTTGGTCAGAGGCCATGCGCTGCTGAGCAGGATCACCGACAGGGCGAGCTGGGCATAACCAGCCGTTTGCATTGGAAGCGTTACGTCAACAGGTCTCGACATCAGGGGCACATGACCTTTTCACTCATCGGCCGCTGCGCTCGCACTGGCCAGATCGGCGCTGCCGTCACCACATCCTCCATCGCCGTAGGCGCTCGTTGCACCTACGTCGCGGCAGGTGTCGGAGCGGTGCTGACGCAGCATCGCACTGATCCCCGGCTTGGGCCACGCGGGATCGAACTGCTGCGTTCGGGCTGCTCGGCGCAGGAGACATTGGATGCACTGGTGGCATCCACGCCGAATGCGCGTTGGCGCCAGCTCGCGGTGCTGGATGTGGCCGGCAATACCGCGGCCTATAGCGGATCGCGCGTCAAGCCAGAGATGAGCGAGGCACCCGCGCAAGATGTCTGCGCAATCGGCAACATATTGGCGAACGCGCGCGTGCCTGCGGCAATGCTGCGCGCGTTTCAAGCCGATCCGTCGGCGCTGCTGGCGGAACGCCTGCTCTATGCCCTGGAAGAAGGATTGGCGGCTGGCGGGGAGAACGGTCCGGTTCGTAGCGCACATCTATTGGTAATGGAGCGCGAAAGCTTCCCCCTGATCGACTTGCGCGTGGACTGGCACGACACGCCGATCGCCGAGTTGCGCTCGCTCTGGAACCGCTATGCTCCGCAGGTCAACGACTACCTGATCCGGGCATTGGATCCAGACGATCCAACTGTCGTCTAACGTCCTGGCCGGGCTTGACCCGGCCATCCACGCTGCAGCACCTGGAAGCGACGCGGGCAAAACTGCCGCTTGCCATCGACACAAAGTCTGGAGTAAGAGCGCGCCCATGGCACGAACATCAGTTCCCGCCTCGCGATTTTGGTACCGCTGGTACACACCGGCGGCCTAGGATCGTGCACCATTAGCAGGACCCCGAAGCCGCCCCGCCAAGGCGGCTTTCGCATTTCTGCACCATCGGAAATCGGATTTTCGCCAAGGCAGGAGCGGCCTCTCAACTGAAGGAGGCTCGCATGCAGAGTTCAGATTTCGACGTCGTCACCGGTCCCTCGACACCACGCAAGCCGAACCCGGCACCGGCACCATTGCCGGCGCCAGAACGTCCGCGATGATGTGCCATGTGGACACCCAACGACTGGCGCACATGCCCCATCGCTCAGGCTCCCAGCTACCCCGATCAGGCTTCGCTTGAAGCCGCTGAAGCCGAATTACACGCTTCACCGCCGCTGATTTTTGCCGGTGAGGCCCGCGCTCTGAAGGCACAGCTGGCACGCGTTGCAGATGGCGAGGCGTTCCTGTTGCAAGGCGGCGATTGCGCCGAATCCTTCGCCGAATTCCATGCCAACGCGCTGCGCGACACCGTCAAGGTGCTGCTGCAAATGGCCGTGGTGCTGAGCTACGCAGGCGGCGTACCTGTGGTGAAGCTCGCGCGTATGGCAGGCCAGTTCGCCAAGCCTCGCTCCCAGCCGACGGAAGCAATCGATGGCGTCATCCTGCCGTCCTATCGCGGCGACATCGTCAATGACATCGCATTCAATGCCGAGGCGCGCACGCCAGATCCCGCGCGGATGCTGCGCGCCTACAATCAGTCGGCGATCACGCTCAATCTGCTGCGCGCGTTCACGCAGGGTGGCTTTGCCGACCTTGCACGCGTCCACCAATGGAACCAGGCATTTGTCGCTGCGTCCCCTCTGGGGGCGCGTTACAGCGATCTGTCCCATCGCATTCAGGAATCGCTGGCGTTCATGACAGCGTGCGGCATCTCGTCGCCGCGCCTGCATGCCGCTGACGTTTATACAAGCCACGATGCAATGCTGCTGAACTACGAGGAGCCGCTAGCGCGCCAGGACAGCCTGACCGGCGACTGGTACGCATGTTCAACCCACCTGCCCTGGATCGGCGAACGCACACGCCAGGTGGATGGCGCGCACGTCGCGTTCATGCGTGGCGTCGCCAACCCGCTGGGCCTGAAATGCGGGCCTGCCATGACACCCGACGAACTGCTGCGCCTGATCGATGTACTGAATCCGCGCAACGAGCCGGGGCGCCTGACGTTGATCACGCGCATGGGGGCGGAGCGCATCGGTATAGGATTGCCGCCGCTGCTGCGCACGGTGCAACGCGAGGGCCGTTGTGTCGTGTGGTCCTGCGATCCGATGCACGGCAACACACAATCCACCGGCTCAGGTCGCAAGACGCGGCCTTTCGACCATATCATCGCCGAGTTGCGCATTTGCTTTGCCGCCCATCGTGCCGAAGGCACCCGCCTCGGCGGCATCCATATCGAGATGACCGGCAAGGACGTCACCGAATGCACGGGCGGGGCGCAACAGATCGACGAGACAGATCTCGAGCATCGCTATCACACACACTGCGACCCCCGGCTGAACGGATCGCAAGCGCTGGAGCTGGCGTTCCTTGTAGCCGAGGAGCTGAAAGCGCAGCGAAGCCACAGGCACGAGTTACTTGCAGCCGAATGACACGCAATTGATGGGTATCGCTTACGCTCAACCCATCGATTCCAGTTTGTCTGAACATGCGCTAGTATCGCCGGCATGGATGCACTGACGGAACTCGCGTGGCGCAATGCCCTGAAGGCAAAAGGCAGGGAATGGGTCACGTCCGAACTGCGGGCGCGCCCCGGCCGTCCCGATGACGCTCTGCTCGATGTCGTCTTCGAGCCCCCGTATCCACCACGCTCGTTCTGCGAGCAATGGTGTGCCGAACAGGACAACCACATCTTCCACGTGTCCTGGCACACCCTCGCAGCAATCGCCGCGCTTGTGCTCTTCATCATCTGCTTCTGGAAGGCCGTCGGAAGCTGGAACTACCGTGAGCTCGAGACCGCAATCGAGAACCATTCTCCTGCGCCGGTGCAACCCGAACGCACCGTGAGCAGCGGATCCGATTTCTCCGTTTCGATACCCAAGCCGTACTCACCTTCCGACGGCGGCAGTTCGACAACCAGTAGCAACCCGCCGTCGCTCTGCAGTTACATGACCTACGACACCACGCGCTGTCCGCCTCGGCACTGATTGGTGTGTAGCAAAGGCAAAGCTTCGGTCACGGCACAGTTCGCGCAACCCTCGCCTCTCGCCTCAGCAGCACAACCATCAATCCCATCGACGGCAGCGCCGCAAACATGCACAGCGCATAGAACCCGACCCATCCCAATTGCTCGGCCAGCACACCTGACGCCCCGCCAATTGTATGGACAGCAATCGCCGCCAATGAAGACAGCAGCGCGTAATGCGTCGCAGTAAACTCGCGCGAGCACAGCCCCGACAGATAGGTAATGAACGCCGCATCGGCCATGCCCTGAGCGAACGCCTCGGTCGTGACCGTGCCGTACAGCACGTGATGCTCCCCCGCCGACACAGCCAGCAGCAGGTACATTCCCATCGCCGCGGTCTGTGCCCAGCCGGTTCGCAGCAGCGCCCGTCCGGTACCAAGCGTCGCCACCAGCCAGCCGCCCAGCGAAATCCCGGCCAGCGTGCCACCGAGCGAAAACCACCCGGTCGCCGCGATCGCCTCCCGCGAAAACCCAAGGGCCCGATAGAACGGTGCCGTCATGATTCCAGCCATCGCCTCGCCCAGCTTGAAGAGCGCGACGAACGCCAGGATGAGCCACGCGCCACGCCGGGTCAGGAACTCGCGCAGCGGCTCAACCACCGCATGCGCCAGCCGCCTGCCCACCCCCGCGGCCACCACGCGCCGCTCTGCCGTGCGCGGTTCGGGTGCCACAAGCGTCACCAGCAATCCGCAGGCGATCAGCGCCGCCACGCCCATCAGTGCGACATGCCAGCCAACATGATCCACGGCAGAAATCACGCCAGTTGTCGCGATCAGCAGCGCCACCCGATATCCCCAGACATAGGCAGCCATCGCTGCCCCCTGGCGATGCGCCGGGTAGGTCTCGATCCGCCAGGCGTCCACCACGATATCCTGCGACGCCGAGCAAAACGCCACCAACGCGCCAGCCGCCAGCGACAGGAACGGCACCCTGGCTGGTGACGACAGTGCCAGCAGCACAGCAGACGCTGTCAGTGTCGGCTGGATAACCGCAAGCCATCCTCTCCGCCGCCCTAATCGACGCAACGGCCCCGGCGGTGAGGCATTGTCGAGCACCGGCGACCACAGGAATTTCAGCGAATACGCCAGCCCAATATTCGCGGTCAGCCCGATCACCGCGAGCGAAACGCCGCCTTCAGACAACCACAGCCGCAAGGTGAAGCCGGACAGCGGCAACGGCAGTCCAGCCACGAAGCCGTACGCCGCCATGAGCCACAAATGTGGATTGGCGCCTGGATCTCCCTCCCCTCGCGAAAGGCGGAAGGGGGAGGGAACCCGGCCACCACTCGACCTATGGAACGTCGCTATCGCCCCGTCCCAGCGCCCGTTGCATCGATACCACGTCCACCCACCGGCCGAACTTCACGCCCGCCGCCCGCAGCGTCCCGACCATCTGGAACCCCAGGCTGGCATGCACCCCAATCGACCCGGTGTTTTCTGAATCCCCTATCACCGCGATCATCTGCCGCATCCCATGCGCGGTCGCATCTTCGATCAGTCGCGCCACCAGCGCCTTGCCGACGCCCTGTCCCCGCACATCCTCCCGCACATAGACGCTATCCTCGACGCTGAAGCGATACGCCGTTCGGTCTCGGAACTGCGTGTAATACGCATACCCCAGAACCCCGGTCGCATCGGTCGCCACGAGCCACGACCAGCCATGGTCAGCCACCTTGTGGAAGCGCTCGGCGATCTCCTCCACCGACGGCGGTTCCTCTTCGAAGGTCCCCGTCCCGTGCAGCACGTGATGCGCGTAGATCGACTGTATCTCAGGAATGTCGGCTTCCGTTGCCGCCCGTATCTCCATCCCGCCTCTTCTCCCGCTCAGACCGGGAGTCCAAGCACAGCCGCCGCGTCGCAGGCAAACGCCAGCAGTCCCCGGTCGAGGCCAGGACCGGCGATCAGCGACAGACCGACCGGTGCGCCGTTTACCTGTCCGGCCGGCAGCGTCACCTCCGGCAAGCCGCAAAGGCCGGCGATCGCCGTCACCCCGACGGTCGCCTGCCGTACCGCGTTCTGTTCAGCCATCGTCGCGCTCAACAACGGCGCCGGGCACGGGCTGGTCGGATAGATCAGCACTGCCCCGCCGGCGAGCAGCGGCCTGATTCGCCCCTGAACCACCCTTCGAAATGCACGGCCGGGGCCCGCCAGGGCGGCATCGGTCGCCTTCGCCGCGGCAAAGCGTTCCTGTACGCCCGGACTGAAACGCGGCTTCGTCGCTTCGATCCAGGCCCCCAGGCTCGCCCAGGCCTCTTCCGCCTGCACGGTGCGAAAGTGATCAAAGAAGCTGTCGATCCCTTCGGGAGCCACCCGGATGCTGACCGACCGACCCTTCAACTGCTCCAGCTTATCCAACGCCGGCCGGAGCGCCTCCGCCACGTCCGGTTGCGCATTGATCCAGGCCTCCTCCACCCGGATCAACGGTCCTTCCACCGCTTGCCGCCCGCCCGGCAGCAGAACCTCACCGACGCCCGCCAGCAGCGACGCGCTC
>Ga0335073_10015731_pt1 | contig 10577 bp, 10 predicted proteins | sample Lox_Sample_22_FD_207093 | JGI IMG/M metagenome (GOLD analysis project Ga0335073, IMG submission 207093) | Soil microbial communities from Loxahatchee National Wildlife Refuge, Florida, United States - Lox_Sample_2.2 | ecosystem: Environmental > Terrestrial > Soil > Wetlands | place: USA...
GAATCCGGGCCCCCCGCCGAGCGCGTAGCCGGAGATCAGCACGATGTCGGTCGTCGGCTTGACGTTGGGGAACGCCGCGAATGCGATCCGGCCGAGCGCGGCGAATGCCGCCAGCGTGCCCACCAGCGCGACGATCCGCGCGTCCGGATGGACCCGCTCGTACCAGGCGAACCCGGCGGAGAGCGCCACCGCGAGAATCGCGAACGCCCCGAGTTGCCAGGTCACGCGCTCACCTCGGCCCTCGCCACTGCCGAACCGGCCAATCCCGCCGGTCCGGACACGAGTGCGACGCCCTGCTCGGCGACGAGCGCGCCACCCGCGCCACCGAGGATCCGTGCGGTCTCGGTCGCGAAATAGGTGCCGCCGGCGAGGATCTCGGCCGGCGAGCCGTCGGCGATCACCGTGCCCTCGCCCAGCAGTACGACGCGTCCGGCGAACGCGGCCACGAACTCCGGATCGTGGGTGGCGACAAGCACGGCGGCGTCGAGGTCTCGCAGCAGCGCCGCGAGCTCGTGCTTGCGCCGGCGGTCCATTCCCCGGGTCGGCTCGTCGAGGCACACGACCGCGGGTGTGTAACCGGGCCCACCCGCGCCGTCGAGCACGATCGCGAGCGCCAGGCGCTGCTTCTCCCCTCCCGACAGGTCGCGGGGATGGCGGTCGGCGAGCGACGGGTCGCCGAGCCCCACGGTCGCGAGCGCGGCCGGCGACGCCTCCAGCGCCACCCGCTCGTGGACGAGGTAGTTGGTCGGATTCTGGAGGAGCAGCGCCACCCGGCCCGAGCTCCGGACTTTCCCCCGCGTCGGACGCATCAGGCCGGCGGCGTGCCGCAGCAGCGTCGACTTGCCGGCGCCGTTTCGGCCCATCAGCGCGACGCGCTCGCCGGGGCCGACCTGAACCGAGATGCCACGGAGGATGGCCGGCCCGCGGTCGATCTCGTGCCAGACCCGGTCGAGCTCGAGCGCGGGATCTTCGGCGCGCCGGCGCGACTTGCGCTCCCGCCGGTCCGGGGCGCCGGCCGCGAACGGCTCGACGTCCGGCAGCAGCCCTCGCGCGCGCAGAGCCGAGCGGGCAGCCTTCACGCCCGCCACCGGGGCCAGTCCCAGGCCTGACAGTAGCCTCGCGCCGGGCGTCGCCAGCTCCGGCGCCGCGTCGCACGCCCAGGCGAGGAACTCGGCCGGGGCGGCGTCGCACACCACGCGCCCGCCCCGCATTGCGATCGCCCGGTCGGCGAACCCCAGGCACCGCTCGAGCCGGTGCTCGGCGATCACGATCGCCGCGTCGAAGTCCTCGTTGAGCCGGCGCAGCAGCGCGATCAGCTCGTCGCCGGCGACCGGGTCGAGCTGCGAGGTCGGCTCGTCGAGCAGGATCAGCTTCGGCCTCCCCGCGAGCGCCGCCCCGAGCGCCACCCGCTGGAGCTCGCCGCCGGAAAGCTCGGCGGTCGGCCGGTCGAGCAGGTGCGCGATCCCGAGGGCGAGCGCAGCCTCCTCGACCGCGCGAGCCACCGCGGCGGGCGCCTCCCCCTGATTCTCGAGCGGGAGCGCCAGCTCGGCGCGGACCGTGCCCATCACGACCTGCGTCTCGGGATCCTGGAACAGCGTGCCGACCGCGGCGGCGAGCGCGCCCGGGCCGTGGTCGCGCGTGTCCATCCCGGCGACGATCGCGCGGCCCGCGAACGCCCCGCCGTGGAAATGCGGGACCAGGCCGTTGGCGGCGCGGAGCAGCGTCGACTTGCCCGAGCCCGACCCGCCGGCGAGCACGACCAGCTCGCCCGGGCCGATCTCGAGCGTGACGTCGGCAATTGCCGGCGCGAACGTGCCCGGATACGTGTACGTCACGTCACGCAGCGACAGCACGCTCACCGCTCGATCCCCCGGCGGTCGGCGAACGGGAGCAGCGCGCAGATCACTAGCGCCGCCGCCGCCGCAGCCCCTCCGGCGCCGACGGGCGCATGTAGCGACGGGTCTGACTGGAACGGGAGCAGGTTCGCGGCCCGGGCTGCGACCGCCAGCCCGACGATCGCGATTGCCGACACAGCGAACGCGATGTCGTGGCGCGACCACGGCCTGCTCACGCGCCACCCGCGCGGTCGACGCGCCGCGCCGTAGCCGCGCACCTCGAGCGCCGCGGCTACGTCGAGCGCGCGGTCGAGGACGCCGGATGTGGTCGCGCGCATCAACCGTGCCCGGGACGGCGGCGGCCCGGGCCGGCAGCGCTGCGCCTCGGCCAGCCGCCGCGCGTCGCGCGCGAGCACCGGGACCATCCGCGTCGCCAGCGTCGCGGTCAGCGCGGAGTGGAACGAGAAGCGACGGAACAGCGCGAGGACCTCGTCGGGGTCGACCGCAGCGGTGTAGAGCGCACCGCACAGGATCAGCGCGATCGCTCGCAACCCGAGCACGGCGCCGTACACCGTCGCCTCGAGCGTGATGTCTGTCTGGCCGAATACGGGCAGATCCCCGAGCCGTGCGATCACGGTCAGCCCGCCCTGCGCCACGAGCATGTTGACCCCCATCACGAGCAGGCCGAGCGGGAGAGCCAACAGGGCGGCGCGGCGCATCTCGGGAACTACCCGGGCGCCGACCGCGGCGCCGGCGATCGACACCAAGACCGCGCCCAGCACGACCGGCGCGGACAGCAGCAACGTGGCCAGCGCGAGCGCCGCGCAATAGGCGCAGCCGACGCCGGCGCGGGCGGCGTGCAACGGGCTCGCGCGCCGGCGGTAGGTCAACTCGCCGCCTCCAGCGGCACTGGGAAGTCGGACTGGCCCTGCACCGCGAGCGCGAAATGGTCACGCAGCTGCGCCGGCGTGAGCGCCGCGGCGGCGGCCGACACGCCGGCGACGTCGGTGCCCGTGATCAGCCAGAACGGGCCGGTCGAGGGCTGCGCGGTGGCGGCGATCAGACCGGCGTCGGCGCCGAGCGTACGCACAACCTTGCCGGACGGGTTGAGCAGCTGAAGCGAGGAGCCGTTCGCGCCGGCAAAGCGCGCGTACACCCCACTCGACGCCGGGCCGTGCTCGATCAGCGCGGCCAGCAGCTCGCCCTCCACGTCGTGCCAGCTGCCGACGACTACGCCGATCGAGTCCGTTCCCGATCCGCCGCCGATCGCCTGGCTCGAGACCGGGACCCCGATCGAGTTGAGCTCGGATGTGACCCGCTTGCAGGCCGCGCCGGTGTCGGTGCCGCACTCGATCGTGACCGGGTAGCGCCGGCCGCCGATGCCGTGGACGAACGGCTCGGGAAACGAGCCGACGACCGCCGGGATTGAATCGGTGGCGGTCCAGTCGTGGAGGTCCCACCAGATCCGGTCGCCCTTGTGGACCGAGGTGCCGGCTGCGCCCATGGTGGCCTGGACCCCGTTGACGTAGTAGAACCAGTCGAGCCGGGATGCACTGCCGGCGTGCCCGTCGATTGACTCGACGAACCCGCCGCTATAGCGCGTCGTGACCTTGAACGACCGCTCCAGCATACGCATCACGGTCTGGGATCCGGGGATGCTCTTCTCGCTCACGGCGCCGACCGGGGCGGTGCCGAAGTTGCGGGTCACATTGAGCGTGACGACCCCTGAGGTCGACTTGCCGGCGCCCAGGCCGCAGCCGGCGACCGCGATCGCCGAGACGATCGCGACCGCCGCCACCGCAGCCCTGCGCATGATCACGAACCGGTCGGCCTACTTGATGACCTTGAACAGCAACTTCTCGCCCGACTTCAGCTTGATGTCGCAGATGCCCTTGCTCGAGGCCTTGCCGTTGACATAGACGCTCCAGTAGTCCGAACCGGTCGGCTTCACCCCGAGGATCGAAGTCACGAAGATGCCGCCGACGCTCGAGTAGTACTTGCCGGCCCACTTGCCGTGGGTCGCCGCGTTGAGCGCGCCGGCCGCGCTGGCGCCCGGACACTTGCCGTGGGGCGTACCGCCCTTGGTGATCCACCCGGACTGACCATGCTCGGTGGTCGGCGTGAGCAGGGTCTTGTTCAGGCTCTTGATCTGAACTGACACGGCCGGGCCGGAACCGGCGGCGAACGCGACGCCGGACGCCGCGACGGCCATAACGGTCGCTCCCAGAAGAGCGACGAGGGTCTTGCGATGCATGAGGGCCACCCCTTTCCACGAGGGCATATCGGCTTGGCGGTCGGGGGCTGGTCTCCTGGCTGACGGGCCTACCAGTCGCGCCTTCCCGGTGACCCGGCGTCACCAGTGGCGGTTCGTGCGGCTGGCGTCCCCGATCACAGTGGCGGGTCCGCGCCGGATTCCAACCGGCTTCCCATCGCCACCGACCTTGAACGGGGGAGATCGTACCGGTGCCGCGGGCGCTTTGGTCGGTGGCGCCTTGTTGGCAGGGGCCGCCAGGCGGCTCGGCGCGGGCCGCCAGGCAGCTTCGCACGGCCCCCCAGCAGCAGGGGCACAACCGCACTCTCGGCACCGCCCCGCCGCCCAGAGTGGCCGGGTGACCCGTATGAGTGCCCGAATCCACGTTCGGCGCGCGGGACCGCCGAGTGTGGACTTCTCCCGCTCGCCCCGCGTCGCCGCGGGCCTCTAGACTCGCCCCCCCGGCCATGACCGTCAACCTCACGCGAATCTACACGCGACTCGGCGACTCGGGCGAGACGCACCTGGGCGACATGAGCCGTGTGCCTAAGACGCACCCGCGGATCGAGGCCTACGGGACCGTCGACGAGCTGAACTCGCACATCGGGGTCGCGCTGACGATCGCCGACATACCCGCCTCATACGCCGAGTGGCTCGCCCGGATCCAGAACGATCTGTTCGACGTCGGCGCCGATATCGCGGCTCCGCACGACCCCGACCACGACCGGCTGAGGGTGATTCCCGAGCAGACCACCTGGCTCGAGCAACGCTGCGACGAGGTCAACGCGACGCTCGCGCCGCTCAAGTCGTTCGTCCTTCCGGGCGGCACCCCACCCGCCGCATACCTGCATGTGTGCCGGACGGTCTGCCGGCGCGCCGAGCGGCTCGCGATCGCGTGTGGCGACGAGCTGAACCCCGAGGTGGTCCGATACCTGAACCGGCTCTCGGACCTGCTGTTCATCCTCAGCCGGGGCGCCAATGGCGGCGATGAGCCGCTGTGGGAGCCGGGCCGGTACCGCGAGCAGTAGCGTCCGACCTACCGTCTGAGGCTCAGCATCACGCCGGTCGACAGGCCGACGCCGAGCGTGGCGATCGCGGCCGCGACCGCCACGAGCTGCTCGTGGTCCTGTGCGTAGGCGAGCGCGTCGTGCGGACGGGTCAGCGCGGCGAGACCGACGAGCGCCACCGCGGCGATGATCACGCCCGCCTGCGGCGCGAGCGCCGCTCGCAACGACACCCGGTCGACGCTCGTCTCGGTCGGCCAGCGGCGCTCCGCCTCGGAAAGCGCCGCCACGACCACCAGCGTCCATGTCGTCGCCACCAGGTATCCCGCGAACACGTCGGCCGGGAAGTGCGTGCCGACCGCCACCAGCGAATAGCCGACCGCCACCGCGAACGCCGCACCGAGCGCGGCCACCAGCGGCCGCAGGCGGGCGGGCGATGCCAGCACCAGGCCGAGCGCGGCGGCCATCGCCGCGGTCGAGTGCCCGCTCGGCCACAACGTCGCGGGCACCGGGAACCACCCGTTGATACGCCCAGCCGACTGCGGCTCAGGCAACACGTGCTTCATCAGCTCCGTGGTGACGTTGGCGCCTAGCAGAATCACGCCGACGCCGAGTGCGACCCGCGGCCGCCCTCGCAACACCGCGATCACCGCCACCAACGGGGCCCAGAGCACGTAGGCGTGCGGGTTGCACAGCCGTACGAAAAAGCTCGTCGCCGTCTGGACCAGACCGTGGCGATGCAGCTCCATGAACCCGAGGTAGGTCGAGAGATCAGCGTTGCGGAAGATCGCGACGTGGAATGCGGCAAACCACGTCGCCACGATCAACATCATGCAGCCGGCAGCGCCCGCCAGTGCCCATCTGGCTCGAATCGCCATGGGCCCCACCCTAGCGGGCTTGCCTAAACTGATCCGAAGGACCGCTAACTGGTGTGTTCGAGCTGCTGCTTGGTGCCGCGCGTGATGCGCAGCTCCGGCGCGGATCCGGTCCGGCGCAGATGCGCGTAGTGCTCTATGTCCTCGGGCGAGGCCACATCCACGGTCAGCCCGGCGGCGAGCTCGAACCGGCCGGCTTCGTACAGCAGCTCCTGGTAGCCGGGCGTGTCATTCGAGCGGCCCTCCACATCGAGAAAGTGGATGCCGGTACGGAACTGCCAGCGCTGGCCGCGGGCGGCCTGGTCGAGGCCGGCTTTCGCCCGCGCGGCGTCCGCGCCGTTCTGGCGAGGCCGGGCGCCGGAGGCGTCAAGCGCCCGCGACAGCCGTTCGTAGTTTCGGCGGTAGGGCGCCGGGACGATCGCGACCGGACCGGTGGACCCGGCGCCGCCGCGGACGGCCTCGGCCACTGGCCCGACGAGGACGAACTCGACCTGGTTGGCCTGGAGCCACGTGAGCACGGCGATCGACTCGCCCGCCAGGTGCTCGTAGCCCTGGGCCGGTTGGGCGGGGCGCATTTCGATCTGGGGGTGATGTCGTTTGCGCAGCATGAGGTGCGTTTCGCCGCTCGGGCTCGGAGTCCTTCAGGTAACGTCCGCCGCAGGGTGAGCCGGGAAGACTGGTCGGCGCGTCCTCGCCGACCGTGGAGCCGTATGTCCCCCGCCGTCGCAGTCCCGCTCTTCCTGGTCTCGCTGACAGTCACGCTCGCCGCGGCGCGCCTGTTCGCGAGTCGCCTGGACAAGCTCGGCGTGCGCTTCGGGTTTCCCGAGGCGCTGATCGGCCTGCTCACGGCGGTCGCGGCGGACGGCCCCGAGATCTCGAGCGCGCTGTTCGCGCTGGCCAAGGGCGCGCACGATGTCGGCGTCGGGGTGCTCGTCGGATCCAACGGCTTCAACCTCGCCGCGATGATTGGGCTGAGTGCTTTGCTCGCGGGCCGCGTGCGGCTGACGCGCGAGACCTTGGCGTTCGAGGGCATGGTCGGTCTGGTGATCACGCTGCTGGCGGCGGCGCTGCTGCTGGGCTGGCTCTCGCCGGGGGGAGCGACCGTCCTGAGCGCTCTTATCGTGGTGCCTTATCTGGCGGTGGTTGTCGCCGGCCCCAGGTTCAGCGGACGCCGCCTGAGCCGCCTCTCGCGCGCCCTCCATGAGCACGCCGCGACCGAGCGACCGCCTGACCCGTCCACCAACCCGACCCACCACCTTCTCGGGCTGATCGTGGTCGACCTGATCCTGATCGTCGCCGGCAGCGCCGGCATGGTGCAATCGGCGCTGAGCCTCGCCGGCGACTGGCACATCTCGAACGCGGTGCTCGGCGTGCTGATCCTCGGTCCGCTCACGAGCATCCCGAACGCGCTCACCGCGGTCCGTCTCGGGCTCGCGAGCCGGGGAGCGGCGCTGGTCGGCGAGACGTTCAACAGCAACACGATCAATCTCGGGTTCGGCGTGATCGTCCCGTCGTTGTTCATCACGTTTGCGGCGGTGACCACGCTGGGCAAGCTCCAGCTTGCGTGGCTGGTCGCGGCGACGCTGTTCACCCTGGGCGCGCTGGCACGGCCGGGTGGAATGCGCCGGCCAGAGGCGGCGGTGCTGGTCATCCTGTATTTCGCCTTCGTGGGGGGTACGCTCGTGGGCTCATGAACGAGGAGCAGATTCGCGCGCGCCGCCACGCCCGAGAGCGCGAGCGGCGGGCCCGGACACGCCGGCGCCGCCTGCTCGCGGTCGGGGCGCTGGTGGCGGTCGTGATCGTCGTCCTGACGATCGCCGTTGTCGCAGGCGGGGCCGGGACCAGTTCGAGTCAGACCACCGCCGCGAACGCATCCCGGACCGCCCACCACAACGCGGGCAAGGCGTCCGCCCGCGCCGGCCACGGCAAGACCTTTACCGCGAGCAGCCTGCCGAAGACGACCGTGACCGGGGTCGGTACCGGCAAGCCCGGGACGGCGACCGTGCCCGTCCTCATGTACCACGTGATCAATCCGCCGCCGGCGGGCGCCCCCTTCCCCGGGCTGTATGTGCCTTCCGACGAGTTCGCGGCACAGATGCAGGCGCTGAAGGACGCCGGCTGGCACGCGGTGACGATGGACCAACTCGAGGCGTACTGGACGCGCGGCGTTCCGCTCGGCCCCGGTAAGCCGGTGGTGCTCACGTTCGACAACGGCTACGCCTCCCAGTACGAGAACGCGCTCCCGATCCTCAGGCACATGGGCTGGGTCGGCGACGAGAACATCCAGCTGACCGGGCTGCCGCCGTCCCAGGGAGGCCTGTCCGACGCTCAGGTGCGGGACCTGATCGCGGCCGGATGGGAGCTCGACACCCAGGGAATCAGCCACGCCGACCTGATCACCCTCGACGCCGCCCAGCTCAAGTATCAGGTTGCGACCGCGCGCCAGACCCTGCAGAAGCGCTACGGCGTGCCCGTCAACTGGTTCTGCTATCCGTCCGGTCACTACGACGCCACTGTGATCGCGGCCGTCAAGGCGGCGGGGTTCGTCGGCTCGACGACTGTGATCCCGGGCTGGGCCACCCCGAGCGAGGATCCCTACCGGCTGCCGCGGCTACGCGTCCTCGGGGGCACCAGCCCGTCGGCCCTGCTCGCGCAGATCGCCTCGGCGGAGTCGAGCGGCGCACCGCCCGCGTCGTACGGAGGCGCGGGAACGGCGTGAGCACCGTGCCGCGCATGCGGCCTGGCGAGAGGCCCGGGACGTTGCGCGCCTCGAGGCCGAATTTCATGATCGGCATCGCGGTCTCGCTGGTGTTGGTGGCGATCGCCACGGCCGCGATCTACCCCCTTAAGCATCTCGCGCCGGTGGTGTCGCTGAGCGTCGTCTACCTGCCCGCGGTGCTGCTCGTGTCCGCCTACTGGGGGTTGCCGCTCGGCCTCGCCACATCGCTGCTGAGCGCCGCCGCGTTCAACTTCTTTCACCTGCCTCCCACCGGCCGGTTCACGATTGCCGACAGCCGCAATTGGGTCGCACTGGGGGCGTTCACGGTAGTCGCGGCAACCGTGAGCACGGTTGCCGAGCTTGCGCGCAGCCGAGCGCTGGAAGCCGACCGCCGCCGAGCCGAGGCCGACCTGGCGGCGGCGGTGGCACGGGATCTGCTCGGCGGATCGGAGACCGAGAGCGCGCTCGCGGCCGCCGCTCGAAGGGTCGCCGTGGCGCTCGGAATCGGCCCGGTCGCGATCGAACTGGGAACGGTCGAGGGCGATCGGCGGCGCCGGGCGCTCGAGCTGACCGGCGCTGACGGGTCGCAGGTCGCGACGCTCCTCGTGCCGCGCCGGATCCCAGCTGACACCGAGCAGCGGCTAGAGGTGCACGTGGTGCCCGCACTTGGAGCGCTCGTCGCGATCGCGCTGCGTCGGGACGCGCTGCAGTCCGAGGCAGTCGAGACCGCGGCGCTGAGGCGGAGCGACGACGTCAAGACCGCGCTGCTGCGCGCGGTCTCACACGACCTGCGCACGCCGGTCACAGCGATTGTCGCCGCCGGCCATGCGCTCGGGAGCGATTCGCTCACCGGCGGCGAACGCGCCGAGCTCAGCACCGCTGTGGTCGAGGAGGGCGAGCGTCTCGCGGCGCTCGTCGACAAGCTGCTGGACCTCTCGCGCCTGCAGGCCGGGCGGGCTGAGCCGCGCCGCGACTGGGTTTCGCTCGAGGACGTCCTGCACGCGGCCAGCGAAGGGCTGTCGGAGCCCGAAGCGAACGTGCGACTGACGGTCGAGCCCGACGTGCCGCCGGTCAGGGCCGACGCCGCTCACCTCGAGCGGGCGTTCGCCAACCTGCTCGAGAACGCCGTGCGCTACTCGGGGGGGCTGCCGGTGTCGGTCCAGGTCCGCCGCAGCGGCCCGCGGGTGGTGGCGCGGGTGGTCGACCAGGGACCGGGGATCGGCGCCGTCGAGCGCGCCCGAATCTTCGAGCCGTTCTACCGCGGGCCCGCTACCGGCCGCGAAGCGGGGACGGGCTCGGGGCTCGGCCTCGCGATCGCGAGGGGGTTCGTCGAGGCCAACGGCGGTACGATCACGGTCGAGTCGCTCCCGGGCCAGGGGTCGAGCTTCGTGGTGACGCTCCCGCTCGAGCAGCCCGGGCAGCCGCAGCCCGAGCCCGAGCACGAACCGGCGCTGCCGACGTGACCGCCGAGCCGCGACCGCGTGTGCTCGTCGTCGACGATGAGCAGCAGATCCTGCGGGCGCTCCGCGTGATCCTCCGTGACGCCGGATTCGAGGCGCTTCCCGCCGGCAGCGCCGAGGAGGCGCTTGACATCGCGGCGACGCGGCGGCCCGATGCGGCGATCGTGGACCTGGTGCTACCCGATTTCGACGGCGTCGAGCTGTCCCGGCGCCTGCGCGAATGGAGCGACATGCCGCTGATCGTGCTCTCGGCGGTCGGCGACGAGGACGCCAAGGTGCGAGCGCTGGCGGCGGGAGCCGACGACTACGTGACAAAGCCGTTCGGCCCGCGCGAGCTGGTGGCGCGGCTTCAGGCGAATCTCCGCCGGATCGCGCCCGAGCCCGAGGAGGCGGTGATCCGAGTGGAAGGGCTCGAGGTCGACCTCGCCCGGCG
>Ga0335073_10015732_pt1 | contig 10576 bp, 9 predicted proteins | sample Lox_Sample_22_FD_207093 | JGI IMG/M metagenome (GOLD analysis project Ga0335073, IMG submission 207093) | Soil microbial communities from Loxahatchee National Wildlife Refuge, Florida, United States - Lox_Sample_2.2 | ecosystem: Environmental > Terrestrial > Soil > Wetlands | place: USA: Florida...
GCGGAGTCGGAGGCGGGCCTGAACGTGGCGGCGTAGATGAGCACCACGAACAGCAGGAACGTGATGATGTGCACGGTCGTGCAGTCGAGGCAGAGGTTGCCGATCTGGATGACCTCCGCGTAGATCAGGTAGAGCACGAAGCCGATGCCGGTGATGATCCCGGCGAGCCGCGCCCACCAGATCGCGGCGATCCCCGAGCGCCAGGCCCACGGCGTGTTGATCGCGGTCATGAACACGTAGAAAGCCAGGCCGAGCACGGCAACCGGGAAGATGTTGAAGACCATCGACTCCGGGCTGGTGGTGACCTTGGCGCAGTCGATGTAGCCCTTGTTAGAGCAGACCAGGATGTTCGTCGACGTGTAGTGCGCGATCGTCATGTAGATGGACATACCGAGACCGGCCAGCGACAGGACCAGGGAGGTCCACTGCACCCACGTCGGCGCGCTGAAGCTGGTCTCGGCTGCCTTGCCGGCCGACACATCGGCGGTGAGCGTCGCGGCCCGGGCCGAGCCGTCTGGCCGGCCCTGTCCCTGCCGGGAGTTGTCCGGCCGGCCGCTGCGCGGCTTGCCGTTCTGGTTGCGCCCGTTCTGGCCCTGGCCGGAAGCGGCCTGGCCGCCAGCGGCGCGCCCGTTGGCGTTGCCCGAGCCGGACGGCTTGGTGGCGATGCCGCCGCTTCTGCCCTGGCCCGAGGAGGACCTGGGCCGCTTCTGGCCGGCCATCAGAGGTGTGCGCTCGCTGCGACGACCCCGGACGCGGTGCAGACGTTGCTGGGTTTTCCGCCTGTCATCTTGCAGATCGCCGCGGTCATGAGGTTCGCGGTGCCGAGGGCCCCCTGCGCGACCTGGCTGCTCGGGTTGTGCAGGGCCGCGGCGACCTGGGCCCAGCTCATGCCCGCCAGCACGCCCGGATCATAGGTCGGCAGCTTGATGATGTACTTGTTGCCGAAGTCGATGAACGGGTAGCCGGTCGACTGGTCCGCGGTGTCGTAGTCGTACTTCACCCAGAGCGCCTGCTGGGCGGACGTGGTGTTCTGCAGCGCGCCGCGCGTGACCGTCTCGTTCTCGACCGGGGTGAACGTAAGGTACGGGCTCGAGTAGCCGGATTTGTAGAAGGTGAGCGTCGGGGTGTTCGGGTCGGTGTCGGTGCTGGAGGAGTGGATTCCCCGCAGCGGCGTGGTGAAGGTGCCGAACCGGCTGAGTGCGACCGCCATGGACCAGCGCATCGCCCCGCAGAAGGGGCAGAACTCCGCGCCGATGTAGAGCATTTCCGGCTTGCCGCCGCTGGTCAGCGCCGTGTTCGAGATCCCGCTGATCGGCGGCGAGCCGCCCTCGTCGGTGGACATGAAGCTCGGCACCGAGCCGATGCCAACCTTGTCCAGCGCACTCGCGGGAACGTTTTTGATGTCGTTCTGCACGCTGGCGGGCAGGACCGTGCCGGTCACGCCGCCCGCGGAACTGCTCGGCGAGTTGTTGCTGGACAGCTTGATCGCGACGAAGGCGACCACGATCGCGATGACCACGACGACGGCAGCGCCGGTCCACAACGCCCGCCTTCGGACCTCGGCCCGCCGGGCCGCGGCCCGCTGCGCCGCTATTTTTTCCTTGGCGTTCTGCTGCCTGATCCTGGTTGCCTTGCCCATGCCCGCCTCTGCCTCAACCGTCCGGATGCCGATAACCCGAAAACGGCGCACTCCCGAGTTCCGTTCGCGCCGCCCCGCTCTGGCAGGCCCGCGCATCGAGGCGGTCCGCTGGAACGCCCGCCCGACACTATGTTATGGCGCGTCACCGCGCAGGGTTACCCCTCCGACTGAAGCGCATCTACCTGAGCGCCCGCTGAAGGAACCCTCTGAAGGGAAGCTTAGGAAACAGTAGGGTCACGGATGTCCATGATTCTTGTGGCGTGCAACCTACGTTGGCTACCTTCGGTGAAATGGTGGCTCTAACTCAGCGACGCGGCGCACAGATCGCCGCGCTCGTATCTATCGCTTGTCTCGGGCTGGCCGCTGCCGGCTGCAGCTCCTCCAGCTCCACGACTCCAAAGAGTTCCGCGAGCTCGAAGCACAGCGGCGACGTCGACGTGTTCTCCGCCGGGTCCCTCGACACCCTGATGACCAAGTCGGTCGGGCCGGCGTTCCACGCCGCGACCGGCTACACGCTGGTCGACACCTCGCACGGGTCGGGGACCCTCGCGGCCGACATCAAGAACAAGGTCGCGGTCGCCGACGTCTTCGTCAGCGCCTCGCCCGCGGTGGACGGCACCCTCATGGGCGCCAGCAACGGTAACTGGGTCTCGTGGTATGCGGCCTTCGCGTCATCGCCGGAGGTCCTTGGGTACTATCCCAAGAGCAAGTTCGCCAAGGACCTGCAGACCATGCCGTGGTACAAGGTGATCACTATGCCCGGGTTCCGCCTCGGGCGGACCAACCCGACCCAGGACCCCGGGGGCGTGCTGGCCGCCGAAGCCCTCAACGAGACGGCGGCGGCGCAGCATCTCCCGGCGCTCAAGACGCTTGCGACCGAGACGTCGGATGAGTACGCGGAAGACCCTGAAGAGGCCGACATCCAGACCGGGCAGCTCGACGCTGCGTTCATGTACGAGGCCGACGCCAACTCACAGAACAGCCCCTTCGTGAAGCTCACCGGCGTCAACCTCGCCGGCGATTACACGATCACGCTGGTCAACAAGGCCCCGCACATGGCCGCGGCCGAGGCCTTCATCAAGTTCCTCCTGGGCCCCACGGGTCAGAAGGAGATGAAGGCTGACAACTTCGAAATCGTCTCTCCGGCGAAGGTGACCGGGTCCGGCGTGCCGAGCGCTCTCAGCAGCGTCTTGGGTTCGTGAACCCCGGCAGGGCGCCGCGCTCGCTTCGCTGGCTCGGCGCCCTGCTGGTCCTGTGCCTGGCATATCCGGTCGGGGCCTTCGCTTACCGCATCGTCGGCGGGCATGGCGAAGGCTGGAACGTTCCCGGGCTCTGGTCGGCCTTGTGGGTGTCGGTCGAGGGCGCCACCATCGCGTTGCTCATCGGGATCGTGACCGGCATCCCGCTGGCCTACGTTCTGGCGCACCGCCGAGGGTGGCTGTCCTCGGCGGTGGGCGTGGTCGTCCAGCTCCCGCTGGCCGTCCCGCCTCTGATCAGCGGCATCCTCCTGATCTATATCGTCGGCCCGTACACCTTCCTCGGCCAGCTGTCGGGGGAGCGGCTCACCCAGACGATGTACGGGGTCGTCATCGCCCAGTCGTTCGTAGCCACACCGTTCCTGGTCGTCGTGGCCCGCAGCGCCTTCCGTGCTGTCGACCCGTCCCTGGACGACGCCGCCGCCACCCTCGGCCATGGTCCGCTGGCCCGGTTCCTCCGGGTCGACGTGCCCGCCGCGTCGGACGGGATCCGCACCGGGATGATCCTCATGTGGCTGCGGGCCTTCGGGGAGTACGGCACGGTCGTGATCCTCGCCTACCACCCCTACAGCCTCCCGGTCTACGTCGACAACCTCTTCTCCTCCGGGCCGCTGTCGCTGGCCGAGGCCCCGACGATCCTCGCCTTCGGCGTCGCCGCGCTGGCGATCGTCGCCGTCCGCGTCCGGTGGCCGGCCCGCGTCCGTCGCCGGCCGGTCCCGCCCCCGCTCGCTCCCTCCCCGACGTCGCCGACGCCGGTGGGCTTCGACATCGACGTCACCGTCGGGACGTTCCGCCTGCGGGTAGCGCATCCGGAAGACAGCCACCGCGTGGCGGTCGTCGGGCCGTCGGGCTCGGGTAAGTCGGTCACGCTGCGGGTCCTCGCTGGGCTGCTCGGGCCGGACGCCGGAACCGTGACCTACGGTGCTGCCGACGTGAGCCGCACCCCGCCACAGCGGCGGCGGGTCGGCTACGTCCCCCAGGGCTTCGGCCTGATCCCCGGACGCACGGTCTGGCAGCAGGCGGTCTTCGGCGTCCACGCGGATCCGGCACGGGCCGCCTGGTGGCTGGAGACACTCCACCTCGACGGCCTCCTCGACCGTCTGCCGGAGCAGCTCTCGGGCGGGCAGCGCCAGCGGGCCAGCCTGGCCCGGGCGCTCGCCACCGATCCTCGGGTGGTGCTGCTCGACGAGCCATTCTCTGCGCTCGACGCCCCGGTACGGGCCGAGCTCCGGCGGGAACTGCGCCGCCTCCAGCGAGACGCCAACCTCTCCACGGTCATCGTGACCCACGATCCGGAGGAGGCCGCGATGCTGGCCGACGAGATCGTGGTGCTGAGCGACGGGCAGGTGCTCCAGTCCGGCAGCTGCCGCGATGTATACCAGCGTCCCGCCTCGGTCGAGATCGGCCGCCTGCTCGGCATCGAAAACCTCTTTGAGGGCGTGTCCAGCGCCGAGGGTGTGCTTCTGGCCGACGGGGATGACGTCCCGGTCACTCTGGCCACGGCTCTGCCCGCTGGCGCTCGGCTGCTGTGGCAGGTGCCGCCCGAAGCCCTCCGGGTCTTCTCGGGACCGTCGCCTTCGGGTGCCCAAGGGCCGGCGGTCGACTTCGGCAGGGGCCGGGTGACCGACGTCGTCGACCTAGGTCGGACGGTCGAGGTGGTAGTGGCGTTGTCCACAGGTCTCGAGCTCCGTGCCCGGACCCTCGAGGTGCCCGACGTCAGCGTTGGCGCGGCCTGCCGGGTAGAGGCCGACATGGAGGCGGTGTCAGTGTGGCCGGAGCCGACGGAGACCGCCGGAAGTCGAGGTGATCCGGCACGTCTGCTCTGACCGATGGCGAGAGGGCCACACCGGTCGACGGCAACCCAGCGCGGCGCGCTTGCCGCTGGCCTAGCCGTCCTGGTGACGTGCTTGCCGTAGCCTGCTGTGGCCGTCGTGCTGCCATCGGCTACCTGAATCTGGAGCGCTAGTGTTCAAGGCCGACATCGAGGTTCACCGCCGCGGATTCGTGCTCGATGCCGGCCAGGCGCTGCAGGAGGGCGAGATTGTGAGCGATGGCTGGACGCCATGACCGGTAAGCAAGCAGGCTCGGGCAACGCCGACGGCGGCCGTGCGCAGCAGCCGGGTACCGGAGGGGCCGGCGCGCGGCTGCGGTCCGCCCGCCAGGCCAGGGGCTTCTCCCAGTATCAGCTGGCCAGGATGGCACGGGTTTCGCGGCAGGCGGTCTCGGCGATCGAGGCCGGGCTGTCAGATCCGTCGCTGCGGGTCGCGCTGACGCTGGGCCGGGCGCTCGACATGACGGTGGAAGAGCTGTTCGGGTCGGCCATGCCCGAGCCGCCGGTGCCGGTGCGGCCGCTGGCGCCGCTCGGCGGCGAGGGCAGCCGGGTGTCGCTCGCCCCAATGGGGGAGGCTCTTGTAGCGCTGCCTCTGTCCGGCGCCACCGTGACGCGTGCGGCATTCGCGTCGGCTGACGGCTGGGTCAGCGGGCCGCAGCAGGTTATCCCGCTGGGGCCGCAGCGGCCCACGCTGCTGGTGGCCGGATGTGATCCCGCGCTGCCGTTGCTGGAGCTGCCGCTGAGCCTCCTCGATCCGCCGGTGGAGTTCGTGTGGTGGCCCTGCGCCAGCCAGGAGGCGCTCAGCCTGGCCGCGGCTGGCCTCGTGCACGTGGCCGGCGTGCACCTGCGCGGGCGGTCGGGCGACTACAACACCGGCCCGGCCGGGGAACTGCTGCCGCAAGGCTCCGAGGTGATCGGGTTCTGTTCCTGGAGGGAGGGGCTGGTGCTGCGGCCGGACATCGCCGACGGCATCAGGGGCCTGCGCGAGGTGGCCGGCCGGGGGCTGCGCCTGGTCAACCGGGAGCCGGGCTCGGAGGCGCGCAGCGTGCTGGATCGCGAGCTGGCCGCGCTTGGCATCGACGTCGGCCAGTTGCCCGGGTACGGCACCCGGGCGACCGGGCACCTGCAGGTGGCCGCGGCCATCAGCGCGGGCCTCGCCGACGTTGGCGTGGCGAGCGAGCCCGCGGCGCTTGCCTACGGCCTGGCGTTCATCCCGCTGGCCGCCGAGCGCTTTGATCTGGTGATTCCGGCGGACCTGGCCGGCTCGCGGGAGGTGCAGGGCCTGATCAAGGTGCTCTCCTCGCGCTGGCTGCTCGACCAGCTGGCGAGCCTGCCCGGGTACGATCCCGCGCGCTGCGGCGAGCACGTCGCGACGCTCCCGCCGCGCGGCGCAGCGGGATCAGCAGCAGCCGGGTTAGCTGTGCCGCCTCCTGGCCATCCGCAGGCGGGTGCGGTGCCTGACCGACATGCGGCCGTCCGAGAACTGCTCCCTGACGATATCGCCGATCTGTGATAGCAGCCGGTCGCGGCCGGCCGTTGGCAGCCCGCCCACGTAGGACTTGCTCCGCTCGTAGGTCAGCCACTCGCCGACGCTGAGCGTCCGTACCCACGGGATCTCGGTCTCCGTGCCGAACTCGAAAAGGCCGACCTGATCGATGCGCTCGTCGGTCCATCGGGCGTCGCGGTTGCGCCGGTCGTATCCGGGGCAGGCGCACTCCAGCAGAGTCTGATACGCGTCGAACCAGGCCTCGCCGTCCGCCCACTCGTGGTTCCACCACGCAGCCCAGAACCCGCCGGGCCGCAGCACCCGCGCCATCTCGCGCGGCGCGTCTTCGTTGAAAAACCAGTGCCAGGACTGGGCGAAGCAAGCGAGATCCACGCAGCCGTCGCGCAGCGGCGTCGCATTCGCGTCGGCGAGCAGGAAGCACGCCCCGGGGCTGTGCTGCCGGGCCTTCCCGAGCATCCGCTCGCCGATGTCGACGGCCACGACCCGCGCTCCGCGCGCGGCGAGCTGCCGGGTGGCGATCCCCGTTCCCGCGCCGCCTTCCAGCACCAGTTTGCCCGCCAGCGGGCCGGCGGTTTGCTCCAGCGCCTGATAGACCCCATTGGGGTACGAAGGCCTCGCGGCGTCGTAATCTTCGGCAAGCGCGTCGAACAGCGACCCCGCCATCTGCGTAGAGACCTCCTCCATCAGCCGGTCCTTTCATCCTCTCGCCCGCCGGGCGCCGTCCACGCGGCGGGTGGCGGCGGGGTGGAGTGGCGGGTGGGGTGGAGTTGGGGGCGGGGTGGCGCGGGCAGGATCCGGCGGCTGGCGAGGGATTCTGCTGAGGGCAGCGAAGCTACGCCGAGGATGAACAGCGCTCGGCGGCCGGGCCTGTGTGCGGCAGTGTGTCTGGCATGAAGCTGCTAGTACTGGGTGGGACCCATCACGTCGGCCGGGCTGTCGTCGAGACGGCCCTGGCGCAGGGGGACGATGTCACCACGCTGAACCGCGGGCTGACCGGGCACCAGCAGCCGGGCGCGCGTGCGCTGCACGCCGACCGCACCGACCCGGCAGCGCTGAGCGCTGCCCTCGGCGACGAGTCCTGGGATGCGGTGATCGACACCTGGAGCGGTGCGCCCGCCGTGGTCGGCGACGCGGCTGCGCTGCTGGCCGGGCGGGCCGGTCACTACGGTTACGTGTCGAGCGTCTCGGTGTACGCCGACCCCGTTCCCCGGGGATCCGACGAGAACGCGCCGACGGTGCCCGCCGACCCGGCCAGCACCGACGGCGCCGACTACCAGGCGGCCAAGCGCGGCGGCGAGCTCGCGGCGGCAGCGGCGTTCGGCGACCGGGCGCTGCTGGCGAGGGCGGGCCTCATCCTCGGGCCGTACGAGATCGTCGGGCGGATGCCGTGGTGGCTGCGGCGGATGGAGCGCGGCGGCGACGTGCTGGCCCCGGGTCCGCGCGACATGGCGCTGCAGTACATCGACTGCCGCGACCTCGCCGCGTGGATGCTCGCGGCCGCAGGCCGCGGCCTCGGCGGTGCGTTCAACACCGTGAGCCGGCGCGGCCAGGCCACGATGGGCAGCCTGCTCGAGGCCGCCAGGGACGTGACCGGATCGCGCGCCAACCTGGTCTGGGCCCCGCCCGAGGCGATCGAGGCCGCGGGTATCCAGGGCTGGATCGAGCTGCCGGTCTGGGTGCCGCCGGAGGGCGAGGACGCGAGCGTGCACGACATCGACGTCTCCGCGATCTACGCGACGGGCCTTTCCTGCCGGCCGGTCACCGAAACCGTCGCCGACACGTGGCGCTGGCTGCAGGAGGAAAACTGGCAGCCCACGCCGCGCCCGGGACGGCCGCAGCACGGCCTGAACCCGGACGTCGAGCGGGAGGTCCTGGCCGGCCTGGCAGGCTAGCGGCGCCCGAGCCGCCTCGGCGTGTTCACCTTCTCCGGGGCGACCTTGAGGATCACGCGGCCCTTCGGGCCGATCGGGTTGCGGTAGTCGGTGCCGACGTACTTGCGGGACAGCTCGTCGATGTGCTCGCGCGCCTCGGCTCCCTCCACGGTGCCGACGACCCGGCCGCGCACCTCGGACCAGTCCCACGGGTCCTGATCGGAGTGGATCAGAACGGTGATCCGCGGGTCCCTGCGGACGTTCCTGGCACGCTGGCGCTGCGGCTCGGTGTTCACGAGCAGGTGCTCGCCGTCGGTGTCGACCCACGTGAGCAGCGCCTGCGGCTGGCCATCCGGCATCAGCGTCACCACCGTGGCCAGGTTCTTGCCCTTGGCCAGGCGCACGGTGTCCTCGTCGAGCGGCATCTTCTCTCCCTGCTGGTCAGTGGCTGAACACCGGAACGATCAGGCCGCGGGCGATCGTGTGGAACCGGAGGTTGAACCCGGCCACGGCGGGGGAGACGTCCGAGTCGATTCCCAGCTTCTCGGTGTCGAGCGCGTGCACCGCGAACACGTACCGGTGCGGCGGGTCGCCCGCCGGCGGGGCGGCGCCGCCGAAGTCCTTGGTCCCGTAGTCGTTCCTGACCGAGAACGCACCCTCGGGCAGGCCGGGGCCGCCTTCGCTGCCCGCGCCGGAGGGCAGTTCGGTCACGGACGCCGGTATGTCGACCACCAGCCAGTGCCAGAATCCCGATCCGGTCGGGGCGTCGGGGTCGAAGCAGGTCACCGCGAAGCCCTTGGTCTGTTCGGGGAATCCGGACCAGCGCAGCTGAGGCGAGATGTTCTGGCCGCTCATCCCGAACGAGTTGTACACCTGGGCGTCGCCCATCTGCTCGCCATCGCTGACGTCGTCGCTCACCACCGTGAACGACGGCACCTCGGGGTGGAAGTCGTAAGGCAGCGGGGCGCGTTCGGTCATTGTTCCTCCTCGATGCTCGGCCGGCGTCGGCGATGCCAACGCTACTCAGGTGATGCGGCGCAATCGCGTGCAACCCTGAAGCGTGCCGCGACCGCTACGGTGGACCGCAGTATTTTCGCCAGCGAAGGGTCAGCGCGCGCGTGAGGATGGCACGGCGGTCACCGGCGCCGGTGCGGCGCGGGCTGCGGCGCGGGCTGCTTGCCGCGATGCTCGTCGGCGCGACGCTCATCCCCGGCTACGCCCTGAGTTCCGTGTCGCCGCCGTGCACGGCCGGGCGCTGCGCTCCCCAGGGCGCGGTCCGGTGGACCCGCAGGCTGGCCGGATCGTGGGTAGCCGAGGGCGGCATCACCGGCACCGTGCCCGCCGCCGGGCAGGCCTACGTCTCGGCAGGCCCGCAGGTGGCGGCCGTCGGCTACGGCATGAACGTCTACGCGTTCAACGTGCGGACGGGGTGGCCGCTCTGGGCCGCGCCGCTGACCGGCTTCCCCGCCGGGGCGTCGATCGTCTCGGTCCGGTCCTGGCAGCGGGTGGTGACCGCGGGGGTGGACTTCATCGATGCCCGGAGCGGCCAGACCGCCCGCGAGGAAGTGGTCCTGTCCGGCCAGACGGGCCAGCGGCTCCGCGGCTATCCGGCGACGGCTTACGGCGGAGCGGTCGCCGCCAACCACAGCCGCACGGTGATCGTCGGGAGCACGTCGGTGACGAGCTACAACAACGCCTCCGGCAAGCGGCAGTGGAGCAGGCCGACCGGGCCGGTGCCGCAGGCGTGGCGGGTGGACGGCAGCAGCCTCCTGGTGACGGTGGCCGCCGGCGGGTACCTGGGCAGCGCGCCAGTGACCGCGCTGCGCCGGATCAACCTCACGACCGGCTCCGAGCGGCTGATCCGCGCCCCGCACGGCTCGTTCGACGGAACACTCAGCGCCGCGCTCGACGGCGTGGCGGTGTTCTCGGCCAGCGGAGGGCTCAGCGCGTACAGCGAGGCGACGGGGGGACTGCTGTGGCACCGGACCGGCGCCACAGCGCAGGGCGAGGACCTGGTGCGCAAGACCCTCTATGTATCCAGCGGACCCGGGGCGGCCGGGCTGACCGGCGTGAACCCGCGCACCGGCGCGGCCGTCAGCGGAACGTCGGTCCCGGCGGCGTCAAGTTTCTACGGGGTCAGGGCCGGGGTGGCACTGGGACTCGACACGGGGTCAGGCGGCGACGCGTGGGGCTACGACGTCGCGGAGCGCCGAGTCGTCTGGACCACGCCGTCGCTGCCGTGGCCGCACTACTTCGTTGACCTGTCCGGGATCGGCGGAAGCGCCGACCCATCCAGTGCGACGATCCTGCTGGCTGCCTGCGCTGCTGTCGGCTCCCCGGCGAGCGCGGGCACGACCGCGAGCGGGCCGGTGTGCCTGCGACCGGAACTGGTGGCGATCAGCCGCTGAAGCCTAGCCGGACAACCCTGGCAGGCTTACCGCCCGAGGATGGCCGGGCTGGTGAGCGGAGAGC
>Ga0335073_10015734_pt1 | contig 10575 bp, 6 predicted proteins | sample Lox_Sample_22_FD_207093 | JGI IMG/M metagenome (GOLD analysis project Ga0335073, IMG submission 207093) | Soil microbial communities from Loxahatchee National Wildlife Refuge, Florida, United States - Lox_Sample_2.2 | ecosystem: Environmental > Terrestrial > Soil > Wetlands | place: USA: Florida...
TGACGGTACAGAAGACGTCGCCGAGCTTGGCGGCTTCGTCCATGCTCATCACGCGGAAGCCGTCCATCACGGCCTCGATGGCTTTCGTCGGATCGATCTCGGTTACGATCACTTCCGCGCCCAGTCCGCGCGCGCGCATAGCGAGTCCGCGTCCGCACCAGCCATAGCCGGCGACCACGAACTTCGCACCCGCGAGAAGGAAATTGGTCGCGCGAATGATGCCGTCAATGGTGGATTGCCCGGTGCCGTAGCGGTTATCGAACAGGTGCTTGGTATCAGCATCGTTCACCGCGATGATGGGATAGCGCAGCACGCCCTGCTTCGCCATGGCGCGCAGGCGAATGATGCCGGTCGTAGTCTCTTCGGTGCCGGCGATCACGCCATCAAGAACATCGGTGCGCTTGGTGAGCGCAGTGGTGACCAGGTCGGCGCCGTCGTCCATGGTGATGTGCGGCTTGTGGTCGAGCGCCGACATGATGTGCGCGTAGTAGGTCTCGTTGTCCTCGCCCTTGATGGCATATACGGGAATCCCGTAGTCGCGCACCAGGCAGGCGGCGACATCATCCTGCGTCGAGAGCGGGTTCGAGGCGCAGAGCACGACCTCAGCGCCGCCATCGCGCAGCGTGATGCCGAGGTTCGCGGTTTCGGCCGTGACGTGCAGACACGCCGAGATGCGGATGCCCTTCAGCGGCTGGTTCTTGATGAATTCCTTGCGGATGATTTGCAGAACTTTCATCGACTGGTTGGCCCAGTCGATACGCTTCTTGCCAAGATCGGCAAGGGCCAGATCGGCAACATCGCCGGCAACGCGAGTGGATGTGGTGGACATAGTCTCCTGTTTTGAAAGGGCACGGCTTCAGCCGTGCCGTAACCGAGTTTCGAGTTTCAAGTTTCGAGTCGGCGCGCTGCCGAACGCTCTGTGTCAATTCCGCGTGTGCCGACAACAGCGCGAGTTTGCCAAATGCAGCCCGAATAATGAATTGTCATCACGAGCGAAGCGAGGGATCTGCTTTCCTTCCGATTCAAGCAAACAGCAGATCCCTCGCTTTCGCTCGTGATGACAATCTTCTGATTCGGACCGCGTTTGCGAACTCGGAACGGTTTGGTGCCCCAGGTTCGCGTCCATCGTTTGGATGCTAACCTGGCTCCTGTTTTGAAAGGGCATCCTTCGGCTGCGCTCAGGGCACGCTCTTCAGCCGTGCCGTAACGCAGCGGTCAGGCCGCCCCGAATTCCAATGTTGTCATCCTGAGCGGAGCGTCCGCCTTTCTTTGGCGGACGCGGAGTCGAAGGATCTGCGTTTCGCGCGCAGCCGAAGGATCCTTCCAGTAGGGACGAACCGCAGATCCCTCGGCTGCGCTCGGGATGACAAAGAAAAAATGTCACATTGCGGCACGGCTAAAGCCGTGCCCTTTCAAAGCTACTTCGCAACGTGCGCGGTCTTGTGATTCGCGCCCGCCGAGCCTGCCTGCTCTTTCAGCGCCGCGGCCTTGTCGGTCTTCTCCCACGTGAAGTCCGGATCGTTGCGCCCGAAGTGTCCGTACGCCGCCGTCTTGCGGTAAATCGGACGCCGCAGGTTCAGCGACTCCATGATGCCCTTGGGCGTCAGCTTGAAGTTCGCGCGCACCAGATCGGCGATCTTCGCTTCGTCGATCTTCGCCGTGCCGAACGTATCGATCAGCACGCTCACCGGCTCGGCCACGCCGATCGCATACGCAAGCTGCACTTCGCAGCGGTCCGCCAATCCTGCAGCCACGATGTTCTTCGCGATATAACGCGCCATGTAGCACGCCGAGCGGTCAACCTTGGTCGGGTCCTTGCCGCTGAAGGCGCCGCCGCCGTGACGGCCCATGCCGCCGTAGGTATCGACGATGATCTTGCGCCCGGTCAGCCCGGTGTCGCCCATCGGTCCGCCGATGACGAAACGCCCGGTCGGATTGATGTGGTACTTCGTGTCCTCATCCAGCATCTCGGGCGGCAGCGCGGCCTGAATGACGTGCTTCAGGATGTCGGCGCGCAGCTCTTCGTTGTTGACCGCCTCGGAATGCTGCGACGAGATGACGACGGCGTCGATGCGCCTCGGCTGGTGGTTCTCGTCGTACTCAACGGTGACTTGGGACTTGCCGTCGGGCCGGAGGTAAGGGAGGGTGCCGTTTCTGCGGACTTCGCTCAGCTTCTGCGTCAGCTTGTGCGCCAGGAAAATCGGCGTCGGCATGAAGTTCTCGTTTTCGTTGGTGGCGTAGCCGAACATCATGCCCTGGTCGCCCGCGCCGCCCGTGTCCACGCCCATCGCAATGTCGCCCGACTGCTTGTTGATCGACGAGATCACCGCGCAGGTATTGCAGTCGAAGCCATAGAGCGCATTGTCATAGCCGATGGAGGCGACTACGCCGCGCACCACCGTCTGGAAATCGACATACGCTTTGGTCGTGATTTCGCCGGCAATGACGACCAGCCCGGTCGCGGTCAGCGTCTCGCAGGCCACACGGCTGTAGGGATCTTCTTTAATGCAGGCGTCGAGGATAGCGTCGGAAATCTGGTCGGCGATTTTGTCGGGATGGCCTTCGGTCACCGACTCGGATGTAAACAGAAAGCGTTTCTGGGACAACGTCGGGCTCCTTATTATTGTCCGCTGCGTTCAACCTCAAGTCGCGCAAGAGAACCGCATTGGGGACCCCGGTTCCGGGCGAGTGAGAGCACACGAGCTGGACACAGTGAGATTGCGGTCAGTTCAAGCCTATCGAAGAGGATAGCGACGGACTGAAGAACTCCCAACATTTTAAGGCCGAAAGGCCGCTTTGACCAGCTAAACGAGCAGAATCGGCATCGGCGCGCTGCCGAAATGGGATGGTCATGCTGTTTCAGGTTTCGCGTGTCCGGTAGAGCGGCGCTTCAGCGCCGCGTCATTGCGGTGGTTTGATAAGACAGCCCGCTTCAGCGGGCGGCACTGTCGTCGGCTGAAGCCGACTCAAGTCCCGCAAAAAGGCAGTGTGGACGCGAGCCTGAAGACTCGCGTTCGGATGCAGCGTCGAGATAGGTTTGGGATTCCGCTGCTTTTGCAACGAAATCCCAAACCCAAGATGTCGTGTCTTCGCTGACGCGGCGCTGAAGCGCCGCTCTACCAGAACGCCTGAAACCTCAAAACGGAAATGGCGGACTAACGAGCTCGCCGTCTTCGTTCCTGCGGCTGCTCGTCTCTGTCTTTGCTGTGAAACGGATTAGGGAACTGCTCGACCTTGCTTCCTCGCTGCCGCTGCTCACGCTGCTTCTTCGGGCGATACCAGGCGAAGTACACGGCCGCGGCAATGCCGCCGAGAATCGCCAGCGCGATCAGCGACCAGAAGATAGGCTGGTAGTAGCGTGCGCCCCAGTTGACGATCTGCTTGCCATACAGGTGTCCCAGAAACGCCAGGCCAAAGTAGCGAACCGCCCGGCCGGTCGCCAGCGCCGCCAGGAAGTTCTTCTTGGGATAGTGCAACGCTCCGGCCGCAACCAGAAACGGCACGATAGGAAATGGTGGCGGAAGGATAGCGCCGATCGCGATGGTCGTGAAGCCGTGCTCTTTGAAGCGGCGATAAACTTTCTCGGCCTTCTGCTTGCCAACCTTCTTTTCCAGCATCTCTTCGCCGCCCTTTTCCGCCAGGCGATACGTCACATAACCGCCGATCACCGCGCCGACAACCGCCATGAAGGCGTAATACGGCCACCACGCGCGACGGTGCGCCGCAAGCAGGATGACGAACACATCCATGCTGCCGGGAAGAGGAATGGCGGAGTTGTCCAGCAGCCCCAGCAGGATTAGCCCCGGACCGCCGAGGCGGTGCAGCCACGTCCATAGCGGGCTTGTCGGAACGAGTGTGAGTACAAGTCGCATCATTGGGCAAGTAATTAGACGCAGATTTCCGCTTCGGCAGATGCAGAGCTGGACGTCGGCCCACTAATGGAAATTCACCACCGAGACTCACGGAGTTCACGGAGAGAATTAAGATTTAATAAACCTCCGCGCCCTCAGTGCCTCCGTGGTGAAATGATTTTCGGCAGAGCGCAGTCGACAAAGTCCTCTCCATAGTTCGCGTCGTATAATCGCAGTTTGCGCCTTTCATCCTAAGCGCACCAGGACATCATCGTGAGCCATACGCATCACATGCCCGGCCAGGGGCCGGCTGAACCGCAACCGCTGCCGGGCGTTGACAGCATCATCGCCGTCGGCTCGGGCAAGGGCGGCGTCGGCAAGACCACGCTCTCCGTCAACCTCGCCATCGCGCTGGCGCGCATGGGCGCCAAGGTCGGCCTGCTCGACGCCGACGTTTACGGCCCCAACGTCCCGCTGATGCTCGGCTCCAGCGACGCGCCCAACATCGTCGGCGACAACCGCATCCTGCCGCCCGAGCGCTATGGGCTGAAGGTCATCTCCGTCGGCTTCCTCTCGCCCGGCGACAAGCCGATGGTGTGGCGCGGGCCGATGCTGCACTCCATCATCAAGCAGTTTCTGGGGCAAGTGGAGTGGGGCGTGCTCGACTACCTCGTCGTCGATCTGCCGCCGGGCACCGGCGACGTCGTCATCTCGCTGGTGCAAACGGTGCCGCTCACCGGCGCGGTCGTCGTCACGACCCCGAGCGACGTCTCGCTGCAAGACGCTCGCAAGGCCATCGAGATGTTTCGCCAGGTCAAGGTCGACATTCTCGGCATCGTCGAGAACATGAGCTACTTCATCTGCCCTCATTGCCATCATGAGATCGACGTCTTCTCGAAGGGCGGCGGCAAGCGGACGGCTGAGCAGTTCAGCGTCCCGTTTCTCGGTGCCATCGAACTCGATCCCGAGATTCGCAAGGCCGGCGACGGCGGACATCCCATCGTCATCGAAGGCGACCAGTCGCCCCATGCCAAGTCGATCTTCGCCTTCGCCCATCGAGTCGCCGAGCGGACGAAGGAAGTGCAAGAGTCGTCCGGCGGCAGCGTGATCGAGATCCGCTAGACTCTTTTCCAGTCGTTTTTGCTGTTCTACAAATTGTTCTACGTAGAACAATTTTCGCGTCCGTAAGTTCCTGCGGCTCATTGGTTTATAGTACCCCACATAAGTGTGGTAACTAAGGCCCGCCGGGAAGGTAACCAATCGACCGCGAAGTTGTTGCCTTTTGCAACGATTGTCGCTGGCCATTCCACTCATCCACTTTCAGCCAGGACGATCCTCGTCACCGAGTTCACCCACGCCGCCCTTCGATTCGCATGCTCGGTAGCTGCCCGGCTATGGGATCGCGGTTGACAAGTGACAATTGTCACTTTACACTCATTCGAGTGTGATCCGGAGCTTCCGGCATCGGGGTTTGAAGCGGCTCTACGAGCGTGGCGACGCCCGCGGCATACGTCCGGACCTGCGGGCCACGGTGGAACGAATTCTTACCGTTCTCGATTCCGCTACAACGCCGCATGCCCTGGACATTCCCCGCTATCATTTACACCCGCTCAAGGGCGATCGACAGGGATTCTGGTCGGCGACGGTACGGGCGAACTGGCGCATCATCTTCCGCTTTGACGGCACCGACGCCTTTGACGTTGAACTGATTGACTACCATTGAGAGGAGGAATAAAGCCATGCCCATGAAGAACCCCGTGCATCCGGGCCGCGTCGTCCGCCACGATTGCCTTGAGCCTCTGGGCTTGTCGGTCACGGAAGGCGCGAGGGTGCTTGGGGTCACACGGCAGGCGCTGCACAACGTCCTCAGCGGCAGGTCCGCGATCAGCCCGGAGATGGCGATCCGGCTGACTAAGGCATTCGGCAGCACCGCCGAGACCTGGTTGCGCATGCAACTTGCCTATGACTTGGCGCAGGCCCGCAAGAAATCGAGCAACATTAAGGTCCGCCGCCAGCGCCTGCGCGAACCGCATCTCCAGGCGAGCTAAGAGGCGATCTGCTGGCCTGGCGTCCCGTCGCCATCGACGCCGCGCTGCTGGAGCGAGGCTGGAAGATTCAGGACCGCTATCGGCTTTCCTTCTGGGACGCAATGATCGTCGCCGCCGCCAAGGCCAGCTCCTGCCGCCATCTGCTGACCGAAGATCTCCAGCCCAGCCAGACCCTCGACGGCGTAACGGTCGTCAGCCCCTTCGCTACGAGTCCTCAGCGATTCTTTCACCGGAGTAAATCGTCCCAACTACGGAGTTACCCAAAATTCACCTCCAGTGCATTGTCGGAGAACATGGAACGCGCGAGACTCCTCGCGGTTCGACGGTTTGGACTGCCGGAGTAGCGAAAAAACGGGGAGCCGGGCAAATACGCTGAACCGGACTCTCGTGTGCTGCCTCGTGGGGGACAGCGCCTTACGTCGCGCTTTTTTCTTGCCAGAGGGTCGCAGGCGTGACAGGATGCGCCAGACCGATCCACAGCAAAGCGTCGACGCTCCACGACGCTGCACTAGGTTAACGCACTAAGCTAAGAGTGCAGCCGATTCCGGACCATCGCAGACGAACCCAGGGAAAAAATCTTACTAGCAGGAGGAGGCCCCTATGCGCACTCCCCGACGTGAGCAGTCTGTTAATCATCTCTCTCTCGGATTTGTTTGCCTCGTTCTGGTGTTCTGCGCCGTGACGGCGATTGCTTCGTCTGCACAGACACTTACAACCGTCGTGAGCTTCAATGGAGCCAACGGTGCCAATCCCGCGGTGTCCCTCATCCAGGGCACCGACGGGAACTTCTATGGGACGACCATTCGCGGTGGTTCCGGGAGCGGGTACTGCGTTGAGAGCGGCTCGACTGGTTGTGGCACCGTATTCAAAATCTCCACCGGCGGCACGTTGACCACGCTGCACAGCTTCCAGGGCAATGACGGCTACCAACCGTACTCCAGGCTGGTGCAAGCCAGCGACGGGAACTTCTACGGGACAACCTATAACGGCGGGGCCAACTGTCAGCAGGACCTCGGCTGTGGCACGGTCTTCAAGATCACCCCAAGCGGCACGCTGACTACGCTATACAGCTTTTGCTCTCAACCGAACTGCGCTGACGGTTCGTCTCCCGGGGCGGGGCTTATGCAAGCCGCCGACGGGAACTTCTATGGGACGACCTCGACAGGCGGAGTTATTAACAACCAGTGTTCTTTTGGCTGTGGCACCATCTTCAAAATTTCCCCAAGTGGCGCCTTGACCACTCTGCACAGCTTCGACTATTCCGACGGCGGCCTTCCTGCGGCCGGGCTGGTGCAAGCCACCGACGGGAACTTCTATGGGACAGCAGCCTCTGGCGGTAGCAACGGTGGCTATGGGACGGTCTTCAAAATCACCCCAAGCGGGACTCTGACTACGTTGCACAGCTTCGGCGGCACGGACGGAGCCAACCCTTACGGCGTGCTGGTGCAAGTCGCCGACGGGAATTTCTATGGGACCACCGATGAGGGCGGGACCTCCAACAATGGCACGATCTTCAAAATCACCCCAAGCGGCACGCTGACTACGCTGTACAGCTTTTGCTCTCAAAGTGGCTGCGCGGACGGTGCCAACCCCCTGGCCGGATTGGTGCAAGCCACCGACGGGAACTTTTACGGGACGACGTATAATGGCGGGTCCGAAAACGGAGGCACAGCCTTCAAAATCACCCCAAGCGGCACGCTGACTACGCTCCACACCTTTTGCTATCCCTGCATCGACGGCTCTCAACCTTACGCCGGGCTGACGCAAGCCGCCGACGGTAGCTTCTACGGCGCAGCGGTAAATAGCGTGCCCAACGACCAGTGTCCCTTTGGCTGCGGCACAGTCTTCAGCCTGACGCTGCCGCCGGTGCAGTTTGCGACCGTCACGCCTTGCCGGGTGGTGGACACGCGCAATCCCGATGGTTCCTTCGGCGGACCGCCGATCCCTGGAAATACGGCACGCTCGTTCCCGCTGGCGCAGAGCGGCAACCCGTGCAACATTCCGTCGAATGCTATTGCCTACTCGCTCAATGTGACGGTCGTTCCCGAACACACGCTCGGATATCTGACGATCTGGCCGACGGGGCAGACGCAGCCGGTGGTCTCGACCTTGAACTCGCCGGACGGGCGAGTCAAGGCGAACGCGGCGATTGTGCCGGCGGGTACGCCGAACGGTTCGGTCAGCGTGTATGTCACGGACACGACCAACGTCATCCTGGACATCGACGGGTACTTTCTAGCCAGCGGCCCGTTGCAGTTCTATCCGCTGCCGCCGTGCCGGGTTGTGGATACGCGGCAGACCAACTTCCCGGTGGGCTTGGGAGCGCCGTCGTTCGGCAACAACGACATGCGCGAGTTGCCGGTGTATTCGAATAGTCCGTGCCTGGACGCGCTGACGGTTACGCCGTCGGCCTATTCGTTCAATGTGACCGTGGTGCCCAATCCTGCGGGGCAGCCGTTGAACTACCTGACGATCTGGCCGAGCGATCAGCAACAGCCGTTCGTTTCAACCCTGAACAATCCGACGGCTACGGTGGTGGCCAACGCGGCCATTGTGCCCGCCGCGGCCAACGGCGACGTTAGTGTGTACACCTACAACAGCACCGACGTGATCATCGACGTTAACGGCTACTTTGCCCCACCGGGAACGGGAGGCTACTCGTTCTATCCCGTGGCGCCGTGCCGGGCGTTTGACAGCCGCGCCAACAACGGTCAGCCGTTCACGGGCGAGCTCACGGTGAACATTGCGGGCAGTCCGTGCGCGCCGCCGGGCAATGCTGCGGGCTACGTCTTCAATGCGACAGTGGTGCCGAGCGGGTCGCTGGGATATCTCACGCTGTGGCCGGATTGCCAAGGCTCCGGTTGTCCGGGGCAGCCGACGGTTTCGACGCTGAATGCGTACGACGGCTTCATCACGTCGAACCTGGCGATTGTGCCCAATATGGATGGGTCGACGGACGCGTTTGCCGGGCAGGGTTTACCCGGCTCGGGTTCGGGATACACGCAGTTGATTCTGGATATCTCGGGGTACTTCGCGCCGTAGGCCATGGTCCCACCCTTCGACTGCGCTCAGGGCAGGCTCATTTGAAAATCGCGAATGAGTGGGGCCCATCTTCGAGCCGGCAGCTTCGAATCGGATGTTGCGGAGATTGCGAACATAACCAGGCTCGCTCTAGATAGCGAAGTTCCGGGTCTCGAACCCCCGCGAGACCCGGGGCACCGGCGACCCACCTCAGTTCGCGCCGTAGAGAAAGCCTTCCCAGAACGGGAATGATTTCCCTCTTCCGCCCAGAGCACTACGGGCAGATTTTCAAGCCCCTGCTAGAAGTTTTCCCAGTTCTCCAGGGCGGTGGTAGCGGCCTACGATACCAGTGTTCCCGGCACAGCAGCACAGCGGGCGCGGTGCGCGCCGCGAGGCCGGTGAAGCGCAGAGAGCGAAATCCTGTGAGTTTAAATCCAAGGAGGCAAGTAGTGAAAAAGTGCATTTGCGTTCTCGCTTTTGTGGGGTTGGTGACCCTGATGGCGGCCGCACAGAGTGAGTTCCCCAAGATCGAGTTGTCGGGCGACTATTCGTACGTCAGCCTGCACCCGCAGATCATCACCAGCCAGAACGCCAACGGCGGCGGCGGCGCATTCGTCTACAACTTCAGCTCCCTGTTCGGCATTAAGGCCGACTTCCAGGGATATGCCGCCGGCACAGGAATATCCACCTATCTCAAGAACAATTACGGCTATGCCGGAGCGGCGAGCGGTAACGGATTCACCTACCTGTTCGGCCCGCAAATCAAGAAGCACTCCGGCAGGTTCCAGCCCTTCGGCGAGGGCCTGTTCGGCGCCATTCACACGAACGGCTATGCCACGCTAGTCAAGTGCATCGAGGACAACGGCTGCAGCGGGATTAGCGGCAACGGTAATAACAACGGCTTCGCCATGGAATTTGGCGGCGGCCTGGATATTCCGGTTTCCAGCCATATTCAGATTCGTCCGGTGGAAGTGGACTACCTGTACACCCACATCGGCGCCAATCACATTGCCAACTACTCGGCCGGCTGGAACAACTTCAAGTATGTCGCCGGTGTGAACTTCACGTTGGGGGGCAAGTAGTCTAGAGCAACTCGACGTTCGAAGTTTGGGTCAACTGGGCCGCTGGCTGAAGGCAGACGATTCAGCAGCGGCTCCAGTGCAGAGGGAAGGCGCGTAGGGCCAGACAGTGAATCGGGGTAGGATTTCTTGTCGCCTGCGCGTTGTTTTTTTTCTGTGGCGACCGGCAAGAGTGCTACTTAACACGGCGCAGGGTTACTGGTATTTTGTCGGTGGGAAGTTTCCGATCGATTGAGTGGTTCGGCTGCCGGCACACGGCAGTGGTCATTCATCGCAAATCGCATAGGAGGGCAAATGAAAGGAGCTGTCGCCGTAGCTTCGAGTATCGGACGGTCGTGGGTGGCACTGGCCGCCGGTCTGCTCATGGTTCTGAGTTGTTGCAGCGCCGTAGCGCAGAACCCGCAACTGGAAGAAAAGATCATGGCCATCAGGCAGGCGCAAGCGCTCAACAAGCAGAAGCTGGCGCAGTACACCTGGCAGGAAACCGAAACCATCAGCATCAAAGGCAACGTGAAGGACACCAAGGTTTACCAGGTCCAGCTCGGGCCCAACGGGCAGCCGCAAAAAACCGAGATC
>Ga0335073_10015735_pt1 | contig 10574 bp, 16 predicted proteins | sample Lox_Sample_22_FD_207093 | JGI IMG/M metagenome (GOLD analysis project Ga0335073, IMG submission 207093) | Soil microbial communities from Loxahatchee National Wildlife Refuge, Florida, United States - Lox_Sample_2.2 | ecosystem: Environmental > Terrestrial > Soil > Wetlands | place: USA...
TTGGAGTTGGGCGATTTGTCCATTGGATCCTCCGCCGTAGAATCCTTGATCGCGGTCACGATCGTACATGGGTCCACTCTCTGGATAAGCAGGTTCTCTGGGTCCCCAAGGGTCGGCCGGACGGTACGGAGGCGCGACACGTTCTGGAGGAATGCGCGGTGGCACCGGTTGGCCTGAAGTCGTGGTTGTGGTACCCAAGGGAGTAGTGACTTTGATGGGATTCGGATCATGGGGATCATCCGAGCATTCGATGCGGTATCCAGGAGGAAGGAAGGTATTGAAGCCTTGGATAAGATTGGGGTTACCGCGGAACAGAGTAGACACGCGATCAATCACCCCGGGAGTATCGATGCTAACTATCAGCATCCATGATGGAAAGGTAGAATTACCTTTGACTTTTAAAGTCCTTCATGATATCAAGGAATTTGTTGTACACATCTGGTCGTTCTTGGAATTGAACCTTGACTTGGTCGAGGTAGGTGAGCGCGTCCTTGACATTGAGAGGACGATAGGACGCCGTGGCCGCCTGCGACGACGTCTGTCCCAATCCGGGTGTCGTGGCAGGTGGTGGCGGAGGGGGTGTATTCACTCTCCCCGGTGTGAGCGCCGCACCAGCAACAGACGGCAGTGAACTGGGTGCGCCGGGAGTCGGTCTTCCAGGCGGACCTTGTTGACTTGACGACGGCGGGGGAGCCTGGAGAGACGGGTCCCTGGGAGGTTGCTGAGATGACGGTGTTTGTTGTGGTTGCTGCGCTGGCGGGTTTTGGCCGGAGGAAGGAGGAGCCGGAGGAGGAGGAGGGAGACTTGAAGTCTGTGTCTGAGGGGGCGGTTGCTGTTGCTGCGGGATCGGCGGGAGAGAGTAGCCTGAAGAGGATCCGGCGGGAGGAGTATTCATGGGTGCAGCGTTCATGATGGAAGGAAGTCCCATGCTTGGACTCTGGTGAGTGGAGCCTGAAAAATGCGAGTGGGACGATCCTGCAATCGACGCGTCAGCAGATGAAAAAAAGGGGGGGGGGGGGGAAGTGATGAGCTGGGGACTCTTCACGTGGGGTCAGGAGGGGGGGAAAGTTACCCGTAGATTGAGATGAAGGATTCATTTGGTTTGACATTGACATGTTGGAGGCATGAGGGAGAGCGGGTGGAGGTTGATGAGCAGGGGGTTGTGATGGCTGTCTATCATGAGAAATAAAGTTAGCCGGAAATTTCAGAGAGAGGGGATCAGCAGTCGGCCAGCGACTGACTTTTTCGTTTCCCACAACACAGGCAGGGAAGGGAGTGTACCTATTGAACAAGTCGAGTCGCGGCATTCCAAGCGCAGCACTGGTGTTGGGAGGAGCTTGGTTTGAGCCCTGGGGAGGCCAGCGCGACGGGTTGTTGTTGTGCTCTTCGGCCATTTGGTCGGCAGGTGAGAAAAAGCCGATCAACAGAAGACGAGGACGAGATTAGCCGGTGGCAGAGATTTGCAAAACACAAGACACTCAGGATTTGCGGTCTGCACAGCAAATCAGCATCAGAAGATTGAAGAGGAAGATGCTTGAGCTGGAAGAGGGCGCGAGGGAGAGGACGCAGGGGGGGTGGAGGTGTTGCGTTCTTTTGATGGAAGGGAGGTGTGCTGGGTGGGTTTGTGACGAATGGGAGGGATAATCCGGCGGCGGAAAGGCGAAGGAGGGAAAAGACAAAAAGAAATTCGCCCCCCCCCTGATTGGCCATGTCACATGCCCAGGGTTGGGTTCGGGTGATCGACATTTTAATTCCAACCAGAACTTCCTATCCCCCTAATCCCAATGTTGAACGCCCCTTTATCCCGCTTTACAGAAAATCCTTAAAATAGTTGAGAATCCCCGCCTTTTAACCTCACATTCTACCTGTCCTATGGGTATGCCATCGACGCACGCATCAAATGAAACTCCTTCCCATCCATACCATGCACAACTACCAATCAGTTTCACATTGTCATGGAACGCACCCTCAGTCGAACTGAAACTTTCCAAAGACGGCTTTAATGCCTCAAAATCACGATGCAATTGCCTCACTCGAGATACCTGAGCCACCAGCTTCTGCGCATACTTTGCCAATCTGCGAACTATTAGCGGGGACAACGTAATTCGGCGGTTACTCATCTCTGGAACACGTTTTGGGACTCTTTTCATCGAGAACTCTGACAAACTCACCATTCGACTGTTGACCAAACCCCGAGATGTGTGCCGCAGCAACAAACAGTTCCGCCATATGTTCCATATCGACCACCGCCCACGCAATATGCGACTGTTTCCATCGCTTACCATCTTCGCGCCAACATCTTCCCACTCCATAATGCATAAGGAAACTCGCTGGCTCCACCGGACTGTGGACCTTGAATATCGCCATCACATCCGTATCGCTTCCCTCCGTCCAAGTCACCAATGGCCAGGGATCGTACCGGTTGGTCACTGGTCGAATGAGTCCAACACGGACTCCTTGGACGGGACCGCTGGCGATATGTCGATGGAGATGATCTGCTACCGGAACCGCCAATTCTGGTGTCGTATGAGAGGAAATCAATGCCAGCAGCGCCTCCGATTCAAAGTCTCCAAACTTTGGGCGTGCGATTGTGCCGGCGGATTGAGCGGTCGGTGTTCCAACAGAGATGTTTCGTGGACTTTGTGCCGAAATGAGGGCCATGGGATTACTCGTTTCTTCTGAGGCAAATATCAAGGCTGTAGACGGATCGGCCATCAAATCGTTCCACAATACCTCTGCGACCGCTGAATCAAACACGGACGTGTCGTTGGATTCCACCAAAGTCGGCGGACGGTCAAAGTCAAAGAGATGCCGCGGGGGTTGCTGGAAAGGAGGTCTGGTAATATCGAAACTAGTGCTACCTATCAATCACGGCGCAACAACGACCAACGTACTCTGCAATAGGCGTCGGCAAAAGAGTCTTCAATTGCGCGACTTCGGATCTCAACAACGCAAGCTCTTCAGCTATGTTCGAGTCTCGACATCGGCCCGCTTCGGGTTCCGGCGTGTTTGTCCGTCGGTTGACTTGTCCCGGTAATGTCTTTGGACCGCACGTTTTTGCAGATATGCCGAGCTTTTCGCATGTTATACATGCCAGAGAATGGTCTCTCCCATCCTCCACGCACTACATGCATTAGACCGGAAAGGATGGGTCATAAAACTGGATCTCCGTGCTTTCCTCGCCGACACCGGTCGCATTGATATCGACCTCCTCGACCCCCTCTTTTCACGCGCCCGGAACCGCAGCCCTGCAGACGTGGACAAGATGTCTCCATATTACTTCGAAAAAGCCTCTGAAGGTCGAGTGGCGAGCTTCGAAGGTCCGGAAATGAAATGGAAATCACCGTCGCATCATAAATACCTGGTGTTCACGAACCGTACGTTGGTTTGCGAGGTTTACGTAAGCCGAAGGCTGTGCACACGGCCCACATGGCACACAGTCGCGGACCGGAGGAGGCCATACATTTGGTGTGCGCGCTTTTGCGCTCTTTTTAGCCTTTTCCGCCCTTTGTCGCAGCGCAAAAGCTTACATCGGAAAATCGAACAACCAGCCTCGGGTGAGGCGCTCCTCAGCGTCCGATACGTACAGTGGCACTTGCTCCGATAGAGATTTGTTTGCATATTTATAAGAGCACCTGAAGCTCGGTGGGCAGCCTAGTGCTGATTCTCGGAGGCTCCATGGCTATCAACCCTTGAAGCTCGGACATTCGTCTCAGTTATGGATCATTCCAACAACGAGAAGACCACAAGTAGAGGCGATATCGAGCGTTCTCCTCCGATTATCAATACATCGACTGCGAATCGTGGTCATTTTAATGATACCATGCAAAATCCATATCTCTTCGGAGTAAACGACATGTCTGGTAGTTTCCCCGTCGCTCAACTGCACCTGGCCGGAAATGATGGTCCGCATGCAGCCAATACTATTATCGAATCCAGGACTACCAGTTCTCCATACTTCTCTTCGGCGTCTGGTGATGAGACTCTTCCAGACCGTTCTCACCGGCGGGGCAACAATTTGTATGGTAACCGTGGATTACAGAAATGTGCCCGTTGCAGGGTCCGTAAACGAAAGGTATGTCAACAAGCATTTGTCGATAGTTTGACAAAGGCTAATGTGGCATAGTGCATATACGAGTATGAAGATCAACCGTGCGAGGCTTGCAGTCGTGAGGGGGTCGTGTGTGGCGAGAAGGGACTCCCAATTTATTCTCGATCCTGGCGAAAGTTGTTGGAAAGCGAACCATTCACTCAAAATGTTCCCATACTCGAACAAGCCCATCAAAGAGTTGCGTGGGTGCAGGAGCTATCTACTCTGCCCAACTATATTTATCCGCTAATTTCGATCTCTGGTGCGCCTGTAACCCCGTTGTGGCTTCCGAAACCGGATTACAGGACAACCTCGGTATCTGACGAGGTTTCATCGCTCCTTTCCGATCACTTTGCGAACCTGGATCTCGGTTTAGTAGCAACCGTCGTCGAGGAGGAAATCGAAAATTACGAGAAGGCTATTAGAATCGATCGCGGAACACATTCTTTCTTGGAACGGCCCACTTTTCATAAATCAATTCGAGGCAACAGTGGTTTCTTCTCCCACACTGTCCGTTGTTGACTATATTAGCGGCTGTGACCGAGAGTGCCATTGGTAATGAATGGAATTCAGGAAAAGTACTTTCGCTCGAGTTCAGCAACTTTAAGCCACCAATATTGCCCTCCATATTTGCTCCTGCGGACTTCGATACTCGGCCTGGTGTCGCATTCGATAACGCATTCGATAGTGTCAATCACGAGGACCTTTCACCAGACGCTCCACTCAATCGGCATTCAACAGATGAACAGATTGTCTCGCAAACTCCGATTGGCGATTTCCGAGGTTCGGATTGGCAGGTATGTCTAAACATCCTTGTAGCTGTTAATTCTCAAGTGGGAATTTCCGGTGCCTACCGAACTGGGGACTACGTGCTTTTGTCTGGATCCTATTTCATGTTCCTGTCCCTTTCCTCCTCATTCTCCTGGCCCTTTCACTTCTATTCTCCCGAAAGACCTGATTCCAGGTGTGGATTTGAGTGCAGTGGTGGCACAAAAGTCGATTCCAGATATCGCGACCTTCGAGCGATTTGGACTCGGGGATGTATCAACGGAAGCAGCAATCATCGCTGGAGCTGAACCACGGGGCACAAAGCGAAAGAGTAACCCTCACGAGCCAGGGAGCGCAAAGAGGAACAAGAAATCTGATTAGGTTTGTAAACAGCAAAGACTCCGGTGAAAGATACGAACGGTATATAAAATTATGGAGAACTTCTGAGATGGATAATAGATATTCTACGGGATTTGTGGTCCGTGTCTCCAAACTTCTGTCGAGGACATGATCTTTGAGATGAGGTTACGTTCCGCGAACCTTTAATTCTCGCTAGTCTGGATATTTAACCCTATGGATACTGCCACTTCAAACATACTTATTGACCGTTCCTATCGCCGTCTAATGAGTTTGACTCAACGATGGCAGCTCCACGAGACCATTCACCAGGGGGGATACATACCTCGATATCATCATACAAGGAGAGCACCCCTCATCCTCAAGCCCTCCGCCGTCGCAATATCATCGTCCCACCGCTATACTTCGGCATGGTCGCTCCGAAGATTTATCGAAGGTCAGAATCCGGGGAAACTGATGTTAGCCTTTCGATTCAAATGCTAATGTCTAGCGGACATCCGTTGCAGCTCAACTTCCCGTTCCTAGAGCGTCTTCAACTCAAGACGATAATGTGCGGCCCCACCCCCACATCGCTGATAACAGATACCTCGCTGATCAAGAATACTCTGCAGAAAACATTGCCTGGTGCGAAAAACACGATATACGAATATGTCATGTACCCATGCACACCGCAAAAGAGCCGTTCGTCGAGAATGATCCGGACCTCGTGGCACAAGCCTTGGCCGAAGTCCTCGATTCGCGAAACTACCCGCTCCTCATTCACAGCAATAAAGGCAAGCACAGATGGTTCAATCACCAACGGACAGAGCTAATATTCAGTGGTGTCGTTGTCGGCTGTCTACGAAAACTACAAGGATGGAGTCTTGCATCCATCTTCAACGAATACGACCGTTACGCTCAGGGAAAAGGTGAAAGCGATTTACAGGTTCCCCCGGCCCTTGAAGGGGTCCACGCTGACGATGTTGTGCAGTTCATTGAAAATTTTGACAAGAAGATCGAATTTGATACCCAGCATAAGCCGGCTTGGATGCCATGAGCCATGCTTGTATATATAGTAATCTAATGCTATGCAATTTATACGTTCTACTCCCCTAGAAAACACTATAGGAATCGTGGTAAGCTAAAAAGCCCAATCTTCATCCACCGTCGAAGCCCACTTGAATTTTTCCCTCAAAGTCTTTGCAAACAACTTCTCAATCGGCACCTCAAACTTCTTCGACCAAGCATACGATAATCCTAACATCAACACCCATTCACGTCTCAGGGGGGTTACTTGGATCAATGTAATTCAACTTACTCGTGCCGAGAGCAGTCTCCTTATTCAAATCACGCATTTCACGTTGACTTCTCAACGTATAAATCCTCTCATCCAACTTGTCCAACGCCTTCTCACACTTGTCCACCGTCTGATTCGCAGTCGGTTCCACTGTCCCCGACTTGTTCTCCCTTGCAAACTCCTTCGCCATTTCCTCCGCCGCCTCCAAGCGTCCCTTCAACTCCTTCTCATCCAACGGTTTCATATCCTCTTTCGCCCTCTTCTCATTCTCCTTTTCAAACTTTTTCCGAATCTGTTCCCGAGTCTTCTCCACCAAATCTTTCTGGTGTCCCCGAATCCATTCATCATCCACATCACTCTCATACTCCAACAACTCCGGGCGCTTCTTCTTGAGTTTCGGGTCGAGTTGCAGCATTTGTTTTTTAATACGCATTTTCTGGTATTTGAGGGCGCGGACTTGGTCCTCGATTTTGGTGATGGCTGTTTCGTGGGTTTTGGGGACGGCGCGTTTGTGGTTGCAGAGGATGGCGACTTGGCGGTTCGCTTCGGTGTAGGCGGCGAATTTGTCGACGACGGAGCCCTGTTCGGGGGTGAGTTTGCGGAGTTGGTCTTGGAAGGTGAAACTTGCGTTGAAGGTACGGAAGACTTTTGCGGAAAGACCGGACATTAGTTCCCCGAGATGTTTGTTCAAGGAACCAGTCTGAGATGTCAGTATCATGGGGAGAATGTGGGGGAGTACGTTTATACGGTCGAAGAGCATGTCACCTTCGCGTTTGGGTGGTCGTTTGAAGATTTTGAGATTTTTGAAGACTTGAGGGTCTACTTCCACAGTATTCAAGTATCGAATAGAGTCCTTGCCGAGAAAGTCAAAGGTGACTTTATTGGGAGGTTCAAGTGTAATATGCTCGTAGCGGAGAGAACAACAGCCGACTGTATCGGCTTCATCTTCTCCCTTTTCATTTCCCGCTCGCAAGGCAAATCGATCGATGAGATACATTGCCGTAGCACGTTGTCTCGTCTCTGTAAACTCGTCTCTCAAGTCGCGAGTATAATTTGTACGAATAGTGTCAATATGGTGCTACGGATTAACATCCAGCGAAAGAGTTAGGTGAGGTACCTTGAGTTTGCGAGCTTTTTCGTATTTGGCGAGATCGGATTGGCCTTTGAGAGAGGATCCAGCGGCGAGGAAGACGTACTTTGTCGCGCCATTGATGTTCTCGTTCCATGTTGCGAGCCAAGTCACCGTATTATCGTGACGAACTTCCGCCCATTTATGTCCTTTCGGAGGAATCGGAATCTTGGCCTTCTCACCGATATTAATCGTAATCTGCTCGGGTTGCACACGTTTCTATTTGTCAACGTCTTCTCAATTAGGAGGGATCTGACTTTGAGTTTTCCGGTTTTAGGATGTTTGCCTCGACCGCGGAAAAGTCCAGGAGGTTCGATGCGAAAGTTTCCGACATTTTCTTTGCGGCCGTCGAGGAGACAGGTTTTGTACTTGACTTCTAGTTCGTCTTTTTCTTTCTTGATGGCAGCTTTTTCCTCTTTTGTCATTTTCTTTTTCTCTTCTCTCTTCGTTTCAAAGTATTCCCACATTGGTCTGAAATCACATTTCTCAAATCTCTTAATCTCAGGTGCCTAATCCAATCAACTTGTGCATAGTGTGGGAGTTACCGCTCCACATTCTTTAAGAACTTCCAACCAGTCGTTGAAAAAGTTTTGTTGAAAGACTGGATTTTTGCCGTGATCAGACTCGATTAGCGCGGCAAAGAATCCAGCCACTTCCTCCGCCTCTGGGGGCAACGTGACCTCCTTCCCATCATATTTCATCTTGACGTGTTTCGGCAGCGGTTCGTATGGTGGTGGGAATAACACTCCGTTATGCTCTAGGGTAGTCCATTTCTTTGTCCCATCATGTTGAGCCGCTTCCCACCATCGGTACTCTTCGTCATCGTCTTCCGGTTTCACGTCCAAATTTTCCTCTTCTTTGACACGTTTCTTTTTCGTGGGGGTAGATTTGGACAGGCCGTTAGAGGGAGTCTTGACTTTTGATTTTTTGGTCTTTGCAGCGAGGGGGACGTCATCGTCGGAATCGGATTCGGGTTTCGGGCGTTTAATGGATTTACTCGAGGGAGCGGGTTTCGCGCGCGCCAGAGGAATATCATCATCTGATTCGTCCTTTTTCACAGGAGGTTTCTTTTGTACGGAAGGAGAGGACGATTTCTTGACCGTGGAGGGAGATGGCTTGGGTTTGGATTTGGCGGCGAGGGGGACGTCGTCATCTGAGTCTGAAGCAGGAGACTTGAGTTTCGGTTTCTTGGGTTGTTGGGGCTTTGATTTCGACAATCGTTGGCCTAATGGTGCGTCGTCATCAGAGCTGTCAGCTGAACTCGGCGGTGTCTTCCGTTTTGCGGCTCCCTACCAGATTAGAACTTTTCGACGACGAGAGAAAACATTTGATCCATTCGCAACAGGTCGCGCAGCCTAGTCTATTAGCTTCGATATACCGTGGGAGATGTACCAATGGAACATCATCATCGCTGTCGTCATCATCACTGATGATAATGCGTTTCTTCTTCGGGGCTGCTCCATCGCCATTCATCGCTTTGTTCACGAGAGACTTTGGATGCGGTTTCGGCGTGCCTTTTGCATCGACCTCCCGATCCACCAGATCGTCCACCCGTCTCGGAATCGTCTTGTCCGTCATAGTGCGATCTCTAACCGGGATATCCGCATCTAACACGTCAGCTTGCTGCCCTTCTCGAACCTCGGGGGATGGTGCCTTTGTCGTTGAGCGGAGGGGGTTTTGCTTTTGCGCGTGCGGCGAGGGGGACATCGTCTTCCGAAGAGCTCATGATGAGAATAGAATGTGCTGGGGCGTGGGAAACTCGCTATGAAAAGTTGAAAAAGAACAGAAAAGAGAATGCGCTGGGATGGCGGAAGGAGGATGATGCTGCCGAATTTGGGTGGGAAGGGGAAATTGAATGCCCTCTGCTCTGCTCACGGTGACACCCAAAGATTTATATGCTGCGAAAATCATCCAGTCAATATCGCAACTTCCCCTTAAGATGGGTTAGGTTTTCCCATCTCATCGAGCACCGGCTCGAGATCAAAGTCGCCGTTTCTATCGTAAGCCTATTTACCACAAAGCCAATTCTATTTTGCGAATATTCTGGCAGAAAATTAGTCGGAGTTCTATCTTCCTTATTTCTCAATGGCTCAACTTTCAAATTTCTGAGCACCGAATTCGTTAATACGATGCTGGCGCAGTCGAAGACAATAGCCGACCTTTAATTAGTTTTCTATAAATATTAACGGCCAAGAGTTATATCGCCAATAACCAGTTTTGTAAATCTCTGCTAGACGGAGCTTTGAAAATCATCGAACCCAAGGTTACACCATTCTTTTCAACAGTTTTCCCTCTGCCTCAATACGAATCGTGTGCGTAATTTTGAATCTCAATGGCCACTTTGCAAGGCTAAATCAGTCAGATGGTCGTTATTCGCCGCCGGACACTGGTGACATATCGAAGTCAGCCTGATTAGACAATCAGCAATGAGATCAACAACGGCTCTGGCTTTAGCGTCAATTTCGTAGGTGATACACATTGGGACGTCAGCAACGGGAAATCCAACAAGTATGATCCCCTGCAATTGATTCATGGCTCCTGCCCCCAAAACTCTTCCACCTGGAAATACGCTCAAGGGTCTGAGGCCATCACGTTACTAGTTGAATGTCTGTTGTTTGTTGAACTGACAGGGTATCTGACGGTCTTCTCGTCCACAATTCAGACCTCTTGAAGGTCAAAGGACCAAGTTGATGGAACTGGTATTACAATGCGGAGGTTTTGAAAGCTTGAGCAACCGCGTACTCGGATCTTTGAGGGTCGATTGGGAACTTTATGCTACCCCAATATACTGAGAATGATCCGGTAATTAACCAGTTACGACTACCGTGGGTGTATCAGCAATACTCACCTGTCTTATAATAATATGAGCGGCCAAAATGACTTGTTTGACGTAAATCGAGGTATCGCACGCAGCCCGAAGCAACAATGACGGTATCTGTTGAATTGTAATAAAA
>Ga0335073_10015736_pt1 | contig 10574 bp, 11 predicted proteins | sample Lox_Sample_22_FD_207093 | JGI IMG/M metagenome (GOLD analysis project Ga0335073, IMG submission 207093) | Soil microbial communities from Loxahatchee National Wildlife Refuge, Florida, United States - Lox_Sample_2.2 | ecosystem: Environmental > Terrestrial > Soil > Wetlands | place: USA...
GTTTCAATGCGGGGGCAGTACCACTCCCTTCGAAGATTCTATGATCGGGGGTGGCGATGCGACCAACGAAATGAAAGCTCAAGGCTTCGAAGCTATTTCCGTGACCGCTCTAGAGCATGCAATACCTCCCATTATCAAGCCTCGTCCTGCCGTAATCGCACCCAACATCACGAAAGAGAAATCGGAGGACGCCAATACCGCTACTGCCGCTACCACGAAGACCGCCACAAATGTGTCCAAGGAGCATTTTTCCGCCTTCAAGATAATGTTTTCGAAACTTAGATTGTTGAAGGCATTATGGGATGTCGACAAGGTAGCCGCATACATCGTCTTCGGCGGAGTCATAGCAAATGCCTTTTCGAATTGTTGGAATCTTATCTTCGAATGCCACGCTCTCACTCTCTTTCAAAAAGCCATCATGAATGATTCCTTGGAAGCCAACTCGGTTCTCCCCATCGTCCTGCTTCGAGTGGGCTTCGAAATTTTGGATCAAGTATTGTGCTATCTCAATCATTACGCTCGAAAGAGATTGAAAAAGAAAATGGAACAACATCTTACAGAACTCCTCATTCAGGCGGAAGGTCATTTGCCATATCACTTACGTATTGACTCATATATCCAAATGAGATATGACCAAGTAACTACTCCTCTGTAACATCTCTTACATACTAGGCTGGGTGGCTTTGTGCTGCATGGGAAACTCATTTACGTGGAATCTGCGCTCTGATGGGATGTCTACTTGAATTGATGCTTAATATCTTTTTTGTAGTCCATTTTTTGGTGTTTGAAGCAGAGTCTCGGACATTAGTTGTGGTTGCATTGCTTCTTTTCAGTGTAATGACAAGTCTCAGATTGATTTGTATGTCCTCCTTCTTTAACTGCTAACAATAGCCAAAACGATGAACCACAAGGGAGCTACTAAAAGAGAGAGAATCGCCATGAAAGGTCGCGACTACCGAAGAGCCCATGTCATGTCAGGCGGTTTCCACCAAGACAAAGCAGCATGCAGAGACTCCATCCTCTTCGACATTCTCCCCTGGCAACTTCGCGAGTACCGAAAAGCCATGAAAAAACGGATCTCACGACCTGGAAAATCTACATTACGCAAAATCTTTCGCTCCGATAGTATTTGTGAGAGTCTCTGCAACATTACCGAACGAGTTGGCTTTTCCTCTGTTGTAATGTACTTTGGAAAGCATATTTCACTGGGGAATTTCAATATTATGGAGAGAAGGATATTGTCATTGTGTTTGGCCACTTCTTCTATTGCGGCGCTTGTTGATGGTACGGATGAATGGAACCTTATGCTTGCGCGGTTCTTTGAAGTTGTTGATCTTGGAAATGAGCAGAGAAAGATTGCTGAGAAGAAAGTGTATACCGCTTCTCTGAGAGATGGCCCGTTGGATCCAGCTGGTTTTCAGGTGGAACTCCGGAATGTTAGCTTTGCGTATCCCGAAGCGTCCGCAGAAGACTCGAAACCCTCCATCAATCCATCCGGAACTAAGATCACCTCATACGCCTTACGAAACTTTAGTTTTACCTTCGAACGAGGGAAGATATATTCTATAGTAGGACATACCGGCGCAGGCAAAACCACACTCGTTCAACTTCTTTCCCGCCTCTTCTCTCCAACCTCCGGCACCATCACCATAAACGGCCGAAACATCCTTGATTACGACCCGAAAGACATCCAATCAAACATATCCGTTCAATTCCAAGACTTCTCCCGCTTTCCATCTCTGACAGCTCGAGAAAACATTGAGATCGGCAATCTAGATGATCCTCTCCGCGATCGACTCGCAGAATCCGTAGCAGCAGACACAAACATAACAAGCTTCGTCTCTCTCGATTCCGTTCTCACCGATCTCTCCACCCAAGGCAAGGATCCAGGAGAAACATGGCAATCTGACCTTTCTGGAGGACAATGGCAGAAAATCGGTTTAGCTAGGACGTTTATGCGTAATGCGGCCGGCCTGATGATTTTTGATGAACCTACTTCGGCGTTGGATATTGAAGCTGAACATGCGTTTTTTAGACAGATACGTGCTCGGAGGAAGGGGAAGACGACGATTTTTATTACACATAAGTATAATACGACGAAGACGGCGGATTGTATATTGTTTGTGAAGCATGGTCGTGTGTTGGAATGGGGATCTCATGAAGAATTGATGAAATTTAATGGGGAGTATGCGAGACTTTATAGGATGCAGAGTGCTGGATTTAATCCTCACATCGAGTGAAATTTGTTATGGGGAGGAGGTTAATGAGTGTGGATGAAGCATGTATTAAGATTATCAACTTAATGAATATAGGCGCTCATGTGTGCCACAATATCTCACGCACGCATCTCCTTTCTCAACTTGCTGCTATGTTGTCGACGACTATCTAACCGAAGACCCGAAACCTCGTTAGCACTCTTAAGGATGCAAGACTCATTTTTGATTGAGATTATATAACTAGATAAGGTCTTCGCATAATCAATGACCTCGGCCTCTACCCCTGCCGCGTGCTCTTCCCCCTCGACCTCCTCTTCCCCGAGCCACACCTCTAGAGGGAGCCTCACTCTTATTCTCATCCTGTCCACTTTTTCTCCTCGAACTTGTTCTCAATGCCTTTCCTGGCCCAGTATCCGTCTCTGCAACACTTGCTGTTTCCGCAATACTTTCTCTCTCTTCATCCTCAGCCACATCTTCTTCCTCTTTCACCTCCTTTTCTTCTTTTCCCTCCTCCTCTTCCTTCTTAGCCCATCTTCCTGTTCGTCGTTTAGGAGCAGTACTAGCAGCTGGAGTGACCGACGCAGAAGCCTTCCTCTGACTAGCACCTCTAGGTCTTTTTGTCCGTGTAGGAGCACTAGGCGAAGCAAATTCTACATGTAAACCCACCTCAAAGTGAAAAGTACCTTCATCATCAGTTCCAGCATCCGTATTGCTGACAACGCTACTTTCTTCTCTTCTTCGCTTTGTTCCTCTTCCACCACCACTTCTTCCCGATCGAACACTCATAACGGCTTCTGGGGATGAAGGCATTGATCCATCCCCTTCAACAGCTCTACTTCTATCTTCAATAATTCCCACGACATCCTGAAACGGTAATTCGAATTCTGTGAAATCTTCTGGTGCTATCGACTCTTCGCTTTCTTGTTCCTCGAGACCTTGAATGTTATACAATGACTCGAGTTTGGATTTGACGTCTTGTAAAGTCAGGGGAGTGTCGGTTGCAGACAGAGTTGAATTGACTGCATTCAGAATTGAAACGAGGCGAAGAGATTTGTGTAGTCCGATAGGTCTGTATGATAGGATTGCTTTGAATAAGGCAATCTCCAGTTCATATGTCCATGGAGGCTCAGGAACATCGACAGACGGCAGTGGATTCATTAGCTGCTTCCAGTCAACAAAGAAGGTCACGATGAAAGGCTCAAATCGATCGCAGCAAAGACGAAAAGCGCAGTCGCATTCAAAATCGCCAATCAGAAATCGGCGGCGCTCAAAAATTTTCGCTTTGCGTTCGACGAATTGTCGCTAAGTTAAAGACTAAAAATGGCAAAGGGCGACAAGAAGGAGAGAATGCCAGTGCAGCCAGTCACCGCGGATTCCCGGTTCTCAGCCATTCAGACAGATCCTAGATTCTCCAAGACTAAGCGGAAGGACGCCAAAGTTCCTATTGATTCTCGATTCAAGGCTGCCTTCAAGGATAAGGAGTTTATTGATCAAGGTTCCATTTTTTGGGTTGAAATGGCTAACGAATAGCGAGTGTTGATAGATATGGACGCAAGTTGGAGAAGGATAAGAAGAAACGGATGATGAAGAAGTTCTACAGACTCGATGAGGAGGAAGAGTCAGATGGAGAAGGATCAGCTACAGAGGAGGAAAGTGAAGGCGAAGACCAACTGGAATACGATCCCGCAAGAGGTATCGGCGTGGCTTCCTCTTCCGAAGAATCAGAAGAAGACCACGAAGAAGATGAAGATGAGGAGGAAGAGGAAGAGGAGGAGAAAATCGAGACGGCGGAAATAGAAGAAGATATTCCAATGGGGGATGCAACATCTCGTCTAGCAGCCGTCAACCTAGACTGGGACAACATTCGAGCAGTCGACATACTTGCAGCTCTGCAATCCTTCATCCCAACCAATAGCCAAGAAGTAATCCGCAAAGTAACCATCTATCCAAGCGAATTTGGGAAACAACGATTCAAATCCGAAAGCCTTAATGGACCTGCTATTTTCACTTCTGATAAACCTACACAAGAGGGAGAAGACGATGTCGATACAGCCGCATTACGAAAATACCAACTTGAACGACTACGGTATTACTACGCTATAATTGAATGTAGTTCAATCTCCATCGCAAATCACCTCTACAAAGCGCTTGACGGAGCCGAGTTGGGAGCAACTGCAAATCTCCTAGATTTACGATTCGTTCCGGATTCTGTGACATTTGACGATACTCCTAAAGAGGAGGCGCTTTCGCTTAGCGATGAATATGAACCAGCAGAGTTTGTTACGGATGCTCTTCAACATTCAAAACCGAAATTGACTTGGGATGCAGAGGATCCCGAACGAAAGAGACTTATATCTGAAGCTTTCAAACGGGAGTCTGAGAATGGCAAGTGGGACGCCTTGTTAGCGAGTAGTGAGGAGGATGAAGAAGAGGAGAATGAAGATCTGAGAGAAAAATACAGGAGCTTATTGCTGGGTGTAACGTCATCAAATGAGAAAGAAGAGGCGGAAGATGAAGATGATTGGGATGGATTAGAAACTTCGGCCGGAGATGACGGCAAGGATGCTAGGGCTAATCCGTCGCGAAATGAGGAACCGAAGGATGAGACGACGATAGAAAAGTACATGCGTAAGGAAAGGGAACGCAAACATCGTCGCAGAGAGGAGAAACTGGCGCGTAAATTAGCTGCCACGGGAGGCGAGCGGGAAGATCTCGGCTTCGATGATCCCTTCTTCTCAGATAATCCCGACGCTGTAAAACGCAAGCAAAAGGAAGAAAAGAAACGTGCGAAGAAGGAAGCAGAAGACGAAGTTGCTCAAAAAGCCACAGAACTTGAATTACTGGTGCAAGATGAAGAAAATCAAACTGGGAATCACTTCAATATAAATCATATATTGAAAAGCGAGAAGAAGTCAAAACATAAAAAGAAGAAGAAGCGAGATGCTGAGAAGGAGCAGGAGTTGCAGGAGAATTTCAAGATGGATCTCAATGATCCACGATTTGCGGATGTATATCAGGGAGGCGAGTTTGCTATCGATCCGAATAGTTCGGCGTTTAGGAAGGGATTGCGTGGTATGGAAGCTGTTTTGGAGGAGAGCAGAAGGAGGAAGCGCGATGCGGATGGAACCGAATCCACAAGGAAAAAGAAAAAAAAGCAAAGATAATGTAGAGATACCCCTTGGAATGACATGTATTAATTCCCTCCCATGGCACATGAAGCTATCCACAAAACTTTCCAAACTGAGGTATCATCAATCCCTAACCAGCAACAACGCCATGCCATGATCCCTAAAGAAAAATAGTGTACATGCAAATCAACTAGCAGCGCCAACCTTCCTCTTCCTAACACCTTCATCTCTCCAATCAATTCCTCTGGCATCAACATCTTCCCTCTTGACTCTAGGATGCCAAGTCGATCTCGGGTCAATCCCCTCATTCATATTTTCAAATCTCCCATGGGCACTTTCCGGTCTCGACAATGGATTCCCAGCAGCCAACCCCCAAGTCTCCTGATGTGATGTTCCAGCTAGCACAGGAGTCCTATCCCCTGTCTCATCATCCTCCTCTTCGAAAATCGTTTCGCCAATGACTCCACCAGCTGTACTCCCCGCAGGAGTCGGAGCAGAATACAATATCCCAGGAGGCGTTGACGGCGGTAGAGGTAGAGAGAAAGAATTGAAAAGAGCATTTGTATCGAGAATATGGACGTCATCTATTCCACCTAGACCGCTTGGGTATTTACTTGGTGGAGGTGCTCGAAGGAAGGAAGCTGGAGTTGCAGCCCCTGAAGATACAAGCGATTCTGTTGTTTTGGGACGCGGAGAGGGTGTAGGGAGGACCTTTTTGGGAGGACGATTGGGAAGGATAATACTGTTCAGGAAACGAGATGTATAACTTGCGAGTCCGCCGACAAGGAGGCCAATGATAGAGGCACATGCCAGAAACACGTAGAGGGGATAAAAGGTGTTGGTAAGGTAATTGATGAACTGAAATGGCCATGCAATCGTCAGATTATATATTCCCAGTCCAAGGATGATAAAGGGCCGGAACAAAAAGAGGAGTTTATTGAAGAGGAAGGCAATAACGATATGTAATGGACTGAAAAGAAGAAGAAGAAACCGGCCGATAAGGACAATGCCACTCCACAAAATTTGCAAAGTTGTTAGAATGACATGCAAGGTGGGATGTCGAGGAGGAGGATCGATAGTCGGTCCAGAGACAGTAGCTGGGCTTTCTGCGTAGACTCCATTATCGTTGGGCTGCTGAAGTTTCAATATAATGCTCGTAGGCTCAGTTGCTTCGGGAACTCCTTCGATGACGATTGTTGGAGATGCCAAGGCAGTGGACGTCGATTGAGCATAATTGAGAGTAGGAAAGAAGAGTATGAGAACGATCGCAATGATGATAAAAGCATTCAGCATATGAAGAGTCATTCGTGGAAAGAAAGGAATCGCCGCCATCAAGTTTGAGATGGTCCGAGATGACTAGGTTCTTTCGAGATTGTTTGTCGCGATCTTCAGGAGCGCGAAATCTGCGTCGAGCATGGGTTAGGGGAAGTGCTCCATTCATTTCGTGGCACCGTCACGGCTTATCAAACGACCTAAGGTACCATCAACACAACAACAATGGGTGCTGTACTTCCACGATCATTCCGTCTCCTCGAAGAACTCGAAAAGGGCGAGAAAGGTAAGAATCTTGCAAAGTCTTCATGCTGACAGTCATTAGGTCTAGGTGATGGCTCATGTTCATATGGTCTGGCCGACGGCGATGACATTATGATGACCCATTGGAACGGAACGATCTTGGGACCCCCTCATGTACCTTCATTCTACCGTGACAACAGAATACTTACTTTTCGTATAGAGTGTTCACGAAAACCGAATCTACAGCTTGCAGATCATCTGCGGAAATCAATATCCCGATGCTCCTCCCCAAGTCTCCTTTACTTCGAAAATTAATCTCCCATGCGTCAACCCTCAGACTGGACGGGTATGATCTCATTGCCTTGGTTTGTGGATGTATGCTGATATTGGCAATAGGTTGAACCAAGCAAATTAAATTGTCTCGGCAACTGGCGTCGTTCAAATACATTAGAAACTGTTCTTGTTGAACTAAGGCGGTATTGCTCCTCAGTTTCACCGTATTCTGACCTGCATAGGGAAATGGCAGCTCCTCAAAATAGGAAACTACCTCAACCTCCTGAGGGCACTACATTTTAGAATGTTGAATGACAATGTTGGAAATTATGTTTGAAGGGGTTGTGGAGTTGGGAGGTCGGAATTGATTACTATGGCTCATGGTCTCACATTTATCATCCCTATTGCTTTGCTAGTCTTTTTTCCATAGCATATCATGGCGATGTCAATCTATGAATAAGAGAATGTACGCCTACTTTTCTACTATTAATCTTCTGGCCATTCCTTTCGTTTCTGCAGCTGCTGACTGCCCCTTCGCTTGACAAGCGAAACCGGGCCTCGCAAATTCAAAAATCACGCGCGCATCACGCAGCGAAAATTTTCACAAGTGGGTTAGGTTTCCAATCGTCTATAAAACCACGGGAAAATCTTTTCGATCAAGGTTGTGACTTTACTTCATGTATCTTCCCACCCCTACTTCAATTCCCAAGAACACCGGCTAACTTTTGTGTAGAGGATCTATTCTATAGGTAACGTCCGGCTTTGTACCCTTACAAATGCCAACCATCGCATGCGTGATGATGAGGAGGAGTCCAGCCACTCATAATGTGAGGTTCTTGCTTCGACTTTTTGTCCTTGTGGCAACTGGTTTACTGCTTCCCTAGGTTGCGGTGAATTGGATGAGTTGTTAGCTCGATGAGCTTGTGCTTCGGATGTCTTCCCTCGGGTTGACTCTGGAGTAGGGTGGTTGGTACCTTCTGAGCGCTGTTCAAAAAACACTTTTTGCTTTTTTGCAAAACTTGTTGTCTTTTCTCGTGGGCACTGGGGGATTCCTTAGTCATAGCATCTATATTTGTATAATCTAATTATGATCCTTTTCTATCTCTATTCTCTGGATCTAGTCTCTATTTGCCTTTTCGTGTTCTACTCAATTCTTCATACGTGAAGAGAAAAACTTTTCGCGTCTTGTTGATCCGTGACAGTCGGACAGGCCAACCTGTCCGCCCTAAAACGAGCAATGCTCCACTTCGTCACATCGCCATTCGACATCCATCCACCTCTGCTCGAGGATGTCTCGAATAATCTCTCGCAGCAGACCAATTCTATCATCAACACAGCCTCGCATCCATACAATTGGATTGCGATACTCCAGTGGTCACGGAGGTCCTGTCTATGTCCCTCCAACAGGATACTTATTCAATGAAAAGGTTGACTTCCGCCCTCCCGACTTAAGCTGACGATAGCCTCCACGAAAGGGCAAGAAACGACGACGAGAAGATTGGGAACCGTTTATGTGGGCTTGGTGGGGTATAACTGCATTTTTGGCTATTGGAATTGCTACGAGACCGACTATCACGTATGATTGATATTTGAAGATGTGGCTAACCTTCCTGCAGCGTTGAGGAGTGGGCGTTGAGTCAGGCGAGATTGAGAATGGAGGAAGATGGCATCAATTTGGACTACAAGGTCGATTAGGATGAGTGCAATCAGGTTGCGAACTGCTGTATGTGTGAATAAAGACTAAAGGAAGGTAGTTGGTCATTAGATAGCGAATCAGCAAAAATGGATTGTTGTTCTCTGACCATTGATCATCAACTTGTTTCCATTTCATTTCACCTACAAACCGATTCAGGATGCAGATATATTAATAACGGACCCGAACTCCATCAAATGCAAACCAAAAGTACGTGTACAATTCCATTTTAAGCACCACTTAAAGCATCCACCAAAATGTTGATCAAGGCAATAAAGATTTCCGCCGCAATAAGGATAATCACTATCATAAGTTCACGAACGAATCAGGGAGGTACCGATCCATTCTAGATACTCTGAATGACTGTGTGTCATTTGTTGTTTTAGCATTTGTAGTAAATCGCTTATGACGTCGACTTTTTGGTTCAGGAGTTGTACTCGCTGGCTTATTTCTAGGTAGATTCGAGTTGCTTCGTATGTTGGGAGTAGTTTAGGTTCAGACCACATTAGTTCGGGTGAATCCAAGACAGATCCAACGAGATTGATATCTAGCATTAACTTTGAGAGAGTGATGGCAAGGTACTTATTCGGAGGATGAATAGTTCTCCAACAGACATCATGATCTTCTTCCGAGACATGGAGACTTTGCCTGTTGCAGCGACTGTTTCCGGAATATCTTTTGTCAACTCGATAGTATTCTCGACCAGTTCCTCAAATAACGAGATCTACAAGTTAGCCATAAAAAGGCATAAAGACCAACCTTGACTGATTGTGCAATAGCATGAGAGATCGAGAGTTTTATCATATAATTTTGTGCTTCTCGGATAATAAAGACGTCATTATATACACGAGGGGGATAGGCTGTCGTTACGAAATAATTGAAGGATTCGTCTTCCCTGCTTTCAATCGCTGCGCATTAGTCTTGAATAAGAGGTGAGATACGTAAAGACTCGATTTCAAATTTTTTGATCTCATTCAAAAAGCGTTTCTCTTCTACTTGAGTCATGCCCCATATGACAGTAACCCCATATTCAAATAGAAATACTTCACTTATAACAGCATGCGGACCTTGTCCGTTATCCCTGACTGAAGGCTCCGTCTCGAGATTAATCAGATCTGCCGTAGGCGGAGGTGACGCATCGACTCCGGTATAAGAATATGGGGAATATATACTACAATCAGCTGAACCTCACCTAAATTGGACTACCATTCATCAAATAATTGTGGTGCAGCACTTCTAGTAGAAGCTCTTGACTGGAGAAACTTCATCAATCCTTCCATGCGATAACTGCTTGCAGTACAATAGGCAGTGACTCTAGGTAAAAATTTTGCAATTCGTTCTTTGCTAGCAAAGAGTCTTTCGATGTCCCGTTGGGCGACAGGATCTCGTTCTCCAGGAACCGGTTGAGTGGATTTATCTTCTGGAAGGAGTTTCAGTTTTTGTGTTACTTTTGTGGTTCGTTGAGGACCGATCTTGGTGGCTGTTCCGGGTGCAGGAGGGGGGAAGTGGATTGTTGTAGGAGGATATTCGGTAGGAAGTGGAGGAGCTGTAGGTTTCTTTTTTGAAGCCATGGTGATAAAGATATATGTTTGAACGTAGTACTAGATGATGGGAACGGATCCAACTTGACGATGGGTTTAGCTTGCTTGAGAGCCAGACTGGCAGTTCGATTGAGAGCTATCGTTAGTGAAGTAGTTTTTGTATCGTACGTGTGGAGTAAAGGGCTTGGAAGAGGGTGTATAGCAATTT
>Ga0335073_10015737_pt1 | contig 10573 bp, 10 predicted proteins | sample Lox_Sample_22_FD_207093 | JGI IMG/M metagenome (GOLD analysis project Ga0335073, IMG submission 207093) | Soil microbial communities from Loxahatchee National Wildlife Refuge, Florida, United States - Lox_Sample_2.2 | ecosystem: Environmental > Terrestrial > Soil > Wetlands | place: USA...
CCGAGGACGAGGACGCCGCCGAGAGCGATGCCGTCCACGGTCCAGGACGCGAGCGAGAGGCCGCCAAGGAGCCAGAACGTGACCTGCTCCGCACCGAACGGGTTCGAGAGCAGCACGAGCGAGAGGATCGCCGAGAGGAAGTTCGCGATCGCCACGCCCGAGAGCAGCACGGTCTCTACCGAGCTCCTCCGCCCGCGCGCGATCGCGAAGATGACGAGACCGGTGGCGACCGCTCCGAGGAACGAGAAGAGCGGCAGGTAGAGATCCGCCTGCGCTTCCCGGAAGTGGTACACGTAGATGATCGCGGCCCCGAGGGTGCCGCCGCTCGAGATCCCGAGCAGGAAGGGGTCGGCGAGGGGGTTTCGAAAGACCCCTTGGAGCGCTCCGCCCGAGAGCCCGAGCGCCGCCCCGACGATCAGGGCGAGCAGGATCTCGGGAAGGACGATGCTCTGGACGATGAACGTCGCGCCCGAGCATCCGGCGGGACCGAGGGAGGCACCGGCACAGGGGTCCGGGTACCACCGACCGCCGCTCAGCGCGTGCAGGAGGATGGTGAGCGCGGTGGCGGCCGGGATGGGGTGGGGACGGAGGAGGACCGCCTCGAGGACGACCGACCCGAGGACGACCCCCGCGACCCCCGCCGCGAGGAGACCGACTGTCCGGACCGGGTGCCGGCCGTGCGGGGGAGGTCGCGGTCCCGCCATGACCCGCCTTCGCAGCGTTCCCCGTCGGGTCCTCAGGGGGCCGCCGGATGGAACAGCGCGAGCAGCGCGGGCACTCCCGAGAGGATCATGGTCGGGTCGGGCTCGGTGAACCAGTTCGAGTCCACCCCCGAGAGGTTCCCGTCCTGAACCGCCGGGAAGCTCGACCAGTCCGGTCCGGCGGCGTACGTGCTCTCGTTGAGCCCGAAGCCGACCCCGTAGACGACCCAGGCCGGGTCGGCGGAAAGCACCTGCTGGGGAGAAAGCTCGGGGTAGGGGATCCCCGCGCTCGCTCCGATCCCGACGGCGCCGGTGAGCTCGAGGAGGGACTCCCCGAACGTCCCCGGACCGTAGGTCCAGTACCCGTTCTCGTCGACCGAATAGGTGAGCAGCACGGACGGGAGCGACGCGGCGTTCTGCGTCGCGTTCGTGGCGGCGTAGAGCTCGGTCGCGAGCGCGGCGTTGAGCGTGGCCGCCGCTCCTTCGACCCCGAAGATCGTCCCGAGCAGTGTGAGGTCGACCAGGATGCCACTGATGGTCGGGGGTTGGAGCATGACGACCGGAACGTGCAGCTCGTTCGAGATCTCCTCTACGTCGGCGATCGAGATGATCGTGGACGAAAGGACCAGTTGGGGAGCGAGGTCGACCAGCATCGAAGGGACAAAGGTCGGACCGACCTGGACGCACATCGCGGTCGATAGGTTCCAGAGGGCGATCTGGTCGGGGGAGTAGTCTTCGGAGAGCCCGCCGAAGCTCGCGGCGTAACAGTCCACCCCCACGACGTGGCTGCGCAGGCCGAGGCGGTACATGCTGTCCATGATGCTCGGGCTCAGGACCGCGACGCGCGCCGGATCGCTCGGCACCTGCACGGTCCGGCCGAGGTCGTCCGTCACGGTAATCGGTCCGGACGGCGACGACCCGGGAGAGGCGGTCAGCACCGCGGTCAGGGCGATCCCCGACCCGGCCACGACGAGCACGATCACCACGACCCACGCGAGCGGTACCGTCCGGGGAGCGGACGGCGGAGGGGAGTTAAACGACATTGGATTTGAGACAAACACTCTTTCTCATAAGTCTTGTCGTGACCGCTTCCTCCCGGGTCCCCGGCCCGGTCCCCTCGCAGCCGAACGACAAAGGATAAGTCCCCGAGCGCGCCGGGGGGCCCGGAGGGAGCATAGGCTAATCTGGCAGACCAGCGGGCTCCAGTCAGGGTGACGGATCGTCACCCTGGGATTTTGGGTCTGCGGAGGGGCGCCCTGCGCCCCCGTGACGATTGACTGGAGCGCGCGGAGAGACCCGCATATCGGGGTTCAAATCCCCGTGCTCCCATGGAAAATGGGTGGCCAGGCCCATCTTCGGGGGTCCTTCGGGCCCCCGAAGTTCTGTTTCCCGTTCGGCGAACGACCCCGGGGGGCGCGCCAAGTTCCGGCCCCTCGAAGTCGGTCCCGGCTCACAGGGAGGTCCGTGTCGGGGCGGGTGGGCCCGAGTCTGGGCGGACGGCGCTGCCCGGAAAGATCGTCAAACTCACGGTAGAGCTATTGCCGCGCGGACCGGTAGCGGGTCTGGGATGTCGTACGCCGAGCGATTCGAGGAGATGTGTCCGAATCTCACCCGTCAGCAGTGTGAGATTTTGGCGCACCGAAGGCACTCCGGATCCCTGGTCTTCTACGCGGGCGCCGCCCTCGGCGTGACCGGGGGGATCGTCGACGCTGTCGCCAGCGTCGGATCCTTCTCGCCGGACGGCCTCGTCGTCGGCACCGCTCTCACCGTGGTCGGACTGGCCATCGCGGTGATCGGAGTCGCTCGACTCCTGTCGAGCCATTTCACACTCCGCGGGGCGATGGCGGCGAGCCATCCCGAGGATCTGTTCACGGGCTCGACCACTTGGGAGATGTACGCCCGCGGAGAGGCGACGGCGAGACGCCGGACTCCGCCGCCGGGTCCGACCCCCGGACCGATCCGATACTGCCCGTACTGCGGAGTGGAGAACTCTCCGGACTACGCACTCTGCCGAAAGTGCGGCCGGACGTTCCCATCACCGACATAACTCCGCGACCCCGCGATGGGCCTCTCGCGACCACGGGACCCTCCCGGCCCCCGGACGCTGTTTGGGACCGACGTGGCCGAACGCCCTCGCTCTCGGCCGGCAGGAGACGGTTACCCGTCGGGGGGCGGAATCCGGCACCCCCTCGTCCCTTGCTCGCGGCCCCTCGGGAGGGTCTCCCGTTCCGGTGCGGGCCCCCGTTACGGGGAGGCCGAGGGGGTCGGCCCCGGCTCCTCGACGGGGGGCGCGGGGGAGCTCGCGTGGTTACGGAGGGGGAGGGTCGGCAGATGCGAGAATTTCGGGTGGCGCCGCGGTCCCAGCACTTCCTGGGCGAAGAGGACGCTGACGGCCCCGATCACCGTGATCCCCGCGGCGATGAAGTAGGCGTACTGGAAGGCGAGGTGGACGGGGAAGAAGTGGGCGAACGGCCCGCTCGTGAGGAGGTACGTCGCGATGAGCGAGCCCGCGATGGGCGCCCCCACGCTCCCGCCCACATTGCGGAACACGTTGTTCATCGCGGTCGCCTGGCCCATGTCCCGGGGGTCGACAGTGAGCACGAGGAGGTTGATGATCGAGGCGTTGAGGAGCCCGATCCCCGCGCCGACGACGACCTCGACCAGCAGCGCGGTCGTCAGGGTGGTCGCGAAGGCCTCCGCCGCGAAGCCGACCGCGGTGACCAGTCCCCCGAGGACGGCGAGCGGCTTGACGCCGACCCGCGAGACCGTCACGCTCGCGATCAGGGCGACCACGGTCATTCCGACGGCGAGGGGCAAGATGTCGATGCCCGCGGCGAGGATCGGAAAGTTACAGTGCGCGAGCGAAGTGCAGCTCGAGTTGTAGCCGCCCGAGGCCAAGGGGTACTCGAACTGGAAGATGAGGGTGAACAGCGCGAGGTACATCCCGAGACCCACGACCGTGAGCACGACGTTCGTCACCGTGACGTTGCGTTCGGCCAGCAAGTGAACGTCTACGATCGGCTCCCGCTTCTGGGCGGTGAGCCGGCGTTCGACCAGGACGAACGGAACGAACATGAGCCCTCCCAGGACACCGAATCCCAGGGTGAGCGGCGAGGTCCATCCCCAGTACTCTCCCTGGGAGAGCGCCGCGACGATCCCGGCCAGCCCGAGCCCGAGGAAGGCCGCGCCGAGGTAGTCGACCCGGGTGTTGGGCCGGCGGTAGGGGGATTCCTTGACCAGGAGGAAGACGAGGATGGCCATGATGATCACGAACGGAACGGCCGAGTGGTAGGTCCACCGCCAGCCGTAGTCCTGGGAGACCAGCGAACCCAGGGGGAGGCTGATCGCGAAGCCGATGCCGAACATCGCGCTCAAGATCCCCTGGGCCCGCGGCACCATCTCCCGAGGGAACTCCTCCCGCATGAGGGACATGCCGAGCGGAATGATGGTGAGCCCGATCCCCTGGACCGTCCGCGCGCCGACCATGAAGCCGAAGGTGGGGGAGAAGCCGGTGACGGTCACCGAGGCCGCGTAGATGGACATCACGATGATCATCATCTTGCGCTTCCCGTGGATGTCGCCCAGCTTGCCGATCACCGGGCTGAGCGCGACCCCGGCGGCCGCGTAGGCCGAGATGATGAGGGTCACCTGGGCCGCGTCGACCCCGAAGTCCGCCTGGATCGTCGGGAGCGACGGGGTGAGCATCCCTTCGATGTAGAGCACGACGAGGACGATGCCCGCGAGGAGCAGCATGATCCGGTTGGCGTAGCGCTGGTCGAACGTCTCCCGGGTCTTCGGGACCGGCGCGGAGCCCGAGAGGCTGCCGTTCGGCGCGGAGGGAAGCGCGTCGGTCGGGTCGCCGCTCACCGCGACCCTCCCGAGGCGAGCGGGGTGCGCTCTCTGCGTTCCCGCATCTGGGAGCACACCGCGCCCAGGGTCGTGACGGTCGAGGCCCGCACGTCGCGCGGCAGGTTCCGCGTCGCCGAGCGGACCGCGTTCTCGAGCTCCCGGTCGAACGTCGCGAGCAGCCGGAGGGCCCGGGGGGTCAGGCGGACCACGACGCCCCGTCGGTCACCGGGAGAACGGTCGCGGCGCACCCAGCCCTGCGTTTCGAGCGAACCGACCAGGGCGCTCACCGCCGGTCGGGAGATGCCGAGCAGGTCGGCGAGCGCGGACAGGCGGAGTCCCCCCGCCTCTTCGATCCGATGCATCGCGAGGGTCTGACCCAGGGAGAGGTGATAGCGACGGACCACGTGGGTTCCGAAGCGTTTCACCTCGGCGAAGGTGTCGCGCAGGAGGGGCCACACGTCCGCGTCCTTCGACCGCGACGGGGAGGGGCTCATGGTAGTTAAGTGACCTGAACGATTAGATAAGTGTAACCAGGGGTCTGTCGCACCGTCGCATGCCGAGACCGTTCGGACGCGCGGGCGCAAGGCCTATCGGGGGGCCCTCGGTGGAGGCCGGAGGCGATGCCGCTCGAGTACACGGGGATCCGCGTTCGGGACATGGCCCGGGCCCTGCGGTTCTACACCGAGGGACTCGGCCTCCGGCCGGGACCGTCCGGGCGGATGGCGGCGGGCGGCCTTTGGCAGGAGCTGAAGGACCCCGAGAGCGGCGCGGTGCTGGAGCTGAACTTCTACCCCGGCGATCCCCCGTACCGGGAGGGCGATGAGCTCGACCACCTCGGGTTCCGTGTGAGCGACCTCGACGCGACGCTCGCGCGGCTCGTCGCGTTCGGGGCGCGCGTGCGCATCCCCCCGTTCACGGAAGGCCCCGAGCGGATCGCCTTCCTCTCCGACCCGGACGGCGTCTGGGTCGAGCTGTACGAGCGGGGGCCCGAGGAAGTTCCCCCGACCTCCCGATTCGGCGCCTAGGACCGCATCCGCGCGCTCGAGCGTCAGAGTATATGTGGCCGGGGTCGCCATGCCCCGCCCGGTTATCCGTGGAAGGGACGCCCTCCGCTTCACCGACCCCGCCCTCCCCCGCGACGGTGCCTCGCCAGGCGCATTCGCTCACCCTGAGCTCGGGGGCGGTCTTCGCGGCGAGCCTCCTGGTCCAGCTGATCGGCCTCATCGGCAGCATCTTTCTCGCCAAGCAGATCGGGATCAACACCGCCGGTCAGGCGCTGCTCGGGACCGCGCAGCTGTTCCTCCTGATCGGCTCGTCGATCAACGGGGTGGGCGACCTCCGCCTCGGCACCGCGTACACCTACTACCTCGCGCGCGGCAAGCCCGCGACCGACAACACGTCCGTCTACCTCGTCGTCCGGATGATGATGGTCGGGGCCGCGAGCCTCGTCCTGTTCGTGCTCGCGCCGATCTCGGTCTTCGGGGCCGCGCCGTTCGCGTCGAACTCGGGCGAGCTCACGTCGCTCGGGATCTTCCTCGTGCTGCCGATCCTCTGGTCCCTGTCGACCGTCTACAACCAGATGTTCATCGGCCTCGGCAACTCGCTAAAGGCCCAGTACCCGGGCCTGGTCGAGGCCATCGCCCGGTTGCCGATCCTGATCTACGTCTCCTACCACTACCACTCGGTCCTCGCGATCACGATCGCCTACGGGGTCGGCGCGTCGGCCTCGGCGCTCTACAGCCTACCGGCGGTCCTCCCCCGGCTGCGGGCGATCCGCTGGCGCGAAGGTCTGCGGCTCTTCCGGTTCGCCTGGCCGCTGATGGGCAGCCTGATGCTGAACTACTTCGTCACGAACATGATCCCGCTCATCATCAGCGCCGCGCCCGGTCTCGGGAGGGCGCAACTCTCGATCTTCCTCGCGGCGAACGGCTGGAGGATCCTGGTCCTCTCGTTGCCGGCCGCGGTGACCACCCCGCTCTTCCCCTATCTCGCCGGCCTCCACCAGCGCCAGGAGTACCACGAGGTGCGTCGGGGCACCTGGCAGGCATTACGATACTCGGCGATGCTGCTCGTCCCCGGTGTCGTCGCTCTCGTCACGTATCGATACAACTTCCTGAACGTCTTCCAGAACCGGGCCTATGCGGGCCCGGGCGCGCTGCCGCTCGCCATCCTCGTGGTCAGCGCGCTGCCCCTGGCCCTCAGCCAGATCATCCAGTCGAGCATCAACGCGATCGGCCGTCAGCGGCTCGAGCTGTACATCACGAGCACTTCGGTCGGGGTGATCTTCCTCGCCGTGCTGCTGTTCATGCCTCCGTGGGGGATCTTCCCGATCTATCCGGGGATCGTGGCGGGGTCGGTCGCGGTGCTGATCTCCTCGGTCGCGGCCCTCGGGCTCAACACCTACTTCATGGAGACGCTGATCCGCGTCCACATCCGTCCCTGGCCGATCGTCGCGATCTCGGTGAGCGCGGCCGGCTCGTTCGCGTCGCTCTGGCTGTTGAACCACCTCCAGTTCTTCCCTGTGAGCACCTGGTATCAGCTGCTGAGCGCGGTCGTGATCGGGTTCGTCGTCTACTTTGCGCTCCTGGCCGCGATCGGCGAGCTCACGCGCAACGACGTGCGCCGGATCTGTTCCTCGCTCGGGGTCCCTCGCCGGCTCTACGAAACGATCGCCCGGATCTGCTGGAAGGAGTCGGCGCCCGACCTCGAGCCGGTCGACCTCACGCGCGCGCCGGGCCTGCGTTCGACCGAGCTCCCCGAAACGTTCTCGGGGACCCGGGAGATGCCCGAGATCGGACCGTTACCCGAGGAGGTCCCCCCCGAGCCCCCGGAGGAGCCGCACCCGTAACCGGAACGGATCACCGGGACGCCGTTGGAACTGTCCCGCCTACCGCTACGGACACGCCATGACGTGAATCTGCCCACAAGGGACGGAGTTGTCGCGCTTCGAGCGTCAGAGAGCTTATGCCAACTCCCTTCGTCGGATGCATGAGGTCCACGATCATGGTCCACGTCGAGGTTCGACCCGCCGCAGTGAGTCAGGTGCACGCGCTCATCCAGGGCCAGAAGCCCGAGGTCGGGGTCCGGGTGTACGCCCAGCCCTCCGGGGGCGGGTGCTGCGGCGGCGGGAGCGCGGTCCAGTTCGGACTCGCGTTCGCGAAACCCCGTCCCGACGACGAGGTCGTTCGGGTCGATGGGTTCGCGTTGCTGGTCGACCCGGCGAGCGTGAAGCTGGTCGACGGCGCCGTCATCGATTACGTCGAGAGCCTCAAGGAGTCCGGCTTCAAGATCACGAACCCGACCCTGCCGGAGCCGGACGACTCGGGCCGGGCGGGGGGCTGCTCCTCCTGCGGGTCGAACGCCTCGAACGGCGGCGGGTGTGGCTGCGGTTCGCACTGAACCCTCCCGATCGCGGGATCGCCCCCGGGCAGAGCCCCGGTCGAGGTTGTCGGCTAAATACGGGCCGGTGGCTCGCGCGGGCCCATGACCGGGGAGGCCCTGCGCAGCGAGCGGCTGCGTAAGCTCTACACGACGAAGGGGGCGCCCCCGGTCGAAGCGCTCGCGGGCGTCTCGATGGAGGTCCGCCGCGGAGAGCGCGTCGCCCTCCTCGGCCGGAACGGCGCGGGCAAGACGACGTTCCTCAAGATCGCGTCGACTCTCCTGCGGCCGACCTCCGGGTCGATCGAGGTCTTCGGGTTCGACGTCGCGCAGACCCCCGAGAAGGCCCGGCCGTTCATCGCGGTCGTGCCCCAGGAGGGCAAACCGTTCTTCCACCTCACCCCCCGCGAGCAGGTCTACACGTACCTGCGAGCGCGCGGGATCGCCCGAGAGACGGCCAAGGCCCGGACCGAGGAGTCGCTCGAGCGGATGGGGCTCCTTGAGGTCGCGGACCGCCTCGCCATCACGCTCTCGGGCGGCCAGCGGCAGCGGACGATGGTGGCGACGGTGATCGCCACCGAGGCCCCGCTCCTCTTCCTCGACGAGCCGTCGATCGGGATGGACCCGTTCGCCCGGCGGGACGTCTGGGAGTCGCTGCGGATGCTGACGCGCCGCGGCTCCACGATCCTGTTGACCACCCACTACCTCGACGAGGCCGACGCGCTGTCCGACCGACTGTACATCATCGAGCGCGGCGAGGTCCTCGTGAGCGGGACGGCGGAGGACCTGAAGCGCTCCGTCGGCGGGACCCTCAAGGTTTCCATGGTCGGCGGGGCGAAGGCGGTCGAGTCGTTCCGGGCGTTCGGCGCCTGCGTGGCGGACGGCGAGCACCTGAGCGTCATCGTCGCCCCCGAGCGCCTCGGCGAGCTGATGGACCTCGCGGTGCGCTCGAAGCTGACGGCCACGGTCGGCCCCGTCACGCTCGAAGAAGCCTTCCTGCGGGTCGTCGGGCGGTCGATCAATGAGGAGTAGCGCCGAGCCGCTCGCTCGCGTCCCGTTCCGCGGGCTGAGCGCGTTCGTGTGGACGGAGGTCCTCGTACAGTCGCACGAGAACCTCGCCATGGCGACCTCGATGGTCGTCCAAGGGGTGCTGTTGATCTTCGTCCTGATCCTCGCGCCCGGGCTCCTCGGGGTCGCGCTCCTCGGGGCGATCCTGTTCTCGATGTTCGCGATGGGCCAGCGGGTGCTCAACGAGGCGGCCTACATCCGCATCGACCACAAGGCGAACGACCTCTACCTCGCAAGTCCCCTCTCGCCCGAGGCGTACTTCTTCGGGATCTCGGCCGGGATCTTGGTCGTCTACATCCTCCCGGTCGTGGCGCTCGGCGTCCTCGCCGCGATCGTCGTGCACCCGAGCCTCGCGGTCACGGGGCTCCTGGTCGGCCTCGGCGCCACCGTCTGGCTCTTCGCCGCGTCGATCGGCTACGTTTTCTCGACGTTCTTCCGTGACAACCGGGCGATCTGGGCGTACGCCAGCCTGTTCTTCAACGTCTTCGGCGTCCTGCCGCCGGTGTTCTATCCGTTCGGGAAGTTCCCGGCCGCCCTCCAGCCAGTCGCCCTGCTCATGCCGCCGAGCGCGGCGGCGGCGATCCTGCAGCGGGCGATCGGAGTGACCGCGCTCTCGTCGGGACAGCTCGAGCTTGCCGTCGGCGGTCTCGTGGTCGAGACCACGGCCCTGTTCCTCTTCGCGATCTGGTGGGCGCGCCACACGGTCCAGGGGCTCTGAATGGAGGCTCCCGCGAGCGCCTTCCCCAACGTGCCGACCCGGGGCCGCGCGCTGCCCGCGTTCCTCATCGTCGGCTGGCGCTGGATTGGACGCAACCCGGCGGTCGCCGTCGCGCCGATCCTCCTGCCGTTCATTTTCCTCTACTTTCTCTCGTTCATCTCCCCTCCGTCCCTCCTCCCGCTCGAGATCGTCGGGGCGATGCTGTTCACGATGCAGAACATCGGCTCCTGGGTCCTCGGCGACAGCGCGGTCTGGCGGATCGAGTGTTCGATCCAGGACCTGTTCGTCGCGAGCCCCCTTGGTCGGCTCCGCTACCTGTTCGGCATCGCCTTCTCGAACCTGATCGCGATGCTGCCCGCGCTCGTGATCCTCGCGGTGCTGCTCGCGTGGGTGGGCGGCCAGCACGGCGTTCCGCTCACGCCGTTCGCGGGCGTCGTCCTTCTCGGCAGTCTCGCCACCCTCTGGGTGCTGTTCTCCTCGATCGGGATTGCGATCTCGAGCCGGATCCGCACCCAGCGGGAGATCTGGCCGGTCGGGAACCTCACCTTCACCATCCTCGGCATGCTCTCTCCCCTGTACTACCCGATCTCGGCCCTTCCGCCCCTCTGGCAGGACGCCGCCCGGTTCCTGCCGGCGACGTACGCCGCCCTGCTCGTGCAGGGGGCGATGGGGATCACGCCGGCGTCGGCCGGGCAGATGGTCCTCTACGCCGGCCTGCTCGCGGCCACGGCCGTCACGGTCCTCGTCGTCTGCCTCCGGCTCTACCGCTGGGGGGAGGCGTGATCGGGTGGAAACGTTCAAACGGAGCGGCGGCATGGCAGGGTCGGTGCGCCGTCCTCACTGCCCAACATCCTCTCCG
>Ga0335073_10015738_pt1 | contig 10573 bp, 9 predicted proteins | sample Lox_Sample_22_FD_207093 | JGI IMG/M metagenome (GOLD analysis project Ga0335073, IMG submission 207093) | Soil microbial communities from Loxahatchee National Wildlife Refuge, Florida, United States - Lox_Sample_2.2 | ecosystem: Environmental > Terrestrial > Soil > Wetlands | place: USA: Florida...
TTCCGGTGCTTCCAATTTCGAAATACGAGACCCAATACACTTATGCGGGCTCGATCGCGCTCGCGATTGCGCTCGCCCTCATATGGGAGCGGCGGTGGTTCGTCGCGATTCCGGTCGCCGTGCTGACGCTTATCCTCGTTGCTCATGGCCTGATGATTCAGCAGCAAATGTATCGCACCGGCGTTTGCCAGACCCGCGCCCTGGAGACCCTCAAGGCGGTTTTGAAGGACGCTGCGCCGGATGCCCCGCTCGCGGTTCTCATCTCTGACGAGACCCCATGGTGGGTCATCGCCCGTGTGGTCCACGACAATTCCTTCCCCCTTCGCGGTGAGTTCGTGAAGGTGTCCATTACGCACGATCCCGACAAAGCCGGAATGATTCTTCACCCCGATTGCAGCGTGTCGACCCGGTGACCCATGTCGGCGGCGTAGCTAAAATTCCACTTCGAGCCTGAGCTTGGCGAGCTGGCGCGGGAACGCGTCGAAGTCGAGCCGGCCGGCCGGCGCCTGGACCAGGACAGCGCCCGAGAGATCGATCTTTTTGTTGATCTGGTAGTGGAACGTCGGGCCGAGATAGACCGCCTGCCCCTCAAACCCACGCGGAACGACGCCGCCGTAGGCCCGATCATAATCGGCCTCCGCGCCGAACATCAGCGGGGGCGTCAGGCGATAGGAAACCGCGGCGGAAGCGGAAAGGATATTCGTATCCTGCCACAACCGGCCAGGAAGCCGTGAGCCATCTGGCGCATAAGAGAGATTGACCGCGCCATAGAGCCGCCGATCGGTGGATATGGCGTCCGCAATGGCGAGGAAGCTCGTGCTGAAATCGACGGTTCGCCGCCCGGCGTCGGCAATGGAATTGTATTCCGGCTCCGCCGTCAGCGTCACCTGGATCGGAACGTCCCGGGTTCGATGCCAGACGACGTATCGGAACTCGACCGAGGCGCCCATGAAATTGACGCCAGTGAAATCGAGCAGGTCTGGCGCGCCGCGGATGTCCTGGCCGAGCACATGCGCTCCGAACTCGAGCGCAAGCGAATCGGTGAGCGTAGGTTCGAAGATGAATTCCTGTTCGAGCGAACGATAGAGGCCTTGCTCCTTGCCGAACGATCCGGTGGTCTCGAATTCGAGCGACCGGTCGCCCGCCTCGCCTACATCCGCGCCCTCGAGGAAGCCGAACAGGTTCTTGGTGTCGAGCGCATAGAAGGGATTGCCCGACTGTCCGGCGTTGGGGGACTGATCGTCATCCGCCGCAGCGACGGAGTGGGCGCAGGCGAGGACAAATGCGACGCCGAGCCAAAGGAGCCCGCGGCGCAGACGTGGGCGGCGAACCCCGGGCATCCTTCCCCCTCCTAACCTGCGCCCTGAATTCCCAGTTGCTTACGCGCCGTGCGCTTTCGCGTCGACCACGCAAGCCATCGAAGGCTCGACCTATCGAGCCCGGACGGCGCCGGCATAGGTAGTTCTACCCATTGCGGCGCAAGGATCAGAAATGACAAAGGTTACGCATGCGCTCGTGACAATGTTGCGAGCGAATTGGCCCAGGCGGCACAGCAGTCATAGGTCGGCGTAAGATGGCGGTGGCCTATCCCGGTCGTGTGCGCCGGTTAGAGCTGCGCAGACCGGGAAGAGATGGGAATTTTTGGAAAGCTGTCGGGAACTGTTAGGAAGCGGTCGGGAATTTTTGCAAGGCCGCTTTTGGTCCACTACCATATCTACAAGAACGCCGGCACCAGCGTCGAGAAGAATCTATTTGATTCTTTTGGTAATGAATGGACTGCCTATGAAGGCGCAACGGAAACGCTGCTGGTATCCAACGATGATATAGCAGCCTTCGCCAAGGCAAACCCCTCTGTCTGCGCCATCTCTTCTCATAAGGCTCGGCCGTTTCCTGTCCATAGAAAGTTCTTTCCCATCTTGTTCCTGCGTCACCCAATCGATCGGGCGCGGTCGATCTACCATTTCACGAAGCGCGACCCGGCGCAGTTCGCTCACACGCTCGCCCGTGACGGCAGCTTCAAGGACTATGTCAACCACTGGATTGATCTGCCGGGCAGCATGCTGCGAAACTATCAAGTGGCTCATCTGTCCCAGGCATCGTTTCGCGTCCCCGACCTTTGGAGCGCCGCGCCCCTGGCCACGGACCTCTTGGAAGTCTGCAACTTCCTGGCCTCGCTTCGGTTCTTCGGCCTTGTGCGGCGGTTCGAGGAGTCCTGCCGAGGTTTCGAGGCCTGTTATGGGCAAACCTTTCCCGCGTTCAAGATGCGGGCGGTTCGCGAGAACGCGTCGACGGACGAATCACTGAGCGAAGCGGCTGCGCTCGAAGTTGCTCGCGAGGAACTCGGCGAAGCCACCTATATGAGACTGGTCGAGGCCAATCGCCTCGATCTGACGTTGTATGATAGGGCGGTCGAGCTGTTCGACCGCAATCTCGCGCGAATCTCTGCCCCACGACGTTGAGGCCGCTGTCGAGCCCCGTGCTGACTCAGGGTTAAGCCGCAGATTTTTAGCCTGCGTGGCGGTTGAGAAACGCTAACGTCTTCTCGTTGAACTCGCTCACCCGTTCGTAGATCGGCGCATGGGCGCACATCTCGAATATGACCAGCTCGCTGTTCTTGACGCCGCTCGTGAACGGTTCGACGAAGCGGGTCGAAGTGACCATATCGTGCTGGCCGAACGTGATTTGCGTCGGCGCTGTGATCCTGCCGAGCTGGCCGAGCGCGTCGTGGGCGATGACGGCGTCCGACTGACGAAGGAAGGCGTCCACCGGCTGTTTCGGCCGGCTGCGCACGAAGGCGGCGAGTTGGTCGATATATTCGGGTTTGGCGGCGTAAAGCTCCGGCGTGAAGCAGAATGGAAAGATCCCCTGGATGATCATCTCCTGGACGCTGCCGAGCGCCTTGGCGATGATTTGCCAGTCCCCGACGACGACCTTGAGAAACGGATCGCTCTTCGGCCAGCACGAGTGCAGCGACAGACTCTTGACCCGCTCCGGGTATTTGCCGGCGAGCCAGAGACCGATCGCGCCGCCCAGCGAGAGGCCGCTCACATGCGCTTTCTCGACTCCGATAGCAGCCATGAAGGAGGCGACGTCGTCGGCGAACAATTGTGTGGAATAGGGTCCTTCCGGCTTGTCGGTCTCGCCCGCTCCGCGCGGATCAAGCGAAATGCAGGTGAAATGCTTGGCGTAATCGGCGACCTGGAAGGCGTAGCAGGCGTTCTCGGCGGCGAGATAAGGGATGAGGATAAGCGGCTCGCCCGATCCCTGGCTCTCATAGTTGATCGTGATGTCGTTGACTTTGACCTTGGGCATGGACGCCTCCCCGGCGCCGCTCTGGGCCTCTCTCAGAGAAGGCGCTCGGACGAAGCTAAGCCGTCGCGCCCGAGGCGGTCAACGTGACAGGCGCGACGGAGCTCGTCTCAGTTTGAATTCTGATCCAGACAGTGGCCGGCGCGAACTGGGATCACCGCAAGCAGGGCGACCTGTTTCATGACCTGTTTGACGATCGTAACTAATTCTTCGTGACTCTGTCCCGTTGGCGGCAACGCTTTCCCTTCCTTCTCTGCCTGATCTGAGCAGGCGTAGACTGCCGCCTCAGCAATTAGGTCGGCGCTGTCCCGAGCAGGCGCAAGCCGGATTGCCATTTCTTGCGCACATTTATTGGCCGGAGACCCAGCCACGACATAGAACTCGCGTTGATAGACGGGGTCATCCGGCTTTCGGCCATTGTACATCGAGCAAAGCGGAGATGATCGCGCAGGAGCTGTCTGACTGAAAGACAGCATTAGCGCTGAGCACATAGGGGTGTAATTCCGCTCCGCGTTAAACCTCTTTTACCTCAGTGGCGAGGTAGTGATGATCTGTGCCCGTTGTCGAGAGTAGCGTCGGTTCTCCACGATGCTTCTCCCTGTTGATCTCGAAGTAGCTAGCAGATCCTAAGGTAGCATCAGTTATTTCATCATCCGTCAGATGGCGCGCCGCCAACCGCTGAAGCAGAAGTTTAATTTCTCGCTCCATCGCGGTTTCCTCACGCGAAAAGCCGGTCGGCTTATCGCTTTGGAACCCCTCAACTCTCCATCTCGTCGGCATGGGGTGAGGAATCTCCTGTTAGTAAGCATAGCTTGGGTCTGTCGGGACGTCGCGAGCGCGCGTGAAGGCCATTCGAAACGCAAACCCGGGACACACCCGACGCACGAATCTCGCGTTCAACTGAGCGCGGCGCCCCCCGCCTTCTTCCAGGCCGACATGCCGCCTTCGATGTGCCGGGCGGAGGCCAGGCCCTGATCCTGGGCCGCCTGCACCGCCATGGCGGAGCGCTCGCCGAACGCGCAATAGAACACGATCGTCTTGCCCGACCGGGCGAGCTCGTGAATGAGGCCGCCCTCGCCGATATTGTCCTGAAGCTCGCCGTAGGGCGCGTGAAGCGAACCGGGAATTGCGCCGCTGCGCTCGCGTTCCGCCTTCTCGCGCAGGTCGATCAGGGCGACCTCGGGCCGCCCGACAAGCCCCTTCGCCTGCTCGGCCGAGAAGGCCCAGCCCTTCCGCGCCACATCCTCTTGGTGAAGTCCCTGATGGATGTTGGCGGGAACGGCGACGTCCATCATTTTCGGATTGGACAGGTTGAGGCCCGCCATCAGCTGCGCATAGGCATCGGCGTCGCGAACCTGGAGGCGCGGATTGAAGCGCCTTTCCTCGCCGATGGTGCTGACGGTGTCGCCTTTGTAATCGTGCGCGGGAAAGACCAGCGTCTCTTCCGGCAAGCGCATCAGGCGCTGCAGACTCTCATATTGGGCGCGGGAATCGCCGTTCTGGAAATCGGTGCGGCCGGTGCCGCGGATGAGCAGCGTGTCGCCGGTGAACACCCGGTCGCCGAAATGGAAGCTGTAGGAATCGTCGGTGTGGCCGGGCGTGTAGAGCACGTCGAGGCTCAAGCCCTCGACGCCAAGCTTGTCGCCATCGGCGATCCGCATGGACACGACGTCGACCTTGCTCTGCTCACCCATCACCGTCACGCAGCGCGTGCGATCGCGCAACGCGCCCAAGCCGGTGATGTGGTCGGCGTGCAGATGCGTGTCGACCGCCTTGACCAGCTTGAGATCGAGCTCCTCCATCAGCTTGAGGTAGCGGTCGACCTTCTCCAGCACCGGATCGATGATGAGCGCTTCGCCGCCGCGCCGGCTGGCGAGGACGTAGCTATAGGTGCTCGAGACGCTGTCGAACAATTGCCGGAAGATCATGCGCGCCCTCCTATGAAGGCGCGAGATTGCAGCTCTCCGGCTGCTCGTCTTTCTCGAGCCCCCAGCTCGACGAGCTTCTGGCATAAAAACCCGGCCGCGTCGAGTGCTTCTCGACGCGCTCGAGCCTCCGGAGTTTGGCTCGCGAACCTCCCGAAGTTTAGGCCGGCTGTTTGACGATGCGGATATAGGGCTTCGGGGTCCGCCATCCGGCCGGGAACAGCGTCTTCGCGTCGGCGTCGCTGACAGAGCCCGAGATGATGACGTCGTCGCCGCGCTTCCAGTTCGCGGGCGTCGCGACCTTGTGCTTGGCGGTGAGCTGCAGCGAATCGATCACGCGCAGGATCTCGTCGAAGTTGCGGCCCGTGGTCATCGGATAGGCGAGCAGGAGCTTGATCTTCTTGTCGGGTCCGACGACGAACACCGTACGCACGGTCTGGTTGGTCGCCGCCGTCCGGCCTTCCGACGTGCCCGGCTCCTCGGCGGGCAGCATTCCGTAGAGCTTGGCCACCTTGAGGTCGTGGTCGGCGATGATCGGGTAGTTGACCTTAGCGCCTTGAGTCTCCTCGATGTCATCGAGCCAACGCGTATGCGCCTCGCTCGGATCGACGCTCAAGCCGATGAGCTTGACGCTGCGCTTGGTGAACTCGGGCTCGATCTTGGCCATGTAGCCGAGCTCCGTGGTGCAGACGGGGGTGAAGTCCTTGGGGTGGGAAAACAGGATCGCCCATTTGTCGCCGATCCACTGATGGAAGTCGATCGATCCGTGCGTTGTCTGGGCGGTGAAGTCAGGGGCGGTGTCGTTGATGCGAAGCGCCATGGATTCCTCCGGTTGAGCGGGTTTAAGTCCAGTATGATTATATAACTTATCAACCAAAAAGCACAGCGCCCAGGCCGCTCGGCCCTGACGACGCGCATGCGGCGCTCTTTTAGGGGCGCGCGACCGTTACAGGGCGCAAAGAGCAGGAGCAAGCGTGCGGGCGCGGCGCCTTGCGCGCCTCGGGATCGCCTACGTCCCGCCGCCTGATGATTTTGAGCCTCGAAATACCCGCCTCAGCAGGCGGATCGCCGCGAACAGGAACAGCACGACCAGTGCGATCGCGACAAGCGGCGCCGCTAGCGCCAGAAAGGATATCAGGACGGCGCCGCCGAGTTCCGCGGTGGAGATGACGAAGTTTCCCAAGCCACCGGTCAAAACGGTCGAGTGGGCCCTCAGAATTCCGGTCACCCCTTGCGTGAGTCCGGCGACGCCGCCGCCGGCGATGACGGCCGCTGTCCATTTCACCATTGGCGGCGCGTCGGTTATCACAGCCGCCGACACGATCGTCCCGGCGATGAACGCGGCGGGCGTCGCCAAAGCGTCGAGCAGGTTGTCTATGACCGGAATGTAATAAGCTAGGACTTCCGCGAGCGCCGCGACGCTCAACATGATCAGGGCCGACGGCGTCCCCAGCCAGGCGAAGCTGTTGTCTAGGTGGAGATGCCCGGTATAGGCCGCGCCGCTGACGATGAGCATCGGCAGAAAGACGCGAAAGCCGGTCGCAGCCGCGAGCGCAATGCCCAAAACAACAGACAACGCCAAGTCCGACATGGAGGCTCAGCTTATAACGACTCAGCAGCGATCGCCGGACCGCGGAGAGGGGTCATTCGAAGCCGCCGCTTTTACGGCCCGGAATGCGCAAATGGCGGCTAGTAGTCGGGGCAATGTGCTATCCTGTGCGGCACTTGAGGAAGCGCCATGGCGGGAATCCGGAAACTGGCCGCGATTTTAGCCTCCGACGTAGTCGGTTATAGCCGACTGGCGGGCGCGGACGAGGATCGCACCCTGGCGCGTCTCCGGGCGCTTCGGAGCGACCTCGTCGATCCGACCGTCTCGGTGCACCATGGGCGCGTCGTCAAGCGGACCGGGGACGGCAGCCTGATCGAGTTTCGCAGCGTCGTCGACGCCGTGCGGTGTGCGATCGAGGTCCAGAGCGCGATGGTCGAGCGCAACGCCGGGGTTTCTCCCGAGAAGCGCATCGAGTTCCGGGTTGGCGTTCATCTGGGCGACGTCGTCGAGGAGGCGGACGGTGATCTGATGGGCGATGGCGTCAACATCGCCGCACGGTTGGAAGCCGTCGCCGAGCCGAACGGCGTCTGTGTCTCGGGGGCAGCCTATGAACAGGTGCGTGACAAGTTGCCGCACCAATTCGTCGATCTCGGCGAGAAGGACCTGAAGAACATAGCGCGGCCGGTGCGGGTCTACGCCGTCAAGGCTGGCTCGGAACGCGCCGCGCCCGCGCCGTCCTCCTCTGAGCCGATCAGACAAGGACCGCCGCGTCTTTCGATTGTCGTCTTGCCGTTCGCCAATCTTGGCGGCGAGCCCGCCCATGAACACTTCGTCGACGGCGTCACTGAGAGCCTGACGACCGACCTCTCACGCCTACGCGGCGCCGTGGTGATCGCTCGCAATACGGCGTTCTTTTACAAAGGAAAGCCACTCGACGTGAAGACGATCGGGCGCGAATTGAACGTCCGCTATGTGCTGGAGGGCAGCGTTCAGCGCGGCGGGAATCGCCTGCGCGTCAACGTCCAGCTCATCGACGCCGAAACCGGCAGTCATCTCTGGGCCGAGCGGTTCGATAAACCCCTCGCCGATCTCTTCGACATGCAAGACGAAATCGTCGCGCGTCTGGCGAATGCGCTCAACGCTCAAATCGCAGCCGCCGAGGCTCGACGCGCCGAACAGGCGCCGAGCCCCGACTCGATGGACCTCTATTTTCAGGGTCTGGCTTGGATCAATAAGGGTCAGACGCCTGACAATGTCGCGCGAGCGCGTAGTTTTTTCGATCGCGCGCTCATTGCCGATTCCGGCAATGTCGACGCGCTCGTCGAATCGGCGCGCGCGGACGTGGTCGAAGGCACAGATCTCCTAGTGACCGATCAAGCGTCGGCCCTCGCCGCGGCGGAGCCGAAATTGACCAAGGCCTTAGTATCGGTCCCGGACCATCCGCGCGCCCATATGTACTTGGGACTTGTCGAGATTTTCACCAAGCGTGGGGCAGAGGGCATAGCTAAATGCGAACATGCTTTGGCGCTGGATCGAAATCTCGTCCACGCCCATAACCTTATTGGACTTGGCAAGATTTTTATCGGTCGCGCCGAGGAAACAGAGGCTCACGTTGCTGAGGCAATGCGCCTCAGTCCGCGCGATACGCTGGTTTACCTCTGGATGGGTGTGGCGGGTGTGGCGAAGCTCCACCTCGGCAGTTACGAGCAGGCGGTTGCATGGCTTCGACGGTCGGTCGAGGCCAACCGAAATTATCCCCTGGCTGTTTTTCATTTGGCCGCCGCCCTGGCGCAGCTTGATCGACTCGATGAGGCGCAGTCCGTAGTCAAGGCGGCCCTCGCGCTCAATCCGACCTTCACCATCTCTCGCGTCCGCGCCTCCCGGACGGCGAGGACCGACGACCCGACCTGTTTGGCCCAGCTCGAGCGCATTTTCGAGGGCCTGCGCAAGGCCGGGGTCCCTGAATAATGACCGCCGATCGCCGCCGAAAACTTGCCGACCCTCCCTTCCTCATGGGGCGTCTTATGAAAGTGATACCGTTCTTATTCGCAGCGCTCTTGGCGACGTTCTCGCAGCCGGCCTTTGCTCAGACGCCGCTGAAGCTCGGGTTGTTGCTCGACATGGCGGGGCCCTACGCGGACATTGGTGGCCAAGGAACTCTCACCGCCACGCGTATGGCGGTCGACGACTTCGGCGGCAGCGTGCTGGGCCGCCCGATAGAGGTCGTCTTCGCCGACCATCAGAACAAGGTCGACCTTGCCGCCTCGCTGGCCCGGCAATGGTTCGACGAGCAGGGCGTCGAGACGATTCTCGATGTCGCGGGCTCCTCGGCCGCGCTCGCGGTGAACGAGGTCGCCAAGCAGCGCAATAAGATCCTCGTCATCAACGCATCCGCCGTGATGCGCCTGACCAATGAAGAGTGCGCCCCCTATACCGTCCACTATGTCTTTGACACCTACGCGCTCGCCAAGGGCACGGGTGAGGCGACAGTGAAGGCGGGCTATGACAGCTGGTTTTTCATTAGCGCCGATTATGTCTTCGGCAAGGAACTCGAGAAGAACACTTCCGCCTTCGTCAACGAGAACGGCGGTAAGGTGCTAGGATCGGTGCGCGCGCCCCTCAGCACGGCCGATTTCTCATCCTTCCTGTTGCAGGCGCAGGCCTCGCGGGCGAAGGTCGTCGGTCTTGCCAACGCCGGCGCCGACACCATCAATGCGATCAAGCAGGCTGGCGAGTTTGGCCTCGGAAAGTCCGGTCAACGACTCGCGGCTCTGCTGCTCTATATCACCGACGTTAATTCCCTGGGCCTGGATACCGCTCAGGGCCTCTTTCTGACCGAAGCATTTTATTGGGATATGAACGACGAGACTCGCGCCTGGTCACACCGCTACTTCGACAAAATGAAGAAAATGCCGAACATGATTCAGGCCGGCGCTTATTCCTCCACCCTCCACTATCTCCAAGCGGTGAAGGCCGCGGGATCTGTTGAAGCGAACGCTGTGATGAAGATGATGAAAGCAACGCCGATCAACGATTTCTTTGCACATGACGGGCGCATCCGCGAGGATGGCCGCATGGTGCATGACATGTATCTGTTCGAAGTGAAGAAACCGTCCGAGTCCAAGGAGCCTTGGGACGACTACAAACTCGTCGCGACCATCCCAGCCGAGGAAGCCTTTCGGCCGCTGTCGCAATCTGCTTGCCCGCTGGTGAAGAAATAGCGGTTCAAAAAAGGCCGCTTTGCTTTATGCAAAAAGCGCTGACGGACGTCGAAAGATGCGCATTCGGATGGCCGGAATCTCCAATTGCGACGTCCAGCTCCGGATCTGCTACGTCCGCTTCACGGCGATTCGCGACGTTGAATCGATCCGACCGCCTTCCGCTGCGGGTCGAAGCCAGCCAAGGCTGATTGAGTTTTGACCTTTAAAGCCCATCAACTCACCATCGCGCCCGGCCCGGGGATTGCGCCGGGCGGGCATTTGCCGAGGATGATCATGCCGAGCACTTCGTCCTTGGTCATGTCCTCGACGCGCCCCGATCCGACCACCTGGCCGTTCTTCATCACGGTCACGCGGTCGGCGAGGTCGAACACGTCGTGGATGTCGTGGCTGATGAGGAAAATGCCGATGCCCTCGGCCTTGAGCTGCTTGATGAGCTCGCCGACCTGCGCCGTCTCAGCCGGGCCCAGCGCCGCGGTCGGCTCGTCCATGATGAGGACCTTGGCGTCGAAGTGAATCGCGCGCGCGATGGCGACCGACTGGCGCTGGCCGCCGGAGAGCGCGATCACCGG
>Ga0335073_10015739_pt1 | contig 10573 bp, 11 predicted proteins | sample Lox_Sample_22_FD_207093 | JGI IMG/M metagenome (GOLD analysis project Ga0335073, IMG submission 207093) | Soil microbial communities from Loxahatchee National Wildlife Refuge, Florida, United States - Lox_Sample_2.2 | ecosystem: Environmental > Terrestrial > Soil > Wetlands | place: USA...
GAAGAGGCCGCCTTGATCCACATCCGCTCCGCGCATGCTGTCCTTCCATCGCCTAATCGCGTTGGTCGTACTGTGACGCATGCGTGGCAATTTTCAACAGCCTGCTAGGGATGCCCATGCCAACTCGAATGGTGTGGCAACACCCGCTCCATTGGTCGCCCGGTAGCGGCCATCGGTAACCTCTGTCGTACAAGCGGAGGAAGAGGGTCACGGTCAATGAAGACTATTGGAATTGTTGTCACTGCGGCCGCGCTTACGATATCCGCCTGTGCCACCACGAATTTCCCAGATACTGCTCGCATTGAGGTCGCCACGTCGCTCGCAAACATGGGGGCGGCAGCCAACGCTCACGACGTTGATCGGCATGTCGGATTCTATGCTCATGAAGCGTCGACTCTACTTATCTTCAATGGCGAGGCTATTACTGGGTGGGATGCTATTCGCGCAAAGCAAACCGAATGGTGGAACGATGGGAAAACGGACGTGGTGTATACCCCGCAAGGAAAGCCGGATATTCGCGTGCTGGCACCTGGGCTGGTCGTGACTACCATCTTTATGAAATCTCGTCGTTCAGGGCCAGCTGGCACCATCAAGGAAGGCAACTTCGCGGTGTCAGCTCTTTGGCAAAAGAGGCCAGACGGCTGGAAAGTAATCTATTCTCACGAATCGACCACCCACTGAACTGCGCGAAAGCTGCCGACGGCCAATGGCGGCAGAGGGTTGGGATCTTCTTTCCATGAAGCTCCTGCTCGGGCGTCTCAGTACGGTGTTCGTGTTGCTGATAGCCGTCGCTTCTGCCTCGGTGGGCGGGGACGAGTCAAGCTCGCCTTGGGCGTTCAATGGCCCGCGTGGCGAGGGCTACACCATCGATCTCATCGACGTGCAGCCTGCGCCAGGGACGCCGTTGATTGCGGGCGCCTCAGTCGAGTTCACGGTGAGAGTCAAATACACCCTTGCGATCGCGAGTCACGGAAGCATCGTTCTGGTTTTTCAGGACGAGAAGAACCAGAGTGCAACACGCAGTCAGGTGATGAAGAAGGTCGATAAGGGCGCCGGAGAGCTCATTCTCTCGGACAGAGTGTTCATTCCCGTTGACGCCCGGGAGTTGCGCCTTTTCGTTCCGCTGGTGCCGGAAGGGCTCACGCATACTAAAGGCGAAGTGACGATCCGGTATCCCGTCAGGAAGCCGACATCGGCTGACGATCGCCGGAGCCCTTCGTAGGCGCGTGGTCGCGGGCCCTGTTATCAATCATGACTGACGAGGATTGGGTCACGATCGGGGAATACTCCGACCCCCTATCGGCCGGGATCGTCGCAAAGCGTTTGACCGAGGAAGGCATACCCAATCGCCTGTGGGTACCAGAGCGGTCAGCCGGCGAGTGCTTCGTATGGGTGGCGCGCGAATCGCTTGACTTGGCGAAAGCAATCCTTTCGCAACCCGCGGTCTCCGAGGAGGACCTGACCGCCCTGGCGCTGAAGGATCCGCCGCCCGATGACTTCGCGACAGACGAGAGCGGATCGCCGGCTCGCGCGCGCGGCGCACACAACCCGATTGCTCGAACTTCCGGGAGCTCAATCGGTTGGTTGATCGTTGTTGCACTTTTTGTCCTCCTGCTGGCGCTGTTCGTGTACCTCCCCAGACCCCCTGCGAGTCGCGAGGTGGCTCGGGAACACTCTCCGAACGGTCGCATGGACGCCGTACTCATGGAGGTTTCGCGGGAGGCGGCGGGAACCCGCAGCTACAAAGTCTGTTTGCAGGCGTGGAATAACCGTCAGTCCCAGCAGGGGTACTGCGCCAGGGAGCTCGCCTATCTCGCCGGCGTCAAGATTGCCACCTCTCAGCCGGTTAGTCTGGTTTGGACTGCGCCATCGGACCTGGAGATCCGCTACACCAGTGCGGCTCATGTCTATCTCTACCAGCCCGTTATCGCCTCGGGATCCAGGTACAGCGCCCGATCCGCCATCGTGGTCCGCCTTGTGCAGAAGCCTGCCGAGCGGGAGTGATGAGATGGACGGGCGGTTTGCGGGCAGAAGCCGCCCATGATCGCTCCACAGTTCGTGGCGCGCAAAGAGCTGTCAGGTCCCCGCTGCTACCTGGGCGAGGGGGATACCGGTTGCTCTTCGGGCGTCGGCTTTTGGATCAACACGGCGTCCGATGGCTTTACCTTCTTCTCCGTTATGGAAACGTCGCCGTGCTCTAGATCTCGTCGCAGCGCTGCCGCCGATTCATCGGTCGGATTGTCCCTCAAGTACTTATCTAACTCAGCGAGCGCGTGGACCCTGTCTTGCAGCGAAAGATAGACGAACGCCTCAGTGTAGTGGGCGTCGGAAACTCCAAGGCTGGCGGCCTTCTCCAGGTAAGGAATGCTCTTCAGGCGTAGCGTGTCAGTTCCCGCGAGAAACGCCCCGTAGTAGAAGTTGCCGGATTTGCTATCAGGCTGCAGCTTCAATAGAGCTTCAAAGGCCGATATCGCCTTGTCCGGGCAACCCGGAAAATCGAGATTGTGTCCCATCGAATTGGCGATCCCGTCCCGCAGGAGTAGTTCGGGTTCACCGGGGTATTGGACTGTGGCAGCGTCAAGAAACACCAGCAAGCGCCTGAGCTTCTTCTCCACCTCTATTCGCTCGGAGTCCGATGAAAAACGAAGAGGTAACTGCTGCGCGTGCGGTGCTATCTCAGAAAGCAGCTGATCGACCTCAGACCGCGACATGGTCACTTCTGCTGCCCGGCACAGAGGCACCGTTGCAAGCACCAACACCGCGCCCAACCACCAGCGTCTCACGGAACCCTCCAATCAGAATGGTCTCGGCCTGGATCGCCCCGCAGGGAGCTCGATGGAGAAAGTTGCCCGGGGAAGGTCAGGTGGTCAGCCGCTCCAGCGCCAGAATCATGGAGTGCCAGGCGGCGGTGCCGGCGAAGGGCACGATGGCGAGCGTGTAGAGCACGACGGCCGGGCCCCCGTACGCGAACACCGGGTGCACGCTGCCGCGCCGCCGTCGCTCGTAGACGATCGCGACGACGATCAGCAGCGCTGCCGTCAGCGTCGGTGGGATCAGCACGAACGTCGGCGGCGGCCCGACTGCGTCGGCCGGCTTCATCAGCACCAGGAAGACCCGCGCGATCGCCGGGATCATGAACCCGACCATCAGCAGGTACATGAAGCGCTTGTGGAGTTCCGGCCTGCGCACGTTCGCGATCGCCAGTGCGAACAGCGTCACGAGCATCGGCAGCGAGCAAAGCGCCACCGCCGAAAAGCGCCGTGCGCTGTCCCCGAAGCCGTCGTGGATCTCGTGCCGCAGCAGGATCAGCCGGGTCGCGATGATCGAGCAGCACAGGACCGAGAAGAGCGCGATGCCGAGCAGGCCGAGCGCCTGGTGGCGGGCGAGGCGGCCGGACGCGATGAGGCTGGCCTGTACGAGATAGAGGATCGTCCAGCTGAAGAGCAGCGCGCCGTGCACGTGCACGATCGGCGGTGCGGCGAAGGTACCGGCAACTACCGGCGCCCAGTACGTCGGTACGAAGCCGGAAAAGGCGATCAGTACGAAGACGACCGCCATCCGGAAGTGAAAGCGACCGGTGTCGAGTCCGCTCGACGATTGGGTGTCGATTGCTGCGACCATGTGATCCCCCTCTGGTGAGCCGCCGTTATTCTGCTCGGGCCGCCGCGGCCGCCGGACCGCGATCGGTGTGGCGACGCCCCCGGGAATCCATCATCGCGCCGCGGCGCGTGCCCGACAACTGCCGGCGGCGTGCGGGCACTGGCGGAGGCATCGGCTGGTCCTTAGCGCCCGGTGTCATCGGCCTGCGTGGCACTCAGGTAGACTTCGACGGGTCAATACGCGTATCGATGCGGGAGATCGCGCCTCATGACGCAGACATATTCCGGCGGATGTCAGTGCGGCAAAGTGCGTTACGAAGTCCAGATGGACATCGGCGAGGTGCTCGCGTGCAACTGCTCGCGATGTGGACGCCTGGGCTCGTTGCTGGCATTTGCGCCGGCGACTCAATTCAAGCTTTTGTCCGGCGACGCCGACCTGACAAAGTTCGAATTCAACAAACACACGATCCAGCATCAGTTCTGCTCGACGTGCGGCATTCAGTCGTTCGCCATAGGGACGCACCCGAAAACCGGCGCAAAAATGGCGGCGATCAACGTCCGGTGCCTGGATGGCGTTGACCCCGACGCCCTCAAGGTGAGAAAGGTCGACGGCAGGAGCATGTAGTCGCCGCAGGGGCGTCGGTCACATCGGGCCAACAGCCATTGCGCGGTCAGGTCCACGCCGCGCTGCAACGGTCGGTGCGTCGACGGGGACAGGTCCGGTGGGTGGGGCACCCGGTGCGCTGCACGCCCGGCGATCGAGGTGGACCGTTCCTATGGGTTCACCCTGCTTGCCGCGATACTCCAGAATCACCACGACACCCTGATCGATCAGCGGTCGCAAGTCAGGGTTTGCGCAGCCGTTTTCCTTGATCGTCGGCGCCAATAACGGCGCGAATGTCGCACGGTCGACGCCGTTCGCCGCGGCGTTCACGAGTGTATACATGACGGTCAGTTGCAGCCCCGGCCCGGCCTTCGCGCCATCCAATCGGGTATTCGGATCGACTACCGCGGGGGCGGCGCCGTTAGCCTGGCCGGCGATCTGCGCGAGCCTCCTTTGAAGCGTCAGAGCGGCCTTGAACTGCGCGGACGCCTTCGTGTCGCAGGCCGTCAGTGTGGCGCACGCCATTGCCAGGCACCCCAGCTGCATTCGGAGCCTCACGCGAGCTGGCTTCGGCGCTGCCGTCACTTAGCGGCCTGTGCTAACGCGTCGAAGCCCCGTGCAACTCCGTGCTTGCCCGCGCCGGCCATCCTGCGCCACAGCCAGAGCAGCAGCAGCGCACAGAGCTCCCACGATCCCAACGTGCCCCCGCCGCCGCCTGTGCCGCTATGCACGACCTGGACGTTCGCCTTGCCGGCCTTGACCTGCGCCTCGAAGTCGGAAAGCGCCGTATCGAAGTGCGCGATCATCTGGTTGGCCGCGGCGTCGTAGCCGGCGGTACTGGCTGCGCGCTCCGCCTGCGGCGCGTTCACCAGCGTGGGGGTTCCCGCACGGGTGTCGACGCCGCCGGCGCGCAACACCAGCGCGCGCGTCACGGGATCGACGACGGCCAGATCGAGCAGTGTCGAGAGATCGTAGCGGTTGCCCTTCAGCACGTAGGCGCCGACGATCGTCAGGTAGCCGAGCGACCAGTTGTTGGCGTCGCTGTTCGTCACCTGGTCGTAGGACACGAGCGCCATCAGATCGAGGGAATAGAGCCGCTGCACTGCGGCGAGACCCTCGAAGCCGCGCTGCGTGCTCAGGTAGTAGTCGGGAATGATGACGATCTCGCCGACGAAGCTGCGGTCCTTGAAATGATCGCGGACGCGCTCGAGCAGCTGCTGCTTCTGCGCCGCGGTCGGTCCGCCGCCGCCGGGGCTCGGCAGGAATGTCAGTCCCACCCGTAATGGCAGGTGCAGCTGCGGGATGCTGTTCTGCGGGGGAGGGACCTTGCCGCCCGGGTACAGAAAGCTGACGAGACTCGAGGATTCCTGGTGCTTTGCATGGCAATTCGGCGCGCACCAGAAGTCGGCGCAGCCGCTCAGCACCACGGCGAGCAGCGCAATGACGTAAAGCCGCGACGTACGCATCGAAATACCCCCGCGGCGCGTTGTGATTGCCCCGCCAGCCAACGACATCTGTGCGCGCGTGTACGCCAGGAGTGGGCGGCGCAGGGCTCCGAGTCTCTCCGATCCCGCTTTCGGCCGTCAAACATCGTCGAATCGCCTGCACAGCAACCCCTGCAGCGCGAGGCGCCTGGACTATTTCGTGTTTGCTCGGAGAACTGCGCGTTGGGACTGGGCTTGCGGGTGGGCATCGGATTTGAGGCGGCACGCGTATCCTCTGATGCGTCACCGCCTCGCGCAAGTGACGGATGGAGCCGCCTGGACGGACGTTCACGGGTGCCTGCAAGGGGTATGATCCGGTGCCCGAATCAACCCACTCGATGGGAGTGTCAGCTATGCGTAAACCAAGGTTGACGGCTCACCTGTCCCTGGCCGGGATCTTCGCGGCAGTGCTCACGGCCTCAACGGCCTTCGCGCAGGGAGCGGATCCTGTTCAGGAAGCGGCTACCGGCGCACAGCACGCCGGCCTGGCGGCCCAGGCGGCGACCCTCGAGCAGGTCCATATGCACCTGCACCATACGGTCAATTGTCTGGTGGGACCGAAGGGGGAGGGATTCGATGCCAAGGAGGCGAATCCCTGTCAGAAGCTTGGCAATGGGGCGATTCCTGACACGACCGATCCGGCGATGAAGGCCAAACTGACTGCGGCTCTCGCGAAAGCGCAGGAGGGGCTGAAATCCGCCGACCCGGCTGCGGCAAGGAAAGCGGCCCGCGAAGCGCAGGCAGCGCTCAAGTAGTCCCTGATGGAGCGTGGTTCGCGACGCGCTGCGTTGCGGCGGCTGGCGGCTTGCGTGTTTGCCGCCTCAGGGGCCTGGCTCTCAGTGGCGCGTGCGGCAGAACAGCAGGCCCTCGTCTGCGCCAAACCCCGCGCCCTCAGCGAGGCGCAGAGGCGGCAACGCGAACTGGACAACTACACCGAGGAGTCGCCGGATCCCCGCAAGACCTGCAGCGGCTGCCGCTTCTTCACTCCTGGAGCAGGAGCGCAGGCTTGCGGCATGTGCGCGCTGTTCAATGGTCCGGCGAATCCGCGGGGCAGGTGCGATGACTGGACCGCGCGCCCTGCATAGAACCGACGATCGGGTCTCTATCTGTCGGGCGCTCCGTGGCAGGTGCCGGAGCCCTTGTCGCTGTAAGAGGCCGGCCCGCCCGGCTGTGCCGGATCTTTCAATGCCGATTCGAAATCCCACGCATAGCCGTTGCGATTGAGCGTCAGGCCCATCACCCCCCAGAACTGCCCGGTTGCCGCCTCGAGATTCTGCGCGTTGAAGTTCCTGTTACCGCTCGGGTCGGCGCTGGTCGTGTCGGCTGTCACGACCTGATCGAGCGTCTCGCCGCCGGTGCCCACGATGAATTCACGTATGCCCCGGCGTGGATCGAAATTGCCGGAGGGGTCGAGCGGGCGGTAGCGGGCATAGAGGTGATCGTGTCCATTCACGATCAAGTCGGCGCCGTGCGCGTAGAGCAGCTGCCAGAAGGCCACGGCGGTCGGGCCCTCGGGTACGGCGATGCTGTTGGCGGCGCTGAACGTGGGCTGGTGCCAGTAGGCGAGTGTGCACGCGGCGTGATTCGACTCCAGGTCCTTTCTCAGCCATTCGAGCTCGGCGGCAAACCAGGAGCCCGAATTCGAACAGCCGCCCGGCTGCGTCTCGCACTCGATGTTGAGCGAGATCAGGTGCCACGAGCCCAGGTCGTAGGAGTACCAGCCGTCACCCACGCCCGCTCCGTCCAGGCCCCCGTTCACCTCTTCGAAATGCCCCGCCTGTCCGTTCGGCAGTGGCACGGGTTGGGGGTCGGGTGAGGTCCCGTTGAGAGGGTTCGTGACCGTGGTGGTCATCACGCTGCCGTCGGGATTGTGCTGGAAGCCGTTGTAGTAGGAGAAGTAGCCGTAACCGGCCACACCGATGGCGCCATGCTCGTTGTAGAACTCGTGATTGCCAGGCGACGGCCGATGCAGAAACTTGAAAGCGCCGTAGGTCAGATCGAACGAGCCCTCGAAATCCGCATAGCCACCGACCTGGTACTGTTCGTCTCCGAGGAGCGCGACCAGGTCGGGCTGCATCTGCTCGATCTGCCGCGCCGTGGCCGCCTGGGCTTGCAGCAGATTCTGCGCGGTGTCGCCGCTGCAGTTCTCCCCCTTCTTCTCGCCACTCGGCTCCTCGCCCGGCTGGCAGGCGATGTCGCCGACCAGCGCGAGCACGGGTGAGCGCGGCACCTTGTTGTACGGCCAAGGATTGTCGCTCGCGCCGCGATGCTCATCGGCACTTGCCGCCGCGCCCAATGCCAGCACCGCGGCGGCCGCTCCCATGAGCATTGCCGCGCGGTTCACCTGTTGGTTCGTCTTCATGCAGCCGCTCCCGGTTCTGATTGGGTTGGATCGTTCCGAGGAGCGCATGATTCACCGGCGGAATGTCCGGCACATATCGAAGGCGTGAAACAACCGTGACAGCGCCCGGCTTCGAGCCGGGCGCAGGCTGCCGGGGCCGGGAACGGCCCGGGGCTTAGCGCCGGGCGAACTGCTGCGTCATGTTGTCGCGGATCTCGGCCCGCGAGAGCGACGGGCCGAGCCCGGTGTTGAGGTAGTAAAGCGCCTTGAGGAACGCCAGATCACCGGCGGTCATCGCCGCGGGCGGCGCGCGCGTCCCGCAGCCCGATGACAGCAGATCGAGGATGCTCGGCAAGGGATCACAATGGTCCGGGGATTGATCGACCGTGAGCGTCAGCATCGCCAGGGCGTCGGCGAGCGTCGCAAGGCTGTAACCCGCGGCGCGTGTCGTGTCGACCACCAGGATGACGACGCCGATCCCGATCCCGCTGCCGCTGCCGCCGCCCAGGCGCGTGCCGACCCTGCCGCCGCCGAGATACTTCTGCTCGATCCGCGGCCACACGGGCAGAACGTCGAGCCCGACCAGAGCCACATCGGTATTGAGGACGGTGGCTCCGCCGCGCGTCGTTATATAGAAGCCCTGGATGGCGTGGTCGGGCCGGTACGCGATGAGGTCACGGTATCCGCCCGTGTAACGGATACCAAAGGCCGTCGTCGCCCACTGGATGACCTCGTCCATCTTTTCCCGCGGGCTGCTCGTGAAGACGATCTGCACGTTGCCTCTGCAGTGCGGGTCGGAATCCACCGGCGCACCGACATACGCAGCCAGCGCGCGCACCCGCGCCGTCACGAAGGCATCGTCCGCCGCACTGAGCCCGGCGGTCGCCGGGCAGATGCTCTGCTTGCCTCCCCGCCAGCGTGCGAGATTGCGCGCCGTGGCGGTCGTCACGACGCGCACGGTCGCGTGGTGTGCGATGAATTGAGACAGGCTGTCTCCCGCCAGTTCCTGCCCGGTGGGCGCAGCCGGGGTCGCCACGGTCACGTCGGGAAGCGGTGACGCGAGCGTAGTGGCGTTCGCCTGGGATGCGACCGACGGCAGACCGGCGTGGGAGATCGGGTCAGGCTCGGCCGCCGGTGTCGGCGCCGCAGCCCACGCCAGCGTCATTGCCACGGCCGCGAGGATCGGACGTTTACTTCCAGGCGTCATGGAATGTCGTGACATGCGCATCGCTCCTCGCCGGTTGAGCGTACTCCGCGGACGGCGAGGTCGCCAGCAGCGGCCACGCGGATTCAGCCCTGCGGAACACAGATGTGCCGGTACGTGTAACGCAGCGTAACCCGCCCGCGCCCTTCGCGCCTGGACCCGACCGCATCCAGCGGGACGTTGATCCTGCCCCTGCAGGTGGCACCGCGCGTGGCTGCGCCGTGCGCGGTGATCGTCGATCTGCGCGGCGACGGCAGCGGCGACTACACCAACACCTGGCGATTCGCACGCGCGCTGCCCCATCTGGCGCGCCGCGGGACTCGCTGTGTCTGCGTCGCATCGCACCGGATTGGTCGCAACCGGGAATTTGTCTATGCTACGTGCACGCTTCGACGGCGGCAGTGCGTTCACGCAACAAGCCCGGTCTGAAGGGAAGACTCGGGAGAGTCCGATGAAGATCGCTGCAACGCGCGGCGCGGCGGTTGGCGCCTCGCTGATCACCGCTTTTCTTTCCGTCACGGCCGGCGCACAGCAGGCCCCGGCACCGGTACCGGGCGCAACCGGCTCTGAGCTGCAGGAAGTCGTCGTGACCGGATCGCTGATCAAGCGCACCGACACCGAGACGCCGAGCCCGGTGCAGATCCTGAGCTCCGAAGATCTCAAGAACACCGGCTACACCTCGGTGAACGACGTGCTGCGTAACCTCGCCTCCAACGGGCAGGGCACGCTCACCCAGGCGTTCAGCCAGGCGTTCGCCTCGGGCGGCTCGGGCATCGCGCTGCGCGGTCTGACGGTCGGCGATACGCTCACGCTGATCGACAGCGAGCGCATGGTGGCCTACCCGCTCTCCGATGACGGCCAGCGCAGCTTCGTCGACACCACCGCGATTCCCTTCGAGACCATCGAGAGCGTCGAGGTCCTCAAGGACGGCGCCTCGGCGCTCTACGGCGCGGATGCGATCGCGGGCGTCGTCAACGTCAAGTTGAAGCGCAGCTACGAGGGGGCGGAAGTCACCGCCGACGGCGGTGCGACGGAGCACAACGACGGCTGGACCTGGCATGCGGCCGGCATCCTCGGCTGGGGCGATCTGGCGAGCGACGGCTACAACATGTACGTCTCGCTCGAGTGGCGCCGCCAGGAGCAGATCCTCGGCTCCAACCGCCGCGCACCCTGGGCGACGACCGACTGGAGCGGCCTGCCGGGGGGACAGAACACGCAGCCGGGCGCCGTCGGCGCCTCGGGCCTCGTCTATCCTGACAGCGTCACCGGCTACCTCATCAATCCCAACACGGCGAGCGGGCAGCCGTACACGTTCCTGCCGGGCTGCACCCAGGCGCTGCA
>Ga0335073_10015740_pt1 | contig 10573 bp, 16 predicted proteins | sample Lox_Sample_22_FD_207093 | JGI IMG/M metagenome (GOLD analysis project Ga0335073, IMG submission 207093) | Soil microbial communities from Loxahatchee National Wildlife Refuge, Florida, United States - Lox_Sample_2.2 | ecosystem: Environmental > Terrestrial > Soil > Wetlands | place: USA...
GAGAAATCATCAAAAGCCACACCTCGTTATCCCGAGACACCATCTCATTCCTCGCCGAACAAGCCCACGGCCTTTCGAAGTCCATTGCCAACGGAATCAAGGATCATGCCATTTTTTCACATCCCCTGTTTGACCGGGTCTACGCTTACGAAGTCGACGGATACGGTGGACGACTATTCATGGACGATGCGAATTTGCCGTCTTTGCTATCTCTGCCGTTACTTGGATTTGTGGACAAAACAGATCCGGTGTATCAGGCGACGAGAAGAATGGTCCTTTCACGTTTTGGGAATCCGTATTTCTTGGAGGGGGGACAGTTTAAAGGGATAGGAGGACCGCATATTGGTGTAAAACATGCTTGGCCTATGAGTTTATTGGTGCAAATTATGACGAGCGATGATGATGAAGAGATAATGGAACTACTGGACTTGTTGAAAACATCGACAGGTGGATTGGGATTAATGCATGAGAGCGGTACTCTCTGACTGAATGGTGGGGAATTGATTTCTAGTGCATGTGAAGAGGGTTGCGGATTATACCAGGCCGTGGTTTGCATGGGCGAATGGACTATTTGGAGAGATGATTTTGGATTTGATGGCACGGAAGCCGGAATTGATATTAGAGAAGGAGTTTAAACATACTCGAGATTAATATGTAGACTTATATTTTGCCTCATGTGTCTCTTCCAACGAATCCTTAATAAACCCCTCCAATGTACGAGGAGGCTTTCCTAATAGCCATCCCAAAATATTGCTGTTGCCAACCAAACCCCACCGATCGTAATAGTAAAACATCCTGGCAAACCGGTCCTCAAAATTCCTGTCTCCATTGCTCACTTTCTTGGCCAACGCCAGTCCATCTGTCTTGACTGCTTGAACTTGTTTCCCACTCACATCACTTATCATCTTGGCGTATTGAGTATAGGATACATTCTCCCCACACAACTCATACCTCGCTCTGTAATGCTTTTCCGGACTCTCGAGTATACCCTTGGTGACCTCTGCCATGTCACGTAAATCAATAAATCCCATTTCATTGTCGGGATTGTACGCCACGGGCAGTGTTCCCGTCTTCACAGCCTGCGCAGGACTCGTATTTTGCATGAAATGCGTCGGTTGTAGAATCGTCCAATTCAAAGGCGACTCAATAAGATACTCCTCGACCGGTCGTTTGACGTCATGGTTCAACAATTTCGAGCGGATAGGATGCAAGACGGAGGAGAAGACAAAATGGTGCACGCCCGCCTTCTCGGCAGCTTGAATGACGTTGATACCGATGTAGGTTTCGTGGACGGACATGGGAGGACCAACGTGGAAGACGGTGTGGACGCCATCCATTGCGCGGGTGACATCTGCGGGAACGAGGAGATCGCCGACGGCGGTTTCGAGGTTTTTCGGTTGCGCGAGATCGGAGATGAGTTGTTGGGCGGATTTGTCAGAGTGGACAAAGGCCCGAACGGTGATTTCTGGATTGGAAAGGAGGATGGGGATAAGATGGCGACATTGTTTCCCGTTCGCAAGGGTCACAAGAATGATCTTGGAAGACATCACCGACGACCGTCCTCTGTAACAATTGCGTCAACCAAAGCCGGGAAATCCTAGAGGGCTGCGGCCCTAAATGGTTATCAGACGGCGTGTTGATCGGCCGTAGCCGCGGCAACCGCCAACTTCAAGGGTTGTTGAAATACCCTAAATTAGTGTTGAATTCACGTCGCGCTCCTTCGCCAGCAGATCGTCATGGCCATTCGACGACAATGAACTCGACGCCCTTCACTCTATAAGACAAGACAGGATATACACACGCAGCGCTCGTCGAGATGGCAGGAGACCACATGCAAGTCCTCTCCGCACAAATCTACAATGAGCAGAACATTGTACACCATCACTTTTCATTCAGTGCTGACTGCAGGTGACATACCGTCTCCTAAGTCGATTACTAGGCGTGCATGTCAACCTCGCAAAACAGTAGCCTCCTCTGGGACAAGTGCTGATTCTGAGAATGCTCTCTGAATTCTACGAACAGGCGAAATTGGACGGGAAACCTTGTCATGCGACTTATATTCTGAGCGGACTCGTGGAAGACCAGTCTCCTGCGGACACTGCCATGCAGGTCGACACAGATGACTTCCCGATGAGCAGTCCTCCCGTCGCGACACAGGAATCCGCAAAGTCAAACGAGGGCAGCAGTAAGATTGTGAGGATAATCCTTCTTGTAGATGAGAATGGTTTGAATGGTACGGTCTCACGATGTTGCCGTTAATTCGAATAGAGGCGAAAACCAAGTTCGCGGAGTTGACATCAATGCATGTATATAGTCTCAGTCCGGCTGTCGTCAACGTATACCCTTTTTTTGAGATCTAGGTTCACGATAGGATCCCATTCTTTTAACGACGTGTTCATACGACATCTCCAAGTCCTACGACGGAAACCTATCCCCAGCTGAACTCGCACAGAAATACGGCGTCATCGCCAATCCGAATGCAATTGTATTCGCCCCTCCATTTTAACATCTGACACGGAAATAGAAGCGACAACTGACGAAGTACGTTCCTCCCGCCCCGGTTGTCGGAACAGCAGCGTCAAAAGGGAAAGCCACGGCTCCCGCACCAAAACCTGCACCAAAACAGAAATCACCGCCTGCTGAAACAAAGCCTGCCGTACATACGTATCGCCATTCTGAAAAGTCGACTAACTTGAGATAGTGGCTCTGAGAAGTCCACGACAACTATGAAGCGAAGTACTTCAGGGAATATCATGAGTGCATTCGCCAACGCCCCTCCCAAAGGCTCCAAACCAAAACCACAACCCGTGGAGGAAGAAGGTCCTCCCGGCCTCAATGGTTACTTACATTCCACAGGCCGCGACAAACCACCGTCCCCACCACCACCTGTAGCTCGCGTCTCAGAAAAGAGACAAAAGGAACTCGACGCCATAAACAAAATGATGGAAGAAGATGATGAACCACAAGGTCCCAATTCGAGACTCGTTGCGAATCCACTAACAGCAGAACTCGAAGATTTCCCACCCGACGAGACCCCCGCTGCCGTTTCACCACCGCAAGAAGAATCTCAGGAGACAGCCTTGTCGGGAGAAACGCCTATGGCTGCAACACCACCGTCCCAGGAGCCCAAGCGCAAACGTGGGAAACGAAAGGTCCTTAAGAAGACGACGAAACGGGATGAGAAGGGTTATCTAGGTTTGCCACATCCTCTTCTGGTTGAAGTAGAAGATACTGACAGGGTAGTGACGAAAAATGAGTATGTTTATGAGTCCTTTTCGGAGGACGAGGAGGACGAAGCGGTGGAGAAGGTGCCGAAGAAGAATGTGCCTGCACCTGTGAAGTCTGAGGGAGAGAAGAAGAAAGGGAAAGGTGCTGGTGCAGCAGGACAGAAGAGTTTGATGAGTTTCTTTGGGAAGAAGTGAACGTACTACTGGTGCTCGTATATATCGAACAATAGTCCATGATTCAAAGGTATGGGTGGGTTGAGATCCATGCGAGACCGGTTGCCAGGCCAATGACAGATCTCCAAATTTCCCGCCGGTTTACGTGTTTTGAACCCATCTTTTCGACACCCCCAGAACCCACACCATGAACTCACCCTGCCATGCCCGATAACTGGCCTCCAAAATCGACACGAAAATGACTTCAACCTCCTCCTTGAACGCATCCCTCCCCTCCACCTTCCGTTCCGCCTCCCCTCTCCCGCAACTCCTCCGCAGCGCTGCCGCCTCATCCACCTCCTCCCTCTCCTCCCTCTTCCAATTCTCCCCCTCCGACACAGACACCCTGTCCACCTACCCGTCCATCTCCGACGACCTCCGTGCCCACCAGGCCGTTATAGCACAGGCGTTTGGCCCGACTGTCGCGGTCATCGCGTCACGGGATGTCGACGACTTGGCTCGGTCGAGGGGTTTCGTCGGTGGATTCGTCGAGATGTTGCGTCCTTTCGGGGATATTGTTGCGGGGAAAGTGAATATTCGGGATAGTCAGGCTTTGACGGTGAGTGTCGAGGACTTTAGTGTCAAGTTTGTGGATTTTCATTATTATGCGCAGAGTGTGGAGAATGGAAGGGAGAAGGAGACTCAGGGGCCATATGCACCGAAACGCACGTCGATCCTGCAGAGTTATGTGCCTGGAGGGGATTTAGGTGCGATTGAACAGTTGATGGAACGGCGTGTGGAGATGGCTCAGCAGAAGGATGAGGGTGGTGGTGCAGGGGAATATTCTTTCTTTTTGAAGAGGATGGTTTCGGGGATTCCAGTGTCGGCGCACGAGACGTTTAGTCACCCTGTTGCGTGTGTGCTGCTTGTTTCGTCACGACATCCAGAGCCGATTGATGCATTGTTGGGACTTTATAACACCACTAATAATGCTCCTATACCACGATACATAGATGCTGGGTTTCTGCGGTATTACGTCCTTGTACATGATGAGGATAATGATGATATTGACAAGTGCGAGTCTCTTCCTGTAAAATACTGATTGGGGTAGGTCGATTGCGACGCTGGAAAAGATGAAACGGAGTTTGGGTTTACATTGTGGGATATTACGATTAAATAGTGTGCATAACGAGAAGGATGCATTGCCGATAGGAAAGTCGACTTGGATTTCTGCCGGGGAGGAATTGGCGTATCTGGCGAATCCAGGAGTAGTGTTACCGACGATATCGTCCGATGACCGCGACGGACTGCTCAAATTCACACGGGACATGGTTACTCAGAGTATAGTCCCTCACATGGAACGATGCATAACGATGTGGAATGATCAGGTGACCCATCGTCACTCAACGGTGTTGCTTATATGGTCAGATAGCATCGTATCGACGAGGTCTAGCCGGGAGAGTATTTACTGCATCTCGTCGACTATTCAGTACTTCTTCCTCAAGGAGTGCCACGCCCACTTCTGGATCGGGAAATTACGACATCTCAACCTCGTCATATCCCCCATCAACACCCGAAGCACAAATGCGAAAACTGGCTGACTATGCCTTCATGCTCCGAGATTGGAGACTAGCCCACTCAACCTACGATATCGTCAGAAAAGATTTCGCAAACGATAAAGCATGGAAATATGCTGCCGGAGCACAAGTATCCCTTCCCCCCATTCCCGCCGCCATAATCTGACTCCCAGGAAATGACGGCCATAACGCTTCTCCTCCTTCAATCTCCCCTCACCCAGTCCAAAATGACCGAAACACTAGACCCATTACTCGATTCCGCCATCTACTCCTACACAGCCCGTTCCTCCTCCCCATACCTCTCCCTCCGCACCACCCTCCTCGCCATCGAACTTCTCTCCCTGCGCGGGGGCAATGCCCCCGACGATGCCGTAAAATGGGCCTCCCGTGCCCTTGGGACAGCACACCTCGGCGACATCGGCACGTGTCTGCTCGTGGAACGGATTGCGGGGTGCTATAAGGTTATGCATCCGAGACGACGGCGGAAAATGGCGTTGTGGAGTATGTTGGCGTGTGAGAGTTGGATTGGCGCGGGGTGCAAGAGTTTTGCGACGAGGTGTTTACGGGATGCATGGAGGGTGTATCGGGATTGTGAGGGGTTTGGGAGGATTGGTGGACATGTTGCTGGGTTGATGGAGAGTTTGGGGGTGAGGAAGGAAGGGGGTGGTGGTAGTAGGGGCGATGTGGAGAGTGAAGAGAGGGGAATGGAGGTGGTGGATATGCATGAGGATGGTGGACAAGGTGAAGAAGGGATAACAGTAGAGTTTGCATAGCAGCGAGGGACTTTGGTGTCCGCAAAATAATGTTACAATATAATTTTGACGGTATCTCGTTTCGTGCGTGTTACCACCATTCTTCTTCTTCTACTTCGTCATCTTCGTTGTCTATGTCGACAGGCTCAACAGTTGCAGACACGGGCTTGACATTCTTTGAGGCTTTCTGTAATTCTGCCCGCCGTTTTTTGAGCCGTTCCACACGATCTTCAAGAGTTTCCATTTCCTCGAACTCCTCCACTATTCCCCTCTTCAATTCCTCCTCCTCATCCTCGTCCTTCTGCTCTTGACTTTGTATCGTCTGCGTAATCTCCGCCTGAAACTTCATCCACTCATCTTCGTCCACTCCTTGTTTCGCCGGTTTCGACCCCTCGTCAAAGAAATCCTCGGGCAGACCTTCTCCTCCTCCGGCTTCAGCCGCCTCCTCCACAATCGGTGCCTCCACGTCCTCGGGTATCGCCTTCTCCGCCTCTAATTTCACTCGTTTCCGCTCTTGTGGTTCTTGTTCTTCCTCCTCGTCCATTGCAGTTGCTGCAATCCCGCGCTTTGCTTTCCGTTGACTTTCGCGAATGGCATCCTTGACCTTCTCTTTGTGCGATGATGAAGCAATGTGACTCTCCCACAGCGGGTCAGAGGCAATTTTCTGGAGACATGCGGTGCAGTAGAGGACTCCCTGGTTGGAGTATTTGGCGTATGGATGCGTTATACGACGAGACTGCCGTGCTTGTTTGAGCAGGGAGCGGACGTCCGTCATGGAGCTCAGGCGGAGAAGCAAACTAGGGTTGTCTCTCCTGAAGACTAATAGCTAGGGCTATAGAAATTGATCGGATAAAACCGGTCCGATCATGCGTGATCTGATAGCGGGAGTCTTGCATAACTATAAGAAAGGAAATAAATCGATAGCGCAAATAAAATATGTTAATAGGAACGCCTCCGTGCAACACGTTTCGGATCGATACGCTGTAAAGCGTTAGTTTAATCAAACACGCGATCTCGGAAATACGGCATTCAACTACCGAAGTCCGAAATTACACCCCGTCCCAAGCGAATAACGTTTCACTTATCGCTCTGTGGGAGTCTGATTCCCTGTATTCCCCATACATTTTGGGGGGTGCAGTAGTGAACCAATCCCGGAGAGACACGGCTGATAAAAATTGGAATTATTACAAAATTATGAAATTTGAGACCGGCTCAGGCGGCGGGTAATTGGAAGCGATTGGTGTCATGCCAAGCCTCGTTTTCGCACGAGTGTGAAAAATGGGGACAATCTAAGCGACGCCGTCCACCCTAGATCGGCTGATTTTGCTCATTATCAGAACGCAGAATGTGGGGCGCCACCATTAAACCGAAAGTATATTGTGAGAGAAGAGAGTGTGAGCGCATTCCGTTTGACCATGTGGTACTCCGATATCGTACGATATCTCTCCGATCGACAAACCCTATAGCGGAATCCGTGGGGGGTTGAATTAGAATTATCTATGAACCTGCGTCCGGGGGATTTTGTATGTCTACAGTCTCATGTCTGAGGTGATCTAATATATTATGTGGAATCGGCGATAGGGTAAAATTGCCGATGGGATTTGATCTCCAGCCAATGATTGGGTAGATTGATCTTAGTAATGAGCTTTGTGTGTGCGATGATTGGCAGTGGCTCGTGAGCTGATTCGTCGCATACAAATTTTTGGGTGGGCAACGGGGGTGGGTGTGGGTGTCTTTTGTTTTAACCCATTTTAAACATTTTGCTCGCCCGCCGAAAAGACGACATCGCAGCCGACGGAGGCACAAACTCGCGAGCTGAGCACTCTGTTTCCCCCCCGGTCTCCTGCACCCACTCCCCCCCTCCGTATAAAATATAAGATTGCGACAGACACGCCGCAAACCTTTGATCCGCTTTCGACTCTGATAAATATCCCCACGATATTTTTATCCCATCCTTTCCCTTTCTCTGAGGGTTGTTTTCCTGCAATGAGCTGCTCTCTGCACTCGACGGATATATAACATTCACTCCTTAAAACACTTCCGCAAAGAGACAAGAGACGTCGCCTCTTTTGTCCCATCTTTCCCAGATGACCATGACGGGAACACTCGCAGAATCTCGTTCCGGTTCAATATCAGGACAGCAATGCTCGTATCTCGCCACCTCTTTAAAAAATTGCGCTGACTTTGATTCAAGTAACTGTGGCACTACTTCAACCCCCCTATGGCGAAGAGACATCAACGGCAAAATCATCTGCAATGCCTGCGGATTATATGAAAAGGCTCGACAAGCCCCAAGACCACCCGGCATAAAACGACGAACCTCCACCGCCTCTTCCGCAATCGGTCCGATCAAAGAACTCGCTCCTCTCAAACCAGACATTGCACCCGCCGAATCCGCCACAGGGACATCCCCCTCGTCCTCCACTGCCGCCCTCATTGCTGCGGCCGCCACAGTCCGACACGTCGCTCGAGGGACGTGTCCTGGCGACGGCCACTGCGATGGCACAGGAGGGAATTCAACATGCAGTGGATGTCCAGCATTTAATAATCGAGTTGCTAAAGCCGCTCAGGTTGCTGCTGCTGTTGCGACTGCTAACATTGTCGCCAAGAATGCGACGAATGGAACACATTACCCGGACATTGCGCCGGGACCGAAACCCCCTTCCACTGCTCCGTCGAATGAAATGCAATGTCAAAATTGCGGGACTACAAATACTCCGCTCTGGCGACGAGACGAGGACGGCAAACCCATTTGTAACGCATGCGGTATGCAACTTCTACGATACGCTGTGATCTGACCTTTTGTAGGACTGTACCATAAACTCCATGGAGAACATCGACCAATTCAAATGAAGAAGACGGTCATCAAACGAAGAAAGAGAATCATCCCCACAAATTACATTTCCGCAACAAACACACCGCATTCGCATTATGGTCGTCGGCCCTCCGCATCATCCAATTCACCCTCACCCCCGCCCTCCCATTCCCAACACTCCCACTCTCCTCGTTTCAGTTACGGTCCCCTCCCTCCTCTCTGGGCAAGTCACCCGGGCCGAACCTCCCAATCCTACTCCCCCGAACCTCAAGACTTTACCAATTATCGCTACAACGGAGTCGCTTCGCCGCCGAAATTCCCTCCTTCCTACAGCGAACAAAACACTCTGCCTCCAATTCGTCTGCCCCTAGGCACAGCACATCCCCAATCTTTGTCTCCTCCCCCCGTCGTCCCATCGATACAACACGTCGGTAATGCTATTCCTCTGCCTAAACGTCCTCATGACTCTCCGGAATCCTCGGCTGCAAAACGTCTTCGACCCATAGGAGCGTTGTTACAGCCTGCGTCGCCTGCCGAGATTGATCCGCTAGAAGGCGCCAGAGCATTATTAGCACTCGGGTCGAGGGAGAGTGTGATTCGCAAGAGAGCAGAGTTGATGGGGGAAATTGATGTTTTGAATGAGAAATTGGACAAGTTGAAACGTGCGGTCACGGAATGCGACGAATTTCTGGGAAAGGCATAGCGTGTTACGGCCCGGGAGTAGGGGGAATAAAGTATATATTTTGTATCTGGATTGGTCTAACAAGGGATTGGCCTAGGAAAGGTCAAACAGGAAATTGGGAAATAGTGAATGGTTTTTTGTCGTGGGTATCAAATTGTCGGGTGAATGAGGTGTTGGGAGCTGTCAATGTAAATCGAGAAGTGAGGATTACTATAATGAATTATATCCTTCTCATCTATCTTGTCTCGATCTCCTGCAATGTCGGATAAACCCAAATATGTCTTCTTTCCGCCGAACGCTTCAATGAAATTATGTGAGATCGAGACCAAAGAATGGATTAATTCTGACCAACAAGACGACAACTTGAGGCCTTACTCTAAAAACCCTACGGATATCACCATAAAACTAAACGATGCGATTCAAATGCCACAATCTTTCTCCATCTTCCTAATAAACCCTCTCAACATCAATTCTTCTCGTCTCAAAACCCTCTCGACTTCAGTCTTATCTCCTTTCAACTCCCCAAGTCGCTCCTCCCTCATCAAAATCGCCTGTTCCACGGCTGCTTTCATAACCTCAATCTTCCTTTCCTTCCCATGTGTATCCAAGATCCATCCTCGAAAAATCAAGCCTGTGACAACACTGTATTTCGCCAAATTCTGCAGCCCATCTTTCCCTTTTGGCGGCAAGTGGACCAAGTAGCCACGGGAGAGCTGGATCGAGAGGTCCGGGTTATGACGAAGATGGTCAATTCGTCGGACGGCGTCGGGACATAACTTTTCAACTAGGTAAATGCAAAAGGCAGAGCGGAAAGAGACGGATTGGATGTTCTACATTAGTGCGATATATTGTGGGAAGATACGGAGAGGAATTGTGAGAATGGAAGTTGGTCTATGGCGAATTTTGGAGGGAGGAGGGTTCGTTGTAAAGCGTCGAAATAAAACTGTACGTTCAAGAAGGTTGGATATACTTTGCCCAAATCATAGAGCTACTATGTCAGATCATTCAGTAACAGCAATGTACCATTGTTAATAGTTCAATGCGATGATTCAATAAAATCTTCCCTCCCCAAATGTCGTTCGGCGCTGGACTTGGATTGCCTTCCGTCTCTGACTGTTCGTAAATCCCCCTCGGCACGTCGAGCATCATCTCTCCTCCCCTCGTCGCGAAGACAGCTCTGATGGCTCTCGCAAACGAGGCCTTACCACTGGAATCTCGCAACCACTTGTAAAGCATAGTCTTCTCGATTGCCGTTAATCCAGCTACTGTCAGCATGGAACCCACAAGGAGGTCTCGTACCCTTCTTGGATGCATTAAAATCCGTCTTCAAAATTCGAACCATCAAAGACAATAAATCCACCCACCCT
>Ga0335073_10015741_pt1 | contig 10572 bp, 12 predicted proteins | sample Lox_Sample_22_FD_207093 | JGI IMG/M metagenome (GOLD analysis project Ga0335073, IMG submission 207093) | Soil microbial communities from Loxahatchee National Wildlife Refuge, Florida, United States - Lox_Sample_2.2 | ecosystem: Environmental > Terrestrial > Soil > Wetlands | place: USA...
CATCCAGGCGCCCTCCCTGACAGAGGCCCGCTCAATATGCCGGATATGAGGTTAGTATACGAGCGAAGCTTCGGGGCCACCGAGCTGATAGCGCGATGTAGAGGGATCTTCTGATCATGTGCCACGATACCTGGATACCTCGCCGAGAGTCCCGCCACGGATGGTTCGTCGCAGCCTTTCTCAGTGCACTCACCTTGTTCGTTATCCCCACGATTCCCGCGGAAGGTGCGGACACACTCGATTCGGTGAATCATGGGTCCTTACCCGCGGTGATGCACTTCTGCGCCGGCAACTGCATGACCCTGCAGTTGCGGGGTGATCACTACGAGGTCACCGACCCCTCATCCATCGGTGCAGGCTCGAGCATCTGGACGGTACTGCAGTTTGCAGCCGGACACCCGGTAATCTTTCACCGCCGTGACGCAGCCGCCGGTCCTGGTGTCAACGGCGGACGCACGCTCTACGAGGTGACTTACCAGGCCGAATTCGCAGCGAGTGGCGATTCACTGTTGAACGTGCGGACCAATGGTTCGCCCGATCCCGGCATACGGTGGGTCTGGGGCGCGATCCTGAACACCGTTCCCGGATCCAATGCCGAGCGCGCGAGCCTGCAGCGCGCTGCGCAGCAGGCCGCACTTCAGCAGCTTCAGCAACAGGTCGCCAAGCCCCCCGCGATCCTGCAACTTTGCGCGGGTCCCTGTGATGAAGACATGAATGGTCGTTGCGACTCGTATGCACCATCCGAGTGTCAGATCCTGGTGCGGGATGGTGATAGCTATGACGCGATGGATCAGTGGCGCGCACGTCGGCGCATCCGTGTAAACGAATGGTCGGACGGGCACGTAAAGCTCGAGGCCGTTGACGATCCGATCGAGTTCGACCGCACACAGACATTCGAGGGTCAGATTGCACCGAACGGCGCCATTTATGGGACAGCTACGTTTTTCTGGCAAGGTCATACGTTTCATGGCGATGTCTCCCCTCGTGGCGTGCATTACGCGTTCAAAGCCGCCGTGCTTCCCAAACCCACCACGGTGCCCACGCCGTGTGCGGAGAGTACCCCGAGGAATGCCCTGACTGAGCAAGCCTTTGACGACATTGCGTGGCGCGCCCGGTACTCCTCGGATCTTGCGAACTCGACCTGCTGGGACCGAATGGCCGCGCAGCAGGGGCTCGTTTCAGCCTATCGGGACCGCGCCTATGATCTTTTATTTGGCACCGCTGCCAATCCGGTCGACGGCAAACAGGCGATGTCCTGGGCGCTCAAGGCTGGCGACCAGGGTGCTCCGGGTGGATATCTGATTGCGGCCGAGCTCTATCGCCGGGGCATCGGGGTAGCTGTCTCGTCTCAGCAAGCAAAGCAGTATGAAGGCCGCGCCCACGCGCTCGAGGTGAAACTCTTGGCTCCCGTCGTCCAAACGATGCCGCTTGAGGGGAAGATCCAGCAATGCGCCGCCGACTGGGGGCTGATGGCCGAAATGGGATTTGATTGTTATCAAATACTGGCATCCTCGCTGAGCGGCGTCGGCCCCTCCGAGCCTCTTAATTGCACCTATGAGAATCTCACGCAGCGCGAGCAGTGCGATCACGCGAGCGCTCTCGCACGATCCCAGGCATTGGATGCTCTAGGCAGCGCGCGCGAACGAGCCGAGTCGATTTGTCAGAGCTATAAGGGAGATCGCCTCTCGAACGGCGAACCCTTCGACATCCGGCGCTGTAACTTCTGACGAGGTTACAGAGAGATCGTTTCGCTGAAAGGCACAGCGGTTGTGTCAAGTATCATTGCTTTTACTTACAACAAGAATACTTATCCCTAATGCGCCAACACAACCCGAAAGCACCAGGGACTCGCGCCCCGTAGCCATCACTCTCCAGCGACGCCACGAGTTCTGAATCGGCCTCCCCTCGAGTTTCGCATCCGCCGCACCTCACGAGTTTTACACGGATAGCGAGTGTAAGTTGCAGAAGTTGTGGGGCCGCATGCGGTGGGCAGGCGGCTACCAAGGCACGGTGTTGCCGAGATAATCGAGGTATTGAAGGCCCGACCGGCCCTGCGAGGCCAAGAGGGTGTTCACCACGTTCGGGACGCTCTCCTCGATACTCAAGCGCCCCTCGGGGCCGCCCAACTCGGTGCGAACCCAGCCCGGCGCCATCAAGATCAGCGAGCGCTTGTCGCTTGCGCGACGCGCGGCGTAGCTGCGCATGAACATGTTGAGCGCCGCTTTGCTGCCGCGATATACCTCGCGCTTGCCCATCGTGTTATTCGAGATGCTGCCTTGGCCCGAAGACATGAATCCGATCATGCCTTGCGCAGTTACCAAATCGGCGAGGGCCTCCACGACGCGCATCGGGCTCAAGGCATTGGTCACCATCACGCGGATGAACTCCTCCGTCGTGACCTCCCCGATGGTCTCCTTCGGATCGTTCGTCACGCCTGCGTTCACGAACAACAGGTCGAACTGCCTCGCCTCAAGACGAGCACGCAAGGCGCTGACCTCGTCGGGCATGTTGATATCGACGGTTTCAATCTCGATGCGGCCGGCCAAGCGCGCCGCAAGTTGGTGCAGTTGCGTCCGCGCGGAGCCCCGCACCGTGCCCACGACTTTCCAGCCGCGTTTCGCGAACTCCTCCGCCATGGCAGCCCCAAGTCCGCGCGAGGCGCCAATCAGCAGCAGGGTCTTATCGTCGTTGGCATCGGTGTTCATGGATAGCTCCTCAAAGTCGCATACTCACTTCCACGTCACTCGCGAAGGCCACTGACTTGTAGCCTTCCGATTCGTCACGCACACGCTTCAGGTATTCCGGGCTCCAGTCCGCGTTATCGGCCACCACCAAGGCGCCTGCCTTAAGTCGCGGCTCGAGCAGCGACAAAATCCTGGGGTAAAGGCCTTTCGCGCCATCGAGCAGCACGAGGTCGATCTCGTCCGGCAAGTCGCGCGCGAGAGTCTCAAGGGCATCGCCGCTCCGGATCTCGACGAGGTCGGCAAGACCGGCCGCGGCCAGGTTCTCGCGCGCTTGAGCCACCTTGGCCGGCTCGAACTCGGAACCGATGAGTCGTCCGCCACCGTTATCACGCAGCGCCGCCGCCAGATGCAGGGTCGATACGCCAAAGGAGGTGCCGAATTCGACCACGGTCGTTGCGCGGCACGATCGCGCCAGCAGATAGAGGAGTGTCGCCGTCTCGCGGGACACCGCAAGGTGAAACTCCTTCAAGTTTCCGTAGAACGCACGATAGTTCTCCGCGCCGGCCATGAAGCGGGCCTTCTCTTCGGGTGATAGGGCATCGCGTTGCGCATGCAGGTTCGCATCGCTGGCATCCGCGGCGGCGAACAGGTTCGCGACCACGGCGGCGCAGGCGGGATTGTCTAGTGTGGTCATGGGATTCATCGGTCCTGATCGGGAACTGGATAAGGTTTGCATGTGAGATAGAATACGAACGAATATTCGTATTGGCTATTCGCATTCCCAGGGGCATTCATGACTGCCAAGAGAAAACCCGTTGTTTCCGCAAGAAAGAGCCCGCGGCAGGCCCGCTCGACGCAGCTGGTCGCCGACATTCTCGAGGCGGCTGCTCGCGTTTTGGTGCGCGATGGCGCGCATCGTTTCACGACCGCCCGGGTGGCCGAGGCGGCGGGCGTGAGCGTCGGGTCGTTGTATCAATACTTCCCGAACAAGGAGGCGATCCTCTTCGGGCTGCAGACCACTGAGTGGCGTCAAACCATGGGTGAGCTTCGCGAGATTCTCACCGATACGCGCCTTGTTCCGCTCGAGCGCGTTCGCAGTGCCGTGCACACCTTTTTCCGCTCCGAGTGTGAAGAGGCGGCGTTCAGGAACGCCTTGGAGGAAGCCGCACCGCTGTACCGCGAGGCGCCCGAGTCGCGTGCGCACACCGAAGAGGGCCGCGACTTGATGGAGACCTTCATGCGGGATGCGTTACCTCAAGCGGCCGCGCGTGAGCGCGCGTTCGCCGCCGATCTGGTGGGGACCGTCATGTCCGCGACCGGCAAAGCGATCTCGAGCCAAAGCCGCTCGCGCACCGATGTCGATAAGCTCGCGGAGGCGATCGGGGAGATGCTCTGTGCTTACCTTGCGCCTCGCGCCTCCAGAGGGACCCGGCTCAAATGATCTGGATCAGCGTCCGTTGGATCCGACGCGCGGCTCCTCGGCGATCAAATCATCAACGATCTTTTGCGCGAGAAGGCTGATGAGCCCGTTTAGGGCTCTCTCGCGCCGCTTCTCGGCCTCGTGGTCGCGCACGGTGTGCAAGGTGCGCTCGCACCCCAGTCTCACCTCGGTTAGCGGCAGCTTGCGCACTGAAGCATTCGCCCGCTCTCGGATTTCGACCCAGCAACTGAACATCCTGTCGTCACTCAATCTATTGTCTTGCGTCACGGGAGCATCACCTCATGAGCAAAATGGGCGCGGAACGAGCACACTGACTGCCTTTCAATCGGTTGCAGACGTGGCGAGTTTGAATCCATGAGCCGACCATCCATCCCCGGGGGCGTCGTGCATAAGCTGCCGGCGGATCTCAGAGCCGCCCTCCTCGCGGCGCCGAAGGCGCTCGCCGCCTGGCAGGACATCACGCGGCTCGCGCGCAACGAATGGATCTGCTGGGTCACCTCGCCCAAGACACCGGAAACCCGCGCGCGCCACATTCAGCGCGCCAAGGAGGACTTGGCTGCTGGCAAGCGCCGGCCCTGCTGCTGGCCCGGCTGCCACCATCGCTGACATGGGACTCGCGCTAACGCACACCCGCTCGGACTCGATCCGACATCCAACGTCCAGAATCGGACCCACTGCCGCCGCTCGGTTGTGACAGCTTTGCTGAAGGTAGCGTTTTCGCCGGTCATAACTCAGACTGAGACCCCGGTGTTTATCCAGGACAGCAAGGCCCTCACAGCGTTGCGCACACGCCGATGATTCGACGCGCGGTATTAACACAGATGCTCGGTGCAACGTCGCTGGTGACATCGTGCCTCGCGGCGCTCGCATACCTGTGGATCTTTACGTCGAAGCAGTTGACGCTGACGTCGGTTCTGGGCGAACTGATCCTCGCGGTCACGGGCCTATCGACAGGCGTGGCAGCACTCATTGCATCGCGCGGGGGAGGTCGAGTCCCGCTGATGGCAATCCTTGGTTGCATCGCGAGCCTGCCGGTCATCTTCATTGGGTTCATCCTGTCGCTATTCGCATTCGGGGGTGCCTAGCTCGACGATTCCACATGTTTCGGATGCGCGGGTGCCGAACTGTCAATGGGAGTGGAGCCTCGAAAAGACTGGGAAGTGACAAGCACGCGCAAAAATCGAATTTCCATCGCGTCATCGCGAATCGATCGCATAGCCAAGCGACTTGTATGCTGTCGCGCTTGACCTCCATTCGGGCAAGCATGGGCATCCCCCTGTCCACGCAGTCATTGCGATGACCTGGCGTTTACGATCATGGTCGCGATTTCAGCCGCCTGGCGTTCTGCGTTAATGTGCCTTTCCACGATACGGGCATCAACAGAAGTTGCGTGTCGAGACTTGAATCGTGTAGAGCATCGACAATTGTTCCCATCTAGGTTGAGTCTGCCGACAGCTGGTTTTGTGTCTAGTGTCTAGCGCAGCGGTCGTGCGGAACCTGAAGTCCTCAATCTCGGCATGTGCCAAGGCTCGCACATTCGGCGTTGGAATGTACGGTAGGTTGTTCCGTACGCTCCCGCTATCGAGCCGGGCAATTGGATTTGGTACCAGTCGGAACCTGATTAAGACAGAAGGCCTTTATGTCCTCTATGGCGGACATTGAACCAATGTCCGTTAAAACGGATATGTACTTTAACGCGGATATCTGTTATAGTGTCCGCTATGAAGGACGTGATATTGCGCAATGCGGAGCAGCTCGGCGCTGCTATCCGGTTGAAGCGTAAGGAGAGAAACCTTACTCAAAATGAACTCGCCAAACTCTTGGGCGCTGAACGCAAGTGGGTTTTAAACCTGGAAAGCGGTAATTCGAAGGCCGAGATTGGCCTAATATTGCGTGCGGTCGAGGTCTTAGGCCTGCGCGCTCTTCTTGTCGACAAGGGGCACGTGGGACGGCGTCCGAATGACATGAAAGCTCCCTTGGATCTAGTCTTCCAGCGTCTGCAACGCGCCCCGTGCAAATGAGTGAGCTCGAAGTCTTAATCGAAGGCGATCTGGTTGCCCGCATACGGATGAACAAGAGTGGTCGCCTCTCGCTCGACTACGAATCCGATTGGCGCGACTCGACGAGTGGCTATCCACTCTCGGTGAGCATGCCGCTCGCTGAGATTATCTATTCACACAAAGCAGTCTGGTCGTATCTTTGGAACCTGCTGCCCGAGAATCCCAATATTCTGCAGCGCTGGGGACAGCAATTCCATGTCTCCGCATCGAGCCCCTTCGAGCTCTTGGAATTCGTGGGCGCCGATGTTCCAGGAGCCGCGCAATTTTTTCCGCCTGCTGCTCTAGAGGCGGTTCAGTCGCAACAAACGCCCGCGATCGATTGGATAGGTGCGGATGAACTCGCGCAACGGCTCGCGCAATTGCAAACCGATATCGCCGCCATGCGCCGCCCTGGCGATAAGGGCAAAATGAGCCTGCCAGGCGCACAAGCAAAAACGGCATTCTGTCGGGATGAACGGCGGCGGCGCTGGGGCGTACCGAGCGGCCGCGCACCCACCACGCACATCTTTAAGCCCGCGATTCCGGGCCTTGACGGGCTCGTTGAGAACGAGCACCTGTGTCAAGACATCGCTAGACGCTTAAGCCTCCTCGCCGCGAGATCCTCCGTACTAACTCTGAATGAGACCACCTACCTCGTGATAGAGCGCTTTGATCGTCTGCCTCCTGCGCGGGGAGAGCCCTTCGTACGGCGCGTCCATCAAGAGGACATGTGTCAGGCACTAGGGCTCATGCCGGGAGCCAAGTATGAACAGGACGGCGGTCCCGGTATACAAGACATTGTCACGCTTATTCGCCGCGTGAGCTCGAACCCCGACGACGACGTGTACCGCTTTATTGATGCGAATGCGTTCAATTGGCTGATCGGCGGCACCGATGCGCACGCCAAGAACTACTCGCTATTGATAGGGGCTGACAATGAAATTCGCTTGGGCCCGCTCTACGACTTGTCCAGCCAACTGCCCTACCCCGACTTGATCGACCAGCGCGTCGCCATGAAGATTGGCGACGAGTACAACATTCCGCTCATTGGATTTCGGGAATGGCACGCGCTTGCTTCCGCCTGCGCTATCGACTCGGAATTGCTCATGAAACGGTTGCGTCGGATGGCTGATGACCTGCCTGACGCAGTCTCGGCAGCTCGCGATGACGCGCTCGCTGGTGGCCTAAATCGCGAAGTAGTTACCACCCTTGCAGATCGGCTTATCCAGCACGCCAAGGCGCGCCGCGCGACGCTGAATGCAGCTGCCTCGAAGCGCCGTAGATTGCGTAAAGTCGTCTCTTAAAAATTGAGGGTCGATGGCAGCCAGGGGCCAATTTTCCACCAGTACTACCCTGACGGTAACTGTAAATATCAATGATAGAGAATAACTATCGAAATGCGCGAGGCAATCGAGAATTCAGGTGTATGCCGGCAGCCATGCGCGGGGCTGGATCGTCAGTATCTACGCGATTTGTTCGATGTCATGCCGCTCCAGCAAGCAGCAAGTAGATAGCGAGTGCTCGTTGATCTTTAGGATACCTGCTGAGCCGCGCCCGGCCATCGAGTTCGGCGCGAGTAAGATCAAATCTAAAACTATCGGTCGATGAAATAATGTCAGCGACTGGAGCATTGCATCGCCGATGCTTGAGTGATGATGCTTGCCCAGAAAGTCTTATGGCTTTTTGGCGAGGACCTTGCCCTTCTCCCAAACGTAAATCGGCGTGCCGTACATTCGCACAGTTTTCTGCGCGTCCTTTGCGGCGCGACGTAAAGCACGCCCGACGCCAGTGGCAAAGCTCGGCGCTCGGGTTGGCTTCGCTCTAGCTTTCGGCTTCATCAACCCTTCTCCAACAATTGCGGCGCGCGTCCCGAATTGTCATACACAGCCCAGATTCCGCATCGTCGTTCGGGTCCTTCGCGACGACCTTACCATTTTCCCAAACGTAAATCGGGGTGCTGCATCTACGCGCGACTTCGCGAGCAGTCCGTGCGGCTCGCCGCATACCGCGACCGACATCGGCGGCAAAGCTCTCTTGCCGCTTTGGCGATTTACGCCGAGCGGTCACGGGCGAAGCTCCGGCGTTCCGCCAGTTCCGCTTCTTGGCGGGGTGACGGTGTTCGCAGGCGCGGTTGTCCTGCTGATACTGCCGCTTATTTGGTGTACTTGGCTTTGACGTTTGCGCCGGGCGGTCTGAATCGCTGGGCTGCCGCAGACCCGAATACCGTATCGCTGCTTGGCGGGCTTATTTCCGATGGAGGGGGACTCGTACATCCCCGCCGTTACATGCCTGCAGACTATTCGCCCAACCTTTCGGCAAGGGCGGTATATTGCAACTCGAACTGCTTCGGCCGCTCCCGTTTCAGACGCGCCAAATTGTGGAGTTTCCACCGGACCGCGGGAAGATCGCTCAGGTGCGCGACACCCAACGCCTTCCAGTCGGGCTCCGCACGAACGAACGATAGCAGAAAGCGGCGTTCGTCCGTGTCCAAGCCGGCGTGCAGCTCTTTGATCATCCGGTCGCGTGCCTCGATGAGGTCGGCAAGTTCGACCGGCTCAGTCGTCATTCCTACGAAATTTTGCTCGTAGTCCGCGCGAATGTTTCGCAATTGTGGAAACAGAACTTCATGGACAGGTCTGTTGTGACTGGCGAGGTAGACGACAAACGCGTGCCGGATCGCCGCGGTGATACCCTCATGCGCGAACAGCTGCATGACATCGAAAAAGTCGCGGGGATGCTGCCGATCGAATGCGGCGACGAGCTTGCCGGCGTAGACGTCTTCAAGTGCAAGAACGGGAATCTCAATCTCGGCGAGCAGCGTCTCTCGAGCCAATTTCGTCAAGCCAGCTTGGCGCACGGGATGCACGGTGCCGCGAATGATGGTGTTTATCTCAACCTTAACTTCTACGTCAGCCCGGCGCGCCAGTAGTCGTGTCTCACCGTCACCGCCGGCACCAGCCACTTGCACCTTAAGGCCCTGTGCTCGCAGTCGTCTCGCACCCTCCCTGACCGCGGCGTTGATTCGGGCGAGCGCGTCTTCACGCCCCAGGGTGTGATCCGTGAAGACGAGATCCAAGTCGACGGACAATCTCGGCATGTCCCGAATGAAAAGGTTGATCGCCGTGCCACCCTTGAGTGCCAACCGATCGTCTACAAAGACGAGCGGGGCTACCTGGGTCAACAGACGGGCGGTGTCGAGGTAGATTCGATTCATCGCTTGATCACCAGCAATCCTTCGGGTGACCGGGATACCCAGGGGCGAGCGCTACCCAGAGGGAGCTCCGCGGGATCTAGCTTTGCCGCCCAAGGCAACGCGAATTCTTTGCCGAGCTGCAAACAGAGCCGAACCGTCTTGATGCTGGTGCACGTGCGCAGCAGTTTCCGCAGCACATCGGATCGAAGTGTGCGGGCGCTTTGCGTGAGTTCACGTGCCTCCTGCAGCGACTGCCGTACCCCAACATCGCTCAGCACTTCGAGTAGCGCCCTCTCCGGCTCTGAAGCGAGTGGCGCATCAGTCTGCTTCTCGAAGGGACCGGCGAGTAGAAGTTTGTTCGGCTCCTCTTTGAAGAGCCGCTTTCGGTGGTAGTCAGCAGCAAAAGTTTTTGTGAACCAGTCAGGAAGTGTCGCGGTCTTCCAGCCGTAGAGATGGGTAACTGGTCTCTGGGATACGTACTGGCGTACGCCGTACCAATCGAGGGCGGTCTTCCCCCCCACATGCAGCCCTTGGATCTTTCGTTCGAGGAACTTTAGACAGAGATGCAGCGAGAGAGCCTCGCCGGGCCGGCTGTAAACGCCATGGGCCAGTCGAACGAGCCAACCCGCTTTGACATAATGAACCGCCAGGTCGGCGGATATACCTTGTTTGGCGAGGTCTTCGGATGCCTGGGGGGACCCTGGTGCCCACTGGCTCAGAAGGTTCTTTAATTTGCTTCTCGATATCGTAGCCACACTACGATATATAGTACTTTTCTAAATACAGGTCAACCTAGAAAGAGCTCTGAAATGGTAGCTCAACTACGATATCAAGAAACTTCTCAAATCGAGTATGGCCTAAGCGATCAACGAAGCGCGTAGCAAGACTTCGTCTAATGTACCTCGCCGCTCGCGACAAGCCCGTTTCAGAGCGTGTTCTGCTAGCTCCTGATTAATGCGTTGTCGTTGCAGACGGGGCAGTGCCAGTAAATGCTGTCCAAGTCATCGGCGGGAGAATAGGACATGACGGCACCGGTGCAGCGGCGCCGTCCTGCACGGCGGCGGCGAACGCTCGGTTCCTCATCGCCGGGGTGGGAGGTTACGATAATGACGGAGACCAGACGGCACCACGGCTTATCACGGCATATCCTTCGGATGCATCATGATCAACGAACACGACTGCGTCGTGCTGACGAGCGATTTACCCAGTGAGAGT
>Ga0335073_10015742_pt1 | contig 10571 bp, 7 predicted proteins | sample Lox_Sample_22_FD_207093 | JGI IMG/M metagenome (GOLD analysis project Ga0335073, IMG submission 207093) | Soil microbial communities from Loxahatchee National Wildlife Refuge, Florida, United States - Lox_Sample_2.2 | ecosystem: Environmental > Terrestrial > Soil > Wetlands | place: USA: Florida...
GGGCGCGCTCGGCAACACCGTCGCGGACAAGCTCGTGATCAGCCTCAACCCCTACGCCGCCTCCTACGGCTGGAACAGCTGGCCGCAGTCGCAGTTCGAGTCGACCCGCTCCAACGCGGCCGGAACCGAGCGCGGCTCCGGCGCGCTGTACGGCGTGGGCCCGGGCTTCGGCCTCACCGGCCTCTACTACAACAAGTCGCTGCTGGCGAAGATCGGCGAGAAGCCGCCGGCCACTCTCAGCCAGCTGTCCGCTGATCTCGCCAAGGCCAAGAGCAAGGGCATCCTGCCGATGGTCATCAGCGGCCCAGCGCAGACGCTCGCGTTCGCCGTGCAGAACCTGCAGGTTGACTACGCCAACAGCGTGACCCCGGTGCAGAACTGGAATTACGACAAACCCGGCGCTAGCATCGACATCCCGTCGTTCGTGCAGGCGGCCAAGACCTTGCAGACCTGGGCCAAGGACGGCTACTTCGAGTCCGACGTCAACAGCGTCCAGGAGTCCAATGCGGTTGCGGAGTTCGACTCAGGAACGGGCTTGTTCTACGTCAGCGGAAACTGGGACGCCCCCGCCATCGACAAGGCCGGGCCGGGCAAGTTCGCCTTCATCGGGTTCCCGCCGGCCAAGGCGGGCGGCGTGACCGACGCGATGTCTGCATCGGATCTGCAGGTGATCCCGGCCAAGGCGGCCAATCCCGCCCAGGCCGCGGCCTTCCTGAACTTCATCCAGACCGACCCGGCCGCGCGGCAGGCAAGCCTGGACATGGGCGGCTACGCCCCGGGCGGGCCATCCAATGCGGCTGCGGTGACGGCGCCGGCCGGGTCCGCAGTCGCTGGCACCGTTGCCTTCTTCAACCAGGCGCTGGCGAGTAACGAGCTGACCGAGTTCATGGTCAACGCCACCAACTCGATCTCGGCCACGGCCCTGGTGCCAGAAACCGAGGAGCTCGTGTCCGGCAAGGTCACGCCGGATCAGTTTGCCTCGACGATCCAGTCCGACTACAAGAGCGAGCTCGCGACGCGCTAATCAGGAGGGGACGGGTGACTTCCTCGGTCACGCGAGAGCCGTCCATCGTCGCGTCGGCGGCGGCGCCGGGAACCCCGGCCCGTCGCCGCCGCACGCGGCGGCGGCGGCTCACCGGCTGGTCGGTGCTGCTGTGGGTGGCCCCCGCGCTGGCGGTGTACGGGGCGTTCGTGCTCTACCCGCTGGTTGAGACCTTCGAGTACTCGTTCTACAACTGGGACGGCATCGGGGCCTCGTCCTGGGCCGGCTTCAGCAACTACGCCAGGGTCTTCACCCAGCCCGCGCTCTATACCTCGATCGTCAACTCCTTCGTCCTGATCATCTTCTTCAGCCTCATCCCCGTCTGCCTCGGCCTCCTGTCGGCAGTGCTGATCCGCGAGATCAGGGGACAGCGTGCCGGCGGGCTGGTCCGGACACTGCTCTTCCTGCCTCAGGTGATCCCGCTCGCTGGCGCCGGGATCGCCTGGACGTGGATGTACTCCCCCAACGGGGTCGTGAACCAGCTGCTCGGTGCGGTCGGCCTCGGGGCAGAGCAGCACGCCTGGCTGGCGGACTTCAGCACCGCTCTGCCCGCTGTCGGCATCATCGGCACCTGGGTCACGACCGGGTTCTGCACGGTTCTCCTCCTCGTCGGCATCGCCAAGATCGACCCGTCGCTGTACGAGGCGGCGCGGATCGACGGGGCCGGACGCTGGCGCGAGTTCGTCGCCATCACGCTGCCGGACCTCAGGCGCGAGCTTGTCGTGTGCGTGACGGTGACCGTCATCGCGGCGCTCGCGAGCTTTGACGTCGTCTATATCGCGACCCAGGGCGGCCCCGGGTATCAGACGATGGTCCCTGGCCTTGAGATCTACCAGCTGACCTTCCTCCAGCAGACAGTCGGCCAGGCCTCAGCGCTCGCCGTCGTGCTGGTGATCCTCGTGCTCGTCCTGATCCTGCCCATCCAGCGACTAGGCAGGCAGCGATGAAGTTCGCCGAGTCCCTGAGCGCCCGCACCAGCCGGATCGCAGTGCTCTCGGTACTGATCGTCTTCACGGTGCTGCCGCTGATCAGCATGATCACCACCGCGCTGCAGAAGCAGGGCACGGAACCACTCGGCCTCTCGTTCCCGACGGCTCCGCAGTGGCACAACTTTGCCGAGGCCTGGACGGCGGCCGATTTCCCCGAGCTGCTGCTGTCCAGCGCTCTGATCGTCATCGGCGTCGTCCCGGCGGCGGTGCTGTTCTCGACCCTCGCCGGGTACGGCCTCGCACGTCGAGTCCCCGGCAGGCGGCTCATCTACGTACTGTTCATCATCGGACTGACGCTTCCGGCTGAAGCCCTGGTCGCACCTCTTTACTACGAACTGCGCGGGCTAGACCTGCTCAACAGCCGGTGGGCACTGATCCTGCCGCTCGTCGGCCTGTTCATGCCGTTCGGCGTGTTCTGGATGCGGACGGCCTTCGAGTCCCTGCCAGCCGAGATCACCGAGGCAGCGGAGATCGACGGCGCATCTGTCTGGCAGACCTTCCGCCGGGTCCAACTGCCGCTCGTTACCTCGTGGCTGTCCTCACTGACGATCTTGTTCTTCCTCTGGACCTGGAATCAGTTCCTGCTCGTGATCGTCCTCATCACCAACCCGAGCGACGACAACATGGCGGGCGCGCTCGCCACCTTCCAGGGACAGCACGGGACGAACCTGGTCCTGCTCTGTGCTGGCGCGCTGATTATCATCGCCCCGTCACTCGTCATCTTCTTCGCCTTCCAGCGGCACTTCGTGCGCGCTCTGCTGCAGGGGGCGATCAAGTGAGCGCACGGCCGAGCGCCGATGGCAGTGCGCTCCGGTGGGGAGTGCTGGGAGCAGGGCGGATCGCTCAGCAATTCGTGACCGAGCTCCAGACCACCGGATCGGGCACAATCTCCGGCGTTGCCAGCCGGGACCCGAGCCGTGCGGAGAAGCTGGCGGGAGCGGTACCTGGCGCCGAGGCGTTCGACAGCTATGCGGCGCTGCTCGAGGACGCGCGGATTGATGCCGTCTACATCGCGACGATCCACCCCCAGCATGCGGAGCTGATCACGGCCGCGGCGTCGGCGGGCAAGCACATTTTGTGCGAGAAGCCCCTCACGACGAACGGACAGGCGGCCGAGTCGGCCTGTGACGCCGCAGCCGCGGCGGGCGTCGCCCTGGTGGAGGCGATGATGTACCGCTTCCAGCCGCAGACGGAGGCTCTTCGCCGGATGCTCGGCAGCGGTGCGATCGGGACGCCGCTGCATGTGAGCGTCTCGTGCGCCTTCGCCGCACCCTTTGACCCGGGCGACCGGCTGTTCGACCGGGACCTCGGTGGCGGCGGCATCCTGGACGTCGGCTGTTACTCGATGTCGTTCGCCCGGATGGTCGCTGGCTGGGTACTGCAGGACGACGCCGCTGAGCCTGCCGAGTTGCATGGCGGGGGTCACCTGGCAGACAGCGAGGTTGACGACTGGGCCGTCGCGAGCCTGCTCTTCGCCGACGGATTCACGGCCCAGGTCCGCACCGGGACGAGGCTGGGCGAGGCCCAGGATGCCGTGATCTACGGGTCGGAAGGGTACGTCTACATCGCGAACCCGTGGACGCCCGGCAAGGACGGGTCGGCACCCGAGTTCGTGGTCAGCCGGGTCGGCCACGACAAGCCGGAGATCGTCCGGTGCGCGGCCAGGCCGCTCTTCGGGGCAGAAGCAGCGGCACTCGCGGAGGCCATCGAGACCGGCGCGGCCGGGAGCATGACGCCGCGCGACAGCGTCGCGACCATGCGCTCGCTCGACCGCTGGCGAGCAGCCGTGGAGGCCGGTCAGAGCTTGTCGACTAGCGCCCGCGTCGCGGAGAACAGATCGCAGTAGACGCCGTACCGCTGGTCGTAGAGCCCGGCGACCTCCGGCCGCGGCACTATCGTGCCGTCGATCTTCGTCCAGTCGCTGTCCGGCGGGACCAGACCCACCGCGGCCGCTGCGAGCAGCGCGTCGCCGTAGCTGGCCCCGATCGTCTGGGCCGGGAGGTCTTGCGCGCGGCCGGTCACATCAGACACGATCTGCGGCCACAGGGCGCCGGTCGCGCCACCACCCACTGCCACGGCCCGCCAGCTGCCTCCCCCCGGCCGGGCCGACCCACCCGGCCGGACGGAATCGAAAGTCTCCAGATTGTGCCTGACGCCCATGGCCACGGCCTCGAGTGCGGCCCGCATGAGGTGCGCGGGCCGGTGAGCCAGGGTCAGCCCCAGCGCGACACCGCGCGCGCCCGGGTCGAAGAGCGGGCTGCGCTCACCAGCGAAGTACGGCAGGAGGACCAGTCCTTCGGCTCCGGCCGCGATAGCTGCCGCCTGCGCGACGAGCTCGGCGGTCGGCGTTCCGGTGATCGACGCGACCCAGTCGGCGAGCAGGCCAGATGTCGCCATGCCCGCGGCAAGCGTACTGCTGTGCGGCGACAGCCCGGCGGTCCGCCACAGTCCCTGGTGCGGCCGGCCAGCGGGGTCGATTCCGATGAGGAACAGTGTCGATCCATACATGATCATCAGGTCACCGTCAGCGCGAACGCCAACGCTGTGCGCTTCGGCCCACGCGTCGACGGTGCCAGCCAGCACCGGCGTTCCGGCCGGCAGCCCGGTCTCGGCCGCGGCCTGACCGGTCACCGTCCCCGCGATCTCGCCGGACCATGCCAGCGCCGGCAGCGGCACGCCCGGACTCAGCTGCTGCGCCCAGTCAGCGACCCAGCGCTGCCCGGCGAGGTCGTACATCGGGTCGAACTGGCTGGCCGTGTGGTGATCCAGCAGGTACTCGCCGGTCAGCTGGTAAACGAGGAACGAGCTGGCACTGAACCACCGGGCCGTCCGATCCCAGGTTTCCGGCTCGTGCCGCTGCAGCCACAGCAGCTTCGGGCCGACCGCCTGCGAGGACAGCGCCGAGCCGCCGCGGGCCAGGACAGCCGCCGCTCCGTAGCGCTCGTTCAGCTCCTCTATCTCGGCGGTCGCCCGCATGTCGATCCCGTACAGGATCGCGGGCCGGAGCGGCGTCCCCGATGCGTCACAGACCAGCAGGCACGGACCCATCCCGCTGATGCCCACTGCCGCCACGCGGCAGCGCGCCACGCGATGGTCAGCCATCAGCTCAGCGAGCAGCTGCCGGGACTGCTGCCACCAGATCGCCTGCGCGTCTTGCTCGAACCATCCCGGCCGCGGCTGGGAGACCTCATGCCGTCCGGTTACTGTCGCCAGTACCGTACCGACAGCATCCACCGCGACGGCCTTCGTGCTGGACGTCCCGATGTCCAGGCCGATAACGATCTCGGTCATCACGCACTGCCTGCTGAGAAGGGCAGCGCTCGCCGATGCGATCCATCTCCTGCCATGCGGTGACCTTCCGCGTACAGTAGTCCACGCTGACTGAGAAATCGTTTCATGAAACGATTTCTGACTACTGTAGGGAGCAGGGCTGACAGACGTCTACCCCTTCAGGACGAAGGCGAGGGTAGCGGTGCCGATCACCATCCGGGATGTCGCCGCGGCCGCCGGCGTGTCACCGGCGACGGTCTCGCGCGTGCTCAACCTGAAAGAGGACGTCAACGACGACCTGCGGCACCGGGTGCTCGAAGCCGTGACCGACCTCGGTTACCGTCGCAACGGCCCGGCGCGGAGCCTGCGTACGCGCGCCGCCATGGTGCTCGGCATCATCATCTCCGACATCACCAACCCGTTCTTCACCGCGCTGGTGCGCGGAGTCGAGGACCGGGCTCAGCTCGCCGGGTACTCGGTCGTGCTGGCCAACGCCGACGAGGACGTCGCCAAAGAGGCCCGTTACCTGGAAGTCGCGGCGGCCGAGCAGCTAGCCGGCGTGCTGCTCTCCCCCGCGTCCTCAGAGCTGACCAGCATTGACGTGCTCACCGAGCGAGGAATCCCGGTCGTCACCATCGACCGGCGGCTACCCGCCGCCGACGTCGATAGCGTGACCGTCAACAACCGGCAGGCCGCACTGCAGGCGGTGCAGCACCTGCTCGGCCAGGGCTGCAGCCGGGTCGGGTTCGTCGCAGGCCCGGTGGATACCACCACGGGCGCGAGCCGGCTCGCCGGCTACCGTGCGGCGCTGCGCGCCGCGGGCCGCCCGCTCGACCCAACCCTGACTGCGTATGCCGACTTCCGCACCGAAGGCGGCTACGCCGCCGCACGCCAGCTCCTCCAGCTGCGCAAGCGGCCGGACGGGCTGCTGATCTCCAACAACCTGATGACCGTCGGCGGCATGCAGGCGATCGCCGAGGCTGGTCTTGACGTCCCCCGCGACATCGCGGTGGTCGGCTTCGACGACGCCAACTGGGCCACCGCGCTGCGCCCGCCGCTGACCGTCGTGACGCAACCCACCTACGAGATCGGCCGGATGGCAGCCGAGCTGCTGCTGCGCCGGATCGCGGGCGAGAAGTTCGCCCCGCGCCGCGTCGTACTCCAGGCTCAGCTGGTGCTGCGCGGAAGCTCGCTCCGAGTTCCCGAGTCCAGGAAGGGCTGACCAATGCCGCGCACCGACATGTCCGCGAGTGACCTGCGTGCCTATGCGCCATCCCTCGCCGAGCCAGCCGACCTGGCCACCTTCTGGGCTGGCAGCCTGGCACAGACCCGGCAGAACCCGGTCTCGGCGAGCTTCACGCCGGTCGACTCGGGCCTGCGCACGATCAGCAGCTACGACGTGACGTTCGACGGCTACGGCGGGAGCGACATCCGGGCGTGGCTGCACGTGCCGGGCTACTGGTCGCTGTCCGACGATCCGCTTCCCGCGGTGGTGCAGTACCAGGGCTACGGCGGCGGCAGTGGCCTGGTGCAGGAGGACACGTTCTGGGCGGCGGCCGGCTATGCCCACCTGATCATGGACACGCGCGGCCAGGGCAGCGGCTGGTCATCCGGGCACACGGCGGACCCGGAAGGCTCGGCGCCCGCGCAGCCCGGCTTCATGACCCGCGGCATCGGCGATCCAGCCACGTACTACTACCGCCGCGTCTTTATCGACGCCGTCAGAGCGGTCGAAGCGGCCCGGTCCCATCCGGCGGTGGACGCGAGCCGCATCGCGGTGACCGGAGCAAGTCAGGGCGGCGGTATCACCATCGCAGTCGCCAGCCTCGTGCCCGGCCTGATCGGCGCGATGCCCGACGTGCCGTTCCTCGCTGATTTCAGGCGGGCGGTGGATATCGCGGGCACGGATCCGTACGCGGAGATCGAGCGTTACCTAGCCTCCCATCGCGACCAGGCCGAGACGGTCTTCGGCACGCTGTCCTATTTCGATGCGGCCGTGCTGGGCAGGGCGGCGACCGCGCCAGCGCTGTTCTCGGTCGCGCACATGGATCAGACCTGTCCCCCGTCGACGGTCTACGCGGCGTACAACGCCTACGGCGGTCCCAAGGAGATCTGCGCCTACGAGTTCAACGATCACGAGGGCGGCCAGATGTGGCAGCGCGTCCGCCAGCTCCGCTGGCTCGCCGCGCGCCTGGCCGAAGCGCCTGACGGCGCAGCGACGGAGCCGGCATGAGCGGGGCCCGGACTTACTCCGGCGATCGCCGCCGGGCAGTCGCCATGCCGCTGGGCGGGATCGGCACCGGGAACGTCGCCATTGGCGGCACGGGCGTCCTTAAGCAATGGCAGCTGCAGCACCAGGGCAATCACCTCGGCTTCCTGCCGCAGTCGTTCTTCGCCCTCCGGCTCGCAGTGACCGAGCCCCCGGTCTCCGTCCGGCGGGTACTGCAGTCGCCCGCACCCCCGCCGTTCCCGGAGCCTGCACCGCTTGTTACTGACCACCTGGACGCGGCGGGCAGTTACGCGCGGCAGTTCAGCTGGCCGCTGGTACGCGACACGACATTCGAGGGCGCCTATCCGTTCGCCCGCATCGACTACCACGACGACTGGCCGGCACACGTCCGGCTCGAGGCGTACACGCCGCTGGTCCCGCTGGACGCCGACGCATCCGGGCTGCCGGTCGCGAGCTTCACCTTCCGCATCACGAGCGACGTCGGCCATGAGGTCCATGGCTGGCTGCTCGCAGCGCTGCAGAACGTCGTTGGCTGGGACGGCGTGACGCCGATCCGCGACGGCGGCTGCGCGATCCTCGGCGGGAACGTCAACCATGAGTTCACAGCCGTCGGCGGCACCGGGCTCCTGCTCACGAATGAGGCCCTGCGCTCGGACGATCCGGGGAACGGCTCGATGGCGCTCTGGACCCCCTCGCCAGCTGCGACGCTCGCGCAGTTCGACGACGCCGACTCCGTGCTCGCCTTCGCCGACTCGCTGCCGGTGCTGGGAGCGAACGTGCCCCTGGACTGGTCGCGCGCCGAGGTGGCGCGCGCCCTCGGCCAGGTCCGCCCCGCCCTGTGCAGCGCCACTGGCCCGAGTCCTGCGGGCCGTACCTGGTCGGCTGCCCTGGCCATACCGTTCGGCCTGCGTCCAGGCGAATCGCGCCATGTCCAGGTCGTCTACGCCTGGCATTTCCCGAACCGCTACGCCGATTTCGATCGGTTCGGTGACCCGCAGCCGGCCGACCAGCGTCCGGCCTGGATCGGCAACCACTACGCGCGGCGGTTCGCGGACGCTGCCGACGTGATCCGCCAGTTCGCGCCGGATCAGGAGGACCTGCTGGCGCGGACCCGGCAGTGGCACGACGCGGTCTACGGCAGCAGCCTGCCGGAGGCAGTCGCGACGGTCGTCGGCGCACAGCCGTCACTCATCCGCAGCCCCACCACTTTCCGGACCGCGGACGGCCGGTTCTACGGCTTCGAGGGAGTGCTCGGCGAGTCGACGCTCAACTGGAACGGCAACATCGGCGGGTCCTGCCCGCTGAACTGCACGCACGTGTGGAGCTACGTGCAGGCCGTGTCCCGGCTGTTCCCTGAGCTGGAGCGGTCGATGCGGGAGACCGACTGGGAGGTGCTGCAGGCGCCCGAGGGCTACCTGCCGCACCGGGTGCTGCTGCCGCGCGACGGGCACCAGCTGCGCGGCGTGCCTGTCGGCGGGCCAGATCGCCCGGCGCTGGACGGCATGCTCGGCACCGTGCTCAAGACCTACCGGGAGATGCGCATGGGCGCCGGGGAGGAATGGCTGAGCCGCTACCTCCCGCACGCGCGCCGCCTGATGGACTACGTGACCCGCACCTGGGACCCGCAGGGCAGCGGGGTGCTGGCCGGTGACCAGCCGGTCACCCATGACATCAGCCTGCAGGGGCCGAACATGTTCGTCGGCGGCCTCTGGCTCGCCGCGCTGCGATCGATGCAGGAGCTGACGGCCAGGTCGGGCTTCACCGCCGAGGCCGGCGACTACGGACGGCGGTTCCGGGCGGCGAGCGCCAGCTACGACGAGCTGCTGTGGAACGGCGAGTACTACCGGCAGGCGACCGAGGGTGATGCCTTCGACTTCGGCGACGGCTGCCTGGCGGACCAGCTGCTCGGCCAGTGGTGGGCGCACCAGCTCGACCTGGGTCACCTGCTGCCGGCCGATCACGTCCGCACCGCCCTGGGCTCGATCGTGCGCTACAACCTGCGCGACGGCTTCCGCGACTTCCGGAATGACTACCGCGTGTTCGCCGACGCCGACGACTCCGGGCTGCTCGTCTGCACATGGCCGCGCGGCGGGCGGCCGGGCGTTCCCATCCGGTACGCCGACGAGGTCTGGACCGGCTGTGAGTACCAGGTCGCGGCGCATTGCCTGTTCGAGGGCATGACCGACGCTGGCCTGCGGCTGCTGCGCGCCGTGCAGGGCCGCTACGACGGCAGCCGCCGCAATCCCTATAACGAGATCGAGTGCGGCGACCACTACTCACGCGCGATGGCCGGCTTCTCGGTGCTCGAGGCGTGCACGGGCGGGTGGCACGACGCATGGTCCGGCCAGCTGCGCCTCGGCCTCGGCGCCGACCGCTATCCGCTGCTTGCCGGGACTGGCTGGGGCGAGGTCACCGCGGCCGCGGCCGCGGTATCGCTCCGCGTGCTGGGCGGCACCGTGCGCATCAGCCAGGTCTCGCTCCAGTCCGGGGAGATCGGCGCGATTCACGTCGATGGCGCACAGGTCGCGCTGGCCGAGCCGGTCACGCTCGAGACCGGGTCGGTGCTCACCGTCACGGTCAGCAGCTCGCCGCCTACAGCCGCAATTCCCTAAGGGCCGCCCTGGCTGCCCACATCCCGCACATCCCGTGCACGCCGCCGCCGGGCGGTGTCGATCCCGAGCACAGGTAGGTGCCTGGCAGGGGCACCCGGTACGGATTCCACTTCAGGGCTGGCCTGCCGATGGTCTGGCGCAGCGTACTGGCGCCAGCACCGATGTCGCCGCCCACGTAGCTGGGGTTATACCGCTCCATGTTCGCCGCGGTCCGGACTGACCGGGCCAGGATCAGGTCACGGAAGCCGGGGGCGAATCGCTCGACCTGCGCTTCTATCCTGCCCGTCATGTCGACATCCGACCCCGCTGGTACATGGCAGTAGGCCCATAGCACCTGCTTGCCGGCCGGCGCCCGGCTCTGGTCGACCACCCCGGGCTGGGTCACCAGGCAGAACGGCTGCTCCGGATGCTGGCCGGCGGCTACCGCC
>Ga0335073_10015743_pt1 | contig 10571 bp, 8 predicted proteins | sample Lox_Sample_22_FD_207093 | JGI IMG/M metagenome (GOLD analysis project Ga0335073, IMG submission 207093) | Soil microbial communities from Loxahatchee National Wildlife Refuge, Florida, United States - Lox_Sample_2.2 | ecosystem: Environmental > Terrestrial > Soil > Wetlands | place: USA: Florida...
TGCAGGATTTTCAGGTTCAGACCGACCTCACCGTCGCGCGAGATCGCGTGATCGGTGTAGCGTTGGGCATTATCGCCATGGGGTTCATCTTTGATCGATTCGGTACGAAGAGCGATGCCGAAGAGATTCGGAAGCAATTCTCGCGGATCCTACGAATGCTCGCGCGTTTCGGAATCTGCTCTTCTGATAGTGACCATGCCGCAGTTATGTCCGAAATTCGGGATCTTCGAAGTCAAATTAATGAGAACTTCACTACTCTTGCCTCGCAGATGGACTCCGTACAATTCGAATTTGGACATACACGCAGTCGAGAGCTAGACATCATCGAGCGCGAGAATGTGCAACGGGCCCAACCGGCGCTGCGATCAATCTTTGTGCTTGAACTGAGTCTCTCGCGGTATCGAGACTTGATGGAAACCGAATCCGAGTTGACCCCTGAACAACGAGAGGCGCTGAGCCTTTTCCTACACAGATATAGCAGCTCGCTCGCAAATACCGCCGCGGCCGAGCCGGACGTGCAAATCGCCCCCGGACAACTTGATGATTCCGCCCAGCGCCTCCGCCGGGCGTTCCAGGAACATGACTCGGCTTATTCGACGGCGATTCTCGATATAAGCGAGCGAATGCTCGCCTCGCTCAGTTTATTGACAAACACAAATAAAACAGCCGAAAGATAAGCCCCTCGTCAGTGAACGCGAACGGTCATATGTCAGCTGACATGCGTTGACTTTCGGTGGGTTACGGCGGTAGTCCCTCGTATCCTAATGATTTTCGAATCGATCATTCTGCTGTTTGTCCGATCGCGTCGGTCAACTCGTCCTGCGCTTGAGCGTATTCGAGTTGCGATTGGAGCAGGAGTGTCTGGGCCTCGAACTCTTGCGCCGCAGCGGCGTCGGCCTGAGATGGAAGATAAGCGCCCCGTTGCAGCTGCTGCGCGGACACTCGCCGGGCCTCTTGGCGCGTGGCAAGGAGTTCACGGGAAACCGTGATCATTTGCTGCGTGCGTTCCACCTTGTTATAGGCAGTTTGCACTCGTACTTCGACTTCGTCGCGAACTCGGGCTAGGTTTTCTTTGGCTTGGGCCAACTGAGAGTCACGCTCCCGAAGTGTGGCCCGTTTCTTTCCCCCGTCGAACAGGTCATAGCCAAAGTGAACGCCAAAGGTCCCGAAGTTCCGGGCGAGAAACGGCACGTTTTCCTGGTAGCTATAGCGTGCGAACCCCTCGATATCGGGGATATATTCGCGCTTGGCCGAGCGCACGCCGGCCGAAGCTTTTTCCACTTCAGCCCGCGCTTCCGTGACTTCCGGGTTAGACTCCAGAGCGAGTCCTATGCATTGCTCGCGCTCACAGTTGTCTTGAGGCGCTGGAACATCGGGATCGAGAGCGATAGCAGTCTTGAGCGGGAGCCCCACGAGATCGTTGAACTTCAATCGCAGATCCGAGAGTTGCAGCTCGGTCGTGAGCAGATCCTGTTTTGCCTCCAGTAACTGGGCCTTACTCTCGATCAGATCTACTTCGAGGGTGCTGCCGTACTTGACTTGCTGCACGCGTTCAGCTTCCACGTCTTCGACGGCGCGAATCTTCGCCTCGATGGCCTGGTGTTGAGACTGAGTTATCAGGACGCTGTAATAAATCTGACGGACTTGCAGGGCTACATCGTTCTCAACTCCTCGAGCCTTTTCACGGCTCGCATTCAACTCGGCGCGCGATATGTCATTTCTCGCTTTGATTTTGAAAAGTTCGGTGAGAGGTTGGGTGAGCCCCGTGCCACTCACGATGAAGTTCTTAGCGCCCTGACTGATGTTGAATTGCCGTGGCGGAATCGTAGTTCCTCCTATATTTCCAAACGCACCCTCGGGAATGCCGATGAACTGTGTATCGGTGGCGTGCGTAAACCCGCTGTCATTCCGAAGTGCCGGCAAATAGGCGCTTCTGGCAACTTCCTTGGCGTGTTGCTCTTCTTCGACATGAAGGGCCGCGATACGCACAGAGTGATTGTGTTTCAGCGCCAGTTCAACGGCTTCATGCAGATTGAGACGACGCGCGATGCTCGACTCTGGCTGCTGCGCCAGGGCAAACGTTAAAAAGCTGAAAAGGGGGATGAGCACTGTCGCCCCTTGACGGAATAGGCGATTTGAATGATTTTGATCAGGAGTCATGATTTGGCACCCTCAGGGGCGTGCAGTTGTTCTTGAATTGCAGTGAGATCGCCATAACTCAGCGGAGACCGGCGCACCAGGACTGTTAACAGCAGCATGACGGCGCACGCCCAAGCAACGAGATAGAACCCATCGTTTATGCTCAGCGTGTAAGCCTGAAGACGCAGCCGAGCACTGATAACGCCGACTGCCCGCCCTGTGGCTGCGGTAGCTCCGGATGATTTTGAAAAGAGTCCCATTGCCAGTTGGTGAATGCTGGTATCCGTGATCCAATTTCCGCTCTGTACGTGCAGGCCTAGGAGATTTGAATGCAACTTTTCCCGCTGCGCGATGAGGTGCCCCATGTAAACGGCACCGAGGTTTCCGCCAAATAGGCGCACCGTGTGAATGAAGGCGGAGAACGTCAAAATCCGCTCCGGCTTCGACATCCCTCCTGAAAAGATCCCCTGCAAGATCAGGCCTCCGACCAGACCAATAAACGCGAATGCCTGCCCAACTCCCATCAGCAGTTCAGTGCGATCATAGTTCGCGGCCGACCACGCGCTGGTCAGATCCGCGTTCAGATAGCAGGCAAAGGCCATGCACACGAATCCTGACGCCATGAGGAACCGGGAGTCCGCTTGGTTCGCCAGTAAGAGCCCTGCAATGAACGCGATGATGAGCAATGGGAGAGCGCTCCAAATAACCGCCGGGCCGATCTGATCAGCAACGAATCCCTGAATTGCCAACGACTGCGGAATGAGGATGATGGTAGAGACCAGACAGAATCGAAAGAAAAACAGTGCGATAGCCAGCAGGATTGTGTTCCACTGCCGAAGATAGGGCACTGCGACCAGAGGGTTAGGCATTCGCAGACGGCGCACGCTGGCGCAGAGCACTAGGAACACGCCTCCGAAGAGCAAAGCATTGAAAAGGCCGGAACGCCACCAGTCAAGCCGTTCGCCTTGATCGATGGCTGCGTAAAGCATCGCCAGTCCCGCACTCCCGTACAGAAAACCGACAAAGCTTGGAGCCGAATCCGATTTCTTTGCCGCCGCTGGTTTGGGAATTCCGAAGTAGATGCAAATCAGCATGAACACCGTAATGATTGCGGAATTCCAGAACATCCAGTGCCATGAAAGGTGCTCCCGATACCAACCGTATAGCGATGGCGCAATATTGACGGCTCCATCCACAAAGGTCGCATACAGCGCGATGGTGTACGGAAGAAATCGAAGTGGAATGTTGCGCAGCGCAAAAGTCAGCGTCAGGGGGTAGAAGGTGCCTGAGGTAAGCCCGGCCAAAACCATGACAACGATCATGAGGCTGTAACTGTGCATGAACGGAGCCAGAAGACAGATCAACGTGAACGAAGTCGCAGCAATCAATAAAATTCGCCGCGCTCCCAATAAAGCCCCCAGATACACCGTAAACGGCCCAATGAACATCAGCGCTATGTTGTAGGCGCTGCTGATCCACGAGCCGTCATCGAAACCAAATCCCAGACCGCCCCTGAGATCGGCGAGACCGAGTGAAATCATGCGTCCCGTAAGCGTGACTACGCCAGCACCGATGATTACACCCAGAATCCCAAGCAGTGGACTCTTCGAGATCTCACTCGGCAACCCCGCAGCTGCAGATTGCGCAATTTGAATCGGGGCATTGCTCGGCATCGCGATGGTAGATGAGGCCATCTTCTATTCCTTCACTACCGTGTGCGGACAGCGACTACTGCAGAGAGCCCCGGCCGCAGCTGAGAAGTAAGCGAAGAGTCGTCGAGCGCGATCTTGACTGGCACCCTCTGCGTCACTTTGGTGAAATTGCCGGTGGCGTTGTCAGGTGGCAGCAACGCGAATTGCGATCCGCTCGCGGGTGCGATCTCGAGGACTCTTCCCTTAAAAACCCGGCCGGGATAGGTGTCAATGCGAACCTCCGCAGGGTCGCCGATGTTGACATTGGTCAGCTGCGTCTCGCGATAATTTGCAGACACCCACCTGGTGTTTTCCACAAATGTCATTACCTGTGTTCCCGGAGAAACGAGTTGCCCAGTTCGGACTTGCCGCTCGCCGACTGTGCCGTCGGCAGGCGCAAGAATTCGTGTGTAACCCAGGTTCACTTGTGCGACTTCCAGCGCAGCTTCTTTGGCGTGCAGGTCTGCTACAAGCTGTATATCTTGCGATTCAAGTACGGCTTTTTCTCGCCGCTCAGCCTCTGATGCCGCCTCGTTGCTACGGAGCAAAGTACGGGCCTCCGCCAAGTCAGCGTCGCGAGTTGCATATTGCGCGGTAAAGCGTTCTTCATCGGCAACTGCTTTTTCCACCGTCTGTTCGGTGGTGGAATTAGTCTTGAGCAGCGCTTCCTGCCGAACCCGCTCCAGACGCGTTCGCGTCACATCCGCCTGAACTGCCTCCTTTCCTGCTTGCGCGGCCGTGATCTGCGCGTTGGCTTGATCGATACCAGCGAGCGCACGTTCAATCTTTGCATCCTGAAGTTCCCGCTGCCGTCGATTGTTTTCTAGTGCAGCTTTTGCTGCCTCAACTCCTGCAGCAGCCTGCGCCACCTGGGCCTTGAAATCATCATCATCCAACTGGACCAGCAGATCACCTTTGTAAACCTGCTGGTAATCGTTCACTTTTACGGCGCGGACCAGACCCGGAACCTTTGTGCTGAGCGGCGTGAGATCACCGCGTACGTACGCATCGTTGGTCACTTGCTCGACCCGGCTGCCCTCCCAGCCATTCCAGTTACGAGTGATCGTCACAACGATCGCGATTGCTAGAAGCGTGACAATCAACGGTGTTCCATACTTTTGCCAAGCTGGTCTGAGAGGTGAAGGAACGTGCTCAACCACCTTGGGCGCGGTTACAGGTGACGGAATGGTTGCGGGTGCAGGAGAAGTTGCCATGTGTTTTAGGTGCCCCTCGGAAACATCGTTCTGTTTGCATCTACTGCAGATCGGTACTGAACTCACATAAGCCGATTTCAGTATTCCCTCTGCATCGCATCGATCCCGGGGAAATGAGCCCCCGATCCGTGCTAGTAGGTCATCGCTGCTGCTTCCGACCGTACGTTTGAGCATGTTCTTGACCGTTCTCGAAGTGTCGGTCTTTCTTTGTTCTTAGCGTTTTGGCATCGCCAAGTTCAGGTCAAGAAATTGGCGTCTGACAACACCCGTCTTGGCAAAAGCGGGAGGTGGCTCAGGCAGTGTCGCTAAACTCGGGATGGCTGGATTCATTCGCGACCGAAATGTGTGACGGGCTGAGTTTGTGTTAGCGATCTCCTTCCCACCCGAGAATCGCTCGCGCAGTACATAAGAAGGACTCGGATCGTCGCGTCGGTTGTCAGCTGACAGATTCTCGTCACGCAATTCCGCTGCGCTGATACGGGGTAAGCCCGCCGCCGCTTGCAAGTCTTAGTAATCGCAAGGTGTGCAGCAATTCTCGCCAGGCGCCTCGACTGGAACATTGAATGCAAAACTCTTATGGGACGAGGTTCACAGGCACCTTCGATATGTGTGGCGCACCTCAAGAATTCGTCCCAGGAGGATGGATGCAAGGAAAGTTGGCAAAGCTCTCTCTATTTGCAATTACCGCTCTGGCTCTCGCCACCGTTCAACCGGTGTGGGGTCAGCAGCCAACCGGGCAGGCACGGAAGCTGACGCGATTGCCTGATGCCGCCGTTGTGTACGAAGACACGCAGTGGTCTCCCGATCAAGATATCCAGTTACTGAAAAGCAATATTCGCTCACAAAAGAAACAAATTGTTGCCGCGAACATGGATCTGACCGATGCTGAGGCGGAAAAGTTCTGGCCGGTCTACAACCGCTATGCAGACGATGTCGCAAAGATTTACGACACCAAAATTGCACTCTTTCGGGAATATCTCGAAAGCTATGACTCGATGTCTGGGGAACAGGCCGAAGGTTATCTACGGCGGCGCGCCGCGGCGGAGGAAGACATCATGCAAGTCCGGCTCAAATATCTACCGGAATTTCGCAAGGTGCTTACGGGAAGGGAAACAGCACTCTTTTACCAGATCGATTGGCGACTCGATCTCATGATCAATCTCCAATTGGCTCAAGCGCCTATGGTTAACCCTTAGGCGTAACTACCGCCGCAGGCCTGACGAGAGGAACGGAAATGCAACGCGTGAAAAACACAATTAGGACTGAATTCTACTCAGTCGCGTTCCTATTCTGCTGTATGGCTACCGCTGCGGCGGCAGATCCCTCTTCAACGAATGTCTTTGCGCCTCAATCCACACCGGCAAAGTCCATATTTCACCTCTCACTCTTTGTGCTGGCCATTACGGGAATCATTTTCGCAGTTGTCTGTACCTTGCTGGTGTACTCGCTCTTAAAATTCCGTGCGAGATCGTCGAGTGCGAACAGTGAGCCGGCCCAGGTATATGGAAGTACTCAGATTGAATTGGCCTGGACGGTTATCCCAATTTTGATTGTGGTCGTGTTGTTTATGGCGACGGCGCGGGTGGTCCATGCGATACAGGATGCTCCGATGCCCGCAAGTGCAGTAGAAGTTACTGTTATTGGGCATCAGTTCTGGTGGGAATATCGCTACCCACAACTTGGCGTCGTTACCGCCAACGAGCTACACATTCCAGTGAGCGATCCCGCTCATCCGACGCCGACCTTTTTGCAGCTGCTTTCGGCCGATACCGACCACAGCTTCTGGGTACCAGAGCTGGCTGGCAAGACGGACCTTGTTCCGAATCACCCAAACCGGATGTGGATGGATCCCGAGCACACCGGAACCTTCCTCGGTCAGTGCGCGCAATACTGCGGGACTCAGCACGCCAAGATGCTCCTGCGCGTGTCGGTCGATACGCCTGAAGACTTTGCGGAGTGGGTGCGTGAGCAGCGGCAGCCAGCAGTGGCAGACGAACGAGTTTCAGCCGGCAAGCGGGTCTTCGAAACCACGGCCTGCATCAACTGTCACTCAATTAAGGGCACGGTCGCCAACGGACGTTTTGGCCCAGATTTGACGCACCTGATGAGCCGCTCCACGATTGCCGCTGGCGCGGCACTGAATACGCCCGAGAATCTCCGCCTCTGGATCCAAAACCCAGATGCGATCAAGCGCGGCTCACTGATGCCAGCGATGCAATTGAGCAAGTCGGATCTGGACGCACTGATGGGTTATCTCGAAACGCTTCGTTAAAGGAAGTCGAAGAACAGCCATGTCATCGAACGCGATCACAGTTCCTGGTATTCGGATTGAAGGGAAACCCTTGGTTGAAACGCTTCACGAGTGGATAACCACGGTCGATCACAAACGACTGGGAATTCTCTACGTTATTTACGCACTGGGGTTCCTTGTCGTCGGTGGTGTTGAGGCTCTCATTATTCGCATTCAGTTGATGCATTCGCACAATGATTTCGTCTCTCCTCAGGTGTTCAATCGCTTGTTCACCATGCATGGCACAACCATGATTTTTTTCGTGGTGATGCCGGTCATGTTCGGATTTGCAAACTATCTTGTGCCGTTGATGATTGGCGCTCGCGACATGGCGTTTCCGCGGCTGAATGCCTTCAGCTTTTGGCTGTCGGCATTTGGCGGCCTACTGCTGTATTTCAGTTTTCTTGGGGGAAGCGGACTTTACGGCGCAGGCAACGCACCGGACGTCGGCTGGTGGGCCTATGCGCCATTGGGAGCGCGGGCGTTCTCGCCTGGACATAGCTCCGATTATTGGACACTTTCGCTCCTGGTTTCGGGGTTTGGGAGCATCGGAACCGCAATCAACATTATCGCCACAATTCTTTGCATGCGATGCCCTGGCATGAAGCTTGGTCGGATGCCCCTACTGGTGTGGCTGTACCTTGTGATGGGCGGAATGGTTCTGATTGCCATAACCCCGCTCTCGGCAGCGCAAATCATGCTCCTAATCGATCGGTATCTTGGAGGGCATTTCTTTGATACGCAGGCGGGCGGGTCTGCCGTGCTCTGGATGCACTTCTTCTGGATCTTTGGCCATCCAGAAGTTTACATCCTGGTTATGCCAGCTTTTGCTTTCTGCTCGGAAATCATTCCGGTCTTTTCACGCAAGCCTATTTTCGGATACCCCGCGATGGTTGCAGCCAGCGTCGCGATCGGGCTCGTGAGTACAAGTGTCTGGGCGCACCACATGTTCTCAGTTGGCATGAACTCGTATGCCAATACTTTCTTCGCAATCACCACGATGGCAGTCGGCATTCCTACCGGAATCAAGATCTTCAACTGGATTGGCACCATGTGGGGGGGAAGGATTCAATTCAAACTGCCAATGCTGTTCTGCTTGGGCTTTCTGTTTCAGTTCTTAATCGCAGGCCTCACCGGGATCATACAGGCAACTGTGCCTGTCGACTGGCAGCTCACTCTGTCCTACTTTGTCGTCGCACATTTTCACTACGTAATCGTGGGTGGAATTTTGTTTGCTCTTTTCGGCGCGTTTTATTACTGGTACCCGAAGGTGACCGGCCGGATGCTGAGCGAACGTCTGGGGAAATGGCATTTCTGGCTGTTCCTGATCGGCTTCCACGTGACGTTCGACGTCATGCACATTCCTGGATTGCTAGGCATGCCGCGCCGCATTTATACCTACGAGCCCGGGCGGGGTTGGGACACCCTGAATCTGATCGTCTCGATCGGCGCCTTCATTCAGGCGGTCGCCATCCTGGTTTTCGTGTGGAACCTCATCGTTTCTTATTTCAAAGGAGCTAAGGCAGGGAATGATCCTTGGGATGCCTGGACGCTCGAGTGGTCAACAAGCTCCCCACCGCCCGCGTATAACTTTGCCACCGTACCGGTGGTCGCGAGCCGGCGTCCGTTGTGGGACCTGAAACATCCGGAAGATCCGGACAGCCAGTATGAGTGAAGGTAAAAACCAATGAGCGCAGCAGCAATATCAGTCTCTGAAATGCAGCAGCCGTGGAGCCTTCCATATCGCGGCAAGGTCGCGATGGCCGGTCTCATCATCGCGGAGTCTGCGATCTTCACCATTTTCGTGATTGCCTACCTCTTCTACATCGGCAAGAGCCTGACCGGACCAGCTCCGCGGGAGGTGCTTGAGACTCCGATTTTCTATACGATCTGCCTGCTCTCTAGCAGTCTGACAATTCACTATGCGGGAAAATTTCTTCAAAGAGGCGAACGCGGACCATTCTTGAGCTTGTGGTCTCTCACGATTCTGCTGGGCGGCCTGTTTCTGTTTGGAACCGCACGGGAATGGCATCGGCTGATCTATGAAGATGGCCTGACGATCTCCACCAATCTGTTCGGGACAACTTATTACTCACTCGTCGGCCTGCATGCGTTCCACGTCACTGTGGGAATGATCATGCTCCTCATTGTGGCGATCTTTGCCTTTGTGGGCCGGGTCGGCAGGGGACACTCCAGACGTCTAGAAGTCCTCTCTTTGTACTGGCACTTTGTTGATGCGGTCTGGGTCGTGGTTTTTACTGTGGTTTATGTTCTGGGACGCTGAAGGTAGAGAAATGGCAACGTTACTGATAACCGACGAATTGAGCGAGAGCCGCCAGACTCCGCGCGAGATCGAAGTACCCGCGCCAACAGCTTGGCCCTTCGTACTGGCCTTTGGATGCACCTTATTATTTGCAGGCCTCGTCACCAACATCTCTGTGAGCTTGCTTGGCGCTGTGCTTTCTCTCGCAGGATGCATTGGCTGGTTTCGCGAGGTCTTTCCGCACGAGCACGAAGTGACTGTGCCCGTGATTGCCGAAGATATTCGCATCACGACCGAACGGCGCGTTGTGGAGCGGGTTCCAATCGCGGAGTCCCAGCGAGCATGGCTCCCTGTTCACACGTATCCAGTTTCGGCAGGCGTGAAGGGCGGATTTGTGGGAAGTGTAGCGATGGCGTTTCTAGCATGTTTGTACGGCGTGTTAAAAGCCGGAAGTATCTGGTATCCGATCAATCTTCTTGCAGCTACTGTCTACGCTGAATCGCTGAAACTCGGTCCAGCGCAGCTGAATTCCTTCCATGCGGACAGCTTCGCAATTGCTCTGGGTCTTCACGCTGTCGTGTCAACGCTGGTGGGTTTGCTGTATGGCGCAATGCTTCCCATGTTTCCGCGCAGGCCGATTTTCCTTGGAGGATTCATCGCTCCCGTGCTGTGGTCAGCATTGATCTACACGATTCTCGGCCTGCTTAACCCGACGCTCGCGAGTCATATCGACTGGTATTGGTTCGTGGCATCGCAGGTCGGCTTTGGAGTTGTGGCGGGGCTGGTTGTAGTGCGTCAGTCGCGCATGCTGACGCGGGAAAACCTGCCCTTCGCCATCCGCGCTGGGGTGGAAGCTCCAGGAATGATTTCGCCACATGGAGAAAAACGGCCGTGAACTCATCTCGATATCTATGCACGTTTGCGGCATTCAGCTTGATGCTGCTCTCTGCCTGCAGCTCTCCCCCTGGCCGGCC
>Ga0335073_10015744_pt1 | contig 10571 bp, 12 predicted proteins | sample Lox_Sample_22_FD_207093 | JGI IMG/M metagenome (GOLD analysis project Ga0335073, IMG submission 207093) | Soil microbial communities from Loxahatchee National Wildlife Refuge, Florida, United States - Lox_Sample_2.2 | ecosystem: Environmental > Terrestrial > Soil > Wetlands | place: USA...
CCTACACCGACCAGCATGTTTTTTGCAGCGGCGGGAGCGTCGGATTATCCGAAGGGAAAATTTCTTGCGATTGTAGCCGCGGCGCGGGCGATCCGATATTTCGGCATCGCGTATATTGCGGGCCATTACGGGCGCCACTTCCTGCGAGTGATACGGCATCCTCTGCAGCATTGGGGATGGCTGCTGCTGTTCATTGTCGCGACAGGCGCATTGATCGCCGTGGGGATCGTTGCGGGTAAGCGGCTGGAGACGGAGCCGGCAAAATGATCGCCGACTACTCGCAGTAGAAACCGGCCGAGGCCCCGACCCATTCCATATTCTTGTTGTGATCGACGCCCATCATCAGGCCGCGGCCCATGCGGATGATCGTCAATACGGGGATCAACTTTTCCAGCCAGATGTACATCACGCGGACTTCGGCCTTGGTGCCGCCGAACGGAGTCTCAATGACGGGCTCGAAGTTCATGCGCTCCTGCAGGATGTAATACGGCCGCTTGGTCGAAGGGATGGCCTTGATGTCTTCCGGCTTGGGCGCGATGACGACTCCCAGACCGGCGAAGGAGTACAGCGGCTTGAGAGCGTAGTTTTCGAGATCGGGGGGAATCTGGGGAAGCTGGTCAAGAAACCAGGTTTTCGGCACTGTCTCGTGGCGGAGATAGGGAATGGAGAATTTGCTGATGCGGAAATACCAGTTGGGATGCCCGGCCCACTCTACGTCGAGATCGTCGCGCCAGTCGAAGGAGAGCGTGATGTTCTTGCGCTCGAGTTCGTCGACGATGGTGCGGTTATAAATTCGCCTGATCGGAATGCGTTTGCCTGCACGCTCGTAATAGAGGTGAGAGCCGTCTTTGCGGATGTCGACGATATCGACAGCGCGCACGCCCAGCATTTTCTCGGTGAGAAGAAAATCGGGCAGCGTTTTCTGATGGAGCGGATCAATCTCCATCAGAATGACGTTTTCGGGATCGTGCGATCCGACGATGGCGCGCCGCAAAAGATCTCGATAAGAATCAGTCTCGAGGCCGCTCAAAAGATATTTGAGTGGTCCAAGCGCCGATAGTCCGTAAACATCGATGTAGGCTTCGGCCAGCGGTCCCTGATAAGCATAGAGCGACGGGAATGCCTGCAACTCGACCAGCTTGGGCTGAAGTTCGCCGCTCGAGTCGCGGACGAGGCCGAAGTCAACCTGCACGAACATGGGATGCGGGGCTTCGTTGGGAACTTTGAACTCCGGCGGAACGGCTTCATCGGATTTCGCTCGATATTTCGGATTGTCCACAAGCTGATGGATAAGTTCTTCGCCGGCACGCGCCATGCGATCGAGAAGAGACTTGGGAAAAAAGCAGGGAGTTTCCGAGAGGCGAAACTGCACGTGCGTTCCGCAGGTCTCGTCAATGTGCCGCAGGAACGCCTGGTATTTGTCGGGAGTGAATCTCGCATTGAAGGGCTGGCGCAGGGAGGGAATCATAGGACAGCGGTATGGTAGCGCTTACTCGCGGATTTCCATACTGCTGATCAGTCCGTCTCTGAGCGAGTAGACATGCTCGACCATGCGGTCGAAAAGGACTGCGCCCGCGAGATCGCGGACGACTTGATGGACGCCCACGGCGATGCGGCCATCGGGCTCGTCGGTGAAAGAGACGGGATCGACGCGAGGATTGATCATTGCCCATTGCCGAGTCCAGTAAGCACGGACGCCGTCGTGGCCGTGGACCGTTCCGCCTTCCATGCCGTTCGGCCACTCCACGCCGGGCGTCATAGTGGCCAGAGCGCCATCGAGATCACGGGCGTTGAAGGCGGCATATGCCTGCTCAAGAAGTGACGTGCTGGAAGATACCGTCATCATCACGACTCTCCATCTGCTGCGGATTCAGTTACGCTTCGACCAGAAACTTGCCGTTCTGCATGATCTGCTGGTCATCGATCCAGATGTTGAATTTGCGGCCGACCACGTCGATGTGAGTGGTGGAATCCCATTGCGCGCCGGTATGCGCGCCGTAGGGGTTGCCGAAGGCGATGTGGACGCCGGGATATTTTTCGTCCTGAAGAATCTGGCCGATGACGTCTTTAAGATCGATGTTGGTGCCGATGGCGAATTCGCCGACGCGGTCGCTGTTTTCGTCGGTGTGCGTGTACTTCCAGAAGTCGCTCTCGAGTTCACGGTTCTCGCAATGCGCTTCGGTGAGGCGGTTGCCGTTCATCCGGATGGTGAGCGGACTGTGCTCGAGGCTGCCGAACTTGGCGCACAGATAATCGCCGACGACGCCGTCAATGACGAATGTGCCGTTGACCTCGCCGGGAGTGGTGAAAATTTCTCCGCCGGGCAGGTTGCCCCATTTTTCGGGCGTGATGATGCCGCTGGTCTTGAGCCATTTGTAATTCGGATTCAGATCGGCGATCAGATCGGTTCCAGCGGCGGTTTTCGCGCGGATTCTCGAAGCCTTGCGGGCCAGCTCAACCACTTTCTGACTAAGGCGGTCGACGCGCTGAAAATCGGCGCGCATGCCTTCGAGCATGATCTGGCGGTTGATGTTGACCATGTGGGCGTGGCGGATCTTTCGGCGGTTGACCACGTCGGTCATCTGAATCCGCGAGCGCAATTCGTTGGTCTGCACCTGCACGGCGAAGATGGAGACCTGGCTGGTTTCAAGATCGGCGAGAATTTCGCGCGGCAAATTGGCCAGCGGACGGTCGGCCAATTCTTCGAGAATCCAGGCGCGATAGGGCGCACCGAGCGTTTCGAGCGCGGCCACGATGGCGGCCGCAATCTCGATTGTCGCTTCGTCGGTGATGACGCAGACCTGCTCATGGCGTTGAACCCGGAGGCAGACATTGACGGCATTGTGCGCGCCGGGAGCGAACTCAGGGTCGAATGAAATCTTGTTGAGCTGCCTGGAATTGGGACGTACAGAAGTGCTCATTACCCTACTTTTCTAACGGACTCCGGCTCCTCTTCGAGACCGGTTTCCGTCTCCTCAATGATGTAATCGACAACTTTCTTCAGGTCCCCAGTCTGTTCGAACACTCGCAGCTGCCGGTCGGCGCCGCTGCCGCTCTCGAGAATCTTGTGGATGTATTCCAGTTCTTCGCGAGAGTCCAGTTCATCGACGACATCGTCGATGAAATCGAGATATTCGTGAACCAGGTCGCGCGCCGGAACTTCCGTCTGCTTGCCGAAATCGATCAGTTTACCGTCGAGACCGTAGCGCGCGGCACGCCACTTATTTTCCATGATCAGGGCGCGGCGATACAGGCGGAATCCCTGATTGGCCGTGTAAAGCTTGTAGAGCTTGGCGACGGTTGCCTGAATCAGGGCGGCGATGGCGATGGTCTCGTCTGCGCGCATGGGGATGTCGCAGACTCGGAACTCGATGGTGTTAAAGAAGGGATGCGGACGGATGTCCCACCAGATCTTCTTTGCATTGTCGATACAGTTGGTCTTGATCAGCAGCTTGATGAAGTTTTCGTACTCGCCCCAGCTGGGGAAATAATCCGGAATGTTGGTGCGGGGAAATTTGTCGAACACCTTGCAGCGATACGATTTCAGCCCGGTATTCATGCCCAGCCAGAAGGGCGAGTTGGTGGAGAGCGCGAGAATGTGAGGCAGGAAATAGCGGGCGTGATTCATCATGTGAATCGCGGTCTCGCGATCCTCGATGCCGATATGCACATGGAGGCCGAAGATGAGATTGGCGCGGGCAACCAGCTGCATGTCTTCGACGATATTTTTGTAGCGCTGGTCGGGATGAATCTCTTGCGTGCGCCAGTCGGAAAATGGGTGGGTCGCGGCCGATGCCAACCGGAGGCCGTTTTCTTTGGCCAGCCGGACCATATTGCTGCGCAGCTTCCTGACCTCGTCCCTGGCTTCCTTGATGTTGCTGCAGACGTTCGTTCCCACCTCGACCACCGACTGGTGCATCTCGGCCTTCACCCGTTCCTGAAGAACCATCCGCCCCTTCTCCAGAATTTCGGCGTTAATATGCGACCGCAGTTCCCGAGTCTCCGGGTCTACGGTCTGATATTCCTCTTCGATCCCGATGGTGAAAGTAGGCTGCATAAGATTGTGGAGCAGGCCCCACGCCCGCGAACCATAAGCCAGGAATCCAGGGAGCCAGCCGCACCCTGGCAGGGGAGAACTTGGCCTAAACAGTATAACAATCGGCCGAAAATTGGAGCGAGAACGACGTCAATCCTGCGGCATCTAGCGGAACCTGCGAATCACGTCGAACCATACAAAGACTCCGAGAAGGAGCAACGTCAATCCGCTCATGCAGATCGAGACGGCCGCGATCAAGCTGCGAAACACATGTGTTCGTTGAAGGGATCGAAATAACCAGACGATCGCGACAACTTGCGCAACCACTAAACTTGCGGCACCCCACGGCACAAGCATCTCGGTTACGCCGCCCGCGACTACGCCTATCCCCGCTGCTTTCGAATTCGAAAGACTGTATACGAGAGAGCCGAGACCGATCAGAATCGGAACCCACGGAGACCAAACGAGCAGTAACGCCCAGGCGAACCGTCGGGTTTCCAGATCCCGGTCCATTTAGTTGATCGATTCTAACGAGCCGTCCGGGGACGCTTGCGCGTCGAAACCTTCGCGCCTGAGTCATTTCCTTTCAGGAACTCGGCCCAGCGCATTTCCTTGACCGGATTCGGACCGCTCTGCGCCATCTTCACCGCCATCTCGGCGACAGCGTTCACGATCCAGTCGAAATTCTCCTGGCCGACCGACGTAATCTCGGCATCGGGCGCGGGGTTCAGGAAGTCGATTGCATACGGTACTCCACCCTCGACGGCGAACTCGACCGTGTTCAAGTCGTATCCCAGCGCGCGACACAGCGACAGCGCATCCTTCTCGATGCGCTCGCGCAGCGCCTCTGACGACGGTGGCGGATTCCCTTTCACATAGCGCTCGTGATGCGGCGCTTTCGGGTCGTACTTCATGATGTGGACTTTTTCCTGTCCTACAACATAGCAGCGGTAATACTCGTCAAACTCGACTCCGTGCTGCAGAGTCATGCACAGGTCGCCGGTCTGGTTGTAGTTCTGAAAGAATTCCTCAGGGGAATGCACTTTGTAGACATGCTTCCATCCGCCACCGGAGTAGGGCTTCAGGAACGCGGGGAAGCCGACGTAATCGAAGATTTCCTGCCAGTTCAGCGGATACATGAGGTTCCGCATCGACTTCTCCGTTGTGTCGGGCGGGTGCTTATGATGCGGCAGAACGACCGTTGGCGGAATGGCCACGCCCATTTTGTGGGCGAGCGCGTAGTTGAAGAATTTGTCGTCGGCCGTCCACCAGAAGGGATTGTTGACCACGATCGTCCCGTGCAGCACGGCGTTTTTCAGCCACGCCCGGTAAAAAGGAATGTCCTGCGAGATGCGGTCGATGACAACGTCATATTTTTTCGGCTCATCCATGCGGATGCCGCCGATTTTTACGAACTCGGCCTCAACGCCGTCAACTTTCATCGAGTTGATTTTTTCGACGACGGCAGGAGGAAACGAATTCTCCATACCAAAGAGCAGCCCGATCTTCTTCACGGCTGATCCTCCATTCCGAATCTGAGAGGTTACTCGCTTATCCCGACTACTGTGAATTTCTTCGTTTTCTTGTCAGGGAATAGAAGCTCGTAAATTTGAGAAGACTCATACGCAGTCTTGTGCACATCGCGAACCAACCTCGCCTTATAATCCCCGGGCGCCAGTAATTCCGCATCGAAAGGGTTAGGGCTCGCCGCAACCTCCAACACAATCTTCTTTCCGTTGATAACAGTATTGAGCTCGATGGCGGCCGCAGATCCCGTGCCGAGGACCCAATGCGAAGAGACGACATGAACGTTTACGGAGTATTGATCCTGGTCGGACGCTCCCCAGGAGAGGACGCTGAACAGTAACGCGAAGAACACGAATTTAAAGTTTTTCATAGTTCCTCCATTGCCGTTTAAGAACCACGCATGCCAGGCCCGAGTTGCGGATTTCTAGAAATACTTTCCCGCCATCCTTTGCCACAAGGGCCAGTCGTGCTTCGAATTGTCATTCCAAATGTCGAGCCAGTTTGGAATCGCCTTGCCGTTCAGGATCGCAGAAAACTTGACGTTCTGGTCGAGACACATATCCCAATCGGCGGAGCCCAGCACGATTTTCATCTGCCGGTAGCGGCTCAGGAACCAGTCATCCGTCATGTTCGGAATATAGTCCGGAGGATTGTTGAAGTAGCAATCGTTATCGTAATAACCATCCAGAAACTGCTTGATGTCGAAGGCGCCGCTCATGCTGACGCAGTGCGTCGCTATGTCGGGATGTTTCATGGCGAAGTTCACGCAGTGATAGCCGCCAAAGCTGCAACCGGTAACTGCCAGTTGCCAGTTCGGATTCTTCCAGCGGATAAAGGGCAGAAACTCGTGGAGAATGTAGCGCTCATATTGCAGATGCCGCAATACGCGGACGCGCGGATGCACTCCCTTGTTGTACCAGCTCTCGGTATCGACGCCATCGGGACAGAAAACCTGCAGCTCGCCGCGTTCGATTTTTGGAGCGAGAATTCCGATCATGCCGCGGTCTTCGTACTCGAAGAATTTTCCCATGGACGTGGGAAATACCAGGACGGGCATTCCGGCATGGCCGAAGACGAGGCCTTCCATGTCGCGGTGCAGTTCCTGGCTGTAGCCTTTGTGATATTCGCGATTCATCGTGAAAAGAGACCCATGAGCGGCTGACGAGGCGGCTCCTGGTGCAGCCGAAGTATCTTACCTGATGGAGAGGACGAAAAAGAAAAACCGTGATTCGAGGGGGTGGAGAGTACGACTTGGTTTCGCGATTTCTCGATGCCGGAAGAAAAAGAACGGAGCGATTAAAGCGCGGAAAGAAAAGTTCGGCGGCCGCGCGCACAGCCGGCGCGCGGCAACGGGCGCCGCACGGCAGACACTCACGGCCTGCGCCAAGACGCTACTTCTTATACAGGAAGATCGCCAGCGCAACCAGGGCGACCGTGATGATCCACAGGATTACGTCTTTACTGCCCTTTTTTTCTTTCTCGTCGGCCATAGACGGAGTACAGCATACATGAAATCGAGCTTCAAGTATCGTTCTGATTTCCGTGAAGCGTTACGGTTTTGGCGATGAAGCCGCCTCCGCTCCTACCCGCTTGTAATTGGTAAACTTCACAATTTCGCGAATGTGGATGTACTGCACGCCGAAGTTCAGCGTGTCATCCACGCGAACATATGCCGGAAACCAGTTCTTGTCGACTAGCTGGCGGTAGCCAACGAACGTCGGGCGAATGTCCCGGTGCTGATTTTTCTTGGTATGAACCTGGTCGGGCACACTCTTGCCGCACAATTTCACGACCTGCAGATCGCGATTGTCGACCCATACCCGCCCCTGGAAATAGCGTTTGTTCTTCTCTTCTTTTTTCGGGTCGACGTGGAAAACATAGGTATCCAGGTCATCCACATGCTGCTGCCCGGCGTAGCTGAGTTTGTATTGCGCCGCTTCTTCGGTGGTGAGGATCCAGGGCATGAAGGTGCGGATGTCGTCGAAGTCTGTGGCGGAGAGTTGGATGCCGCGCAGCGTCGATTGCTCGGCGTAGGTAACGGTCTCCTGCCGCCGTCCTTTCTCATCGTAGGAGATCGTCGTGATTTCGTGGTATTGCCCGTCGACCGCTTTGTCGTTCAGCGTTTGCACCAGCACGTCCTGGGTGTAGGTGTAGTGAGACCGTGCCTCTTTAACTTTGGTTTCTTGGGCAAGAAATTTCTGGATGAGATCTTGCGTCGACATGGACTTCGGCGGCGACATGTCGAGAACGCCGTTGCCGTCGGCGCAGTCCGTCTGAGCGAAGACGAGCGCCGGCACCAGAAAGAAAAGCGCGGCCGCTCCGCCATGCAATCGCCAAGCGCGCATTCTGCAGAAGCTCATCAGAATTTCGAGCCTTCGGCTGAAACATACACCAGCCTTTGAAGCTGCGCAACGCGCAGCGGTGAGAGGCCGGGTGGGAGCTCGGGGAGCGAGATCGTCTCGGCGGAGATTCCTCAAGATGTGCAAAGTCTTGCGTATTGCATTACGTACTGGCCGTAAGTGATTGATAAAAATGGCGATTTCTTTGGTATGGAGCTTGCTTCATTCAGAGTGGATGGGACACTCGACCATGAAAACTACACTTCTGGCATTGATCGTACTTTGTGCGGGGACGGCGTTTGGACAGGCCGCATCCATTCTCTCCAACCAGCCGCAAATTATTCAGATGGCCAATCACACCTTGCACGCTGAGCAGCATTCGATGGCTTCCGAGCAATCTCTTGTCGGCGGCAATGCATACGGCTACGCGCAAGGAGAGCAGCCGCTTTGGGAGTTTGGTCCGGTTTCGGAACCTGCGCCTTTGGGCGACGTAGCGCGGCAAGTGCGCAAAGAAAAATTGACGGCGAAAAAAGCTGAGATTGTCTTCGAAAAGCAAGGATCGTAACGCTGAAGCGGGGCGGACCGCATCCCGCCCCGCACCTTTTTCGGCTTCTTGAGAGCAAAGACCCGTCTCGTGGGTGGTTTTTCCCGCGCGGCTCCTATACGACTGGCCCATACACGACCCGGGCCCCATACACAAAACGATTCCTGCAAGTTCGGCATCACACCAAATACAATTAAGATTCTTAAAGACCACAACCGCTCTCAGTCTGGTACCTGCGGAAGTGTAGAGTTTCCCACGGGAGGAAAAGCAGGGATGAATCGATGCAGGATGCATCTGATATTGGTGTGTTTGGTGTTCTTGGCTGCGGTCCCGGCCTATTGTCAACGAGGGACCTTCGGAGTCGATATCGGCGAAACGACTGACAAGTTCGGCTCCGTACCATCGGATTCAGGATTGGAAGCGGATATCGACGGACAGATTACCGTCCTCAAACCCAGCAAGAAGCACGAAGGCGGGCCGAGCATTGTGGCCGGTGGAGAGGTCCGCCTTCCGACCGACACCAGCAACCACGCGAGAGAGTTTGCGGTCTACGGCGGTTTTGAGTTCAAGTTCCACAACAATCTGACAATCGGAGTCGACGGCCAGGTCCGCAAGATCTATCTTCCGCCGTCTACTGTCGACAACCAGGTCTTCGTTCGCGACAAGATGGAAACGGTTGAGATTCCGTTGCTCGTCCGTTATGCCTTCGGAACGTCGAGGCGCGCTTATGTTCAAGTGCAGGGCGCACCAGAATTCAGTCCCCGCTGGCGTTCCGCCGGGTCGCTCGTGGATCTGCCGAATCCAAACTTCGATCACGGCTATTCTCTGCGCGGGACGGCGGGCTACGATTTCGGCAGATGGTATGCGAAGGCGACCTACGAGACGCGGTATTTCAAGTTCATCGAGAATGCCGGCAACCCGTCGAATCTATACAACTGGAAGTCGAACCTGATCAGCGGGGGCGTGGGAGTTGTGTTCTAAACGCGGCGCGGGCCGGGCGAAATTCACGCGCTGAAAATTGAGTACTGGTGCGTTGCCGCAATTTTGCGGAAGCGGCCGCTTTCGAGCAAAACCGATTCCAGCCGCGGATTGTGATAGAGGATGTATATCGGGCGCGCCTTTTCGCTCAGTATTTCAGTCAGGTGTGCGATGAGCCGTCGCAGCCCGGCCTCGGGAAACGGATTGAAAAGATAGATCACGAGCGGGCCATCGGGGAGCGTGACGCGGGTCGCATCGGCGCAAAGGGCTTCGAGCGAAAAAGATTTCTGCGAGTCGCTGTTGTAGTTCAGCAGATTCTGGCGGGCGATCTCGTGCAAAGCGGGAAGAAGTTCCACGCCAAGAATCCGGCGGAAGGGAAAGTCAGACGCCATGAGAAGCGTGCGTCCCTTGCCTGAGCCGAGATCGACGAAGGTAAAATCCTCGAACTTAAGATTGGCTTTCTCGCCGAGCGCAGCCACCATCTCGTGAAACAGAGCCGGTTCGGTCGGCTGATAGGGAGAGTGCAAGACGCCGAGCAGCCGATCGCGGGCTCGGACCGCGCCGCTGGTCGTGTTGACGCGATGGTCCCAGTCGTAGTCGGCATCTCCGAAACGCGAGCGCAAGCGCGACGGCGTTGAGTCGCGAAGGAAGTCCCAGAGCGCTCCGCATAGTGCGAGGGTCGCGGCGGGATAGCCCTTACGAAGCGCGAGGTCGCGCCAGTAGGTCAAAGCGGAAGAGAAGATTCCGGGCTGAGTTTCACTGGAGCGGTCCACAACTGCATTTTGCCAGAGATGCGCGACAAGATGCGCGCGAACGAAACTGGCCGGATGCCGATCCTGCCGCTCTGGGAAATTCGAAGGCTACAGCTTGGTGTGGAATTTCGGCAGCCCGGTCGGCTTGTAATCGGGAGGCAATCCTTTAGTGATGAAGGGGAAATCTTCCGGCTTCGAGACGATCACCTGGCCTTCGACCGTCAGGTTATAAGGATTGCCGTCGGGATCGACCGGAATGCCTGCCAGATGCTCGGCAGCCACAAGCTCCCATAAGCTGGAAGGAAAGCGGCCGGAAGTCTGGTAGAAGTGAGTCACCGCGGCCTGCAGGTTCGTCACTTCCTCATCGACTTTGATGGAACGCAGATGTTCGAGCG
>Ga0335073_10015745_pt1 | contig 10571 bp, 8 predicted proteins | sample Lox_Sample_22_FD_207093 | JGI IMG/M metagenome (GOLD analysis project Ga0335073, IMG submission 207093) | Soil microbial communities from Loxahatchee National Wildlife Refuge, Florida, United States - Lox_Sample_2.2 | ecosystem: Environmental > Terrestrial > Soil > Wetlands | place: USA: Florida...
GCTACGGTAAATGCGCGATTGCTTGACCTTGGCGACGACGCTGTCGAGGTCGGCCAGCATCGCGGCGGCTTCATCGGAGCGGATAGTCATGAGGCGCCTCGCGCGATCGTCACGCGCCGGGTCCGGCCATCGCCGCCAGGATCGCCTTGATCGCCTCGGGCTTATAGACGATTCCCATATGATCGACGCCGGGAAGGATCGTCACCGCGACGCCAAGCGGCAGCGCGCGCTTGTAAGCGTTAGCGTCCATGAGTTTGTCGTCGGCGCCGGCGGTCACGCTGATCCGCCCTTTGGCTCGCGCAAACGCGGCCTTCCAGTCGAGCGGCGCGGTGCAACTCTGCATAACGCGGAAGGAATATTGGCAGGTGACGAACATCTTCGCCCGCGGCGGCCTTTGGGGACTTCGGCGAAGCTGCTGGCGATTGCTTCGTCCAGGTCGGCCTCATCTACGGCCAGCACTGCACCTACGAGGGCTATCTGCGCGCCGCGCACAAGAACCTGATGATTGGCGGCGACGCCTTCTACTGCGCCGGAAGCCTCGACACGATCGAGACTTGCGGCCGAGGGCATCCCGGTCGTCGGCCACGTCGGCCTCGCCCCCTGCGCGGGCGACCTGGACCGGCGGCTTCAAGGCGGTCGGCAAGACGGCAGCCGAAGCCATGCAGATTTATGAGCACGTCAAGGCGCTCGAGGCGGCCGGCGCCATGGTGGTGCCGGCGCGCGTGGCCAGCGAAATCGCCAGGCACACCACCCTCTTCCTCATGCCGATGGGCGCGGCTCAGGCTGTGACGCACAATATCTGTTCGCCCAGGACGTGCTCGACCACACCCGTGGACATCAGCCGCGCCACGCCAAGGTCTATCACAACTTCCACCCCGAATTCGATCACCTGCAACGCGAGCGCGTCGCCGCCCTCCAGAATTTCGCGCCGGCGTCGAGTCCGGCGCCTTTCCGGAGAAAGGCATCTCGTGCCGATCACGGAGGACCAGTGCGACGCGTTCCTCGAAGCGTTGCCGGAGCAAACGCGAACTTATGCATGAGCGCTGGCGCTCCCGCTACGACAGTAAGGATGGCGGCCAGCTCTAGCCCGCATGGGCGAATTCCCAGTAGAGCTTGCGGGCGCGGCGGAAGTATGGGCCAGGCTGCAGGTCGCGCCCGTCAATGTGGCGGACCGGGGTCACCTTGCTGTAGTTGCCGACGACGAAGATCTCGTCCGCTTGATCGAAATCGGCGAAGCCAAGGGTCGCCTCACGCGCGTCCACGCCGTCTTCGCGGAGAAGCGCGAGCACCCGCTGCCGGGTGACCCCATTGAGGAACGTCCCATTTGCGATCGGCGTCATCACGGCGCCGTCCTTGGCCATGAATATGTTTGCGGTCGCGAGCTCCGCGACATTGCCCAGCATGTCGCACATGAGGCAATTGTCGAAGCCGCGCGCGCGGGCCTCGATCAATGCGCGCGCGTTGTTCGGATAGAGGCAGCCCGCCTTGGCGTCGATCGGCATGGTGACGGCGAGCGGCTTCATGTAGGGGGAGCGGGTGATCGACGAGCCGGTCGGCGGAGGCATCGGCGCTTCGTAGATGCAGAAGCAGAATCGGGTCGAATCCGGGTCCGGCGGCACCGAGGTCTCGCCGCTGTGTTCCGGCCAGTACATAGGGCGCAGGTAGAGTTCGGCCCCGGGACCAAATTTCTTTACCCCCTCCCGCGCGATCTCGAGCATCGCCTCGACGCTCATCTTCGGCTTGAGGCGCATGGACTTGGCCGAGCGATTGAGCCGCGCGCAATGCTTGTCGAGATCGGGCATGACCCCCTCAAAGCCGCGCGCGCCGTCGAACACGCTCGAACCCAGCCAGAAAGCGTGCGTGCGCGGCCCGACGATGGGGTGGTTGCCCTCGAGCCATTCGCCGTCGAGAAAGGTGAAGGTTTGCGACCAGGCGGACATTTTTCTTGATCCATCAGAGGGAAACGACTCGGCGGAGCGTTCGGGGCTAGCAGCTAGTGTGCTCCTCCATGCATCACTGTTTATTGGACAGCTTTTGGACGGGTACGACGGAAAACTGTTTGATTTTATTGGCGCTCCCAAGGGGACTCGAACCCCTGTTTTCGCCGTGAGAGGGCGACGTCCTGGACCGCTAGACGATGGGAGCGGCGCGGCCGCGCCGCGGGAAGTCTCGTATATATCGGCGGGGGACCAGCGAGGCAAGCAATGGGCCGCCGTCGCGCACAATTGAAGGGCGTCGCCCTTGGTTCACGTCTCGTTAAGCTTGTGGCGCGGAACTTGCGTTCTTACGATCGCGATTCGGAGAGAACGGCGAACGCGTATAGCGATGGAGTTTGAGAGCATGCCGATGGCGAGCATCGCCCGACGCCCGACCGTGTTGATCATCCTGCACCAGGAGCATTCGACCGCGGGCCGCGTCGGCTTGGCGCTCAAGGCCATGGGGGTCAGGCTCGACATTCGCCGGCCGAGCTTCGGCGAGCCGCTGCCGGCGAAGCTTACCGATCATGACGGCGTCGTGGTGTTCGGCGGCCCGATGGGCGCCAACGACACGCTCGACTGGGTCAGGCGCGAGATCGACTGGCTTGAAACCCCGCTCGCCGAGGACAAGCCGCTGCTGGGCTTGTGCCTTGGCGCGCAAATGCTGGCGCGCGCGCTCGGCGCGCGGGTGTTCGGTTACGACGACAAGCGCAGCGAGATCGGCTACTACCCGATCGACCCCACGCTCGCCGGCGACCGGCTGTGCCCGGTCCCGTTCCCGCGCAACGTTTACCAATGGCATTCCGACGGCTTCGACATGCCTGAGGGCGCCGAGCTCCTCGCCGTTGGCGGGCCGAACTTTCCCAACCAGGCCTATCGCTACGGCCGGCATGCGGTCGGCCTCCAGTTCCATCCGGAAGTGACCTATCACATGATGTGCCGCTGGACTCACCGCGGCGCAGAGCGCCTGACCCGGCCCGGCGCGCTCGGCCGCCCCGAGCATCTCGGCGGCTGGTTCCAGCATGACGGCCGCGTCGCCGCATGGCTCGAAGCGTTCCTGCCGGCCTGGCTCGAGGGGCGGCTGGCGGAACCGGCGCCGCGGACGCGCCCGGCGGGTCCGCTGAACCGCGCCCCCGAGCGCGAAGCGCCCGCGATCGACCACGTCGGGGCTTGAGCGAACGCTCCCCACCCTTGATGGCGGCCAGGCCGCCCGGATTCAGTCAGCGCGCGATTCGACGCAAGCAAACGCAAATAAAAACAAGCAAATAGCTTGGATTTATTTTGCTTTATTTAGCGGAGTCGGGGCTCTTCAAGGGGTTATGGCCGGAAATTTGGCGCGAAATTGACGCGGCTCAGAGCCCTCGGCCTCTTTGCAGCAACACGCGCCGCCGACGAAAGGTCAACATCCGCTCGGCGTTCTTGCCAAGACAATCCGGAACTGGGAATCCTCCTCCGCGATCGAGGCAGGCGGGAGAATGAGCGAGGCGTATATCGGAGTGGACGTCGGCACGCTCAGCGCCAGGGCCGGCGTCTTCGATTCCGCCGGGCGGCTCATCGCCGCCGCCCGGCGGCCGATCGCTATCTGGCGCGAAGGAAGCGAGATCGTCGAGCAGTCGTCCGACGACATCTGGCGAGCGGCGACCTTGGCGGTGCGCGAGGTGGTCGAGGCGTCGAGGCTGCCGCCAGAGGCCGTTGCCGGGATGGGATTCGATGCGACATGCTCGCTGGTCGCGCTCGATCGCGACGCACGTCCCGTGTCAGTCAGTCCGACCGACGCGCCCGACCGCGACGTGATCGTGTGGATGGATCACCGCGCCGTCGAGGACGCCCAGCGGATCAACGCTGGCGGACATGAGACATTGCGCTACGTTGGCGGCAGGATCTCGCCCGAGATGCATGCGCCGAAGCTGGCGTGGCTCACCCGCTGCAAGCCCGAAACGATCGCCAAGGCCAGCCATTTTTTCGATCTGACCGATTTCCTGTCGTTTCGCGCCACCGGGTCGCTGACCCGCTCCACCTGCCCGGCGACCTGCAAATTCGGCTATCTCGCGCATGAAACGCGCTGGCCGGACGAATTCTTCGATCGGATCGGCCTCGGGTTCCTCAAAGAGAATCACTATGCCCGCATCGGCGCCGAGATCGCTTGGCCGGGCGCGCCGCTCCGACGCGGATTGACGGCCGAAGCCGCCGCCGCGATGGCCCTTCGGCTAGGAACGCCGGTCGGCGCCGGACTTATCGACGCGCACGCCGGCGCCGCGGGCACGCTCGGCGCGCGCAAAGGCGGCATGCGAGCCGATCCGCGCCGGCGCCTGGCGTTGATTCTCGGCACGTCGTCGAGTTGCATGGCGCTTTCGGATGAGCCGCGCTTCGTCGACGGGATCTGGGGACCGCATCTCGGCGCTCTGACCCCGAATCAATGGCTCATTGACGGCGGACAGTCGGCGTTCGGCGGAGCGATCGATCACCTTATGCGGCTGCATCCGGCGTTTGCGGAACTCAGCGCGCGCACCGGGCCGAACGCGCTCAAGGCGCTGGAAAAAGATATTGTCGCGCGCGCTGGCGGCCTGTCTGAGGCGGCGATCATCGGCGAGGGCCTTCATGTCCTGCCTGACTTTATCGGCACCCGGTCGCCGTCGGCCGACCCGGGCGCGCGCGGCGGGGTGTTGGGCATGGACCTGCGCGAAGACATCACGAGCTTGCAGGAGCTCTACGTCGCTGGGCTCTGCGGCCTCGCTTACGGCCTCGCCGATATCGTGCGCAAGCTCGAGCAATCCGGCTACTCATTCGATTCGATCGTCGTCAGCGGCGGCGCAGCGCAGAGCGCATTGGTCCGCCAGATCATTGCGGACGCATGCGGCAAGATAGTCGAAGCGCCGGAGACGCCGGAGCCGGTTCTGCTCGGCTCGGCGATGGTGGGTGCGGTCGCGGCTGGGGCGCAGACCATGGCCTCGGCAATGTCGTCGATGTCGGCGATCGCGCCTCCCGCGGCGGCGCCGACGGGCGGGGCGGTCGCGGCGTTCCACGCGCGAAAGCGGCAAGCCTACGAGGCGCTGCACCGGGTCGAGCGAGAGATTCGCGCGACGGCGCGCCGGCCCCATTGGCCTGAAGTGGTCATTTTCGATTGCGACGGCGTACTGGTCGACAGCGAGCCGATCGCGCTCGCCGTCACCCGCCGCAAGCTCGGCGAGGTCGGCCTCCGTCTCACCGATGAGGAGACGCGGGGGCGCTTCCTCGGGCTGCGCCTCGATTCGGTCGTGCGCGAAGTCGAGACCGAACTCGGGGCGCCCTTGCCCAAAGAATTTCCAGATGACCTCTCGCGCGAGATTCTGGCGGCGTTCGCGCGCGACCTCAAGGGCGTCGAAGGTGTGCGGCAGGCGGTCGAGGCCTTGAGGGCGCGGGTGTGCGTCGCCTCTTCGAGCGCGCCCGAACGGCTGCGTCTTGCGCTTCGGGTGACCGGCTACGAGACCCTGTTCACGCCCAACATCTTTTCGGCCGCCGAGGTCACGCAAGGAAAGCCGAGCCCAGATCTATTCCTGTTCGCGGCGCGAACGATGAGCGTGGCGCCCGAAGATTGCCTGGTGATCGAGGACAGCGTCGCGGGAGTGGCCGCCGCGCGCGCCGCCGGGATGACCGCGTTCGGATTCGTGGGCGCCAGTCATTTCTCACAGGCTGGCGAGGGGGCGGATTTGACCGCGGCCGGCGCCGAACTCATCTTCGACGACATGGCGCAGCTGCCCGAACTCGTCGCCGCGCGAGCGGCGCGAGCGGGCGCCGCGCGGGCGGACTGAAGTCATGGCGCGCAAGTCAGACCACGACGGTTTGCGGCTCGACGAAGCCGCGCGCGCCGGCTGGCTTTATTACGTCGCCGGCAACACCCAGGACGAGATCGCGCGCAAGCTCGGCATCTCGCGCCAAGCCGCGCAGCGCCTGGTTTCGCTGGCGATCAGCGAGCGCCTCATCAAGGTCAGGCTCGATCATCCGATCGCCCGCTGCATGGAGCTCGCCGCGGCGCTCAAGCTGCGCTACGATTTGAGGTTCTGCGAGGTCGCCCCGACCGATCCGACCTCGACCTCATCGACGCTTGGCATCGCCCAGGTCGCGGCGGCGGAGTTCGAACGCTGGCTGCGCCGTTCGGAGCCGGCGATCATCGGCATCGGCACCGGCCGCACAATGCGCGCCGTCGCCGACCAATTGCCGGCGATGGAATGCCCGCAACACAAGCTGGTCGCGCTGGTCGGCACGACCAACCCCGACGGTTCAGCTTCGTTCTACGACGTCATCATTCGCGTGTCGGACAGCGTGCGCGCGCCGCACTATCCAATGCCGCTGCCGGTCATCGCCCGCTCGGTCGAGGAGCGCGAACTGCTGATCGGCCTCGCTTCGGTGAAGAGTCTGTTCGACCTCGTCGAGCGCACCGACGTAAGTTTCGTCGGCGTGGGCTCAGTGGGCGATTCGGCCCCGTTGGTGCAGGACGGCATCATCACCCGGCAGGAGGCGGAGGCCCTGCGCCATCTCGGCGCGGTGGGCGAGATCACCGGCTGGGCGTTTGACGCGGCCGGGAAGGTGCTGGCTGAGGGCTTAAATCTCAGGGTCGCCGCCGCACCGTTGCGGCGGGCCGACAAGCGGCTGGTGATCGGCGTCGCGATGGGGCCCTCGCGGCGGGCGCCGCTGCGCGGAGCGCTCGCGGGGCGGCTCATTTCCGGCCTGGTCACCGACGAGGCGACGGCGGAGCATCTGCTGCAGCGGTAGCGAAAAAGCTTTAATGGTCAAAGGATTGGGCTCGCACGGCGCATTTTGTGCGGCGTGGCTGAAAGATTCGCATTGACTCGGGCGAAAGGATATGGCGAATATTCGCCCGCTAGATTGGCAAATGCCCAAATGGGCAGCGCCGCATCGGAGGAAACGCTATGAAGGTTCTCGTGAAGGGGCTGCTCGGCGCCGTTGCGCTCGCCGGCTTCTCGCTTTCCGCTTACGCCGACACCACACTCACGATCGCGACCGTCAACAACAGCGACATGGTCCGCATGCAGGGGCTGACCGACGATTTCACGAAGGCCAATCCCGACATCAAGCTCAACTGGGTCACGCTTGAAGAAAACGTGCTGCGTCAGAAGGTGACGACCGACATCGCCACGCATGGCGGCCAGTTCGACATTCTGACCATCGGCACCTACGAAGTTCCGATCTGGGCCAAGAAGAAGTGGCTCATCCCGCTCGACAAGCTCGGCGCCGATTATGACGAGAACGACCTCCTGCCGCCGATTCGCGCCGGCCTGTCGTATGACAAGAATCTCTACGCCGCGCCGTTTTATGGCGAGAGCTCCTTTGTTATGTACCGCACCGATCTCATGGAGAAGGCCGGCCTCAAAATGCCGGAGAAGCCGACCTGGGACTTCATCAGGCAGGCCGCCGACAAGATGACCGACAAGTCGGCCGGGGTCTACGGCATCTGCCTGCGCGGCAAGCCCGGCTGGGGCGAGAACATGGCCTTCCTGACCGCCATGTCCAATTCCTTCGGCGCGCGCTGGTTCGACGAGAAATGGAACCCGCAGTTCAATACGCCGGAGTGGAAGAAGACGCTCGACTTCTATGTCGCGCTGTTGAAGGCCGACGGGCCGCCCGGCGCGTCGTCGAACGGTTTCAATGAGAACCTCGCCCTGTTCAGCGACGGCAAGTGTGGCATGTGGATCGACGCGACGGTTGCGGCCGGATTCGTGACCGATCCGAAGCAGTCGAAGGTTTCCGACAAGGTCGGGTTCGCGCTCGCGCCCAACGACGGCCTCGGCAAGAACGCCAATTGGCTCTGGGCGTGGTCGCTCGCTGTCCCGGCCGGATCGAGCAAGGCTGAGGCGGCTGAGAAGTTTATCTCCTGGGCGACCAGCAAACACTACACCGACCTAGTCGCCGCGAAGGACGGCTGGGCTCGCGTTCCGCCCGGAACCCGCACCTCGCTGTACAAGAATGCTGACTACCTGAAGGCGGCGTCGTGGGCGCAGCTCACGCTTGAGTCGATCGATTCCGCCGACCCGCTGCATCCGACCGTGAAGCCGGTTCCCTACACGGGCGTGCAGTTCGTCGCGATCCCCGAGTTCCAGGGCATGGCGACCGACACTGGGCAGGACTTCTCGGCGGCGCTCGCGGGCACCATGACCGTCGACGCCGCGCTCGCCAAGGCGCAGGCGAGCACCGAGATCGCGATGAAGAAGGCCGGCTACATCAAGTAGGGCTTGAGATCTCGACGCCCGCGGCTTCTCGTCGCGGCGCGTTGGGAGGGACGTAGTCCTCCCCGTCCCCGCTCCCTCCTCGTCCGCGAGGAGGGAGATCAACGGAGGCGTTGAAATTCGACCCGTGATGCTTGTAGCGTCACGTTGTTCGGCGTCGGCGGCGATTGCGGGCCGGCGGCGGCGGGGAGGCGGGCGTCCGGCGACCTCGGCGGCGACCGTCGCAACCAGGACAATAAGGGATGGCGACGCAGCAAACCACCACCGCAGGGCGCGCTCTCGTCGCGCCATCGGTCATCCTGCTCTTCATCTGGATGATCGTGCCGCTGGTGATGACGCTCTACTTTTCGCTGCTTCATTACAGCCTGCTCGATCCGGAGAACGTCAGCTTCATCGGGCTTGCGAACTACACGTCCTTTCTTTCCGATCCCAATTTTCTGGCTGCGCTCTACAACACCCTCGTCCTTGTCGTTTCCGTGCTCATCATCAGCGTCTGCGGCGGCATCCTGGTCGCGCTCCTGATGGATCAGCCGGTGTTCGGTCAGAACGTGCTCAGGCTCATGGTGATCGCGCCGTTCTTCGTCATGCCGACGGTGAGCGCGCTGGTGTGGAAGAACCTGTTGATGAACCCGGATTCGGGCCTGTTCGCCTGGATCGCAAAATCGCTGGGCTTCTCGCCGGTCGTCTGGTTCACCAACTGGCCGATGCTGTCGATCATCATCATCGTGTCCTGGGAATGGCTGCCGTTCGCCAGCCTCATTCTGCTCACCGCGCTGCAGTCGCTCGACGAAGAGCAGAAGGAGGCCGCGTCGCTCGACGGCGCGGGCCCGATTTCGTACTTCGGCTACATCGTGCTGCCCCATATCGCCCGCGCGATCACCGTCGTTATCCTGATCGAGACGATCTTCCTGCTCAGCGTGTTTGCGGAAATCTACGTGACGACCAGCGGCGGGCCGGGAGTGGCGACGACGAACATCCCGTTCCTCGTCTACAAGCAGGCGCTGCTTGACTTCGACGTCGGCGGCGCGTCCGCCGGCGGCATCATCGCCGTCATTCTCGCCAACGTTGTCGCGATCTTCCTGATGCGCATCATCGGCAGGAATCTGGAGGGCTGAAGGATGGCGATGAAGAAGTCGACGAGCGAGCGCATCGGGGTCACCGTCCTCGCCTGGGTGGTCGCCTTTTTGATCTTCTTCCCTATCTTGTGGACCTTCATAACCAGCTTCAAGAGCGAGCTGGACGCGATCGCGATGCCGCCGAAATTCCTGTTCTTCCACTGGACGCTCGAAAACTACTTCGAGGTCCAGTCGCGATCGAACTATCTGCGCTTCGCCTCGAACTCGATCATTCTTTCGGTCGGCGCCAATATCATTGGCCTTCTCTTCGCCGTCCCTGCCGCCTGGTCAATGGCGTTCGCCCCGGGCAAACGGACCAAGGACCTGTTGATGTGGATGCTGTCCACCAAGATGATGCCCGCGGTCGGCGTCCTGGTCCCGATCTATCTGATCTTCCGCAACCTGCACCTGCTCGACAACCTGATCGGCATCGGCATCGTGCTGCTGCTGCTCAACCTGCCGCTGCTCATCTGGATGCTCTACACCTATTTCAAGGAGATCCCTGTCGACATCCTTGAAGCCGCGCGCATGGACGGCGCATCGCTCCTCAACGAGATCGTCTATGTGCTAACGCCGATGGCGGTGCCGGGCATCGCCTCGACCATGCTGCTGGCGATCATCCTATCGTGGAACGAAGCCTTCTGGACGCTCAATCTGACCACCTCCAATGCGGCGCCGCTGACCCAGTTCATCGCCTCATATTCGGCGCCGGAAGGGTTCTTCTGGGCCAAGCTTTCCGCCGCCTCCACGCTCGCGATCGCGCCGATCTTGATCCTCGGCTGGTTCTCGCAGAAACAACTTGTCCGCGGCCTGACCTTCGGCGCCGTGAAATGATTCAGGATTGAGAGAACAACCCATGGGCAGCATCCAACTGAACTCCGTGCGAAAGGCTTTCGGCCCCGTCAACGTGATCAACGGCGTCGATCTGAACATAGAGAACGGCGAGTTCGCGGTGTTCGTCGGGCCCTCCGGTTGCGGCAAGTCGACGCTTCTGCGCCTCATCGCCGGTCTCGAGGACGTGACCTCCGGGCAGATCATGATCGACGCCAAGGATATGACCAATGTCGGCCCGTCGCAGCGCGGGCTCGCGATGGTGTTCCAGTCCTACGCGCTCTATCCGCACATGAGCGTGCGCGGCAACATCGCTTTCGCGCTCAAGATGGCCGGGCAGAAAGCCGACGTGATCGAGCAAAAGGTGCGCAAGGCGGCGGCGACCTTGAACCTGACCGATTATCTCGATCGCAAGCCGCGCCAGCTGT
>Ga0335073_10015746_pt1 | contig 10571 bp, 8 predicted proteins | sample Lox_Sample_22_FD_207093 | JGI IMG/M metagenome (GOLD analysis project Ga0335073, IMG submission 207093) | Soil microbial communities from Loxahatchee National Wildlife Refuge, Florida, United States - Lox_Sample_2.2 | ecosystem: Environmental > Terrestrial > Soil > Wetlands | place: USA: Florida...
GCCTGGACCGCGACCGTCAGCCGGCCTCGGCCGCGATCGTCAGCCGAGCGCCGATGAGCGGGCCGAGCACCTCGCGCACCCGGTCGGCTGGAAGGTCGCCGCGGTACGGATAGGCCTGCTCCCGGCCGGTGCTCGCCGAGATGGCGTGCACGACGAGCTGCTTTCCCTCGCGGGTCTGGGTCAGGGCTATCCCCGTCACGTCGGCGAACGGGATCGCCAGGGCCTTGCGGCGGGTCTGAGCGAACTCCGCCGCGGTGCCGTTCGGCCCCAGGCGCAGGGCGCGTTTCCTGATGGCCTTCTGGCGGCGGCGGCGCACGGCCCGCTGGCCCGGCCTGATCAGCGCCAGCAGCAACACACCGAGCGCGCCAAACCGGGGCAGTGCGGCATCGGAGACGAGCCAGATCCCGTTGACGCCGACCGCGCAGATGACGAACCCGTCGGTGAAGACCGCCATCGTCCGGATGTTCTGCACCCTCCGGTCGTTATCCTGAGCGCTAAGTAAGCCATCAAATTGGTCTATATATGGCATGACGGGCAATATACGCCACGCACGTACCACAAGCAGCGCTGTCAGATGACGGCCACTGGCCGCAGCAGCAACCTTTCGCGCTTTCACACCGCGTCCGGCCCGAATGTCAGGGCCGCCGGCCGATTAGTGAGCGCCGTCGGGATCGTCATAGGTAGTAACCGGCCACAGAGATCGCGGACCGGGCCCAAGGCTGACAGTGCCCCCACGGCCGGCCCGAGCGGCCGTTTACCCAGTGAAGGAGATAGCGGTGCGGAAAGCTGTTCGCCGGCATCGCGAAATCGCGGCCGCTCGAGCTGGTGTCCAGCACCAGCTTCGGCAACGGGATGGTCGGGCTCGTCTATCACAGGCACCGCTGAGCCAGGCCGGCGGCCGGCGGTCACAGGAGCTGGTCGAGGGTGATCGGCAGCGAGCGGATGCGCCGCCCGGTGGCGTGGAAGACCGCGTTGGCGATGGCGGCGGCTATGCCAACCAGGCCAACCTCGCCGACCCCCTTGACCCCGATCGGGTTGAACCGGTCGGGTTCGCCGACGAAGAAGACCTCCAGTTCGGGGATGTCAGCGCTGACCGGGACGAGGTAGTCGCCCAGGTTGGCGTTGGCGATGCGGCCGGAGGCCGGGTCGGTAACGGTCTCCTCCAGCAGCGCCATCCCGATGCCGCCGACGGTGCCGCCGATGATCTGGCTGGTGGCGGTTTTTTCGTTGAGGATGCGCCCGGCGTCGACGGCCGACACGATCCGTGCCACCCGCACCAGGCCCAGATCGGGGTCGACGCGGACCTCGGCGAACCGGGCGGCGAAGGCGCCGGAGGGTGCCATGCCGACGTCTTCGGGCTTGGGCGGGGCGCTGTCCCCGTCGGCGGTCAGCTCGTCCAGGCCGTGGCGGGCGAGGATCTCGGAGTAGGTCTCGCCGCCACCGGGCTTGTAGCCGTGCTGGATGCGGCCGTCGGCGACCGTCACGTCGTCCAGGCGGCAGCCACGCAACGGTGATTCCGGGTCGTTGGCGACCGTGTCGAGGAATGCCTGGATGACCCCCCGGCAGGCCGCCTGGACGGCGCTGCCCAGGGCCGCCGTCAGGCCCGAGCCGCCTTCCATGGGTGACATCGGCAGCTCGGTGTCGCCCAGCCGGAACTCGACCTGATCCAGCTCCAGGCCCAGCACTTCGGCCGACAGCTGGCTCATCACGGTGTATGTGCCGGTGCCGATGTCGGTTGCGGCGCTGCACACGACCGCCGTCCCGTCCCGCCTGACCGACGCCCGGGCCTGGCAAGCCTGCTGGAACCAGAAGAAGCTGACCCCGGCCATGCCGTAACCCACCAGCCAGTTCCCGTCGCGCATCGAGCGCGGCCGCGGGTTGCGGGCCGACCAGCCGAACCGCTCGGCGCCGCGGGCGAAGCAGGCGCGCTGCGCTTTGCTCGACCAGGGCAGGCCGAGCTGCTGCTGGTATTCGGCATAGTTGCGCAGCCGCAGTTCGAGCGGGTCCATGCCGATGGCATAGGCGAGCTCGTCCAGGGCGGATTCCAGCGCGAAGTTGCCCTGCGCCTCGCCCGGCGCCCGCATCGACGTCGGTGCCGGGATGTTCAGCCGCGCCTGCAGGTCCCGGGTGTCCACATTGGGGCAGGCGTACGCGGTGGCCGAGTCCGCCGCGACTGGCTCGTAGTTGTCGTCCTCAACCGCGAGCGAGCTCTTGGCCTCGTGTTCGAGCGCGGTCAGCTGCCCGCTGCGGTCCGCGCCGAGCCTGACATGCTGGACGGTCCTGGTCCGGTGCCCGACACCGGTGAACATCTCCGGGCGGGTCAGCACCAGCTTCACCGGCCGCCTGGTCATCCGCGCCGCCAGCACCGTCAAGGTGACGTGCGGCCAGGCCCGCAGCGCGGCACCGAACCCGCCGCCGAGGAACGGCGTGATCACCCGGATCCCGCTCTCGGGTATCGCGAAGCTGGCCGCGAGCGCGGCCCGGACGCCATAAGGCCACTGGGTCGAGTCATGAACCGTGAGCGAGTCACCGTCCCAGAGCGCGACCGTGGCGAACAGCCCCATCGGGTTGTTGGTCTCGTCCGGCGTGGTGTAGGTGGCGTCGACCGTGGCCGCGGCCGACGCCAGCCCGGCCGCCACGTCACCACGATGCGCATCGAGCCCCCACGGGTTGGTCACCACCTCGGCCCGCGGGTCATCGAGGTCGAGCAGCGGCTCGGCTGGCTCGTAGTCGATCTCGATGAGGCGGGCCGCGGCCGTGGCCTGCTCGGCCGTCTCGGCCACCACCACCGCGACGTACTGGCCGTAGTGCAGGATCTGGTTGTCCTGCAGCGGCGGTACCGGCTGTCGCCAGAACGGGGTATCGGCGCCGCGGCGGAGCGGCAAAGTGTTGCGATGAGTGATGACGGTCAGTACGCCCGGCGCGGCCTCGGCCCTGGCGGCCTCGATCCCGCGGATCCGGCCGGCCGCCACTGTGGCCCGCACCAGCACGGCGTGCGCCATGTCGGGGTAGCCGAAGTCGATCGAGTACGGCGCGCAGCCGGTCACCTTCATCGGCCCGTCGACCCGGTCAACGCCCGGGCCGATCAGCCGGACAGCCTCAATAGTCATGGCGTGGCCTCGGTCACGGTCTGCAGGGCCCGCACGAGCGTCCGCTTGGCCAGTTCGACCTTGAACGCGGTGCCGGGCACGGTGAACGGATCACGCACCGTGGCCTCGGCCGCGGCGCGGAACGTCTGGTCGTTGGCCGGTGCGCCGCGCAGCACGCGCTCGGCGTCCCATGCGCGCCACGGGATCGTGGCGACACCGCCGAGGCCGATCCGGGCCTCACGGATCACCTTGCCCTCACGTACCACGGCCACCGCGGCCGCGGCGAGCGCGAACTCGTACGAGGTGCGGTCGCGGACCTTGAGGTAGGCAGACTGCGCCTCCGGCGGCAGCAGCGGGATCTCGATCTCGGTGATCAGCTCGCCGTGAGCCAGGACGTTTTCGACGTCGGGAGAATTACCTGGTTCGGTGTAGAACTCGGTGAGCGGCACCTTGCGCACGCCGCCTGGGCCCAGGATGTGCACGATCGTGTCCAGTGCCACCAGCGACACGGCCAGGTCGGAGGCGTGCAGCGCGATGCAGTTCTTCGACGCGCCCAGGATCGCGTGCATCCGGGCGGGCCCCGTCACCGCGGCGCAGCCGGTGCCCGGCTGCCGCTTGTTGCAGGCTTCGACGGCCGGGTCACGGAAATACCGGCAGCGGGTTCGCTGCAGCAGGTTGCCGCCGATCGTGGCCATATTGCGCAGCTGAACCGAGGCGCTACGCAGCAGCGCCTCGCGGACGAACGGCAGGCGCGCGGACACGGTCGGGTCGGCGGCGAGTTCTTCCATCGTGGTCGTGGCGCCGACGCGGATCGCGGCGTCATCAGCGGTGACCCACCTGAGCGGGAGCCGGGTGATGTCGACCAGCCGGTCCGGCGAGAGGATCCCGTCCCTCAGCATCAAGTCCACCTGGGTGGTGCCGCCGGCCAGGTAGTCCGCCGCCGGGTCGGCGGTGACCATCGCCACCGCCTGGGCTGGCTCGGCGGCCTGGATGTACTCGAACGGGTGCACGGCTACGCACCTCCCCGCCCGGCGACCTCGCGGATCGCGGCCACGATGTTGGTGTAGGCGCCGCAACGGCAGATGTTGCCGCTCATGTACTCGCGGATGTCCTCGTCGCTGACCGCGCGCCCCTCGCCCAGCAACCCGACCGCCGACATGATCTGCCCGGGTGTGCAGTAGCCACACTGGAACGCATCGTGGCGGATGAACGCCTCCTGCACCGGGTGGCGAACTCCGTTGCTGGCCAGGCCTTCGATGGTCACCACCTCGCGGCCGTCGCACTTCGCGGCCAGCGTCAGGCAGGACAGCACGCGCCTGCCGTCGACCAGGACGGTACAGGCGCCGCAGGCGCCCTGGTCGCAGCCCTTCTTCGTACCGGTCAGGCCTAGCCGGTCACGCAGCGCATCCAGCAGCGTCACCCGCGCGTCGGCCTGCAGGCGCTCGGACCGGCCGTTGATCCGCATGGTCACGGCGACTTCCGGGATCGTTCCTGGGTGATCGGCATGCGTCACGGCAACGGCCCCTCCCCCTACGGCCACGGAGGGTAACCCAAATACCCGTCATGAACGGGTAGCAAACCCGGCGGCCAACGCGGCGAGGTGATCGTCGAGCAGGGCCAGCGCCCACGTGGCCGATGTGCGCTGGGGGGTGGTGATGAGCTGCAGGCGGAGCCCGTCGAGCAGCAGCCGAAGCCGCGCCGCCTCATCCTCGGCGTCCAGGTGCGCGGGCAGTTCGCCGGCCTGCGCCGCGTAGGCGACGCGGGCGGCCAGGGGCTCCTGGAGCCGTTGTGCGGCGCCCTCGGCCGCGGCGGCCAGGGCGGGCACGACCGCCGCCTGGGCCAGGAAGGCCAGCTGGACCAGGGCCATCTCGCGCCGGTCGGCGTCCAGCGGGAGCAGTTCGATAGCGGCGGCCCGCAGGTCGCTGAGGGTCATTCCGCTGGCGGCGCGGCGGATGCGGTCATCGACGCGTTCCCCGACCCGCCACAGGGCCGCGGCGACCAGTTCGTCCTTGTTCGGGAAGTAGTACCGGATGGAGCCGATCGACCAGCCCGATTCCTCGGCGACATGGGCCAGGGTGGTCGCGGCCAGCCCGTTGCGTGCGATAACCCGGCAGGCCGCGTCGGCCAGCTCGCGGCGGCGGGCGGGGTGATCGACCTCTTTCGGCACCCGGCCAATTTAGCATCACGGTACTAGCACATCCGTACTAGCGCGTTCAAGAATCGGCCGTGTGTGGCCTGGTCAGCCAAGGCCGTGCCGACGGGCGAAGGCCGTGATTTGCTGTCGTTTGTGCGCAGTGTTGAAGATCCCGAACTTCATGCAGCCTCCTGAGAGCGGTTGAGGATGACGAGTTGCTGGGTCGCCCGGGTCATCGCGACGTAGCGGTCCACCGCCCCTTCGATGCCCTGGCCGAACTCTTCCGGGTCGACGAGAACGACCAGGTCGAACTCGAGCCCCTTGGACAGTTCCGGGGCCAGCGACCGGACGCGGGGAGTGGCCGGGCCGGTGTTTTCCAAAACCAGGGAATCGCCGATCACGCAGGCGATCCCGTCGGCGTGCGCGGCCAGCCAGGTGTCGAGGACCGGGCCCAGATCCGAGGCCGGCCCGTGAACCACGGGGAGGCCGCTGCTGCGGATGGAGACCGGCACGTTGGCGTCCGGGAGCACGGCCCGGATGACCGGCTCAGCCTCGGCCATGACCTCTTGCGGCGTCCGGTAGTTGATGCTCAGGGAGGCCAGGCTGATCTGGTCGAGCCCGATCCGGCTGAGCCGTTCCCGCCACGACTCGGTGAACCCGTGCCTGGCCTGGGCCCGGTCCCCCACGATGGTGAAGCTCCGGGACGGGCAGCGCAGCAGCAGCATCTGCCACTCGGCGTCGGTCAGTTCCTGAGCCTCGTCCACGACGATGTGCGCGAACGGGCCAGCCAGCCGGTCCGGGTCGGCGGTGGGCAGCGCGGCCTGGTCAACCAGGGCGCCGGTGAAGTCCTCGCCGCGCAGCATCGACACCAGGCCGACGCCGTACTCGTCGCCGTCGTCGCGCGTGATCAGGTCGTCGATGACCCGGTCCATGCGTTCGCGCTCGGCGGCCACCGCGGCGTCACGCCGGCTCTTGCGCCGCGACGCTTCCGGGTCGCCGAGCCGCTGCCGGGCCACGTCCAGGAGCGGCAGGTCGGGCACCGTCCACGCCTGGGTGTCCGCGCGCTGCAGCTTCGCGGCCTCCTCGGGGCTGAGCCAGGGAGCGCACAGGCGCAGGTAGGCGGGGACCGACCACAGGTCAGCGACCAGGTCGGTCGCTTCGATCAGCGGCCACGCCCGGTACAGGGCCGTGCGCAGCTCCCTGTTTTGCAGCAGCGACTTGCGCAGCAGGTCAGCCGGGACGTCGTCGTCGCGGGAGTCCATCAGGATCGTGAGCAGTTCCGCCCAGATCTGATCGAGCGCCTCGTTGTGCGGAGTGCCGGGTTCTGGTGCGCCGAACGCCTCGGCCCAGTCGCTGGCGCTCAGCCAGATGTCGGACCAGGGCGTCTCGACCGTCATCCCCTTGGCGGGCGGCTTCTCATAGAACCTGACCGCCGCCTCGATCGCCTTCACCCAGTCCGCGGACGACTTCAGGCGGGCCACGTCCGGGTCGGCCTCCATCGCTGCCGTGGCTCCCTCGGTGACGAGGTCTCGGAGCGTGCAGGTCTGCACGCCGTCCTCGCCCAGGCTGGGGAGCACGTCGGCGACGTAGGCCAGGTAGGGCTGGTGCGGCCCGACGAACAGCACGCCGCCGCGGCGGTGCTCCAGGCGGGGGTCGGAGTACAGGAGGTAGGCGGAGCGGTGCAAGGCGACGACGGTCTTCCCGGTACCCGGACCGCCGTCGACCACGAGCGCGCCGCGGGATCCCGCGCGGATTATGGCGTCCTGGTCGGCCGCGATGGTGCCGAGCACGTCTCGCATCCGGGCCGACCGGCTGCTGCCCAGGCTGGCGATGAACGCGGACTGGTCGTCCAGCGCGGCGTGTCCCTCAAGCCCGTCCGCGGTGAACACCTCGTCCCAGTAGTCGCTGATCCGGCCCCGGGTCCAGCGGTACCGGCGGCGGCTGGACAGGCCCATCGGGCTGGCGTGGGTCGCGCCGAAGAACGGCTCGGCCGCCGGGGAACGCCAGTCGATCAGCAGCCGGCGGCCCGCGCTGTCGGTGAGGCCAAGCCGTCCGACGTAGACGGGCTCGGGGTTGTCCGCCCTGACCATGCGTCCGAGGCACAGATCCATACCGAAGCGGCGCAGCAGGCGCAGGCGGGCGGTCAGCCGGTGGATCTCCAGGTCCCGGTCGAGCGCCTTCTGGCCGATGCCGCCGGGCGCCTTGCGCTCGGCATCGAGGCGATCGGACAGCTCGGCGATCGACTGCTCCAGGCTGTCCGCGATGGCGGTGAAGTGCTGCTCGTCGCCGGCGATCAGCGCCGGGTCGGCCTTGGCGGCAAGCCGGTCGGGAAGGTCGAACGCGCTGGCAGTCAGCGGGTTCAAGACATCAGCTCCGATCTGAGGTCGCTGGCAACCGTTGCGTGCAGCTGGCATACGGGCCGGCCTGACCATCGACGAGCCAAGCTCCGCGACCCCCGTTTTTCCGCACGTTCCGGCCCTCGGCCTGCGATTATGCGGCACGACCCGGGTCTTGCCGCAAGCCCCCAGGTCTGCTATAGATTGAAAGTGGAGAGGACCGGGTCCTCTCCTTTCTGTCAGCCAGGCCACAGCGCGGAAGCACGCAGCCCGGATGGAAGGTACCTGCTTCCCCGGCCTGCTTGTACCTGATCACCCGCCGGGCAGGTGATTGGTGCAAGCCGCTGTACTGGCCGGGAGAGGCAATCATAGGCAGGCCATGTCGGTCAGGTCATCGAGGATGACGCCTATCTTGGTGGTGACGAGGGTGAGGTGACCCTCGTCGGGCATCAGGTGCGCGCGGGCGCCGGCCACATGGCGGGCTAGCCATTCGCCGTGTGTGTAGGGCACCATCCGGTCCTGGCCACCTTGCCAGATAGCCACTGGCCGGATCGCCGGGTCATCCGGCGCGAAGCCCCATTCGTTCACGACGGCCAGCTCATCGTCATGCCAGCCGGCGATGCCGTTACGCACCGCGGTCCGCAGCGTCGCGGCCATGTAATTAGCGAACTCGCCGGTCAGCACGGCCTTGTCCACCTCATCGATCACCCCGCCGAATGCGCTGATGACCTCCTCGCCCGTCACCGCCCGGACAGACCCGGCGGCCTCGGTCAGCAGTTCGGTGTGCTGAGGATCCCCGGCCAGGGCAATGGTGAAGCCTTCGACGTTCTCGGGTCCCATGCCAGCCAGCCAGTCCAGTCCGGGCGAATCGTACGGCGCAGTACAGGCGATGGTCACTGCGGCGCGGCACCGGCCGGGCAGCAGCGCGGCGCAGGCCAGCGCGTGCGGGCCGCCGCCGGACCAGCCCAGGGTGACAAACTCCTCGGCGCCCAGCGCGTCCAGCACCGCCGCGGTGTCCGCGGCGACGTCCGCCACCCGCCGCCCGGGCCGCGGCGTCGAGCCCTCGTATCCGGGCCGGGCGGCGAACACGCAGCGCAGCCGGCGCTGCGCCGCGGCTTCCGCCATCGGCGGGAAGAGCACCAGCCCGGCCGGGCTTCCCATGTGCAGCACCAGCGGCATCCCGTCCACCGGGCCAGCGGTGACAAAGTCGATCCCGCGCCCATCGGGCACGGTTATGGTCTCACGCTTGACGTCCATGTCCGCGATGCCCTCATCCAGTAGCACGGTGCTGTTGTCCCTTGCGTTCGTCATGAAATGGACGGTAGTAATATGGAAAACTATCCGCAAGAAAACTATCTTCGGTCGCGGGAAGCGGAGTGCTGAGTGCGGATGAGGGACTGGGTTGATGACCACGTAGCGCGCTGGTCGGAGGAACTCGCCTGGCTGGACCCGGTCCAGGAGGCGATTACGGTTCGGCTGGACGTCGTGCACCGGCACGCCGCGCGGCTCAGGCGGGTCGCTCTGGGCGATGACGGGCTCAGGTTCTGGCAGTTCCATGTGCTGCTGACGCTGCGACGGCAGGGTCCGCCGTATTCGGCCAGCCCGTCCTACCTCGCCGATGCGCTCGGCCTGACCCGTGGCGCGCTGTCCGCCCGGCTAGGCCCGATCGAGCAAGCCGGCCTGATCACCAGGGCTGCCGATCAGGCCGACCGCCGCAGAGTGCATGTCCAGCTCGCCGCCGCCGGGCACACCGCATTCGAGCAGCATGGCCGCGCCATGGAGCAAAGCGAAAGTTCCCTGCTCGCGGCGCTGACCGGCGACGAGAAGCAGGTACTCGCCGGGCTGCTCCGAAAGCTGGTCCTCACCCTTGAGCCCGCACACGTACCTGACGACCGATAGCGCTTCACCCACGGCTGAAGGGTCCGGCCAGCCCAACATTGCCCCGCCCTCGTACTCACCGATACTCACTCACCGCCGCACCAAACTGAAATCGCTGAGATCACCTCACTGTGGCCCAGCGATGGCCGTGCGAGCCATCGGCTCCATGCGTTCGGCGGCACACATCTGCGCCCGTGCGCCCACACTGACGACGAGGGCCCGGGCGTGCACTGGCTGCAGCCGGGCTCCCGGATTCGATGGTCCGCCAGGCTGCTATAGAGCCGGGTTCCTGTTCGGGCTTGTTATTGAGAGCGCAATTGCCGGAGTCCCAGAGATTCCATACCTCCAGATCGAAGTTGCCCTGGAGGTATGTGTCATCTTCGCTGAAGCTTTGGGCAACGGCCTTCTCATAGGCTCCGTGGTCCAGCGGCTTTTTCTCGTGCCCGCAGTTTATGGCGAACTCGGCGATGCCGCGGTCGCGGCCAAGGCCGCTGGTGCACCCGATCCAGCTGACTAGACTGGGAGTTGTCGGGCAGAAGCTTGCATTTCGCTGCTAAGCGGGAGTGTGGGCCATGGGGGCGAGACTGGAGTTTGGGCTGCTCGGGCCGTTGCTGGTGCGGCGTGACTGCGAGGCGCTGCCGATTCCCGCTGGCCGGCAGCGAACCCTGCTCGCCGTTTTGCTGCTGAACGGCGGCCGGGCGGCGTCGGCAGATGAGCTCATTGAGGCGCTGTGGGGGCCGGAACCGCCGCAGTCAGCGCGGGCGAGTTTGCAGAACTATGTACGGCGGCTGCGCGCGGCACTGGGCGATCGCGGCCATTTACTGATCCGGACCGTGCCGGACGGTTACGCGATCGGCGTGGACGCCGGTGAGCTTGACGTGTCCAGGTTCGAGAAGCTACTGGACGCTGCGCGGGCGGCGATGCGGTCCGGGGCGTGGGAGCAGGCCGCGACCGGGGCGCGGGCGGCGCTGTCGTTGTGGCGCGGGGAACCGCTCTCGGACATGGCGTCGGACGCGCTGACGCTGCGCGAAGTGCCCCGGCTGGCCGAGATGCGGCTGCAGGTGCTGGAGGCGCGGTTAGACGCGGACCTGCACCTGGGCCGAGATGCCGATGTGATCCCGGAGCTGCGGCGGC
>Ga0335073_10015748_pt1 | contig 10571 bp, 10 predicted proteins | sample Lox_Sample_22_FD_207093 | JGI IMG/M metagenome (GOLD analysis project Ga0335073, IMG submission 207093) | Soil microbial communities from Loxahatchee National Wildlife Refuge, Florida, United States - Lox_Sample_2.2 | ecosystem: Environmental > Terrestrial > Soil > Wetlands | place: USA...
TCGGTCGTGGCTGATCACGGGCAGCGCCCGCTGCTGTTCCTTGATGTCGACGGGCCGCTGCTGCCCTTCGGCGGGAGCGGTGAGCGCGGGCACCGGGAGCCTGCCGGGGCGCCGCACCTGGCGCGGCTTCGCGTGGACGCCGGGCCGCGGCTGGCCGGGCTGCCGTGCACCCTGGTATGGGCCACGACCTGGCTGGAGGATGCCAACACCCTGGGCGCGTGGCTTCGCGGGCTGCGCTGACCGGCAGTGGGGCACCGGCGACCTCAGGGGTGACCCATCGGTTCTCCTCCCACTGGGCCACATGACCTGACGGGGTAATCACGTTGCCGGCGTGCCGCATCCGGCTTCGAGCTCTGCCATGCGTCGGGCCAGGCATCGGGCTCCTGGATGGTCGCCTTCGACCCGAACGAGACGTCGCGGTCGCCGCCCTCGCCGTCGACGCCGGTGGCGGTGCCAAGTGGCTGGCCCGGAGGTCAAGGCGTTCTTCAGCGGGTACCGCGCTTAGCTTCACCCTGCCGCACCGTGCGTCCGGGAGCAGGCGGTTCTCGCTGCGGCGCACCGGCCGTGGCGAGCGGGGCGTGATGGGCTGATGAACTCGCACTTGCAGGGCGCGCTGCCCGGAGGCGACCACCGGCACGGGGGGACGCATCAGCCGATGGGGCAGCCTGGCTTCGCGCGTGCCTCGCCGGAGTCGGGCGCCACCATCAGGCAGGACTCATCGACCGCCTCGAACGCCATCGCGGGTATCTGCTTCAGCAGCGACACTAGGGCGTCTGGCCATTGCGGGAACGCGCTGCCCTGGAAGTACCAGTTGGATCCGTTGTCCGCCAGGATCAGCCCGTAGTTCTGCATTTCCGTCAGGATCGCCTTGGCATCAGGGCAGTACGACTGGGAGTCACTGCAAAACTGCGCCACGTCGAAGCTCGCCTTCAGCCGGAACCTGGCGCCCATCGGCGGCACGTCCGGGCTCAGGTTGGAGCTTGCGCTGTGACGGGCCGGCCACAAGTAAGCCGACTGGGTAACCTGCGCGGTGAACCTGATGGCGTGCGTGATCGGCTTCCCCGTCTGCACGGCCGCCTGCACCTGCGCGAAGTCCAGCAGGCCGGGCAAGACGGGCAGGCCCGCCGCGTCCGCTGACGTCCAGCCGGCAGGGCGTAGCTGGTTGGATCGCAGGTTCCAGACGGCGCCTGAGCCCGCCGTCGAGCCGTTCGCGGAGTACTGCGCGTCCCACAGCTCATACAGCGTGCACGTGCCGGCATCAACCATGATGGCGTGCCGGTCTCCGCCGGAGTTCGCGCCGCCCTCGACCGGCGTGTCAGGGCCGAACGGGTACGGGCCCTGGTCGCTCTCGCCCGCGTACTGGAAGGTGACCTTGACGAACGGCTGCGTGCCGGTGACGACGATGAACGGGATGCCGTAGGGGTAGCCGCCCGGGTCCGGGCCGAAATCCGGGTGCAGGAAGGTCGTCGCCGAATTCATGCTGGCCAGCCACGCCGCACTGTGCGTGTTGACCGGCAGTTCGGAGATATTGGTGTTCCAAACGTTGTCGGCGGGGAACATGGGACAGTTCAGCGCGCCGGGTACCGCTGTTGCCGCGACCGGAGTAGCACGGGCCGGTACAGCCGCCGTGACCGGTGCTGCCGCCGTGACCGGTGCTGCCGCCGTGACCGGTGCTGCCGCCGTAACCGCTGAAGTCGTACGCGGCGCAGCGGTCACGCTGGTCGTGGACGCGGCCCCGCATCCGGACGCGTACGCCGAGACGAGGGCGCCGGCGGCAATCCAGCGGCCTGCCCGGCGCGTCCGGGAACGCCCCGCCGGCCAGTGCACGGTGACGGCGAATGGGGGCGGGCGCCATCGGAGGTTGAACATTCTCCTTGCCCTTCTTCGCACCGGCAGGGGACATGCGCAACGGGCCGGCAGGCGCTGCCAACGATCCTCAATGAGGTGATCCTAGCGAGTTTCACCTGATGCGCTTGTGCCCGATTTACGGTGCCTGCGGACGAATAGCGGACATCGTCGGTGAAGCGGCGTGTAGCGCGATAGGTCATCCGCCCACGGCCGCGGAGCAGGACATCACCACGGCCACGGTGAGCGACCTGGCGGCGACATAGGTCCTGCCGGTTACGCTTTCACCCGGCAGAGGATCGCCGGGTCTTGACCGGCACCCGCGGGCGGCTTCTTCGCGAGCGCGGTGAGCGCCCCGCGGAAGTTCTCCAGCCTGCGCCGGGGTGCGAGAGCCGGCAATGGCGGCACAGGCGACGCCGCCATGTGCGGCACGGGCTGGGACGCCGGCATCGCCGCTTCCGGTGCTCGGGCCGCAGGCGGCCCTGCGCGCCGGGTCGGCTTGCCACCGGCAACCCGGGGCCCTCTGATCACGGGCTGGGGCCCCCGGCGGAGCCATCGTCGGACCCGGCCACGGTCCCGCCAGCTCCCTCATCACTTTCCGTAGCCAGGCTCCGAGTGGCTGATGACGCGGGAAGTCCCGGATGTCCGCCGGTTCTACAGCGGAGACAGACTCCAGATAACGCGTCTACGCCGCAGCGAAAACCTTCGGCGGTTACAGCGAAGACACCCGAAAACGGGCTGGAGATAACGGCGGGTCTGCGCGCTGTGCCTGGTCTCCCGCGTGACCCAGGGTGATGGTGGAATGGTGGCGTGGACGTTCTCAGCAGCCGGATCCTCGTGCGCCCCGGCGACCTGGACCGCAGCCTCCGCTTCTACCGCGACGTCCTGGGCCTGGCCGTCTACCGGGAGTTCGGGCCTCCGGAGCATCCCGGGATGGTCTTCTTCCTCGGCCAGGGACTGCTCGAGGTGTCAGGGAACGCATCCGGCCCGCCAGGTAGCTCGCTGGTGATCTGGATCCAGGTGCGGAACGTCCGCGAGGAGCATGCCCGGCTGGCGGCGGCCGGGGTACCTGTCACCCGGGAGCCCGTGACGGAGCCCTGGGGGCTGGCCGAGATGTGGATCGAGGACCCTGACGGCATCACGATCGTGGTCGTGGAGGTTCCCGCCGGTCACCCCCTGCGCCGTGACCCGCGGCCGGCTTGACCACCGCAGCAACGACCGCTGCGCGGCAGGAGCGGAAACTCGTCGACCCGCTGCGGCGAGCCGTTCGCTGCCGGGTCACAGACTCGAAAGTGCTCTACCCCGTGCGGGACTCAGGCGTCGTCACCGAGCTGACGAGGGCTGACGGCTGGACACCAGACCGTGGTGACCTGCGGTTCGCCCAGAGTGCGATGGTGTTACGGTGCCGTCCTCAGCTGCCTGGCGGCCGGAAGTGGCGCAGGATCTGGCGTGCGTAGTAGGTCTCCCAGGGTTCGCCCGGAGCCTCGGCCGTGAAGTGCTTGTCGAGGCTGACGAGCAGGTAGACCAGCTCGCTTCGCACCGGCCTGGCGCCCAGCAGGTCAGGCAGCTCCGACAGGTCGATGAGCCATTGCGCGTACCAGGAAGCCCAGTCGTCGTCTGCCCCGTCGACAATACGGAAGACGCGATGGTGGGTCTCGCCTGCCTCATGGAGCAACGCGCTGACCTGCTCCTGCGTGTCCGTCACCTGATTCCCCCTCACTGCTGTCGGCGGCATCAAGGTCATCATGGCCCGTCAGGTCGGCCCGTAACCACAACGGCAGTTACACCGCGCTCCTCGCGGCATGAGCGCGCATGTCCCGCGTGAGACTGACACACTTCCGGCATGGAGTCGCGTCCCCGGCGCGCAAGCACATCCCCGATGATGGCCATATGGAGTGGACCTTCACCGGCGAGGTGATCGAATGGCGCGGGCCGGCGCCGTACCTCTTCGTGGCCATGACGCCGGAGGAAAGCGAGGACCTCAAGGAGGCGGCCCGCGGCCTTACCTACTGGGGCCAGGTGCCGGTCCACGTCACCATCGGCGCCACCGAGTTCACCACTGCGCTGTTCCCCAAGGACGGGCGCTACCTAGTCCCAGTCAAGGTAGCGGTGCAGCGAGCGGAGGACATCGGGGAGGGCGCGATCGTTGAGGTGGCCTTGCGCCTCAACGCCGCGCGCCACTAATGACGGCGCACGCCGTCAGTGGCATGAGCCTGGGTTGGAGGCGCCGACCGGGGTGCGTATTCGTGCGGCGCGCTTGCCGCCAGGTCTCGGCGTGCGGGGGCGACGAGGCTCGTTCATGCGCGCGTAGCCGCCTGCGCGAATAAGCCGGTTCCGCTGGGCGCAGGAGTCCGCGCGCATAACCGGCAGTCCAGGCATGGGGGTACTTCCGGCGACTTCTACTGACTTTGGTAGGGACAAAAAGAATAAATCAGCCTGATTTTTGCCCAAATCTCAGTATAAGTTCCCGGGCGTGTCCCGCCGGTCAGGGCGATATGTCACCACTGAGTCGGCTGCGACGCCTGGGAGTCGCCGGGCACGGAATCGGCAGGGAGGGGTACCGTCGCGGGTATGGCGAGGACGACCGCTGCCAGGTTGTGGATTGCTAGCAGCATGGCGTGCACGCCAGCGGAAGGATTCAGGCCACGCTCATGCCATCACAGGCGAGGTAGAGCACGCCGTCGACGGGCCCCCCGGTCACGGCCGAGCGGTCGGTGATGACCGCGCCGGGGAACAGCCCTCCGGCGCCTGAGCGGGTAAGCGACCGCGGGAGGTGATGATCTCGCGTTGCCGCTGGGTCCAGTAGTCGACGATTTCAGATCTTGGGACGGGAAGGGCATCGTCGGGATCGACGTCATCGAAGTAGCCGAGGCCGAGCAGGATGTGGTTGATCGCCTGCTGCGGGTACTCGGGCTGGAAGCGCGCGACGAACAGGGCCAGGCCCTCGTCGACTGTCCGTCCGGTCCGCTGCTCGATCGTCATCAGGTCAAAGTAGTCGCGCAGTTCACCGCGATCGCCGACCACCTTCAGCTGCGTCGCGATCAGGTCGCTGAGCCCTGCGATGCGGAGACTGTCTGTCTCCTGGAGCTGCTCAAGCCGATGCTGCGGGCGGCCCTCGTCCGCGTGAAGGAACTGCACCTTGGTGGCGGAAAAGAGACCATTGAGGGTTCCGGGCGAACGCTCGGTGACCGCGAACGGGCCGACTGCGGAGAGCCGGCGGGCAAGGGCGTCCAGGTCGATGCTGCCGTGGTGGTAGAAGAAGTCCAGGTCCCTGCTGGTCCGGTGCCCGAGGTGAACGGCGATCGCCGTTCCGCCGCCGAGGTAAGCCTCCGGCGGGACGATCGGTGCGATGGCATCCCAGGTCGCAGCGGTGTCGGGCGGGAGGATTGCGCGGATGCGGTCAGACGGCATGGGGCGCGTGGCGGGCGAGGTTATGCGCGAGCGCCCGCTGGGCCGGCTCAAGGCCGCGCGTCGCGGCCGCGTGCTCCCAGGCGCTGGCGGGCAGGTTAGCCGTTCCCCAGGCGAGGCCGTCGGGATCGAAGGACGTGATCAGCCGGCGGGCGATGAACGGCGCCGAGGCAGCAACGTCGAGCTGGGCCGGGGCCGTGTTCCAGAACAGGTGCAGCAGGTGCGGCGGAACCCGCTTCGCGGGGGGCTGCTCATGGCGGGCGGGCAGGCGCACCCCGGCGATCGCCGGGGCAAGCCCGAGCCATTGCGGGGAGCTGAAGCGGACCTGGTACACCGTTGCCTCGGCGGCGTGCCCTCTGGCAAGCATCATCGGCGTCGCCGTTATGAGGTCGCCGGAGACCAGCCGTGCAAGGGCACGGGCGGCGGCCGTCGGTGAGACGCCCGCCCGCCGTGCCGTCTCGCGCACGGACGCCACACCGCGCGGTGACCGCGAGAGGGCAGCGAGTACCCTGACCTCCACTCGGGACAGGTCAGGTACCGGCGGTGCCGCGCCCAGCTCGAGGGCCAGCTCATCCACCTGTCCCGGTGTCAGCCGGAATGTGCCTGATGCTGTGCGCTCGACGTGCATGCCTAGCCGGTCGAAGGCGCGCCGTACCCGTGGCGCTGAGGTTCCCAGAGCCCGGGCGGCAGCCGTGAGGCTATAGGTGTCCATATCGTTGCGATACCAGGTTGCAGCGTATTCGCCGATCGGGAAACCGGCCTTGACGTGGGGCTGCAAGCGGGACAGCCTCGCCGCTTGGTTCCTTGCCGATTTCAAGTGACCTCGGGCGGCTCCTGCCGACCATCCAGCCGCACCGTGTCGAGTGCCGGCCAAGGAGGACCCGCGCGCAGCAGGCGCAGGAATTCTTCTCCGAATCGCCTCCCGTCCGGGAACTGGTCGCCAAGCTCCCAGCGCCACGCCGCGACCATCGCGAGAACGAGCTGCCGACACTCCTCCAGCAGCCCCTGGTCGGCGCCCGGATAGTGCGCGCAGACCGCCTCGGGAACATGGGCGAGATCGAACTCGACGGGGCCACGGCAGCACGTCTCAAGGTCGATAAACAACGGGCCGTTCCTCGTGCTGAGCACATTCCCTGGATGCGGCTCGCCGTGGAGCAGCTGCTCCGCGGCGCCGCGCTCGCCGATCGCCCGTCGCAGGCTTCCCAGCCTGCTGCTGAGGAACACGCGGTCTGCGCCGGCGAGCCCCGGCGACAGCTCCGGACTAGCGACGACTTGTTCCGCCTCCGCGATCCGGTCCGTGAACCGCGGGCCCGGCACATCAACCTTGCGCATGCCGGCGTGCAGCCGCTCCAGCGCCCTGGCGTAGCCGGCTGGCGAGACGTGAGGTGTCACGGGCTCGTAGTAGACCCACAGCGTCACCGTGAAGCCATCGCACGTGTACACAAGCGGGTCGACCCGCGGCTCCAAGGAGCCCACCGGGCATCCGGCCCCGGCGAGCCGCTGAGCGAGTTCGACTTCAAGCTGTGCAACCTCTTGCCCCGCAGGGGCGACCCGGGCAAGGACGTCGCATGGCGTCAGCCGCAGCGCCAGCTTGTTCGAGTTGTGGAGAACGATCGCGTCGCTGGCTGGCAGGCCCGCCGATGCGGCGACATAAATCGCAGCCGCCATCGCACGTGTGACGTCGGACATCTCCACCCGCGAATCTTGGCAGAAACGAGCAAGGAGGACCAGAGCACGTGGTCAACAGCCTGGCAAGATGACCAAGCGGTTCCAGATCCCAGGGAGTGCTCTATCGTTCGGCCGTTTACCCTGGCCGACGCCTTATCTGCATAGACAATCACAGTCAGGCGTGCGTGACATAACGACACACTTCGTCGGCCCTTGGCTTTAGTGCGATGCGTCCGGCAGTAGGAGTCGCTCGCTGCTGCCTGGCTCGTTGAAGGCGTTGGTCGCGTGGAGCGCCTCGGTGGCGCGGGCGAGGCTCGAGAAGTCGATACGGGCGGTGTAATCATGTCCGTAACGCAGTGCCTTGACCAGCACGCTTGAGTCGCCCAGGCGGGTCAGCTGCCTCAGCCCGCCGAGGTAGTCGTCACGGAAGACCGTCGGGATGATGATCCTTGACTGTCCGCCGCTGACCAGTTCGGCGTTCATCATGACGCGTGCGACGCGGCCGTTGCCGTCATCGAACGGGTGGACCTCGGAGACGAGGAACATCATGTAGACGGCACGCTCGAAAGCGGTGTCCAGCGTGGCCAGCCCCTCCCATCCGGCGCTCAGCGTGCCGGCTGCGAGCCCGGGCAGGACGAACAGGGAGTCCCCGGCCCGGTTAGCGGCCTCCTTGAAGGCCCCGGGGCGCTTGCCGGGCCGCCCGCCCATGATGGTGGCGTGCCTGGATCGCAGCAGGTCCGAGAACTCCTGCGGCGTGGCTGCCAGGGTGGTCATCTCGGCCAGGTCGGCAACGACCATGTAGGTGCCGACCAGGTCATGGGTAGCGTCCGCGCGCCCGGGTACCTGCTTGCCTTCGTAGACGACGGCGACCGCCTCGTCCAGTTCGAACTCGGTTCCCTCGATGAAGTTGGAGAAGTAGGCCTCGAAGAACGGCAGGTACTCATAGCGCGGGTCCCGGGGATCGGCCACTGGCCTGTTCTGCGGCGCTGAGCGGCGCAGGCTGCCGGCCAGCTGCCGGAACAGGCGGATCCGGTCCTGGTCGTAGGGCAGCGACGCCTGGCGTGCCGTCAGTGCACGGGATGGCGTTGTCATCTGCTGTGTGCCCAGCGCTGCCCCGATCATCTGGGACAGCGCCTTCACCGCGCCCTGCGGGGCGCCGGCCAGGCTGGCGACCTCCTCGGCCTGCGCCCGGTACCGGGCGAGGCGCTGCGGCCCCTCTGACTGGCACAGCCGGTCGACCCAGTCGCCGAGTTCTGCGGTGTCCAGCGTGCGGCGGGCCCGGCCAGCCCGGGAGCGGGACGGCCGGGCGTTCTCGGCCAGGGCGCGTCCCCTGCTGGCCTGGTACAGGCCGCCGGGCAGCCGGATGTCCCCGCCTAGCGGTCCCGCGCCCGGCCTCGCCGTCACCCGCAGCCCCGGCAACTCGACATCTCTGGCCCGGCCATCGCGGGCGAGGTAGAGCACGCCGTCGACGGGCCCCCCGGTCACGGCCGAGCGGTCGGTGATGACCGCGCCGGGGAACATCCCTCCGGCGATAGCCGGCCACTCTCGCGCCGTCACCGCACCCGGGTCCGACGTAACATCGCTGGTGTAGACGCCCGCCGCCAACCGCACGAGCTCACCGCGGCGCACCCGGCCCGCGATTGTCGCAGGCGGCACGTTCGAGGCGAAGACGATGGTCGTATCCACGTTTCCCTTCGCTCTTCCCGAAGGAATATGCGCTTAGCATACGCTGCGGCGAAGTTTCCCGCGAATAACGGCAAGCCATTGCCAGTGACCTGTCCACTGGGGGCGAGTCCACTGACACGACCCGGCGGGCATCGCCGACCCTAACAACGACGGGCGGTTCCCTTGCTCCGGCGGATGTGTGAGGAGGCTCAGGCGCATAACCGCTGTCACGGCCTATGTTCTGGTGACCAAGTCGACCGTAGGTAGTCGCGCTCGTCTAGGGAGATCTCGCCGAGATTGTAGAGGCGATCGATTAGCGAAGACGGGCTAACATGTGCCGTGGTGACGCCGCGGTGACCCGCAGGCCGGGGTGGTCGAATACACGGCGTTTGCCCGGGTCGTCCTTTCCCGAGATGTAGACGCTCGCTTGCTCGTTAAGCCACCATCTGGGCAGGCCGAGTTCCTGCGCCACGTTCCTGGCTTCCTCCAGGACGATGCCGTGGGGAACGAACAGTGAGTCAACGTCCCGGGTCACGCGGGTCGCGTCGTAGGCGAGTGCCATGGCTGCCCCGCCGACGATGAACACGTCGGCGACCACGCCCCGGCGTACCAGGCGGTCACCTAGAGCAGTGAACGCTCTTTCGAGCTGTTCCCGGTCGAGCAGGACGCTCCCGGGGTCTGTCACGCCGCTTCCAGGTCAGCGGCCGCCAGGTACACGCCGTGCTTGCGGAAGGCAGCCGGAGCGTGAACGAGCGCATCGGCCCGCTGAACCCGAAGCTCGGCCGGGAACCACGCTCGTCCGAGAACTCTCAGCTCGGTCCAGCTGGGCGGGGCCAGGTCATGCTTTGCCGCAAGGTGCTCAGCCAGGGCCGCCAGCAGCGCGTCCCATCGCTCGTCGCCCACGGAGGGCGGGTCATCCGCCAGCAAGGCGACCTGGGTGTCTGATGACTCCCACCGGTACTCTTCGAGGAACTCCCAGAACGTCTTCCACCGGGTCTTCTCGTCGGTCGTCTGCGACAGGTACACCGCCAGAGCAGCAACGGTCATGGGTTGATAGCTGGCCACGCCCGTTCCTCTCCCGTCTGTAGAAACTGCTTCTACACAATGAAGATAGCGTGCCACGGAAAGCTTCTCCGAGGACGTGCAGCGTCTTGACTCAAGATGTCGGCGGCCTGTCCGGCGCCCCGCCTGGCACGACCAGCCAACGGTCAAAATTCAAGACGCAAAACTGGGATCACCCCTCCGCGCTTCTAAGCGTGTCGTAGCGATTGGAACCTGTCGTCGGATCGCGCTCGCAGGCAGGCTGGCGATAGTCCGGACCGTGCCTTGCTGTGAACGCGGCCGCCTTGAAGGCGCTGTCTACAGCAGCGCGCGGCACTGGCGGGCGAACCGGGGGCACCCGTGGCCTGGCCCGGCGAGGATGGCCAGCAGTGCGGCGGCCGTCCGGGGCTCGAGGAAGTCGTCCTGCCCGGCGACGGCGACCAGGGAGATGACGACAGTTAGCCAGCAGCCTGAGTGGCAAGCCGGCCTGGCCCGCATGAGGCCGGGGCACGGCTCTTTGCGCCCCGGCGATGTGCATTGTTGGGAGGCGCGTCAGTTTGGTGGTGACGGGCCTGCAACGTGACTGGGGGGCTGCGATGACAATCGTGCGTGATGACCTGTGCCCTCTCCCAGTCGGCGAGCTGCTGGGCCGGAACCTCCGGATTCCGCCATACCAGCGGCCGTGTAGCTGGCGCACGGAGATCGCGCAGCCGCTCCTGGATGACATCTGGCTCGCCTTCGACGGAGGAGCGGGCCATGAATACGCGCTCGGATCGGCGATCCTGTACCGCCCTGCCGGCGGCGGTCACTACGACGTGGTTGACGGCCAGCAGCGACTCATCACGCTCAGCATGCTCCTCGGGCTTCTCCGGGGCGAGCTCCAGCCAGATCTTGACGATGCCGCGCGCCTGCCGCTCGAAGACGCCCCGCCGATCGTGAAGGCG
>Ga0335073_10015749_pt1 | contig 10570 bp, 9 predicted proteins | sample Lox_Sample_22_FD_207093 | JGI IMG/M metagenome (GOLD analysis project Ga0335073, IMG submission 207093) | Soil microbial communities from Loxahatchee National Wildlife Refuge, Florida, United States - Lox_Sample_2.2 | ecosystem: Environmental > Terrestrial > Soil > Wetlands | place: USA: Florida...
GCCACGCCTCCGAACCCTTATGACGTATGCGACAGCAATTGTGGCTCCTACGCTCCGCCAAAAATGGTGCCGCACACGACGACCACCGATACCCCCGAATACTGGGGCTATCCAGCCGATGTCGACCTGTTCGACACGAACTACATCTACCTGTGGGTCACGGAAACCGATTGGAACAATCCCTACTCGTTCAAGAAGTTCAATTCCGGAAATTCAGACTACTCCTACCGTTTCGCTCCCCGCTGCGGAGTACCCGGTCAAGTGACGTTATACAACCCCGCTCCTGCTGATCCTAGCGATCCACCGGCCAATCCAAGCAGTCCGAGTACCGCATTCGAAATTCTGCCGTCTAATGTCTATACGAGCGGCGGCCTGATCGACTCGAGCAACGAGACGTTCACCAGCGCAGACTGCACAAATGGATTCAAATGGGACAACTTGGGGTACTCCTTCACTCAGGTGAATGCCGCCAAGAGCGGCTTCGTGATGAACGACACCATCAATGGAAATCGAACCTTGAGCTACGTTCCAATAGTCTATTGGTACAACTGCAACAGCAGCTATGCGAATTGCGGGAACCATGAGGAGTTCGACTATGGATATTACCCAACCACCGGCGATCACTATGGAATCGTTCAGTGGCTGCATTTCACCGGAACTCAATCGAACCCAGATTTGAGCGCCACCTTCAACAACATGTATCAGTACACGGGAACCGATGATGGGCACTACGATTACACCAATATCAACTTCCCGGCCGCGGCATGCTTTTAATTAAGGAGGCCGAAAGAGCGCGAGTTTGCAGGTGGAGTAGCGCCTCCCCCTTAAAATTCTTTCGCCTTTCGGTCCAGGCCGGACTGCTAAGCGATCCTGAGGCCCAACAACTTGGGCCTCAGGAGTTCCACACTTCCGATCGCGCCACCCCTTGTTTTATGGCCGCTTGCAAGAAACGTAATTCTCAGTAGTATTAAAGATGTCGATAAAAAATCGAAACTTCAACCAAATGGATAAGAATCCTCATCCGCTAACAGACGCTGAATGGGCCCAAATTGTCCGGGTCCCGCAAGTCCGTGAGGCGTGGGGCCTACCAGGTGATGCTGATCCGCTCGAATTCGCGAGTACCGTCTATGGCGCGAAATTCAACTTCTTCTCGGGGGGTCCTGGGTACATTGGAGACATTTATATTCTGCAGGGTGACGCTCTTACAGAAGTATCGCCGATGGTATTGAAACGGGACCAGGCGGGGCAGTTGGTGGTTTGCTGAATCATCCACAACAACGCATAAATTGTCTCCCGTGAGCATCTTTGCCACCCAGTCTAAGACGGCTAAATCACGTTAGCGTCGAACGGCGCTCGCCACAAAGCGCGTCGATGCGAGAACAAGTGTTTTCTCGGAGCCACAATTAGGCGCAATGCTTCTTTCTTAGTCGATTCCGCCGGATAACCACTCGCCGACCAGAGTTTCAGCTCTAGATGAGAATTTGGCCGTAGCACATCTGGTGCTTCGCGACCATTCCCAGGCTAACCTACAACCTGAGTTCCGTTATGATGCACTCACCATGCTGTTGAATCTTCCCCTGTAAGAAAGGTGAGAACCATGATGACTGATCTACGTGCGGTCGTGGAGCAGTTGAAGAAGGAGCGGGACCGGTTGGATAAAGCAATTGAGGCGTTAAGCGGAATTGTGGGCAAGAGTGGTGGTGGTCGTGGCCGTCGTGTACTCTCTGCAGCGGCACGCGCAAGAATCGCAGCAGCACAGCGAGCTCGCTGGGCGAAGGTCAAAACAAGAAAAAGCAGTTAAATAGAACGAAATGCGCCAGGGGGCACGCCAATGACGTGCCCATGTGCGTTGTTCGACAGTGGAAGTTAAGGTCTTTGCAGGCTGTGGTACGCAGCGACTCCGTCGAGAGAAGGAATTGATCCAGGAGCAGGAGCTGCAATATCGAAGTCGCAAGAATCGCTCCTTTCCTGAGCGTACCAAGCACGAGAAGCGTGGGTTTCGATTAGCTGCCATTAGGGACGAACTACAAATCCTGGCCGCGGCGGGTAAGTCTCATAGACAGGCGGCACTCCAGAACCCACGAGGAATTCGGGCGGTCCGAGGCTGCGGATGGTCTGCGATGCAAAATGACGCGGATAACGCGCGAATTCTTTAGGGGAAAGAGGCGGCAGGCTGGTAGAGCGGCACGGAAGGCGGATTGCCATGCTAATCCGTGTTCGGTGGCGATCTTTTCTCCGACGAGCGACGTGATGAGCATCTATAAGCTGAAAGCGAAGCAGAACAGCGATCGAAAAGTAGAACTGCGCTGCCCGGTTTGCGACGGCCTAGCAGAGGAGCAAAGGGGAGCGGTAAACCGAGACCAGATGCCCTACGTGCTCAGTTGCTCGCGATGCCAGACAATTCTCGGGGAATGGCCGACGAGACAGGAGATGCGCCTCGACCTTGACGCGATTGTCGCCCGCTGCGAGTGAGCACTCCGTATCCGGGTGCAATCTCCATTCCCCCCTCAAATCTGAACGCTTGGGGTTGGCCAGGGAAAAGTCCTAGCTTGAGCAGATAAGCCGGCTCCCTCGCCACTGATAAACCACACCGACCTCTCGCCAGGTTTCAAGGCAATACCAACTTGCCGACAGCGCGGTACCTAGCCCATTTGCGGACGTGCGTGACGGAGGGTTTTGCACCACACCGTTGGTCAAGTCTGGACCGGCAATCGCTACGATGTTCATGATTTTATTAATCTATTTGACGGGAAAGGCCGCATCGATTGTCGCTCCGTCGTTCCTTAGCATGTCATTCAATCCTGAACCCGAGGGTGCTGCGGCTGCCTCGATGATCTCTCGTAGCTTCGGATATAGGTGTGCAGGGCCCGTTACCTCACGGTTGGTGAACAAAGTGGCTTTCGCCGGAAGTAAATAGGCTGGTGGAACGTCCGGACTTGGTTGCAAGATGCTCACATAGGTAGCGTCTTGATTCATATATTGTATGAAGGCCACCGCGTCCGCCAAACATGCGGAACTGCAGCCCTTTGCAATGACGAACGAATCGACCCATGAGATTTGATGAGAGCCCTTGTCGTCAAGTGACAGCTGAACTACGTCAATGTCGGCGTCCGTCAGGCATCTGTCGTTTTTAACGCATCCCTGTTGGGTTTCGGCGAGAACTGCATGGAGGGTTTCAGAGTAACCCACCAGGATTCTCCCCTTGTTCCGGGAGAAAGCACGACCATAGATCTCCTTCCCATGATAGTCATCATCCCGGCAGTATCCTTCGTCACAAAGGTGAGACAGACGTGTTAACTTGTCTTCAAGCGGATTCTCGACTGTTCTTAGGTGACTCGACGCATCAGGCCACCCATATTTGTCCGTTGCAGCCTCCAGATAAAACTCACCCAAAGTCGAGCTTCCCTTAAGGTCAACTAACAGGCCGGTACCTACTGCATGATCCGACCCTCCAACGGTTGTCTCGAGGTCTGCGAATGTGTGTACATTTCGCATCGCGGCATCGCCTGCGCGAAAAAAGACAAAATTTCCACACACCCAATGAGGTGCACCGTAGCGTTTACCGCCAATTGACGAACCATCAAGGGCATTCCTCAGCAATTGATCGACTGGCAGCTGCGCAGACCTAGGCAATTCTTGGATCTTCTCGTTGTCGATGAAATCTTGCAAGAAGACAGAATCCAGTTCGTAAATGTCGGCTTCGGCGGTGCCAATATATGCCTTGGCAGGTTGCCCATGTTTAGTCTTGGCATAGTAGTTTGCGCTGAGGTCAACGAAACAGAGCTCAACGTCCGGATGCATCTCTTCAAAACCAGACTTGATGGTATAGAGCACTTCTTTGAAGTTAGGAATGAAAGGGTATAGGACAACTGACAATGGCCGCCTTACATCTCCGATGTGCGGCTGATCCGCACATCCCACCCTGTCAGACCTAGCAAAAGAATAACCTGCAAGAACCAAGATGCAAGCTAGGACAACAAATACGAGGCGCACTCGCATACGCTTCCTCTCTAGTAATTGTCGTTCACGATTCGCTGGCAACCCGTAGTCCCACCTCCGACCTGAATAGTGAAGCGACGACACTTCGACGTTGTTTGGATCTAGTTAGACTGCTCGCCAATGATCAGGATTCTTTTTGTCGTTAAGGTGTCGGACTCGAGCCACCAGCGGTGCGTGTCCTTTTGCTTTCGCCCAGTCGATGGCTTCTTTCTGAGTTCTAAAGGTCGCGAGTTGGTGGTCCGCATGGTCTTCTACGACATAGTCTTGAATCGGAGAACCTTCAGGACGCCCCTTTGGGCGGGCTTCAACATAAACATTAGCCATGCAATCACCTCTCTAATGGATTTATCACAAACACTCTTGGCGATTTGACACACGCCTTCCCCCTCACTTTCGCCATCTACAATTTCGGCGAAATCCCAGCAGACTTCATCGCGATTAAGCATAGGCCATGCAGCCCCTTTTCTTAATGGGCTGCCTCAAATATTCGGCTAGCTGTCGTAAAATGTGCGGGCCCGGAACGGTATGGGGAAAGCTTTAAGGAACTCGGCGTAACTCGACGGCCGCATTCTCCACCTGTGATCAGATCGCGTCAACGGAAAATTCATTCCGTTACGAAATCCGAACAAGCTGTGCCGCTGGCGACGCCCCACACGCGATAACCTTCACATGCGATTGCCACTCGATTCGCGGAACTTCTACCCACGTCCAAAATACTGACGAGATTCAAATGACCTGTGTCACACGTCGGTCTCCAAACGTCGAACGAATCAGTTGAGTCCCTTATAAATCGAACTCGGGTCGCTTATGGGATAAATCTCTGGCTTGGGCTCAGAGGACCGAGGACCTTTGTCTCAGGCTGACTCCTTTTGTTTTCAAACAGATGTCTCGGCGCCCTGGTGCACTTGCGTCCCACGTGTAGACGGAATTGTAGCGGGCCGCGCCTCCAAGGTGTAGATGGTCGATTTTCGCGATGCAAAGCACGCGACGACCCGATGATCACCCAGCCACCCGAACAACGTGCTCTGTGGTTGCCAAGAATTTGATTTCACCCCACCACAATTCTCCGGTACTTCTTAGCCCCGGCCTGACAAAATGTTTAGGAGTCGTGTAACGCGATATCTTGATGTGGGATGTAGTTTGCTCAATGCAATGCTTTCGTCGACGGTCCCAAATATGGGCCTAGCTACAATATCCCCACCTTCAAGCAATGACGGTAGATTTGGGAGAGCAACAGAAAAATAGCGCCCCTCTCTCGACATCTGCCCCCTGGCCGCCCGGACCAAGTCTAGAACCTTGTCCGAGTATTCCTTCACATCAAGCTTTAACCTAAAGATTACAAAGAAGCTAAATGTAACTATGGGTTCTTCGAGGAGGAGACCCGCAATTCGCATGTCGGCCACATAGCGTCGAGCCTCATCCATCACAGGAGCTAGCCTGACGGGATCAGGAATTCTCGCAAGTGGAAATACTTCTTCGACGACAGTTCGAAGCATGTAGTTTCTCATCCTGTCTTTCTCATTCCACGACAGATCGATGGGGGCACATTGCTCCTCTCCAGAGAAGCTCCACGTACCAGGAAAAGGAAAGGTGTCCTTCGCGCGCTGAATTGCCAGCACACGATTGTCTGAGAAAAGAGCGACGAATTGAAGCCCCACAGCATGCGGAATTTGATTCTTGTATGGATCGACGTGACCGAACTTTATCCTCAGTGGCAGACTGCTTTCGACTGCAGGACGAGCACTCATGATTGAAAAATATCTAGTTTCCTGCACCGTCACGTTGAAATCGAAGACATCGAGAAAGGGGGACGAAGCGTCTACAACTGCGTATTTGACGCCGTCAGGAGGTGCTAGGATGCTGGGTCTCCCGTCTCGACGGTTCTCTGCTTCGCGCTGCTCAAGCGCATGTATGACGAATGGGTCTGAAAGCAAAGGCTCAGTGCAGAGGCTCCCCGGCCGAAGTCTTAGTGAAACCTCACTTTCCGTCCACCCAACTTCCGGCAGCGCTAGTCCGCTCTCCAGGTTCGGATGTGCATGAGTCTCGATTACGGACCCGATGATGCGACGGTCGCCAGCATTGAAGGCATTCGCGAAATGGCGAGTTGTTGCAGCTTCTGACTGGCCCTGCACTGTCGTGACAGGCGAGAAGCCCTCAGTATCGAGGGTAAAGTCCGTTTCGTGTCTGGGCTCAGCCAGGTTCTGGCCTAGAAGTTGAGTTGATGGCGGCGGGTTAATGGAGCGCTTCGTTTCTACGTTTCCAATATCAGTGCTCTCAAGATCTTTCGGCGGGAAGGATCTTCCTAAGTTAACGAGCGTTCTCCGCGCATCGATCCCAGGTGTACGAAACCGCAGCTGATCGTCGAACTCGACGTGGCCTACAAAACGATAGCCACCGGTGCCCGCATCATCTCGCTTCTTCGCAACATTCTCTATATAGGCTGGCATTTCCTTACCTGCGCATGTCTTCAGCCGCGAGATGTACCGCGCGAGGCTAGCCTGTCGCTGTGAATCATCCTGGTTGTGGCTTAGTAAGTCCTTGAAATCGCGCGCACGGACAACTGTACCCGCCACTCGGAAAAGTCTGATCAGAATTCGTATCGCAAGCGGAGTCAGCTTCTCGTCATCACACTCCTCGCCGTTCCTCCATATTCGCGGCTCGGCTGTATCAACGGTAAAGGGCCCGAAGTAAGCGTAGCGGCCAGCCATAAGAGCTATGAGCGGACCATGATGCCATCCTGTGGAGAATATGTCGATATTTTCTCGTTGAATGTCGAATAGAAAACGATTGGACGTGATTGAGCTACGTTGTTACGTTCGGCGTGTAGTCAAATTTTTGCCGCTCGCGATGTGAAAAACCCCGGATGCGACTCCGGGGTTGAAACGCTCACGGAGTGAGCGGCTAGGAGCATACAAGCCTATGCGCCCAGCCGACACTGCACGAACGCCCCTTAATGATCCGCTGTTTTCTTCGAGTGCCTTCGCCGCCCAATCGAGCGAATTCAGCGATGTTTTCTCCGTTTCCTCGTCCGTCTCGGATCCTGCTCTTTATGAGGCTAGTAGCCCTGTTTGTCAAGAGGATTCCCCTCTTGACGTAACAAGACCGCTGCGACTCGCGTTAGTCCAAGGTAGTGTGTCATTCACAGATGACTTTGTTGGGCGCTTGCGGAACCACGGCATAGAAGCGCGTTTTGTCGCCCATCCCGATGCCATTCTCCGGCGGCTCGACCTTTGTCTCGAGGAGTGGGATGTCATCGTATACCTGATTGAGGCTCGATGGCAGAACGCGCTTGATTTCGCGCGTGCCGAACAACGAATTCGGGATCGGCACGGCGCCCCTCCTTACCCGAGGTTGCTCGTTTTGTCTTTCGTGGACCATCTTCCAACTACGGTCCAATGGTTCAAACGAACAACCGGCACCGACTACGCGGTATTCACTTCTGAGCGACAGCTAATTCAGAAGCTTTGGTCAATTCGTGCTGCTATCGAGCGAGCACAGAGATCCTTTCGGCTGCACTTTCGTTTTGTGCACTCGGGCAATCCGAACGGTTTTGGGTGCATTCCCAATGAGAAGATCGAGGCAGCATACGGCTCATTCCTGCCCGGGCAGGAAGACGAAATTACAGAGTCGAAAAGCGTTCTTCGCTTCCTGAACCTTTTGGCCGCAAGTAGGTGGCGCTCCAGGAGCGCAGTGGAACTCGTCGAATTCATGGCTCGGCATCCTCTTTATCTGGGTAAGGGAGCCGAGACTGCGATCCCTTCGCCGGCCAGCGTGAAAACTTATGTTGGCCGAGCCGAGAATGCGCTGAGTGCGCTGTGGCGCCGCCTGGGTCATGCTGGGAATCCACCTGCGTCGATGGCGCGGGAATCTCGCGGGCGAAAGGAGATTGCGTACCGGCTGCTCTGTACGGCAGAATTTGAACATATTTGAACGTTAGACTCACACTTGCGGCTGAAGAGCGACACAATCCGCAATCGTCGTCGGCGAGGGTCAAGACAAGCTATGCGCATGCTGGGTAGCAGTTAATCGTGGACTTCATACGTGTTGCGGAGATGAACCATGGTCCGAGATGACCCATCTAATCATGGTTGCCCTTGACCTATTGTAGAAGACCGTTCTGTTTTTCGCCTTTCACGTTGACAATTTCCACTTACGGCGTAAGATGGCGCGGTTTCGCAATCTCGCTTCCCCTCTGTTAGGACGTGGTCGGTGTCTTGAAGGTGCTGCTGTCTTTGTGCCTGGGTACTTGCCGCGCCTCGGTCCATGCTAAAAACAGCATTTCAGAGGAGGAACATGGCACGATTCTTTGGTTGCAATCTTGATAAGAAGAAACAGCTCAACCGCACGGTGCTAAGCTGGCTCAGATACTCCCGGCGTCGGTGGAGGAGTCGTGCTCACCTCAAGCGTGTACGTGATCGAGCGGCTGCCTTCACCGCCGTTACTTCCGTGCATGGCCCTTCGCTAAATCGGACTCCGCTACAATCGCGCTAGAATTGGGTTTCTACCGTTAGCTCGGCTGATTCTTCCTGTGCCGCCGGTATTGCTTCCGAGCCGCGATTGTGTAGGATTAGGAGAGATCCAGCCTAAGCCTTTGAAAAATAGGCAGATAGGAGAGTTCCGATCCGTTCCAAGTGTCTTGTGGAGTTGTATCAACAGCCCGCCCGATGCTAGGATTTCGGCTTGTTTCGGAGGGCGGATTGACCATGAGTGGATTGTCTTGCGTAATGGATTCGGCCAGCGAAATGTTTGAAGTCAGAAAACTCCGTCCAGCTGAACGAAAGGTTGCAGCCGATCAAAGTTTAGCGAAAGCTCCCCGCCAACTAAGTCCGCAGGAAGCCAAAGAAATGGCCCAGAGAGGATACAAAGCCTGCATTGAGGAAGGCCTATCTGAGGACTATGCGGAATTGTACAGGCGAGAAACGGAGCAAATATTGCAGAAATCATTTTGAACCGATAGACTGTCGTCGGAACAAAGGCCCCACGTTGGGGCCTTTACTTTTGCATGAGTAATCACATTTATTCCGATGATCGCATCGTCCAAGTCGGAATCGAGACTATCGAGCGAGCATTGAATTACATTTACACCCGTATAGCGCCTGATAAGCAGGGGCTCGATGAGGTGTGGTATCCAAGGTTACAAAAATGGCTACTTATGGTTGACCACGACGCTCAACTGGTAGCGGAAGAATTCTTGGAGACAGAGCTCAGCGGTATACAGATTCGTGGTGAAGAGAGCACCCTGTCGACGTTTACTGGTGGCCTGGCTGCGCTGCTGGACATGTTAGATGGTTCTGATCTTCTGAAGAGAAACTTGGGGAATTGGTGCTCTGCCGCAACAATTCTGGACGCTAGTGCTCCGCGGATCATAACCGCACTGGTCGGATTACCAAGCCGCGAGATCTATTTCACCCAGAGTAGCAATCCTACTTGTGCGTATGTAAGGACTCGGGATGACAACTCTGCTGACTATCAGATTTCTGAAGTTAGGATGTCCTTGCGTGAAATCAGGCTTCGAGATGCCTCGGTTTGTTTTTATGGACAAAAACCGGGACGACTGACACAGTTTTCCAGTTCAACGACGAAATTGGGCGAATGGCTACGCCGAGTCTCGGAACAAGCAGAGAGCAAAAAACGCGAATTTGACTGTCCGAAAATGAGAATTTACACACTGGCCGGTAATCCCATGATGATAAGTCTCATTGAGGGTCGCGTGGATGCAATTGTCGAAATATCGGGCCAGAAGTGCCACGATGTGGTCCCTGGGTTCATGTTAGCGTTGCGTGCAGGTGCAGTGTTAAGAGACTTATCAAACAAATCGATAACGGAAGAACAGATTACTCAAGCAATCCTCAGTCCCGCATCCAAATTCTCTTACGTGCTTGCGAGCAGCGAAACATTGGCAACCGAGATTGTGGGCCTCTTGGGGCAGCCGTGAACTTTGCCGATGGAATGCGACGGAAACAGGTTGGATCGAGCACCGTGTCGGAGAAAGTCTCTAGATAGCCCCGAGGACGAATCATGGATCTCAGCCACAGAACCCGCACGCTGGTAATAACAAGACACAGCAAACACCACACATTTCTGAATGTCCGATAGTCAGACACACTTTAATCCCCGTACGAGCATATTCAGCAGACCCGGGTTGTTTACTCTCTGGATTACCTGAAGCGAAGGACTACGCCCGTTGATCGTCGGCGCCATTTCCCGCGCCGGAAGTAAAAGCTCTGCGGCGAATTCATCCGCTTCCTTCTCCCCTGTTTCGCACTCGCGGACCAGTTTCCAATGTCTGCAGAACTGCAGGCGGTTGAGGTCTCATGGAGAACCCTGTGGCCGATCTCATGTGCGATGGTGAACTTTTCCTTCCCGATTCATGCATCGAGCCATTAATCGCTATGATGCCGCCGCTACCCATTGAGGACCTCAGAAGAGCCCCATCGCAGCCCGTCAGTTCAATCTCTCGCACTGAAAGATTCAATTTCTCGGCGACCGCTGTTAGATCGGCGACTTCCTTCCAAAGTGATGATTCTGGCCTAGTCCCGCGCTGGGCATTCGATGTGGACGTTCGATTGCT
>Ga0335073_10015750_pt1 | contig 10570 bp, 11 predicted proteins | sample Lox_Sample_22_FD_207093 | JGI IMG/M metagenome (GOLD analysis project Ga0335073, IMG submission 207093) | Soil microbial communities from Loxahatchee National Wildlife Refuge, Florida, United States - Lox_Sample_2.2 | ecosystem: Environmental > Terrestrial > Soil > Wetlands | place: USA...
CCGACGAGGACCACGTCCGGGTCCTGACGGAGGGCGGCGCGTAGCGCGGTGGAGAAGGACGAGGTGTCGACCTCGACCTCGCGCTGGTTGATGAATCCCTTTTTGTCGCGATGCAGATATTCGATCGGGTCCTCGATCGTGATGATGTGCTCGGGACGCAGCGAATTGATGCGGTCGATCATGGCCGCGAGCGTGGTCGACTTACCGGAACCGGTGGTGCCGGTGCAGAGCACGAGGCCGCGCTGCTCTTCGCAGACGGAGGCGAGCACGCGGGGCAACTCGAGCTCTTCGAGCGTGCGAATTTTGGTCGGGATGACGCGGAGGACCATGCCGACGTTGCCGCGCTGCTGGAAGACGTTGACGCGGAAGCGGCCCAGACCGGCGACGCCGTAAGCCATATCGAGCTCGGCGGTCTCCTTGAATTTCTGCTTCTGCCGGTTGGTCATCATGCTGAAGGCCATGGACAGCATCTCTTCCGGCGTGATGCGGGGGACGTCGGTGATCGCGTTCAGCAGGCCATCGACGCGGATATACGGGTGATTGCCGACCTTGAGATGCAAGTCGGAAGACCGATTCTCGACGGCGCGGCGCAGCAGATCGTCAATACTAATGGCCATGAGCGAGTCCCCAGAGTGTGAAGCGTTCATGTCACGCTAGCATCGGCTCGCGGGGGCAGGCAACGAATTGAGGCCAAGCGGTTTCCTAGGGTGCAACTGGGTTCTGCAGCGGGGTTCTTGGATGGAGATTGTGGAGTTCTTTGGTTTGCAGCCCACCGACGAGATGTAGCTTAGCGGCACGCTTGGCATGGGGTGGCCTTGCCTCTGGTCGACGACAGGTAAAACCACGCCATGCCGGGCGCACTGCTAGGCTACGTTTCCTCGGTAGGCTGCAAACGCAAGACTCAAAACCGAAAGCCCAGAAACACAAGAGCTCACGCTGTGGACTGGTTGCGAAGGAAGAGGCGGTCATAGATCACGCCTGCGAGGACGCCGCCGAAGAGCGGGCCGATCCAGTAGACGCCGTGATTTTGCCAATGGTGCGGGGTGAGCGCGAGGGCAGGGCCGAAGGCGCGTGCCGGGTTCATGGCTGCGCCGGTGAAGGGAGCGCCGACGAGATAGCCGATCGTGACGGCGAGGCCGACCGGAAGCCCCGCAACGTTGCGAAAGGGGCCGTGCGGATCGATTACGGTGGCGAATGTGACGGTTACAACGAAGAAGGTGAGCGCGGCCTCGAGCGCCATGCCGTGCATGCGAGTGAAATCCGAGGCGAGGTCGGGAGCGCCGAGCGAGACCGGGCGCCAGACCGACTCGGGGAGGATTGCGCTCAGCGTGTAGCCGCCAGCCGCCGCGCCGAGAAGTTGGGCGATCGCGTAGCCGATGCTATCGAACGTGCCGAGGCGTCTGGTGACCCAGCAGCCGATTGTGACCGCCGGATTCAGATGCGCGCCTGAGATGTGACCGAAGGCGCCAGCCATGGCGCCAACCGCAAGTCCATAGGCGAGCGCTGCACCGAGTGGGCCTGCACCCTGAGCGCCTGCGGCGCGGAGGTATTGGTCGGCGCAGATCGCGCCAGCGGCGATGAAGACGACGGCGAATGTTCCTATGAATTCGGCAGCGAGCTTCTGTGGGAGACGGTACAACATTCCTCCGGTGTGTCTCGGCAGACGCGGGATTCTACTGGATGGGAGCGGAGGGAGTCAAAGAAACGGAGAGAATTTCCCGGGGCTGAAAGCCCAACACTAGGAAAGTCTTTCGCGGGGCTGAAAGAGTTCTGTGTGAGAACGCATGCTCCTCTTGCGCCCGCTTCGCGGGCTGGACGCGTCCGCGCATGGGTTCCCACAGCTTGCGCCGAGGGCTACCGTATGTCACGCGCTTCGCGCGTTTGCGAGCGGACATCGCGCGAGGCCATGCAAAGGATGCGGTGCCAATCCCGGAGGAGCACCGGCAGGATTGCCGGTGCCACTAAAATGCAGCGCCGCTCAATGCGGCACATGCGCTGAATGGAGTGGGCGCGGTCAGCGGGCGACGGTGAGTCCGACCGGGGAGAGCCAGCCGTGGCGGTCGGGGGTCTTGCCGCTGGTAATGGCGAAGAATTCTTCCTGGACGCTCTTGGTGACGGTGCCCCGCGAGCCGGAGCCGATCTTGACGCGGTCGACGGAGCGGACGGGCGTGACTTCGGCGGCGGTGCCGCTGAAGAAGACTTCGTCGGCGATGTAAAGCATTTCGCGCGGGATCATCTGCTCGATGACCGGGAAGCCGAGCTCGCGGCAGAGCGTGACGACCGAGTCGCGCGTGATGCCAGGGAGAGCGGAATTGGCGAGAGGCGGCGTGTAGATGGTGCCGTTGGTCACGACGAAGATGTTTTCGCCGGAGCCCTCGCTGACGTAGCCGTTCACGTCGAGCGCGATGCCTTCCTCGTATCCGTTGACCTTGGCTTCCATGCGGATGAGCTGCGAATTCATGTAGTTCGCGGCGGCCTTGGCCATCTGCGGAAGCGTATTCGGCGCGGGGCGGTTCCACGAGCTGACGCAGACGTCCACGCCGTTGCGCAGAGCCTCTTCGCCGAGGTATTTGCCCCACGCCCAGCAGGCGAGATAGACCTCGATCGGACATCCGTGCGGATCGACGCCCGCGTCGCCGTAGCCGCGCAGAATGATGGGGCGGATGTAGCAGGCGCTGAGTTTATTCACGCTCACGAGGTCGAGAGCCGCCTGGCACAGGTTGTCGAGGCTGAAGGCGACCTCCATGCGGTAGATGTGGGCGGAGTTGAGCAGGCGCTGCATGTGTTCGCGAAGCCGGAAGACGGCGGGGCCTTGCGCGGTTTCGTAGCAGCGAACGCCCTCGAAGACGGCCGAGCCGTAGTTGACGACGTGGGACATCACGTGAATCTTGGCGTCGTCCCAGTGGATGAATTTGCCATTGTGCCAGATTTTCTCGGTCTTCGGGATGCTCATATGTTCTCCGGGCCGCTAGAGGCGTGTTTTATGACCCCGTGAAAACGAAATTATAGCACAGGGATTTCGTGGCACCGGAGCGCGAGAATGATGGCGAAGCGGGTCGTTGAGGCCAATTTGGGCGAGCGTTAGCGCTGCTTGTAAACGGGTGCGAGAAAGGCCATCGGGAGAATGGCGTTCCCAGAGGCTAGTCCGAGTGGTCGTCGGGGCCGGGGCGGCCGGTGGACGTAAATCCGGTGATGCGGCCCCAGGCGCTGGTCTTCCAATTGTCGGCAATTTCCTTGGCGAGGATCCAGGGAGGGAGCTGCATATCGAAAAACAGGGAGAGCGCCTGGATGTAGGGCTCGTACATCTCACGGAGCTGCGTCAATTTCGCTTTGGAGGCTTCGGTGTCGCAGAGCTTGAGGCCAGCCTGGGCGAGCGTGGCACGCAGGCGGTCGAATTCGGCGGGCGGGAGCCGGTCCGCGGGCCCGCTGCGCGGCGCGGCGTTGAAAAGCTGGGCGAGATCGACGACGGTGTGGCGGCAGATGGCGAACGTGAGGCGGGCCTGGCGGGCGCAGGCGTTCTCGACACCTGCGATTAGCAGAGCGCACGTATCGAGGATGGCGGTGAGGGCGGCGAGCCAGGATTCGTTGTTGTGCTGCGAGCGGAAATAGGTGACGCCGGGATAGGAGACGTGGCTTTCGAGGATTTCGGCCGCGGCGCGCTCCCAATTGGTGAGCACTCGTTGCAGCGAGTCCATTCCTTCGGGCTCGGCATGGCGGCGCAGAAGTTCCGCGGCGGTGGGCGGCGAACCGGCACGCGCGTCGAGCAGGACGATGTTGACCTCGCGCCGCGAGAACGCCTGGTAGATCACGGGCAGGTAACTGAGCACCAGAGCCAGGAAGCCGAAGCCAAGTCCGCTTTCAACGACGGCGAGAATGCGGCCGGTATGCGTGTGCGGGACGACGTCGCCGAGGCCAAGCGTGAAGAACGTCGTCCCGCTGAGGTAAAGACAGGTTTCGAACTGGCTCGGCGACGTGACTTGGTGGCCGGCGCCGTAGAGCAGCAGAGCGAAGCCGACGATGAGCGACGTTGCCCAAAAGACGAGCAAGGTCAGGAGTGAAAGCGGGCCGTAGAAGCTGAGGAAAGTCTCGCGCGTGCGAAGCTTCTTGATCCCGCGGGCGATGGCTCTCCACGGCAGCCACGTGGCGCGATAAAACAACACGGTGACGCGCCACCGGCGGTTGACGCGCCGGGGCAGGATGATCGTCTCGAAGGCCTCCCAGAGAACATTCAGAATGATCAGGATGCCGGCGACGATCGCCAAAATCATGCCGCTTGCTCCAGGTGCGCGGTCATGGAGATTTCGGCTTTCAGGAGTTTCGAGACGGGACAGTTTTCCTTGGCGCTGACGGCGGCCGCCTCGAAGGCCTGCGACGAGATGCCGCGAAGCTGGGCGGCGACGTCGAGGTGGACCTTCGTGATCGCCCAGCCGGAGTCGACTTTATCGAGCGTGACGGTCGCGATGGTGCGCAGCTTTTCGGGTGTGAAGTGCATGGTCGAAAGCTGCGCGTCCAGAGCCATGGTGAAGCAGCCGGCGTGAGCGGCGGCGATGAGTTCCTCGGGGTTGGTGCCTTTGGCGCTTTCGAAGCGCGTGGCGAAGGAGTAGGGCGAGTCGGTGAGAACGCCGCTCTGGGACGAGATGGTGCCCGCGCCTTCGCGGAGAGTGCCGTTCCAAACTGCGGTTGCTGTTCGTTGCATGGTGTGCCTCCTTTGTTTGGGCAAGAGGCCGGGCTGAACGACCCGGCGCTACGTTTAAACCTAAACCTGTCTCACGGCAACAGGACGATTTTGCCGTAGGCGTCGCCTTCCATCTGGGCCTCGTGAGCGTTCGCCGCCTCGGCGAGGGGAAACTCCTTGCCGATTAACGGGCGGAGTGTGTTGTTTTCGAGGCCTGCGCCCAGCGCGGCGTGAATGCCGGCGAGCTCCTCCGGCGAGGCGTTGTTCAGGCTCATGCCGAGAATGGTGGCGTCGCGGCTCATGGTGTCGCGCGGGTTGATTTCGACGGGGCCGCGGCTGCCGACGATGACGACGCGGCCACGGGGCGCGAGGAGCGGGAGATCGCGGCCGAGGTTCACGTTCGAGAGCATCTCGACGATCAGATCGTAGCCACGGCCGCCCGTGGCGGCGAGGGCTTCTTCGAAGTGCTTCGGCGACTTGTGGTCGAGAACGGTATGCGCGCCCTCTTCGGCGACGAGTTTCCTGCCGCGATCCGAGCCGGCGGTGCCGACGATGCGCAGACCGGCGGCCCGGGCGAGTTGGACGGCGGCTGTGCCGACGCCTCCGCTCGCGCCGTGGATCAGCACGGTTTCGGCGCCGCGCGCATTGCCTCGATTGAACAGCGCGCGGAATGCGGTGGCGTACGGGACGTGCATGGCTGCGCCTTGCGCGAATGTCGCGGGGGCAGGGAGCGGATATACGGAGCGCTCGTCGCAAAGCGCGAGCTCCGCGTAGGTGCCGGAGATGCTGCCGCCGACGTAGACGCGGTCGCCGGGCTTGAAGCGTGAGACATTTGCGCCGACCGATTCGATGGTGCCGCCGGCGTCGGAGCCCGGCGTGTAGGGCAAGTTGGGAAGCTTGGCGTAGGCGCCGGCGCGAACGTATGCCTCGACCGGGTTCACTCCGGCCGCGCGGACGCGGACCACCACCTGGCCGGCGGCAGGCTTGGGATCGGGGACGTCTTCGAGCTTGAGCACCTCGGGACCGCCGAATTGGTGCACACGAATCGCCTTCATCTATCCTCCGTGTCTCGTAAACTCAGGCCCGAGCTCCGGTTGGCCGCCCGCCCCATTCGATGCGATTTCGATGTCACTGACAGGCGTGTGGATGCGAGACGAATCCCGGGGCTTAGCGCTCGCCTGGCATGCGCTCCGACATCGCCCGGATCGTGTCGAAGTTCTGGTCGATGTGCTTCAACCTCGCGCCGGTGGCGCTCTCCCAAATGCCGAAAGCGAGGAACGGCACGAGAGCGGCGAGGACCCAGAGTTTCGCGCTGCGCGGCGCTTTCGCTTCAGGCTCCCAGCGGAAGAGCTGGCGCGAGACTTCGAAGGCGACCAGCAGACCGAGAAGCAGGGCGGTCGTGTCGGTGATCATTTCGGCCCGCGTGGTTAGGTTCGTGGCGGCGGATTCAAGGCCGGTGGCGAGGTACTGTGCCGGAATGAACAGCGCGAAGCGCTGGAGCCAGCCCGGGAAGACGGCGAGAGGGATCGTAGCACCGGAGAGAAACAGGAAAGCCATCCAGATGAGGTTATTGATCATCTGGGTTTCCTGCATCGTGTTGGTCACGCTGGCGACGATCAGTCCAAGCGCCGAAAACGTGGCGGAGCCGACAGTGACGAGCAGTAGAATCGCGCCGAGGTTGCCCCAGGACTGCATGTGGAAGGCCCAGCGGCAGACGAGAATCTCGAAGGCCACGACGGGCAGCACTAGGAAATAGTTGGCCAGGATGCTCGATGCGAGCATCGGGCCTGCTCCCAGCGGCGCGAGGCGGAAGCGGCGCAGAATGCCTTGTTCGCGAAACGTGACGAGCTGGACACTGAGTCCCCAGAAGCTGCCCATCACGGTGGTGGTAAGGATGGCTCCGAGAATATAGCCCACCCACTCCGTCTTGCCGTGGCCGATCAGCGCGACGGCGCCGAACAGAAAAATCAGCGGCATGACTAGGCTGAAAAAGAAGAAGGCGCGGTTGCGGAGAGCGAGCCGCAGGCGCATTCTTGTGAGCGTCCAGGTGCTGCTCAAGACGTTTGGCTCCTATTCACGGAGCCGGCGCCCCGTGAGTTCGATGAATACGTCTTCGAGAGACGGCGAGAACATTTCGAGGCTTTGCAGCTCGTTGTTTTCGGCTTCGAGCTGCTTCACCAGGGCGACGATCGTCTGCGGCGGGCGGGCCGAGTGGATCACGTAGGTGCCCTCGAATTCGCGGCAGTCGGCGACACCCTCGAGGCCGGAAAGCAGTCCGTTGGTGAGCGGGCGCGCGAGACGGACTTCGATCCGGGTGGTGCCGGCGGAACTGTGCTTGAGTTCGCGGGGCGTGCCGAGAGCGATGACGCGGCCGTGATCGACGATGGCGACGCGGTCGCAGAGGCGCTCCGCCTCCTCGATATAGTGCGTGGTGAGCAGGACCGTCTTCTTCTCTTTCTTCAGCTCCTCGATGATGTCGTAAATCTCGCGGCGGACTTGTGGATCGAGGCCAGCGGTGGGTTCGTCGAGGAAAACGACCTCGGGTTCGTTCACCAGAGCCATCGCCAGGGCCAGGCGCTGTTTCTGGCCGCCGGAGAGGTGGCTGTAAAAGGCGTTACGCTTCTCCTCGAGCTGGAACCGGGCGAGCAGCTTTTCGGTGTCCGCGCGGTGCTGGTAGAACTGCGCGAAGAGCTCGACGGCTTCCTTGACGCGCAGCTTATCCGGCAGGGAAGTGGACTGGAGAACGGCGCCGATGCGCTGCTTGAATTCCTCGCCGCTTTTCTGAGGATCGAGGCCGCAGACGCGGACGATTCCGCTGTCGGGCGTGCGGAGGCCCTCGAGGATTTCGACGGTCGAGGTCTTGCCGGCCCCGTTGGGACCGAGGAGGCCGAAGACCTCGCCGCGATCCACGGCAAAGCTCAATCCCCGGACCGCTTCGACTGCACCGTAATTCTTGCGCAGATTTTCGACTTGTATGACTGCGTCTGCCACGAAATCAGCCTCAATTTCTATGAAAGAAGAATTCTATATCAGAAACCGCAGGATGAGCGCGAATCACTAAACTCCCTTACGGCTTCGCCCGGTCGCCTTCGGGCGTTTCGCGGAAGCTTTTTTCGGCGACCAGCCGAAGCGGTCCATGTCGATGGAGCGCAATCCGACTTCGACGGCTTCCGATTCGAGCAGGCGCCGCTGCTTGCTGCCGTAGGGCTCGCGAATGATCAAGCGGCCGCCGGCGCCCACCACGCGGTGCCACGGGATGCCTCGGCCGCTTGGGCATCCGGCCATCGCGTAGCCGACGACCCTCGCGCCGCCGGGCACTTTCAGCGCGCGGGCGATCTCTCCGTACGTTGTGACCCGGCCACGCGGGATTCGTTTGACGAGGCGGTAGACGGGCTCCCAGGAATTTTGCTTGCGTTTGCTCCGTGTCAGCAAGGCTGAGCGCTCCGGTTGGTAGAGTCGTTGGCGCATTTCATACGTCTAATACCACAGAGAGAAACTTTTGTTTATCCATCCCATTTCGAAACCTGCGAGGAAGCCCCGCAAGTGCCGTCGTAGCCGCTTCGGCATCGTTCCGCAAGAGTAATAACCATTTCGATGCAACCTTCCACAACGGCACGCATCGTACCATTGACGGTGTAGTGGAAGGGCCATACACTACAAAACAGTTGGCGCGGTCCTTGGCCCGGAAGGAGAACGGTTGTGGCTTTCGTTCGGCGCAAAGGGAACACCTACTACCTGGTTCATAACGTGCGCCGGCAGGGCAAGGTTCAGCAGCTTCACCTGGCCCGGCTGGGCGAGCGGCCGCGAATCACCGACGAAATCGTCCGCAAAGTATCGCGGAACCACCCCTTCCTCGATCTGGACTGGTCCGGCCTGCGAGAGCAGGTCAACAGCCGGGTTGAGCTATTCGACATTCGGTCGATGTACGTACAGAGCCTGATGAGCTCATTACGCAACCTTAACCTGGACCTGGCCGACCTGTCGCCGCCGATGCTGCGGTTGACGGACCGAGCCAATTCAAGCCGGGAACTGGTCACGCAATTACGATTGCTGCGGTCGACGCTCGACATCAAACTCGATCAATTCGAGCGGTCGGTGCCGCGCAATCCAGAGGGCGGAAGAAGGTTCCGGTAGGGAGCAGCACCATGGGCGCGCAAGCAATGCAACTGGACCCGACGCTCCGCAGCGTGGAGTCGAGAGACTTCGAAGCGGGGCTGCGTCGGAAGATCGTTGGGCAGGACGAAGCCGTGCAGGCGGTGGTGGACCTGTATCAGGTGTTTCGCGCCGGCCTGAATTCGCCGGGACGGCCGGTGGGCAACCTGCTGTTCCTGGGGCCGACCGGTGCGGGCAAGACGCGCGTGGTGGAGGCGACGGCGGAAGTTCTCTTCGGCGATCCTCGCGCGGTGATCAAGGTGGACTGCGCCGAGTTCCAGCATTCGCATGAGATCGCCAAACTGATCGGCTCGCCCCCGGGATACCTGGGGCACCGCGAGACGCACCCTCTCATCACCCAGGAGGCGCTCGCCCAATATCACACCGACAAGCTCAAGATCAGCTTCCTGCTGTTCGACGAAATCGAAAAGGCGAGCGACGCTCTCTGGCAGCTGTTGCTCGGGATACTGGACAAGGCGACGCTGACGCTCGGCGACAACCGGCGCGTCGACCTGTCGCAGACCATGATTTTCATGACCTCGAACCTCGGCGGCGGCGAGATCACCGAGCTGATGACCGGCGGACTGGGTTTCGCGCCGGTGGTTCGACCGGAATCGAAGCCGAAGCTGGACGAGAAGGTGGAGCGCACCGCGTCCGAAGCGGCCAAGCGGAAGTTCGCGCCGGAGTTCATGAACCGGATCGACAAAGTGGTGGTGTTCCATCCGCTGCGGTCGCAGCAGCTCGAACAGATTCTCGAAATCGAACTGGGCATGGTGCAGCAGCGCGTGCTCGAGACGGCGAAGGGGCGGTTCCTCTTCCGCGTGACTCAGCCGGCGCGGGATTTTCTGCTCCGTGAAGGCACCGATCTCAAGTACGGCGCGCGGCACCTGAAGCGGGCGATCGAGCGGCACGTCGTGTATCCGCTGGCGAGCCTGCTGGCCACCGAACAGGTGATGCTCGGAGACGTCCTTTCGATCGACTGGGACGGCAAGTCGACGGGCCTCACGTTCATGAAGGAAGCGGAGGGAGCGCTGCTGCCAATCGACGCACCCGCGCCGCAGGGACTCGCGGAAGCGGCAGCCGCTGCGATGCCGGACGGGCGAGAGGTTTCGCTTCCCGCGGCGACGACGGCGAGCGCGAAAATCCTGCCCGACAACCGGCCGACTTCGATGCAGGCGCATCGAGGGATTCCGACGGACAAGGCCAAGAACGAGAAGCGGTAACAGACAACAACTTTCTTGCGGCGTGCGTTCCCGACCGGGCACCGCACGCCGTTTTTTTTTCGGTCAGCCTAGCTTGCGGCTTCTTTCGCTTTTTCCGCGACGAACTTCTGGTAGGCGGTTGCGTCCATCGAGCCATCGAGCTGCGTTGCGTCCGCAACGCGGACCTTGGCGATCCAACCGGCGCCATGAGGATCCTTGTTGATCGTTTCCGGGGCGTCTTTCAGGGTCGCGTTCACTTCCGTGACGTCGCCAGAGACTGGGCTCATGAGGTCGCTGACGGCCTTGACGGATTCAACCGTGCCGAGGAATTGCCCGGCCTTGAGTTGCGCACCGACTTTTGGCGGTTCCACGGAAATGATGTCGCCGAGTTCCTGTTGGGCGTAGTCTGTGATGCCGATCGTCGCGGTTGAGTCCTTCAACTGGATCCACTCGTGTTCCTGGGTGTAGCGATAGTCAGCGGGGTACATGCGGCCTCCTCGAGCCCAAGCTTGGGAGCCCATTGTACTGCTGTCTGGTTGCA
>Ga0335073_10015751_pt1 | contig 10570 bp, 9 predicted proteins | sample Lox_Sample_22_FD_207093 | JGI IMG/M metagenome (GOLD analysis project Ga0335073, IMG submission 207093) | Soil microbial communities from Loxahatchee National Wildlife Refuge, Florida, United States - Lox_Sample_2.2 | ecosystem: Environmental > Terrestrial > Soil > Wetlands | place: USA: Florida...
CACGCCAGCGACGCCGTGGATTCGCTATGTCTACTCGAAATTCGACTTGAACGAAGCCGCTGCGGCGGCGGACGCTTCCGCGTGCGGCTGGACCAGCTTTTGTGGCTGCCGGGGTAGTTTGGTTCGCAGAGAAGGAGGATTCTCTGTGAACCAACTACGTCAGCTCATGCTTGAGGAGTTGCATCGCCGCAACTTCGCCGCTACCACCATCCGCACATACCTGCACGGTGTTGAGCACTTCAGCCGGTATTTTCGCCGTCCGCCCGATCAGCTTGGCCCTGAGGACATTCGCAAGTACCAGGCGATGCTGTTCACCAAGTTGAAGTTCAGTCCGAACACCGTCATCCTGCGGCTGGCGTCTCTGCGGTTCTTCTACATTCACGTGTTGAAGCGCAACTGGAGCATCGCGGAGACCCCCTATCCGAAGAAGCTGCGTCACCTTCCCGGGGTGCTTAGTCAGGAAGAGGTTACGCGGCTGATCGACGCCGCGGACACACCCTTTCATCGCATCCTGCTGATGACTATGTATGCCACCGGTGCACGCCGCGCAGAAGCAGCCCGTCTCAAGGTGAGCGACATCGACAGCAAGCGGATGGTCGTTCATATCCACGAGGGCAAGGGCGGCAAGGACCGCGATGTCATGCTCAGCCCGAAGCTGCTCGAAGAGCTGCGCGCCTACTGGTGCGGCCTCCGGCGCAAGCCCAAGGAGTGGCTGTTTCCGGGCAACCGCTGGCACACATCGAGTCATCCAGTGACCACCAAGGTTCTATGGTCTGCATGTCAGATCGCAGCCGAACGCGCTGGCCTCGACAACAGGCGCATCCATCCCCACACGTTGCGCCACTGCTTCGCCACACACCTTCTTGAAGCCGGTGCCGACCTGCGCACTATTCAGATCTTGCTCGGCCATCGCGACCTCGAAGTTACAACAGTCTATCTGCATCTGTCCCAGCGGCATCTCAGCGCGACCGCCAGCCCTCTCGATGCGCTCACTCTCTCTTCCCACGGAGGACAGCAACACAGTTGAACAACCGGCCTCTGCTGGAGATGGCCGACATTGTTCGCTGTGCTGGACAGACATTTGTGGAACACAGCCGCAGGTGGATCAACTGGCAACACCAGAAGGTGCTGCTGGCCATCGTGCGCTGCCGCACCGCCGCGCTGGGTGGGCATCGCGACCGCTGCACCGGCTGCGGACATACGACCACCATCTCCTACAACTCGTGCAGAAACAGACATTGCCCTCGCTGCCAGGGCAACGCGCGCCGACGCTGGCTCCAGGCGCGCGAACGGGAGCTTCTGCCCACTCACTACGTCCACGCGGTCTTTACTCTCCCGCGCGAACTTGCTCCGCTCGCATTACAGAACAAGCGGCTCATTTACAACCTGCTCTTTCACTCGAGCGCCGAGACCTTGCTCGAGGTCGCTCGTGATACGCGCCATCTCGGCGCCGAGATCGGTTTCTTCAGCGTGCTTCACAGCTGGAACCAGCGACTAGAGTTTCATCCGCATATCCACTGCGTACTTTCCGCCGGCGGTCTGGCTCCGGATCATTCCCGCTGGATCTCCGCTCGGCGTTCCTTCTTTCTTCCCATCGGCGTGCTCAGCCACGTCTTTCGCGGCAAGTTCGTCGCCGGGCTCCGCAACGCCTTCCATCGTGGCGAGCTTCAGTTTCACGGCGAGCTTTTGCCGCTAACTCATCCGATCGCCTTCGCTCGATGGCTGAGGGTACTGTTCCGCCACGACTGGGTTGTCTACTCCAAGCGGCCCTTTGGCGGACCGGAACATGTGCTGCGCTATCTCGGCGCCTACACCCATCGCGTGGCCATCTCCAACTCAAGGCTGGTCGATCTCTCCGATAACATCGTCACCTTCCGCTGGCGCGATTCCGCGCACGGCAACAAGAAGAGGATCATGACTCTCACTGTCGACGAGTTCCTGCGCCGCTTCCTGCTCCACCTGTTGCCGCCAGGCTTCGTGCGCATCCGCAACTTCGGATTCCTCGCCAACCGCAACCGCGCTTTGCTCCTGCCACTGTGCTTCCAGTTGCTCGGCGGCTCAAGGCAGACGCCTGCTTCGGCGGCATCACCGTCCGCCGATCAGAGCCACTCGCTCTGGAACTGTCTGTCTGCGGCGCAACCATGCGCGTAGTCGAACGGCTCTCCGCCGCCCAACTCCTGCTTCGCTCACCTCCTCAACCAGACCGGTGCGCCGCATGACCCTCTGTTCCCACCCTCGGCTTCTACTCGCGCTTCGGCGCGCACGCGGACTCTTTGTCTTATCCGGGCAAAGCCCTTCGGATGCCAGCCTCTCCCGCCTCCACGTCAGCCCCCGGCGAGCCACACCGTCTCTCCATCCGGCCTTCAGACCATCTCATCCCAACCGACTCGGCTTGTGCCTGATCCCTCTGCATCCGTTCAGACCGATTCAAAGTACATAGGTTTCCATGAGGGCGGCTTCCTTCAAGTCGCTGTATCCGAAGCGCCCCCTGAAGACTCTCCAACTGCGCACGATTGCGTGGCGGGCGCTCCAGATACAGCACTAAGACATTTGGGGAGTAATCGGCGTCATCGGTGGGTGACTTGGGGAGACTATATGCTCGCCGGGATTCCAAGCGCGCCGGCGAGGCGACTGCCCCCAACCGCTTTCTTTGTTCTTTTCGCGTCCTGTAGAATCTTCGCTGAGTTCACAAAACGGCAGGAGCAAGCACTCTGATCGGTCGCACCGTTGCTCATTACACGATTACGGGAACCGTCGGGGCGGGCGGTATGGGCGAAGTTTACCGCGCGACGGACAATCGGCTCGGTCGCGAGGTCGCCCTCAAGGTTCTGCCCCCGGCGATGGCAGCAGACACGGACCGCCTCGCGCGCTTCCAGCATGAAGCCCGGGCGGTTGCACTTCTGAATCATCCCTACATCGTCACGCTTTACTCCGTTGAGCACGAGGGTGACGTCCACTTTCTCACCATGGAACTCATCTGTGGGCAGCCGCTCAGTCGAGCTATCCCGGACAGCGGCATGCCTGTCGTGCAGGTGGCCGTTCTCGGCCGCGAACTTGCCGAGGCGCTGACCGCTGCTCACGAACGCGGGATCGTGCACCGCGACCTGAAGCCGGCCAACATCATGATCACCGCTGAGGGCCATGTGAAGGTTCTGGACTTTGGCCTTGCCAAAGCTGTGCTTTCCGCCGCGACTGACGTCACCGCGTCCCTTCATGGTCTTACCCAGGTCGGTACCATCGTCGGTACTCCCGCCTATATGGCGCCGGAACAACTGGCTGGCGGTTCAGTCGATCGCCATACGGATCTGTTTGCACTCGGCATCGTTCTGCACGAGATGACCACAGGACGCCGGCCATTCCAGGGAAAGACCTCCGCTGAACTTGCCACCGCGATTCTGCGCGACACGCCGACGCTCGTCAGCGAGATCCGGCCGGGCACGCCCCTCGAACTGGCCCAGCTCATCCGTCATTGCCTGGACAAGGATCCCTCGCGCCGCCCCGGTAATGCCCGAGAGGTAGGCCAGAGGTTACGCTCCATCGAAGACGCACTGCGAGCTGGCTCGCTGCCGCAGGCCGCTTTCGCTGCGCCCGCTCGCCACGATAAGCGCGTCTCACGGGCGGTTCCATCACTTGCTGTCATGCCTTTTCAAAACCTCAGTGCAGATCCTGAAAACGAGTACTTCTGTGACGGTCTTGCCGAGGAGATTCTCAATGTGCTTGGCCTGGTGCGCGGACTGCAGATCGCCGCCCGGGCCTCTTCCTTCTACTTCAAAGGTAGACCGACGCCGCCAGGCGAAATCGCCGCGCAGCTTCACGTCGTTAATCTGTTGCAGGGAAGTGTTCGCCGCGCCGGCGACCGTCTCCGCGTCACGGTTCAACTCGTCGACGCGGTGAGCGGATTCCAGCTTTGGTCCGAGCGCTATGACAGCCAGATGGAAGACATCTTCATGGTGCAGGACAATATTGCGCGCTGTGTTGCCGACCGGCTGCGCGTCTCGCTGGCCTCGGGCGAGCACCGTACCACTGGCAATGTCGACGCCTGGGATCTCTATCTCAAGGGCCGCCATTTCTGGCACCAGCACTCACCCTCCTCCCTACAGGAAGCCATCCAGTATTTCGAGCGCGCTATCGCGCTGGATCACCAGTATGCGCTTGCCTGGTCTGGTATCGCCGACTGTTATGCGGTACTTCGCTACTATGGCTTTGCCCGGCGCGATGAGATTGCGCCCCAAGCCAATAAGGCGATTCGCAGGGCAACCAACCTGGCCGGGGAGAGCGCCGACGTGCTGCTCTCCCGCGGGATTCACGCCTACTACTTCGCCGAGGACTGGCGTGAAGCCGAGCCCTTGCTGCGGCGCTCCGTGGAAATCAATCCACAGTCGTCGCTCGCCCGGGCTTATCTGGGGCTGGTCCTTACCTCGATGGGCAGGTTCGAGGAGGCAATTGCCGAGGGCGCGGCGGCTCGGGAGATCGATCCACTGTCGCCTTTTATCCTCATCATCAGCGTCGGCGGATACTCCTTTTCAGGCCGGTTTCAGGAGAGCCTCATTCACATACGCCGCGCGCTTGAGCTGCAACCCGGCTATCTCTTTGCCACGTGGGTGGAGGCAATGCTGCTGGCCCAAATCGGTCGCACCGGAGAGGCGGTCGAATTATTGGAGCGCGTCGTCGCTGTCGACCCGCTTCCCTATTATCTCGGTATGCTCGGGATGGCTTACGGCCTCGACAGCCGGGCAGAGGAAGCCAAGGGCGTGCTCCGCCTCCTGAACGAGCGGGAGCAAAAGGGAGAATATATCCCGATCTTTGCGCGATTTTGCCTCACCATAGGTCTCGGCAACCCGGGAGACATCCGGCGCACTTTTGCGTTTGCAATAGAAGAGCGGACGCCCCCGTTAACTCTCCTCAACGCACATATTCAGAGCCTTCGCACCGATCCGGAGATCGACAGCATGCATCGCAAATACTTCGGATGGTAAGTGCGAGTTCCCAATATCAGGCATCGGCCGCTGCCTTCGCGCGGTTAACTCAAACGCGATTCGCCCTGCGGCCAGTCAATTGCCTTGAACCCAGATTTGGACTGACGCGTAAAGTAGCAGCGCGCGCTCATCCTGCTTCGTTTCGGAGTTTCAAGTCGATTGGTAACGGTAAACGCCGCAGTATCCAGGAATTCCATTGAGAGCGCTTCGCTGCGCGATCATCCACGCGGACGAATAGTCGCCTACGCGACCTTAGGCGTCGGAACTGGGCTGGGGCTCGATGCCGATGTGGTCGTTCACAGCTCCGCGAATACGCTGCTTGCATCCGATGTATCTTTCCGTCGTTTGGACAGAAACGTGTCCGAGCAGAAATTGGATCTGTTCCAGTTCTCCGCCAGAGGCATGACAGAGCTTCGCGCAGGAGCGCCTCAGATCATGTGGCGCCACCTGCGACAAACCGACTGCTTTTGCATATTGCTTTACCACGTGCCAAACCACTCGCTCCGAAACGCCATTACCCCAAGCTTTGCCTGCCCGACAAACGCATCGGAACAATCGCCCAGTCGAAATGCCAGCTGAAGAGACCATAGATCAATCGCAGTCTTCACCTATTCGGGGACGGGAACGGTACGGATATGGCCGCCTTTCCCGACGAGGTCTACGATGGCCCAATGCTCCTCGCGTTGCTGAAAATGCGTGAACTCCAGCTCTGCCAGTTCACGGTGCCGCAGTTCGCAACCGAGCAATACGGCGAGAATGGCGCGATCGCGTTTTCCTTTGAGCGTGTCGGCCGGAGGCGTCTGTAGAAATCGACGAGATTCCTCGGCCGTGAGCCAGTTCCCGAGCCGAACGCTAGCTTCTTGACACCCTTTACGCGCCGAACTCCTGCTGCGAGTTCGGGACTGAGCAGGCCAGCGTCAGCGGCCTCGTAAGCCAGCCGTCGAACTGCGGCCAGTCGTCCATTGATTGTGCCGGCGGCGAGATTCCGATTCTCGAGAAATATCCTGAATCGCGTAACCACCACTTTGCTGAACGACAGCCGAGGTTCAGAGCAGTACCACAGAATGAACTCATCGATCGCGTGCCGATAACCGCGCTTTGACTCACGTGAGCGAAGACTATCTAGGACAGCCGATTTGCTGTGGTCCAGATCAGGGAGACCAAGCTTTGTCTTTGGTCGCTTTCCCTTGGTAAGACTCTTCCGGGCATGTCTGCTCATTCCATCCGCCTCCAATGCGGCGGAGATGAGCGTACTCCTCCACTCGGACTTGTAGGCCGTTTTACGAGCAACTGGAACTAGATTTGTAGACACTGGCGCACTCATCGATACACACATAGATTCGACGAGTAGGTTGGCGATGATGCCCTCTCCGATAATTCCGGAGAATCGGTATATTCATGTTGTTTTCCAAAAGGTAATGTGATAGTCATGTTGGTAGCCAAAAGGTGGCTCGGCGATGCCGCAAAAATCTGACGTGCCGCAGGGAACGCTGGCCCTGATGGTTCTGAAAACTCTTGAACTGCTTGGCCCAGTGCACGGTTATGGCATCGCACGCCGCATCGAGCAGATCAGTGGCGATCTGCTCGCCGTCAACCAGGGAACCCTATATCCCCTTCTTCTCCAACTGGAGCAAGAAGGGGCGATCACGTCAGAATGGGGAATCTCGGAGAATAATCGCCGCGCTCGGTTCTACCGGCTGACGCGTGCGGGTCGTCGACAATTGCAGGCTGAAACCAGCGACTGGGAGCGAACTGCCGCAATCGTCGCCCGATTTTTCGCCACAAAAGTGGAGGATTTGGCATGAGTGCGTTCAATCGGCTGTTGGCGCGTCTGCGAAACTGGGCCGCGAATCGCCGCGGCGATGAACGTCTGCGTGAAGAGATACAGACGCACATTGCGATGCAGACCGAGGAGAACATACGTTCGGGAATTCCGCTCGCCGAAGCGCGGCGGCTGGCCACACTCAAATTCGGATCGGTTGAAGCGATCCGGGAAAGTCACCACGCCGAGCAAGGCGTCCCGTTCTTCGAGAATCTACTCTTCGACCTGCGCTATGCGGTGCGGATGCTGCTACGGTCTCCGGGCTTCTCCGTGATTGCCATCGCCACTATCGCGCTAGGCATCGGTGCCACGACGGCCATTTACAGCTTGATTGACGCCACGCTTCTGCACCCTTTGCCGTACGACCGCCCTGAGCAGTTGGTGCGAATTGTCGACGACCTTACTGGTGTAGGCGCGCAGAATGTAGGCACGTCTGTTCCTGAATGGAGGGACCTCCAGGGTTCAGGGATATTCCAGTCCGTATCGCTCTCCGGCACCGGCGCGGACGTGAACCTTACTGGCAGCGCACAACCCGAGCGCCTGAGCTACAAACATGTTTCTGTGAATTACTTCGCGGTGTTTGGCGTGAACGCGCAGTTGGGACGAACCTTCGATTCGCACGATGCGACTCCCGGATTCAACCTAGAGGCGGTGATTAGCGACGGGCTCTGGAGGAGAAAGTTCGGAGCGGACCCGCACATTATTGGCAAGGCTCTCCGCTTGGACAATGACATCTATCACGTGGTAGGCGTGATGCCACGAGGTTTTCGTGATCTCGGATCGACTCGCGAGGAGTGGAATACGGAAATATGGCTGGGCGCCGGCATGGCGGGTCTGCCGTTTCCGACGCCGCAGCGCAACTTGCGCTTGCAGGAACGAGTGGTCGGGCGTCTGAAGACCGGATTGTCGATGGCGGCTGCGCAACAGCGTCTGGATGCGCTGGTCGCCTCGCTGAAAAAGCAATATCCAGCAGAGTATCCACCGCAGGCGAGTTGGACAATACGCCTGTCACCGCTGAGCGAAAGCGTGGTCGGCAATGTTCGTCAGTCCCTGGTTCTGCTGTTCGGCGCCGCAGGGTTGGTCCTGCTGATCAGTTGCGCAAACGTCGCCAATCTCCTGCTCGCCAGGGCCAGCAGGCGAACCCGCGAGCTTGCGGTTCGACAGGCTCTGGGCGCGCGACGAAGGCGCCTGATCCGCCAGTTGATCACTGAGATTCTGCTGCTCTTCCTGCTTGGCGGATTTGCCGGTCTTACCATTCTCTTCGGCGTGCAGCATACACTGCTCAAACTTGTTCCAGAGAGTCTGCCCAACCTCAATGACATCTCGATCAATTGGGAAGTGCTGGTGTTCGCCATCGCCGTCTCTGTCGCAGCCGGAATCCTCTTCGGCATTGCTCCCGCGTGGCTGATGAGCGGCATCGACCTGATCGGCACACTTCGGCAGGAGGGACGCGGCTCGAAGGGTTCTCCCGGACGGTCGCGCGCCCGTCAGACTCTCGCCGTGAGTGAACTGGCGCTTTCGCTGGTCTTGATGGTGGCTGCCGGCCTGCTGCTGCGCAGCTTCTGGAACTTGTTCAAGGTACCGCCGGGCTTCGATGCTGACCGGGTCATGGCCGTTCAAACCTGGCTTCCAGGACCGAACGATCCGGGAATGGACCCGTATCGAACGGCTACCCAGGAGTCAGTCCTTGTGCGCGAGATTCTACGCCGCAGTCGAACTCTGCCGGGCGTACAGGAGGCAGCTATGGGCGACGTGGATGCCCTTCCGCTTGGCCATAGTAATCCCGGTCATTTGCCGTTGATCCGCGAGGGCATCGACACCATGGATAACCAGGCTCCCGTGATCCATAGCCCGATTGTTTCGCCCGAATACTTCCACCTGTTGGGCATGCCGCTCCAGCGCGGGCGGATCTTCACCAACCAGGACCTGGAGGATACGCCTCCGGTTGCGGTCATCAATGAGGCCGCGGCTCGCACTTACTGGCCCGGCAAGCAGGGGAAGGGCGAAGACCCGGTCGGCAAACGCGTCCGTTTGCATTTGGACAACCGTGAACTGTTGAACGCCGCCACCCCGGCCTGGACGACGATTATTGGCGTGATAGCAGATGCCCGTACCGAATCACTTGCAGACGCGGCCACGCCGCAAATCTATCGCAGCATTTACCAGCATCCAGCTAAAGACCTGGCGATCTTTCTGCGCGGACAACTCGATGCCGCAACGATTCTTGAACAGGAACGAAGCCAGATCCAAGCCGTCGATCCGGGTCTTCCGGTCTTCCATGCCGTGAAACTTGATGAGGTGCTCTCGACGTCGCTTTCTGTCCGGCGCTTCTCGATGGAGATGGTTGCTCTCTTCGCAGGAACGGCTCTACTGCTGGCCGGGCTGGGCATTTACGGGACGATTTCCTGCCTTGTAAGCGAACAGAGAAGAGAGATAGCTATCCGCCTCGCCCTGGGAGCTCAAAGAAGCAATATCCTTCAGATGGTCCTGCGCCGCGGACTTGTGATGGCCGCTATGGGTTCCGGTCTGGGTATCGCCGGCGCCCTCATCGTCTCTCACCTGATGGCTGGCTTGATGTACGGGGTGTCATCTACAGATGTACCTACCTTCGTCGGCGTGACTCTTGTCCTCACGACAGTCGCGTTCGCCGCCAGCTTCCTTCCGGCTGTGCGCGCGACGCGCGTCGATCCGAGCACGATACTCCACTCCGAATGACTCGCAGGCGCTGGACGGGGGGAGAAAGGTAAGCGCATCTCGTAACACCCTCAGATATCGGGTACAGGAAGCAGGTCCTGCTCACGTCGTGCGAGCCAGCGCTGACGCGCCTGAGCCTGGCACTTCGGGCAGTGCCTGTTGCGGCACGAGTTATAAGAGATGGCTTGGAGATCGCATCGCGAGCAGGAATCCAGATGGCCTCCGAGCGCAGCCGTGCGGCATCTGGTGATGGCCCGCAGCACGCTCAGTTGCTGGTAGCCAAGCCAGAAACGGTTCTGTTCTCGAAAGCAGTCACCCTGGATGCGAAGAATGTCGGCCACCTCCACGGGGGGCCAATTCATCTATCTGTTTTCCGGTGATACTCGCGGGATGTCTGGCTGACGCTGGACAGTTGCAAATGCTCCAGCGGATTCGACACTGCCTGCAGGTGTCGCTGCGACAGATGGAGATATCTGGCTGTTGTCTCGAGATCCACATGACCGAGCAGGACCTGGATCGTGCGCAGATCAGTTCCGGCCTCGAGCAAGTGCGTCGCCCAGCTGTGGCGCAGGGTGTGAGGCGTTACATGCTTCTTGATGCGCGCATACCTGAGACAGCACTGGCCAGCCATCCGGGAACAACTACTGGCGGGACATACAGACCAAAGCCGGTGAAGCGGGTAGAGATACCGAAACCGGACGGCGGAGTGCGCAAGCTGGGCATTCCGACGGTGCTGGATCGATTCCTCCAGCAAGCGGTCATGCAGGTTCTGCAGCAGCAGTGGGATCCGGAGTTTTCCGATCACATCCCGGCCGATCTTTGAGGAGCTATCCGAGTCGGTGAGTGCATTGGCGATTTGCACTCTTCCGGCTGGATGGCGGCCACATCTGCAGGGCACAGGGTCCCTCGATCATCGGAGTGTGGTGATCTGATGTCAGTCGTGCCGCAGAGCACGTATTGGGTCAATCCTGGAAGCGCGACGGGCGGGCGCAAACGCAGCGAAGAGGGATACGGATATCAAAAGCACGGCTGTGATCGTGATGGTGAGAGCGTCCGTACCTCCTATTCCGTAGAGCAT
>Ga0335073_10015752_pt1 | contig 10570 bp, 10 predicted proteins | sample Lox_Sample_22_FD_207093 | JGI IMG/M metagenome (GOLD analysis project Ga0335073, IMG submission 207093) | Soil microbial communities from Loxahatchee National Wildlife Refuge, Florida, United States - Lox_Sample_2.2 | ecosystem: Environmental > Terrestrial > Soil > Wetlands | place: USA...
ATGGCTCGACTCCGGCCGCGCGGTGCTCGAGCGCGCGGGCGTCGTTCTCACGGTGCAACCGCTCACGAGCGAGCAGATCGCCTGCCTGAAGCCCGGGGCGACCGTGATCGGATACCTGCAGCCCTATGCGCGGGATGCGGAGGTGCGCGCGCTGCGCGATGCGCGGATCACCAGCTTCGCGGTTGAGCTCATTCCGCGCATCTCGCGCGCGCAGTCGATGGATGCGCTCTCCTCGCAGGCGGCGATCGCCGGATACAAGGCCGTGCTCATCGCGGCCAACCAGCTGCCCAAGTTCCTTCCCATGCTGACCACGGCCGCAGGCACGATCCGGCCCGCGCAAGTGCTCGTGATCGGCGCTGGCGTCGCGGGCCTGCAGGCGATCGCCACCGCGCGACGCCTCGGCGCGGTGGTCGAGGCGTACGACGTGCGCAGCGCGACCAAGGAGCAGGTGCGCTCGCTCGGCGCCAAGTTCGTCGACACGGGGGTGAGCGCCGAAGGCCAGGGCGGCTACGCGCGCGAGCTCACCGAGGAGGAGCGGCGCAAGCAGCAGGAGGTGCTCGATGCGCGCATCGCGGCGTCCGACGCCGTCATCACCACGGCCTCGGTTCCGGGACGGCCGGCGCCGAAGATCGTGAGCCGCGCGGCCGTCGAGCGCATGCGTCCGGGCTCGGTGATCGTCGATGTGGCCGCCGAGCAGGGCGGCAACTGCGAGCTCACGCGCACCGGTGAGACCGTGGAGCATCAGGGCGTGAGCGTCGTGGGTCCGGTGAACCTGCCGGGCGCGCTCGCCTACAACGCGAGCGAGATGTACGCGCGCAATCTGCTCAACTTTCTCCAGCCGGCACTGAAGCAGGGCGAGCTCGCAATCGACTGGAGCGACGAGGTGTTCGCGCAGGCGTGCCTGACGCACGACGGCGCGATCCGACACGAAGCGACCCGCAAGCGGGTGGAAGGCGGAGGCTCATGACCGGAATCGTTGCGCTCTACATCTTCATGCTCGCGGCGTTCACGGGCTACGAGGTCATCTCGCGCGTGCCCGTGATCCTGCACACGCCGCTCATGTCGGGCTCGAACTTCGTGCATGGCATCGTGCTCGTCGGGGCGATGGTGGCGCTCGGCGCGGCGCACACGCCGCTCGAGAAGGCGATCGGCTTCGTGGGCGTGCTGCTCGCGGCCGGCAACGCGGTCGGCGGCTACGTCGTGACCGAGAGAATGCTCGAGATGTTCAAGGCGAGCGGACGCGCCGGCCGGGGATCCCACGGATGAGCGGCACTGCGGGCGGTGCGGCTTCGATGGCGCTCCTCATCCAGGGGAGCTACTTCGTCACCGCGTTCCTCTTCATCGTGGGCCTGAAGCGCATGAGCTCTCCGGTCACCGCGCGCAGCGGCATCCTGTGGGCCGGCGCCGGCATGCTGGTCGCCACGATCTTCACGTTCCTGTATCCGGGGATGACGAACTACCCGCTCATCGGCGCGGCAATCGTCGTGGGCGGCGTGATCGCATGGGTGAGCGGCAAGCGCGTCGCAATGACCAACATGCCGCAGATGATCGCCCTCTACAACGGCATGGGCGGCGGCGCGGCGGCCGCGATCGCGGCCGTGGAGCTCTACCGCGGCGAGTGGCACGGCTACGCGGCGTCCACCCTCGCAGTGGTCGGCGGAATCATCGGCACCGTTTCCTTCAGCGGGAGCCTCATCGCCTTCGGCAAGCTCCAGGGGCTCATCAACCGCTCGTTGCGCTTTCCCGGCCAGCAGCTCATCAACCTCATCATTCTTGCGGGCGCCCTGGGACTCGGCGGCGCGGTCGCCTCGCAGCTCGACGCCACGCCGGCCGTTGTCACGAGCTTCTTCGCACTCGCTCTGGTGCTCGGGGTGACGATGACCCTGCCGATCGGCGGGGCCGACATGCCGGTCGTCATCTCGCTCTACAACGCGCTCACGGGACTTGCGGTCGGCTTCGAGGGCTTCGTGCTCAACAACGCCGCGATGATCATCGCCGGCACCGTGGTCGGATCGGCCGGCACGCTCCTCACGCAGCTCATGGCGAAGGCGATGAACCGCTCCCTCGGGAACGTGCTGTTCTCCGGATTCGGCGACACCGGCGGCGCGCCGAGCGGTGAGGTCACCGGAAGCTTGAAGCCGATCGAGGCGCCCGATGTGGGCGTCATGCTCGCCTTCGCGCAGAAAGTGATCGTGGTGCCGGGCTACGGGATGGCGGTCGCGCAGGCTCAGCACAAGATCTGGGAGCTCTGCCAGCTGCTCATCGACCGCGGCGTCACCGTGAAGTTCGCGATCCATCCGGTCGCCGGGCGCATGCCCGGTCACATGAACGTGCTCCTCGCCGAGGCGGGCGTGCCCTACGATCTGATCGCGGATCTCGATGAGATCAACGCGGAATTCGAGACGGCGGACGTGGCGCTCATCATCGGCGCGAACGATGTCGTGAACCCCGTCGCCCGCACCGATAAGTCGAGCCCGATCTACGGCATGCCGATCCTGAATGCCGACAAGGCGAAGAACGTGATCGTGATCAAGCGCGGCCGCGGCGCCGGATTCTCAGGCATCGAGAATGCGCTCTTCTATCTCGACAACACGCGCATGCTCTACGGCGATGCGCAGAAGGTGGCGGGCGCGCTCATCCAGGCCATCAAGGCCGTCGATTAACTCATACCGCATCGCGCTGGGCGACGCCGCTCGCAGGCATACCGCCGCTTCGCCCCATCCGACGGCGCACCCCTCGATGAGCCTCGTCCTGTTTGACATCGACGGCACGCTCACGCATTCACAGTCGATCGACTCCGAGCTGTACCTGCGCTCGCTCGCGGCCGTGTTCGGCTTCACGGAGATCCGCTCGGACTGGTCGGCCTATCGGCATACGACGGATTCGGGAATTCTCGCGGAGATCTTCGAGGAGCGCATGCAGCGTGCGCCGACGCCGCAGGAGGCGGCCGGATTTCGCGCGCACTTCGTCGGGGCGATCGCCGCGACGGCCGCGCGCGAGCCGTTCCGCGAGATCGCCGGCGCCGCGCGCATCCTGCACCGCCTCGCAGCGGAGGAGTCCCTCGGCATTGGCCTTGCGACCGGCGGCTTCGGCGAATCGGCGCGCTGCAAGATGATGAGCGCCGGACTCGAGTACGACCGCTTCCCCGCCGCCTCGGCCGACGATGCCCTCGCCCGAATCGAGATCATGCGGCTCGCCGCCGAGCGGGTTCGCGCGCGCATGGGGCCGCGCTCCGGTTGCGGCTCCGAGCGGTTCGTCTACATCGGCGATGCGATCTGGGATGCCCGCGCCTGCCGCGAGCTCGGCGTGCCGTTCATCGGGATCGCGCAGGGCAGCGCGGCCGATGCATTGGTGCGTGCGGGGGCGAGGGCGGTATTTGCGGACTTTCGCGACGCGGATGCATTTTGCGCCGCGCTCACCGCGGCGCTTGCGCAAGCCGGCGCTCCGCTTCGATGAGCTTCGGAAACTCGCTCTTGCGGTAAAGCGACAGCACCGGACAGTTGAAGTCCGCCTGCAAGCGCTCGCGGCCTCCGGCCTCCCGGTCGACGAGCGCGAGGATACCCACGAGCTCGTATCGAGCGGCGAGGAACTGCTCGCACGCCTTGCGCGTGGAGGATCCCGAGGTGATCACGTCGTCGAAGGCGACGATGCGCGTGCCTTCGGGGAGCTGGTTCTCGATGTAGCTGCGGGTACCATGCTTCTTTGGCTCCTTGCGCACGATGGAGGCATGGACGGTCGGTGCGCCGATCTGGGATGCGCGCATGGCGACCGCGGCGGAGACGAAGTCCGCACCCATCGTGAGGCCCCCGATCGCGGTGGGAGCGACGGGAAGCGTGCGGATGAGCTCGATCAGCGCATCGGCAATCGCGGCGAGGATCTGTCCCTCGAGCATCGCCTTCTTGCAGTCGAAGTAGAAGTTCGACTTCTCGCCGGTGGCGAGCGTGTACTCGTGACCGAACTCGAGCGCGCGGTCTTCAATGAGATCACGCAGCACATCGCGGTTCATCCTCTCTCCTCGCGGGGGGCTCGGCTCCGGCGCGCAAAATTATCGCGCATCGGCGCCGGATGCGCTGCGTCGCTCGCCGTGCGCGGCGAGCGCGCAGGACGGATCGAGCAGGAGCTCGGCTCCCGGGACCGACGAGCCCGCAAGCACGATGAATCCAGGTCCCTCCCGGAACTCGATCCCGGCAACCAGCATCGTGAAATGGCCCATCTCCTGCGCCGCGCCCGGCACACCGTCCGCGAGGAGCGCGAAGGGATTCCTGCGGAGCGTGCGCCCCATGATGCGGAGCGCATGATAGCGCGAGCCGCGCAGCGTCATGGACGACCAGCTCGCCCCGATGCGGCTCTCCGCCGCGATGAGGGCGCTGCGGACGGCCGGCCGCACGCAGCTGATGTGGATGTGCAGCTGATCCTGGCTGCGCGCCCGCATCGAGTTGACGGCGAGCCCCACGGCATCGCGCGGTACCGCATGGCCCACGGAGCGCACGAGCACCCGCCGCTCCGTCCAGGCCGCCGCGAGGTAATTGAAGGCGTCCGGTGCACGCAGCTGCGGGCTTTCGATACCGCCGATGCTCGCGATCGGAATGAGCAAATAATGCGCACCGCCCTTGATGTCCGCGAGCACCGCATAGCCGTCCGCGCCCGCACGGGAGCCGGGGAGCGTCACGCTCACGCACGGGCCGGGATCGCGCGCCTTCAGCCAATCCGGAACACATTGCTGCTGCACGATGCGGCGGAGCTGGTCCCGCGGCACGCCGTGCGCGCGGCAGGGTGCGCCGCCAAAGGCGAGCGTGCCGGCGCAGAGCGTCAGGAGTGCTCCACGGATGGCGGTCGTCACGCGGGCAATTTAGATCGATCCCGTGGCAAATGCATGACTCGATCGGGCGCCCGCGACCCGTGGCAGCACGCGGCGTTGACGGGAAAAATCGATCGGCGCTAGGGTGGCTGTCCCGCCGAGGCCGCCCCCGATATGTCACCCGAGTCTCCCGCGCCATCGCATCCGTCCTTCCCACAGCGGCCGCTCGACCCGGGCGCGGAGGCGCTCATTCACGCGCTCGGGCTCGCGCCCCATCCCGAGGGCGGCTGGTTCCGCGAGCTGTATCGCTCATCCGCACGCGTCGCTGCACGGGGCAACGATCGCTCGGCGGTGACAACCATCTATTACCTGCTCGAGCGCCACCAGGTGAGCCGCTGGCATACGGTCGAGTCCGATGAGATCTGGCACTTCTACGCCGGTGCGGGGCTCGAGCTGCTCGCCTACGACCCGGCGAGCGAGCGTCTCACGAATTACCGGCTGGGCGCGCCCAGCGACGCGCGGCCGGTCGCGGTGATTCCGGCCGGCACCTGGCAGGCCGCACGCAGCCTCGGGGCGTACTCGCTCGTCGGCTGCAGCGTGGCGCCGGGATTCGAGTTTGCGGATTTCCGCTTCGTGGCGGCGCGTCCCGATCACGCGCGGCACTTCGCCGAGCGCCTGCGGGGGCTCGAGAGCCTGCTGTGAGCGGGGCGCCGTGAACATCGGCGTGCTCGCCTCGCACGAGGGTACGACGCTGCAGGCGGTGCTCGATGCCTGTGCCGCGGGCACGGTTCCCGCGCGCGTGGCGCTCGTCGTGAGCAACAACGCCGCATCGGGCGCGCTGCGCCGCGCGCGCCTGGCGAACATCCCCGCGCTGCACCTCTCGGGCCAGACCCACCCGCAGTCGACGAGCCTCGATCGCGCCATCGCGACTGCGCTCGAGCAGCACCACGTCGACCTGGTGCTGCTCGCGGGCTACATGAAGAAGCTGGGTCCGCTCACGCTCGGGCGCTTCGGGGGACGCGTGATCAACACGCACCCGGCGCTTCTCCCCCGGCATGGCGGGCTGGGCCTGTACGGCTCGCGCGTGCATGCCGCCGTGCTCGCCGCCGGCGAGCGCGAGAGCGGGGCCACGATTCACCTGGTCGATGCCGACTACGACACCGGCCCGATCGTGGCGCAGGTGAGCGTGCCTGTCGCACCGCAGGATACGGCCGAGACGCTCGCGGCACGCGTGCAGCGCGCCGAGCGCGAGCTCCTGGTCGGGGTGTTGCGCGATCTCGCAGCCGGGACGCGCCGCTTGCCCGCGCCCGGTGCGCGGTGAGGAGCTACCGCTTGGCGGCCCGCTTCTTCTTCTTGGCCGGGTCCTTCGCCCGAGTCTTGCCGAACGATCCCCGGTAGAGCTTTCCTCGCCGTGTCCTGCGATCACCCTTTCCCATGCGCACTCGCTCCGACGGTTGAATTGCGGGCGGGGAGTCTAGCACCTGAGCGCGCGAGGGACGGCGGGGCCCGGAGCCCCGGGGCGATGCGTTTCCGGGCGCGCATCATCCCGCCGGAACGGCATGATCCGGATCAGATTTCGCCCCAACTCGGGGCACTGGCCACGGTGTGATCAGCGTATCTTGTTTGGCGTTGCGCCTTAATGTAAGGTTCGGCGCGGCTCGTGACCTTTCCCTTTCCTGCCGCCTGCCGTTGCGTCAACCGCGCTCGGCTCACGTGAGAAAAGCCGAATCGTTTTCGATCCAGGTGGCAGAGTGCCGCCGCCGATTCAACATTCGTTCGGCTGCCCCCCTGCCTTGAGTTTTGAGGATACCGCCGCGTTTTTTTTCGTTGCGGCACCGAGAGTTCGAGGAGCTTTCCTTTCATGACGAGGATCTATGTCGGCAATCTGCCGTTCTCGACCGATGAGAACGAGATTCGCACCCTGTTTTCCCAGCACGGCACCGTCGAATCCGTCAACGTGATCACCGATCGCGACACCGGACGGCCTCGCGGATTCGCGTTCGTCGAGATGCCCCGCGCCGATGCCTCCCGCGCCATTCAGAACCTGAACGGCAAGGAGCTCGGCGGGCGTCCGCTGCGCGTGAACGAGGCGCAGGAGCGCAGCGGCGGCGGCGGCGGGCCGCGCGGCGGCGGCGCCAACAAGCGCTGGTAAGCCGAGTCGGCTTGAGTTCGGATGGGCCCTTCCGGCCGCAAGGTCGGAGGGGCTCTTTTTGTTTTGGCGGCAGGCGCTACCGATAGCGGGCGAGAATCCTCTCGAGCGCCTTCGCGCCCGGGGAGAGCTTCTCGTACGGCAGCCGGTTGAGCGGCTCGTCGGGCGTGTGATTGACCTGATGGAACTCGTGTTGCGAGGGCTCGAGGTACAGCAGCCCCGTCAGGTACTCCCCGGCTCGCATGCGCTCCTGGACGTGTGACGCGGCGGCCGTGCGGTCCGTCGGATCGTGGCTTGCATCGAGCTTGCGCAGCACGATGCGGCTGCCGTCGTGCATCACGACCGGCAATGCCTCCCCGGCCGCGTACTGCGCCGTGATCTCGCGCTCGAGCGGGATGAAGTCGACGTTGACGGCCGGCTCGTAGTGCTCGCGCGTGTAGAGGTAGCTCTTGGTCGAGCCCTCGTGGTCGTTGAACGTGACGCACGGGGAGAGCACATCGATGAGCGCGAATCCCTTGTGGCGCATCCCGGCCTGCAGCAGCGGCACCAGCTGCTCCTTGTCGCCCGAGAAGCTGCGCGCCACGAACGAGGCGCCGAGCGTCATCGCGAGCAGCACGGGATCGATCGGGGGCTGATAGTTCACCTCGCCCTTCTTCGCCTTGGTGCCGACATCCGCCGAGGCCGAGAACTGTCCCTTGGTGAGCCCATAGACGCCGTTGTTCTCGATGACGTAGAGCATGTCCAGGTTGCGGCGGATCGCGTGGCAGAACTGGCCGAGACCGATCGAGAGCGTATCGCCGTCCCCGGAGACTCCGATGAAGGTGAGCTCGCGGTTCGCGGCGCTCGCGCCGGTTGCGATCGAGGGCATGCGGCCGTGGACCGCATTGAAGCCGTGTCCGCCGCTCACGAAGTACGCCGTGGTCTTCGACGAGCAACCGATGCCGGAGAGCTTCACCACGCTCTGCGGCGCGAGCGCGAGCCCCCAGCAGGCCTCGACCAGCGCCGCGGTGATCGAATCGTGGCCGCAGCCCGCGCAAAGCGTCGAGAGCGCGCCCTCGTAGTCGCGGCGCGTGAGGCCGAGTGCGTTCTTCGGCAGCCCCGGGTGGTGGATCTTCGGTTTTGCGATGTAGGTCATGAGGTTTTCCGCTCGCCGCTCAGCGTCCCGCGCCCCTGCGCCCGCGCTCGCCCGCGGCTGCGGACGGCTGCTCGGCGGCCGTTGCACCCGGGCGCTCCCCCTGCCCGCGCAGCTCCGCGAGCACCCCCTCGACGATGAAGCTCGAGGAGATGGGCAGCCCGTTGTAATGGGTGAGCGAGTGCAGCGCCGTCTTCTCGACCGGCGTTTCGAGCGTGAGGAGCGAGCGGAGCTGCGCATCGCGGTTCTGCTCCACGACGAAGTTGAGCCGGTGTGCCGCGAGGAATTCGCGCACCTCCTCACCGAACGGGAACGCCCGCACACGCATGTAGTCGAGGCGCACGCCCTCGCGCTTGAGCACATGGAGCGCCTCGCGGATCGCACCGTCGCAGCTCCCGACCGAGACGAGCGCGGCCTCGGCGCCGGATTCGCTCTCGACCACGGGCTTCGGCACGAGCTCGGAGGCGGTGTGCCATTTCTTGAGCAGCCGGTCGAGAACGATCTGATATTCGACGGCATCCTCGGTATACGCGCCGTACTGCGTGTGCCCGGAGCCGCGCGTGAAGTAGGCGGCCTTGGGGTCGACGCCCGGGAACGTCCGAGCGGCAATGCCGTCGCCGTCGCGATCGAGGAAGCGATAAAACTTCTCGATCTTCTCGAGCTCGGCCTTGCCAAGCACCTTGCCGCGGTCCGGTCGGTACGCATCGTCCCACTTGAGGTCGCGGCACATCCAGTCGTTCATGCCGATGTCGAGATCCGAGAGCACGATCACGGGCGTCTGCAGGCGCTCGGCGAGATCGAACGCCTGCGCCGCGAGGTAGAAGCACTCCTCCGGGTTCGACGGGTACAGACACACGTGCCGGGTGTCGCCGTGAGAGGCATAGGCACAGGCGAGAATGTCGCCCTGCTGCGTGCGCGTCGGCATGCCGGTGGAAGGCCCCACGCGCTGGATGTCGAACAGCACCGCGGGAATCTCGGCGTAGTAAGCGAGCCCCAGGAACTCGTTCATGAGCGAGATGCCGGGCCCGGAGGTGGCGGTGAACGCGCGCGCGCCGTTCCAGGACGCCCCGATCACCATGCCGATGGCGGCGAGCTCGTCCTCGGCCTGGATGAACGCGAAGTTCTTCCGTCCGGTCTCGGGATCGGTACGCAGCCGGTCACAGAAGGACTTGAATGCGTCCATGAGCGAGGTGGACGGCGTGATCGGATACCAGGCGGCGACCGTGGCACCCGCGTACACGCAGCCGAGGGCGGCAGCCGTATTGCCATCGATCATGACGTGGCCGGCGGTGGCGCTCATCTTCGCGACGCGCAGCGGCAGCGGGCACGGCAGATGCGCCTTCGCGTAGTCGTAGCCGAGCTCGATCGCACGCATGTTGCTGTCGATCAACTGCTGCTTCTTGCCGTAGGTCTCGGCGAGGAGCGTGCGGATCGCCTCGAGGTCGAGGTCGAGGAGCGCCGCGAGCACCCCCGCGTAGCAGATGTTCTTCATCAGGATGCGCGTGCGCACGCCGCTGAAGCTCTCGTTGCAGAGCTGCGCGAGCGGCACTCCGAGCACGGTGATGTCCTCGCGCTTCAAGAGCGCAGGGCGCGGCCAGGTCGAGTCGTAGATGAGGTAGCCGCCCGGGGCAACTTCCTTCACGTCGCGCGAGTACGTCTCGGCGTTCATCGCCACCATCACATCGACGCGGCCCGAGCGGGCGACGTAGCCGTCCTTCGACACCCGTATCTCGTACCAGGTGGGCAGGCCCTGGATGTTCGAGGGGAAGTAATTCTTGCCCATCACCGGAATGCCGCTGCGGAAGATGGACTTCATGAGCAGCGTATTCGCGCTCGCCGAGCCCGTGCCGTTGACGGTGGCGATCTTGATGACGAAATCGTTGAGGCGTTCGGCGCGCTCGGCGGCGCTTGGCTCACGTTGAGGCATGGGGGTGGTGCGGTCCTGGGATCGGGTGTCGGAAAGCGGTCGCGGCGGGACGGTGCGCGGTGTCGCACGCGGGCCTCAGGCGATCTTCGGCTCCTTGTCGGCCGCGGCGCTCGCCTCGTCGGCCACCTGCGGCCAAAGCACGTGCGACTTCTGCATGTCCCACGCGGCCGTCGGGCAGCGCTCGGCGCACAGTCCGCAATGCACGCAGAGGTCCTCGTCCTTGACCATGACGCGACCGGTCTGTGCGAGCGGGGCGGAGACATAGAGCGGCTGGGTGAGATTCTTGGCCGGCGCCTTCAGGCGGCCGCGCAGGTCCGGCTGCTCGCCGTTGTGCGTGATCGTCAGGCAGTCGACCGGGCAGATATCGATGCAGGCGTCGCACTCGATGCACAGCTTCGGCGCGAAGACGGTCTGCACGTCGCAGTTGAGGCAGCGCTGCACCTCGGAGGCGGTCTGCTCGGCAGTGAAGCCGAGCTCCACCTCGATGTTGAGTTTCTTGAACCGCTCCTTGAGCGAGACGTGCGGCATCAGCCGCCGCTCGACGGGCGAGTAGTCGTTCGCGTA